>Ga0308159_1001257_pt1 | contig 39161 bp, 37 predicted proteins | sample PhyCR1_FD_201040 | JGI IMG/M metagenome (GOLD analysis project Ga0308159, IMG submission 201040) | Phyllosphere microbial communities from UC Gill Tract Community Farm, Albany, California, United States - DLSLC.R1 | ecosystem: Host-associated > Plants > Phyllosphere > Unclassified | place: USA... | reverse complement strand
AATTCGGCCCAAGAGATGTGTCGGTTAGCTGAGGCGAGCGGTACGACATACGGGGGGTGGGATTGGATGAGCTATCCGTCAAATTGGAAAGGGCTATCCCAATCGAAATGACGGCAATCCACCCAAACCCGCCGTAGTCCTGAAGCACCTTGGAACGAAGGGAATCGGCAGAACCGATCCTCACTTCCCCCGCAGCGCCGCCACGCAGGCGGCGCGGTCCACGTTCTGCCCGTCCGAGGAACGCCGCGTCTCCACATAGGTCGCGTGCGGTTCCTTCGAACTGGTGCTGGGATAGAGGAACACGTCGAGCACGCAGGCGGTGCCGGTGAACTGCAGCTTGCGCGCGTCGCCTTCCCACACGTCGAGGCGGGGCTCCCCGAACATGCGGGTGAGCTGGCTCTGGCTGGCGCCGATCACGCCTTCGAGGCCCGGCGCCATCTGCACGGCGGCGTCGCGCGGTGCGGCGCGGGTCGGCTGGCGGGTGACGGGGACGCCCTTGATCCGCTTGCCGGGTGGCGGCGCGGGCGTGCTCGCCACGCTGCCGCCGGTCGACGAACAGGCCGACAGGGCAAGCGCCAGCGCAGCCGCACCAAGCGGAAGAAGGAAGCGGGGCTGCAGGGGAACTCTCCCGGAAGACGTCGTGCTCATGATCGCCTGCGGCATCGCCCGGCGGCAGGGGCAAGTCAACGGGCCATCGCCCGAACCACTTGCGCCTGCGGGGAACGGCGGCTTTCCTACAGACGCGGCGGCGGGGCATTCTGGTGCCATGTTCCGGATCACCCGTTTCCCAGACCTGTCAACTTGCGCCGCGCGCAAGGTTACACTTTGCGCCTGCAAGGTGACACATCGCCTGCACAAGGTGACACCTTTGCGGCACAAGGTGACACATCAGGGCTTACAAGGTGACACTTTCGAGCCCGAAACCGCCCGGAAACGCCGCAAGGTGACACCTTTTCCCTCTGGACCGTGTCAACCGTGTAAACCTGCGTCACCTTGCAGCGCATCCGGCCGCGCGCTAGTCGCTCGGGCAATCGAAATTCCCGGACCTGTTTCCGGCTCCCACTGAAGGACTTACCCACCCCATGACGCAACCCCGTCTGGACGTCATCGCCATCGGCAACGCCATCATCGACGTCATCGGCAACTGCTCGGACGCGCAGATCGAGGAACTCGGCCTGGTGCGCGGCGGCATGCAGCTGATCGACGGCGATCAGGCCCGCACCCTCTATGACGCGATGGGCCCGGCCCGCGAAGTCTCGGGCGGGTCGGCCGCCAACACGCTGGCGGGCCTCGCCGCGCTGGGCGCCAAGTGCGGCTTCATCGGTCAGGTCGCCGACGACCAGCTGGGCGAGGTCTTCACCCACGACATCCGCGCCGGTGGCATCGAGTTCGACGTTCCCGCCCGCGCCGGCGAGACGCCGACCGCGCGTTGCCTGATCTTCGTCACCGCCGATGGCCAGCGCACGATGAACACCTTCCTCGGCGCCTCGCACCTGCTGTCCGCCGACATGGTGGCCGACGCGACGATCGCCGAGGCGGCCGTGCTCTACCTCGAAGGCTACCTGTGGGACCCGGTCGAGCCGCGCGCGGCGATGCGCAAGGCGATCGCGGCGGCGCGCGCCGCCGGCCGCAAGATCGCCTTCACGCCGTCGGAATCGTTCATCATCGATATGCACCGCGGCGATTTCCTGTCGCTGATCGACGATGGCCTGATCGACCTCCTCTTCTGCAACGAGACCGAGCTGGCGACGCTGACCGGCCTGTCTTCGTTCGAGGACGGCATCGCGATGCTGGCGGCCAAGGTTGCGGTGCTGGTCGTCACCAAGGGCGCCGAGGGCGCCGTGGCGCTCTCGGGCGGCGAGCGTGCCGAAGTTGCCGCGCAGCCGATCGAGCGCGTGGTCGACACCACCGGCGCGGGCGACCTGTTCGCGGCGGGCTTCCTCTACGGCCATGTGCGCGGCAAGGGGCTTGAGGAAAGCCTCAAGATGGGCGCAATCTGCGCGAGCGAGATCATCTCGCACTACGGCGCGCGTCCGGAATGCGATCTGGCGGACTTCGTCGCTGCACGTATGTGATTGAAGAAATGCGCCGAAAGGCGCATTTCTGCGGCACCGGCCCACGCCCCCACCCGGCCTCCCATCCAGGATACACTAGTGGGAGGCCGGGTGGGGGCGTGGGCCGGTGCCGCACTCTTCAGAAAGGACTCCCGGTTTGAGCTGTCCCGCGCTGATCGACTTCGAAGCGAGCTGCCTGCCCGAATATGGGCAGTCCTATCCCATCGAAGTCGCGGTGGCGCGGATCGACGGTTCGAACCGGGCCTGGCTCATCCGACCCGCCGAGGCCTGGCGCTACTGGGACTGGTCGGACGAGGCCGAGGCGCTGCACGGCATCAGCCGGCAGATGCTCGACGACGAGGGCCTGCCACCCGCGCAGGTCCTTGCCGAGATGGCCGAATTCGTGGCCGGATGCCCGGTCTATGCGGACGCCGATCTCGACGAATTCTGGCTCGAAGTGCTGTGTCAGGCGGTGGGCGCGAAGTTGCCGTTTCCGGTGTACTACCTCGGCGAATTCCTCAAGGACGGCGGCTATTCGCGTCCGCAGGTGGTCGCCGCGTTGGAAGAGGCGAAGCGCCTGCTGCCCAAGGAACATCTGGCGCGCGAGGATGCCAAGCGGCTGGCGATGGTGGTCAAGCTGCTGGTGGACGGCGAGGTGGAACCGTCGTCCCGGACTTGATCCGGGACCGGTGGCTGTCTTTAGGCTAGGGCCATCGCCGAGGCGCCCCGTCGATGGCAAGGCTGTTCACGGCTAGCGGTCCCGGATCAAGTCCGGGACGACGTTTTACTGACCGCCCCGCTGCGCGCTCTGCAATTGCGCGGCGCACTGCGCTTTCCTCTGTTCCCGCGCCGCCGACAGCGACTGCGCCGCCTGCGAAGGCAGCGCGCAGTCCTGCGCCGGGCGGATCGGGTGCTTGGCGAGGCAGCCGCTGCGGGTGCTGAACAGGTCGTCGGCGCAGTCGTCGAAGGCGGCCTGGTCGGCATCGTGCATCGCCTGGCACGCCTGCGTCCAGCGCTGGCGATAGGCACTTTCGGCGGAATCGGTGCACTGTCCGTAAGCCGCCTGCGCCTCCTGTTCACGCCGGGCGCGTTCGGCCAGCGCGCGCGATTGCTCGGCGGCCCTGGACTGCTTCTCCGCCATCGCCAGCGTCTGCTGGTGGATGTCCTGCGCGGGCAGGTAGATGCCGTAGTAGTAGCCCACGCCCGCCCCGCCCATCAGGGCGCCGAGCGCGAGGCACAGCTTCAGGATCGGGTCGGCGTACTTAAGCATGGCTCTTTTCGCGCGCCACTTCGCGCCAGCCGATGTCGCGGCGGGTGAAGCCGGTGGGGAAATCGATCGCGTCGACGGCCGCATAGGCCTTGGCCTGCGCTTCGGTCACGCTGCCCGCGCGGGCGGTGACGGCCAGCACGCGCCCGCCGCTGGCGACCAGTTCACCGTCCTTCAGCGCGGTGCCGGCGTGGAAGACTTTGGCGCCCTCCGCCTCGGCCTCGGCCACGTTGCGGATCGCGCCGCCCTTGGCCGGGGTGCCGGGATAGCCGTCGGCGGCCATCACCACCGTCAGCGCGACGTCGTCCGAGAAGCGCGGCGGCTCGATCGCGGCAAGGCGGTTCTCGGCGCAGGCGTGCAGCAGTTCGACGAGGTCCGATTCGAGCCGCATCATGATGACCTGGCATTCCGGGTCGCCGAAGCGGCAGTTGTACTCGATCAGCTGCGGCCCCTTGGCGGTCAGCATCAGGCCGAGGAACAGCACGCCGGAATAGGGCATGCCCTCGTTGGCGAGGGTGCGCACGGTCGGCGCGATGATCTTCGTCATCGCCTCGGCCTGCAGTTCGGGGGTGAGCACCTTGGCCGGGCTGTAGGCGCCCATGCCGCCGGTGTTGGGGCCGGTATCGCCGTCGCCGACGCGCTTGTGGTCCTGCGCCGAGGCGAAGGGGACGATGGTGGAGCCGTCGGTCAGCGCGAAGAAGCTGGCCTCCTCGCCTTCGAGGAATTCCTCGATCACCGCTTCCGCGCCCGCTTCACCGAAGCGCCCGGCGAAGATCTCGCGCACGGCGGCTTCGGCCTCGTCCATGGTCATCGCCACGGTGACGCCCTTGCCGGCGGCGAGGCCGTCGGCCTTGATGACGACGGGAGCGCCGAACTTCGCCAGTGCGGCCATCGCGGCTGCTTCGCTGGAAACGCGCTCGTAGCCGCCGGTCGGGATGCTTGCGCGGGCGCACAAATCCTTGGTGAAGCCCTTGGAGCCTTCGAGCTGCGCCGCTGCCTTGCTGGGGCCGAACACCGCGAAGCCCTCACCCCGCAGCGAGTCGGCAAGGCCGTCCACCAGCGGCGCCTCGGGGCCGATGACGACGAGGCCGATGACGTTCGCCTCGCAGAAGGCGAGCACGGCGGCGTGGTCGGTCGCGTCGAGGTCGATGCACGTCGCGAGGCTCGAAATGCCGGGGTTGCCGGGGGCGGCCCACAGGGTATCGCAGCGCGGGGATTGCGCCAGCTTCCAGGCCAGCGCATGTTCGCGGCCGCCCGAGCCCAGTAGCAGGATGTTCATTTCCCGTGCCTTCCGATCAATTCTACGACGATGATTACAACGACGGTCGTTCGGGGGGGCTGGTAGCGAAGGAGTCGGCCGGGGACAACGCCGCGCCGCTCTCGATCAGCGAGATTTCGAATCTCCTCAAGCGCACGGTGGAGGACCGCTTCGGCTTCGTGCGCCTGCGCGGCGAACTGTCGGGCGTGAAGCGCGCGGCCTCCGGGCACCTCTACTGCGCGCTCAAGGACGACAAGGCGGTGATCGACGGGGTGATGTGGAAAGGCGGCGCCCAGCGCCTCGCCTTCCGCCCCGAGGACGGCGTCGAGGTCATCGCCACCGGCAAGCTGACGACCTATCCGGGTCGCTCGAAGTACCAGATCGTCATCGAGACGATGGAGATCGCGGGCGAAGGTGCGCTGCTGGCGCTGCTCGAAAAACTGCGCGCCCGCCTCGCCGCCGAGGGCCTGTTCGCGCCCGAGCGCAAGCGGCCGCTGCCCTATCTGCCGCAAGTGATCGGCGTCGTCACCTCGCCCACCGGCGCGGTGATCCGCGACATCCTCCACCGCCTCGCCGATCGCTTCCCCAGCCGGGTGCTGGTCTGGCCGGTGCTGGTGCAGGGCGAGGGCGCGGCGGCGCAAGTGGCGAATGCCGTGCGCGGCTTCTCGGCCATCCAGCCCGGCGGACCGGTGCCGCGTCCAGACCTCGTCATCGTCGCGCGCGGCGGTGGTTCGATCGAGGACTTGTGGAGCTTCAACGAAGAGATCGTCGTGCGCGCCGTCGCCGATTCGACGATCCCCGTGATCTCGGCGGTCGGGCACGAGACCGACACGACCTTGTGCGACCATGCCGCCGACCGCCGCGCGCCGACGCCGACCGCCGCTGCGGAAATGGCGGTGCCGGTGCGCGCCGAACTGGCGAACCAGATCGACGAGATGGCCTACCGCATGCGCCGCTGCGCGTTGCGCCCGGTGGTGCTCGGCCGCGAGCGGCTGGAAGCGCGCGTGCAGCGCCTGCCCAAGCCCGAAGCGATCCTCGCCGCCAAGGCCCAGAAGCTGGACGAATTGTCCGAACGCCTGCGCCGGGGCCTGCAGGACCGCGCCACCGCCAAGGGGCGTTCGCTGCAACAGGTCGCGGGCCGTCTGTCGCTGCCGCTGCTGCGCCACCGCGTGCAGGTCTGTGACGAGCGGCTGGCGCGCATCGGCCTCACGCCGCGCCTGCTCGAACGGCGCTGGACACTGGCGCGCGACGCCCTCGCCCCGGTCAACCGGGTGCTGCCACAGCTTGACCCGCGCCTGCCGCTGCAGCGCGGTTACGCGCTGGTGAAGTCCTCTTCGGGCGCCGCGCTGACCACGCGCGAAGCGGCGGAGCGCGAGGGCAGTCTGGTGATAGAGTTCCGCGACGGCGAACTGCCGGTCACCACGCGAGAGGGCACCGAGGCCGCCACGCCGCGGCCAGCACCGGCCAAGCCCGCGCGACAGTCTTCAAGCCCACCACGACAGGGCGATTTGTTCTGAGGCGGCGGCTCTGCTAGGATCAGGCCCATGTTGATGTCCTCCGCAGACCGCCCCGCCAAGCTCGCTTACGGCCCGAACGGCTTTCGCGTGCTCAGCCCGGGCCACTACGTCACGTGCGCCGTAACCGGCGAGCAGATTTCGCTCGAAACCCTCCGTTACTGGAGCGTCGAGCGCCAGGAAGCCTACGCGACCGCCGAGATCGCGACGAAACGTCTCCTCGGACAGGTCTGAGGCCGCCACCATGACGCGCCGCGTGAAGGGGCTCGTATCGCTGGCGGTGATCGCGGTCGCTGCGGCCGTGTCGCTGCCGCTTGTGGCCCTGCGCGCCGCACAGCCCGTAGCGCCGGTGGCCCCGGCCGCGCTGCCGCGCGCCGTGACCCTCCCGTTCGTTGGCGAATTGACGCAAGGCGGCTGGCTGCGCGGGACTTTGCCCGCCGGAGTGCGCTCGCTCTCGCTGGACGGCAATCCGGTGAAGGTGGCGCCTGACGGTGGCTGGTTCGTCGCCTTCGACCGCGATGCCGGGCCTCAGGCGGTACTGCGCATATCCTATTCCAACGGCACGCTCGGCGAGCAGCGTCTCTCCGTGGCACCGCGCGCGTGGCAGATCGAGAACGTCAACATCCCCCGCAAGCCCGGCGGTCCATCCGAGGCGTTCATGGCGCTGCGTCGCCCCGAACTTGCGCGGATCGAGGCGGCGCGTGCCCTCGTCAATGACGCGCAAGGCTGGCGGCAGCGCTTCGTCTGGCCGATCAAGGCGCGCATTTCCGGCCGCTTCGGCTCGCAGCGCATTTATCGCGGAGAGCCCGGTGCTTATCACTCCGGCCTGGACCTCGCACCGGGCGGCAGCGGGGCGACCTTCGTGGCTCCGGCGGACGGCGTCGTGATTCTGGCGGCGGAGAAACCCTTCACCTTGGAAGGCAACCTGCTGATGCTCGACCATGGCATGGGCCTCAACAGCGCGTTCCTGCACTGCTCCGAAATCCTCGTGAAGGAAGGCGAGCATGTGAAGCAAGGGCAGATAATCGGCCGCATCGGCATGACCGGCCGCGCCACTGGGCCGCACCTGCACTGGTCGATCAAATGGAATGACGTGCGGCTGGATCCGCTGTTGTTCACAGGGCCGATGACTTGATCGTCGAACGGCCGGTTGCCATTCCGCAAAGATGACCTAAGCACGCTTGGTGCGCCGCAGCATTCTCCTCCTGGCCCTCGCCGTTCCGCTTTTATGGGTGACCTGGGGGCGGACGGCCGTGCCGCCGGGCGGGCATACCCCGATAGCGGGCCTGGAAGTCGAGCGACAGGTCCTGCCGTCAAATAAGATCCTTGCACGTTACCTCGGTCCATTCCGAATGGAATCAGCCTGGCAATATCGATCGAAGAATCCCAGGGTAGCGGGCTATTCGGCCCTTGTGGCGAAGCCGGGCGGGAGGCTTCTTGCCTTTAGCGATGCAGGCGGGGCTCTTTACTTCGCCCCTCCTGGCGAACGGTCGGTAAAAGCGCGAGCCTTGTGGCTGATGTTCAGTTCTTCCGGAGAGGAAAAGGCGGGTCGGGACGTCGAATCCGTCGCGACCGATCCTGCCACCGGTCGCTATTGGGCCGCGCTTGAGGGCAGCAATAGAATTGTCCGGCTTTCCCCGATCCTGAAAGAAACGGACCAGGTCGCTCCCCGCGCCATGGCTTTGTGGGGCATCAATACCGGTGCCGAAGCCATGACCCGCCTTCCGGACGGGCGATTCGTCGCGATCCGGGAGATACCGCCTTCGTTGGGTGAACCTCGTCTCCACGAAGCGGTGCTGTTCTCGGGCGATCCGATCGAGCATCCGAATCCCCGGAAGTTTTTCTTCGATGGGCCAGACAACTTTTCGGTCGTCGATATGACTCTACTACCCGACGGACGTGCACTGATCCTGATGCGACGGCTTATCTGGCCGTTGCCGATGCGATTCGCCGGGCGGATCGTCATTGCCGACACCGCCCTGATCCGGCCGGGCAAGGTCTGGCACTCGGTGCCTCTTGCCTCGCTAGCTTCCGTTCTGCCGGTCGACAATTTCGAGGCGATCGCGGCGGTGCCCCGGCCTGACGGACGAATCACCGTGTGGCTGATGTCGGACGACAACGCGATGCGGGTGCTTCAGCGCACCCTGCTGTGGAAGCTTTCGGTCGATCCGAAGCAGTTGCCCTGGCCGAAATAAGAATCCAAATAGAACGCGAAAAAGCGCGCGAAGCAGAGCTTCGCACGCTTTTTCAAAACCCGTATTCCCGATGCGCTCCCCCGTCAGGAGGAGCAGGCAATCAGGCGGCCTGGGTCTTCTTGAGGTCGCGCTTCACCTTGACGGCGCGCGGCGACAGCTTGGCGTCCGAGGTCTTCAGCAGCCAGTTGTCGAGGCCACCGTTGTGCTCGACCGAACGCAGGCCGTGCGTCGAGACGCGGAACTTGAAGCTGCGGTCCAGACCTTCCGACATCAGGGTGACGTTCTGGAGGTTGGGCAGGAAGACGCGCTTGGTCTTGTTGTTCGCGTGGCTGACGTTGCAGCCAACCTGGCGGCCCTTGCCAGTCAGTTCGCAGATGCGGGACATAGTCTTTCTCGCTCGAAAATTGCTTGCCGTTAAGTACGGGAAGGCGCGCCCTTACCGATTCCCCCACCCAAGGTCAAGTTGCGCACAGGTTTTTGAAGGGCTAGCGCGGACGAATGACTCGCTGGCCTCTTCCCGAACCCATGGCGCTTGCCCTGCAGGAGGCGCAGGCTGCCGCCGATTCCGGCGAAGTGCCCATCGGCGCGGTGATCGTCAAGGACGGCCGTGTGATCGCCACCGGCCGCAACGCCCCGCGCGAACGCCACGACCCCACCAGCCATGCCGAGATCGAGGCGATTCGCGCGGCTGCCCGGCTTCTCGGTAACGAGCGACTGGAGGGTTGCGAGCTGTGGGTGACGCTGGAGCCTTGCGCGATGTGCGCAGGCGCCATTGCCCATGCGCGAATCGGGCGGGTCTATTACGCGGCCTCCGATCCCAAGGGCGGCGCGGTGGAGCATGGCGCGCGGGTCTTCGAGCACCCGCAGTGCCTGCACCGGCCCGAGGTCTATGCGGGGATCGGCGAGGCGCAGGCGGCGGAGATGCTGCGCGGGTTCTTCCGGGCCAAACGATAAACGTCGTCCCGGATCAAGTCCGGGACGACGTTTATAACCCGCGCCAGATCTTCAGCGGAGCTGAATCGGCCGGACCAAACTGCCGCGCCCCGCACAGCGCTGGGCGGAAATCCTTGCCGTAGCAAAGCTGAACCTCGCGCAGCCATCCGGTGCGACTGATCTGGACCCCCACCGCCTCGCGCGGCCAGCCCCGATTCGCCGCGACGAATTCCTCGCGCAGGTCGCCCACCGTGAGGTCGCGCCTGCGGGAGAGTCGATCGGCGTCGGGCCAGTGGATCGAGCGCCACAGGATTGCACTGACGCGGAAATACTTCTGCGGGCTGGCGACCATGCAACTGCCGTGCTTGGCCCACTCATGCTCCAGCAGGCCGGGCGAGGGGGTCATGCACAAGTTCTCGCGCAGGACCTGCGGCGAGGGCACGGTCTGCGCGCCGCACCACTGCGGCGAGGGGCCACGCACCGCTTCGGGCCACAGGCCATGCAGGATGAAGCCGAAGCGGCCACTGGCGCGGTTGCACTGCATCGAGCGGGTATCGCCGCTGGTCTTGCAGTAGTCGGGGGACCAACTGGCGGACAGCGTGTAGCCCGCGATCGCCGTGCGCCGTACCGGGCCGTCGGGTGTCAGCGGCCTTACCGGCGCGATCTGGCGCGGGACGGAGCATTGGTAGGCCTGTGCCAGCGCCGGAGCCGGAAGCACGGCCAAAGCCGCTATGATAGCGGCCACCAGCCTCACAGCGGCGTGAAGTCCAGCCCGATGTCGGCGGCCGGGGCGCTCTGCGTCAGGCGCCCTACCGAGACGTACGTGACGCCGCTGGCCGCAATCGCGCCGATGGTCTTGAGGTTGACGCCGCCCGAAGCCTCGGTGGGCACCCGGCCCGCTACCAGCGCGACGGCCTCGCGCAGCACGTCCGGTCCCATGTTGTCGAGCAGCAGGTGATGGGCGCCTGCCGCGATGGCCGGCTCGATCTGGTCGAGGTGGTCGACCTCGCAGATGATCTGCGCCACGCCCGCCGCCTTCGCCCGGGCCACCGCCGGGCCGACACCGCCGGCGACAAGGACGTGATTGTCCTTGATCATCGCCGCGTCCCACAGGCCCATGCGGTGGTTCTGCGCGCCGCCCATGCGGGTTGCGTACTTCTCCAAATGGCGCAGGCCGGGGATCGTCTTGCGGGTGTCGAGCAGGGTCGCGTGCCCGGCCATGGCGTCCACGTACTCGCGGGTCATCGTGGCGATGCCGGACAGGTGCTGCACGGTGTTGAGCGCGCTGCGCTCACCAGTCAGCATGGCACGGGCGTTACCGGTCAGGCGCATCAGCTGCGTTCCGGGAGCGACCTGCGCGCCTTCCTCGACGAGAATCTCGATCTCCATCGCCGGGTCGAGCTGGCGGAAGAACGCCGCTGCGATCGGCAGGCCCGCGACGGTGATCGGATCGCGCGAATCCATAACGCCGGAGAACCTCGCGTCGGCGTCGATCACGCTTTCCGAAGTGACGTCACGGCCGCCGCCGGGAAGACCTTCGCCAAGGTCTTCGGCCAGAGTGGCGGTGACGAATGCGGTAAGGTCGAAAGCCGGAAGCGCGAACTGGGTCATGGCCGGGTTATTTGCGCTTTATCTGCAGGTTGTCGAGTGAAGAAAAGGGAAGTCCTGGGGCCATTGCCCCAGACCCCGGAACTGTCGTCGTCGCGCGTGCAGCGGCGTCTGGGGTGATGGATGGGAGATCACATAGCCTGCGGCGCCTCCAACTCATTTCGTCATTGCGAGCGTAGCGAAGCAATCCAGAGCAGTTGAAGGCCGCACTGGATTGCTTCGCTACGCTCGCAATGACGAAGGTTGAGGTCAGCACCCCACGAAGCGGCGCGCACGACGACGACGGTACTGGGGGTGCAGGGGGGCTATGCTCCCCTGCTTCTACCCTTCAATTCTCAGTGAACGAACCGCGCGATCACGTCCCGATATGAACGCGAAACCTTCACCTGCGCGCCCGAATCGAGCACAAGGAAGCATTCGCCGTTGGTATGCGGCTTCACTTGACGTACCTGATTGAGATTCACGATCGTCGAGCGATGCACGCGCTGGAACACGCGCGGGTCGAGGCGGCGTTCGAGGTCCTTCATCGTCTCGCGCAGGATCAGCGAGTTGTCTGCGGTGCGGATGCACATGTAGTCGCCGGCAGCCTCGATGTGCTCGATCGAGTCCACGTCGATCCGGAAGATCTGGCCGCGATCCTTGATGTTGATGAGTTTTTCGTAGCGGTCAGCGTTGGGATCCGTTTCCTCGGGCATGTGATCCACCGCGTCGGGGGCGACTTCCGCGAGGACGGTCTTGAGCTTCTCCGCTTCCTCGGAACTGCGCTTCTCGGACAGGCGCTGGCGCACGCGGGCGAGGGTGTCGTCCAGCTTGCTCTCGTCGACCGGCTTCATCAGGTAGTTCACAGCGTTCGCCTCGAAGGCGCGGACGGCGTGTTCCTGGTAGGCGGTGACGAAGACGAACAGCGGCGGTTCGATCTCCATCACGCCCTTCACGACGGAGAAACCGTCGAAGCCGGGCATCTGGATGTCGAGGAAGACGAGGTCTGGCTTCTCGGTCTTGATCTTGCGGATCGCCTCGCGCCCGTTCGCGCAAGTGTCGATGATCTCGACGTCGGGGTACTTCTCGAGCCGCAGCTGCAGGCCCTGGATTGCGAGTTTCTCGTCGTCGACAAGAATCGTGCGGATTGTCATAGGTGCTTTTCTCCGGTGCGGCTAACGCGCACGGGGCCAGATTGTTTCATCGCGCCATCTGAACGGGCTGACGCGCGGGTTCGGACATGTCCTCGGTGGTTTCGCGGCGCTCGAAAGGGAGTTCTATCACGACTGCGAAGCCGCCTTCCAGCGGTTCGATCGTTTCAAAACGGTGGTTCTCGCCATAGGCCTGCGACAGGCGGTCGCGGATGTTGGACAATCCCACGCCGGTGGAAACCGGCTCCCCTCCATCGTAGGTCATGCCCGATAGCCTGTTGTCGGTCGTGGGACTTTGCAAGCCCGGCCCGGTGTCCGAGACGGTGATGCGAAGCATCGGCCCGATGAGTTGCGTGGCGACGGTGATCTCGGCCCCGGCTTCCTGCTGGCTGACGGCGTACTTGATCGCATTCTCGACCAGCGGCTGGAGCAGCAGCGAGGGCAGCAGCCCGGCTGTAGTGGCAGCATCGATGTTGAAGGTGGTGCGCAGCCGTTCCTCGAAGCGCATCCGCTCGATGTCGAGGTAGAGCTGGAGGGTCTCGACCTCCTGCTCCACGGTGACGCGCGCGGAGGGCTTGTTGATGAGCGTATAGCGCAGGAACGACGACAGGCGCGACAGCATCGCGTTGGCTGGCTCGGTCTGCTTGAGCAGCACCAGCGTCGAGATCGAGTTCAGCGTGTTGAACAGGAAATGCGGGTTCAGCTGGTAGCGCAGCATCGCCAGCTGGGCGCTGGTGGCCTGGTTCTCCAGCCGGATCAGCTGGTCGTTCTGCTCTTCGACCTGAAGGTAGAAGTTCACCATGTAATAGAGCGCGGTCCAGGCGCCGAGCAGCGTCGCGTCGAGGTAGAACACGCCCACGAAGATCTGCGCGAAACTGGTGTCGGCATCGACCCGCCATAAAGAAATGACCCAGCCGTCGATGAACGCATGCAGCGCCACCGCGACCGGCAGCGCCAGTACCGTCAGGCCCCACGTGACCAGCGCCCGCTTCCTGATGAGCGTGCGGTAGATCACGGAGAGCACCAGCGAGATGGAGAAGCCGGTGATGGTGGCGATGACGGGCTGTACCAGCGCGGTCAGCGGCAGGTTGTTGGCCAGCAACGACATCGAGCGCAGGATCAGTGCGCCGCCCCAGCCGATCAGCTGCAGGCGCCAGAACGCGCGGTCCTTGTTGGCGAAGAAGGGGATGGGCTGGATCGGCAGGACGCTCATGCGGAAGAGCCTAGACGATCTTGCAAAGGTTTCAAATCATGCGCCACGTGCGGCCTTCACGGCTTCCGACAACTGATCGAAGCCGACCGCGCCGGGAATGAGCTTGTCGCCCGCGATCCAGCTGGGCGTGCCGGAGAAGCCGAGGCGCTGGGCCATTTCCATGCTGCGACCAAGCTCGGCTTCCACCGTCGGGCTGGCGGCGATGCGGCGGGCGCGGTCCATGTCGAGGCCGATGGACTTGGCGACCGCCTCGATGGTGGGGGCATCGACCTGCCCGGGCTTGTACATGGCATCGTGGAACTGGGCGTACTTGCCCTGCTCGGCGGCGGCCAGGGCCATCTTGGCGGCATCCGGGCTGTGCGGGCTGATGATCGGCAGTTCGCGCACGACGATGCGCAAGTCGGGGTTCTTCGCGATCAGCTGGGCGACGTCGGGCAGGCTCTGGCGGCAGTAACCGCAGGCATAGTCGGAGAACTCGACCAGCGTGACCTTGCCGTTGGGATTGCCCAGCACGGCGCCGGGGAAGGGCGTCTCGACTGCCTGACGGACCCCGCCGAGCGCCTTGGCGGCTTCGCGGCGGCGCAGCTCGTCCATCGCCTGCGGCAGGATCTCGGGGTTTTCGAGGATGTAGTCGTGGACCACGTGCTGCACGGCGATGCGGCCGCCGTACCAGCCTGCGCCGCCGACGACGGCCAGTCCCACGATGCCTATTGCGAACTTGCCGGCTGTACTCATGACGTTGATAAATACCTGTCTTGATTGGCGTTTTGCGGGCGCTTTAGCGCCGCTTCTTGTCGCGTTCCAGTTCGGCACGCGCCTGCATCTCGATGTCCTGCGCGCGGATCCAGTCGGGCGAGCCTTGCGCCAGTCCCGCCTCCGCCGCTTGGGCGCTGCGCAGCGCTTCCTCCATGCGGCCGGAGAGCACCTGCTGCTCGGCGCTGGCGAGGTAGGCGCGGGGCATGTCGCCGTTGGCGGCGTAGATCATGCCCAGCTGATACCAGGTGAAAGGGTTCTCCCGGTCGCGCGCGGCGGCAGTCTTGAGGACTTCCTGCGCTTCCTTGTAGTTCGCCGGGTCCTCGGTCGCCATCAGCGCGTGGCCGAAGAGGGTGGCGATCAGCGGCGTGTTGCCGGAAATCGCGTTGGCCTTGCGCAGCATAGGCAGCGCTTCGGCAGGCTTGCCCGCCTCGAGCAGGATCTGGCCGTCGAGTTCCAGGAAATAGGGATCGTTCGGATCGGTGGCGATCAGCGCCTCGGTTTCGGCGCGGGCCTCGGCGAACTTCGATTCGCGATGGAAGGCATAGGCGCGGGCGTAACGGGCGGGGACCGAGTTGTCGGTCATCGGGTACTTGCGCAGGACCTGATAAGGCTCGGCAAGGAAGCCGAAGAGCTTGGCCTTGGCGCGCAGGAAGCGTTTCTGGATCGCCGCGTCGTCCGGCTTTTCCCAGGCGGCGTCCTTCTCGTAGGTATCCTTGAGCGTGGCGATGCGGTCGCCGGTAAGAGGATGGCTGGAGTAGAACTCGTCCCCGTCCTTGGGGCGGTAGCCGTAGCGGAACTCCATGTTCTGGAGCTTCTCGAAGAAGGCGATCGAGCCGCGCCCGCTGATCCCGGCCTTCGACAGATACTGCGCGCCCGCCGCGTCGGCCGAGGCTTCCTGCGAGCGGTTATAGGCGAGGTACTTGCCCATCGCCGCCTGCTGGCCGGCCATGATGACGCCCATGGCCGCCTCGCCGCCGCCCGCCGACGCCGCCGCCGCGCCGAGCAGGAGCGAGAGCAGCGAGATATTGGTCGCGCCCTTGCCGCCCATGTTGAGCACCGCATGGCCGCCGGTCACGTGGCCGAGTTCGTGGGCGACGACGCCCTGCACTTCGGCGGCGGTGTCCGCCTCGTCGATGAGCCCGGAATTGACGTAGACCGCCTGCCCGCCCGCGACGAAGGCGTTCACCGAGGAATCGTTGACGAGGACGATGTCGACGTCGCCGGGCCTCAGGCCCGTGGCCTTGACCAGCGGCGCGGCCATGTCGCGCAGCAGCGCTTCGGTTTCGGCATCGCGCAGGATCGACTGGGCCGAGGCGGGAGCGGCGCAGGCCCCGAGCAGCGCGGGAATCGCGAACAGCAGGGCAGGTAGTCGCAGCTTGGGCATCGGCTCTCTTGGGGACCCCGGGGGCTTAACCGGCGATGAAGCCCCATGCATGCACGGTTGGGGTGGAGGTGTCGAGGGTTGGGTGAGACGCGGGGTGAGGCGAGGCGCGATGCCCACCCCGTTCGGCTAGGTCGCTTCGCTTCCAAGCCTGCCGGCCCTCCCGCAAGCGGGAGGGCGAAGTGTTTCTGCTCCCCTCCCGCTTGCGGGAGGGGTTGGGGGTGGGCTTGGCTTCAGCCCAACAACCGCCGCGCCGCACGCTGCAGCAGCGTTTCGTCGTCGCTGACTTCGCCGACCAGCACGACCTCGCCACCCGGCAGCCGCCGTGCGACGAGCACGGTGAATTCCTCGCCTGTGGCATCGAGTTCTGCCAGCGGGCGTGCCTCGATCGCGCGCAGTTCGCTGGCGAGGCGTTCACGGGCATTCGCGGGGACGCTCCCCGCTTCCTCGCGGCGCAGGCGGCGTTCCTCGCGGACCAGCGCCTTCACGCCGCCGGGCGTCGCCGCGAGATGCGCGGAGAGCGTGCCGACCGCGAGGCCGATCCGTCCGGCATGGGCGATGACGGTGGCGAATTCGGTCAGGCGGGTCTTGTCGTAGTCGGCGCCGAACACGAGCTTGACCAGCGGCAACAGCGGCGCGCGTTCCTGCGCTTTCAGCCCCGCATCCTCGATCAGTTCGGCGAGATCTTCCGGGGCATCCTGCGCAGCCAGCGCGAAGTCGTGGGCGCGGCCGATCGCGTCGTAGAGCGCCTGGTGCGAGCGTTCCTCGCTGCGCCGGGCGACCAGCGCCAGTTCGCGCGCGGAAGCGAGCCAGTCGGCGAGGCCCATTGCGTGATCGACGAAGGAGGTCGGCTCGGCCTCGAAGGAGAAGCCGGGGCTCGGCAGTTCCATCGGGGTATAGGCGTCGATCGCGGGAAGCGAGAAGTCACCACTGCCGAAATCCGCAGGCCCGTCCGCCCAGTCGGTCAGCGGTTCGGGTGCACGCAGCATGGCAGGGCGGCTTTCCTCTTCGTCGTCGCTCGACTGGCGACGGGGAGGCTGCGGCTCGGCGCTCTCCTTCCAGTTGATCACGCCGTAGATGTAGTCGATCCGCTGCCCGTCGCGCGAAAAGGGCATCAGGATCCCGCGATAGAGCACCGTCATGCCCTGCGGGTTGACGTACTCGGCCTCGAACCCGATCGGCGCCTCATTGGCGAGGATCTGCATGTAGTGGTCGGTGATGCGCGAGAGCAGCGAGCCGCTGGGCACATCGGCAAGGCGACGGATCGTCCCTTGCGCGTCGCACTCCTGCACCAGCATCGCGCCGACATAGGCGATGGCGGGGTCCTCTATCCCGTCCGTGAAGTCGAGCAGGACGCTGCGGGGGCCGAAATCCGGCAGGTTGGCGGGATCGAGGTCGGCGATGTCGGGGAAGGTCTTCTCGCCCAGCAGGCTCGCCCAGAAATTGTAGGCGCGCACCTGCATGCGGCGTTCGTCGTTGCCCGGCTTGGCGACCGGGGCGGCGGCGGTGACGTCTTCCCCTTCGGAATTGGCTTCACCCGAAAACTCGCCGCGCAAACTGTCCATGTCGAATCCCGACTCGCCCCTGTAGAGGGCCGGTTCTGGCGCAACTTCGTGTAATAAGGATTAAGTTGCGCCCGTGGAGCTTGCCGGAATCATCAGGCCTGCTTGATGATTCCCTCGCCCGGCTTGGGCAGCGGGGCAAGGATGCGTAAGGCCACGAAGGAGACGATCAGGAAGATCGATCCGGCATGCAGCGCGAAGGGCAGGTCCTTCCAGTCGGCCAGCATGCCCCATGTCCACGATCCCAGCGCCATGCCGCCGAAGGTCACCGCCTGGTAGATCGACAGGCAGCGGCCGAGGATCGCGTCCGGGGAACGCAGCTGCACGGCCGTATTCAGTGTGGTGAGGATCATCACCCAGGCCATGCCCGATACGAAGGCGGCGGGCAGGGCGTAGGCGATGCGGTCCACCTCGGCGATCAGCGACAGCGAGAACACGAACATCGCCGCGCCCATCGCGAGAATGCCCTCGAGCCCGATCCTGCGGCGGATCGGCCCGGTCAGCGGGGCGGCGGTGATCGAGCCGATGCCGAACAGGCCGAGCATCAACCCGTAGTCCAGCTCATCGCCATGGATCGGGCCGTTCACCACGGTCGGCAGCAGCGACTGGTAGGCGGCAAGGCTGAACCCGAGTGCGAAGCAGCGCGCCAGAATGCGGCGTAGCTGCGGGTTGGTCGCGCAGTAACGGATGCCGACGCCCACGGCGGGCAGGATCGGGCGGCGCTCGATCTGGCGCGGCGGCGGCTTCCACCACAACAGCACGCCGATCAGGCCGATGTAGCTTATCGCATTGAAAGCGAAGGCGAACGACACGTCCCAAATAGAGATCAGCAATCCGCCCAGCGCCGGGCCGACCGAACGGGCGATGTTGAACGAGATCGAATTGAGCGCGATCGCCTGCGGCAGCTCGCGCGGCTCCACCTGCTGGCGCACCGACGCCTGCCATGCCGGGGAGTTCAGCGCAGTGCCGATGCCGACGCTCAGCGTGAAGGCCAGCAGCAGGAACGGCGTCAGCATGTGCGCGTAGGCCATCGCCGCCAGCGCGGCCGAGACCACCAGCATCCCCACTTGCGCGGTCAGCATGACGAGGCGGCGGTCATAGTTGTCGGCGATGGCGCCCGCGAAGACGCCGAACAGCATGATCGGAACCGTCGCCGATGCCTGCACCAGCGCGACGAGCTGGTGCGAGGCGGTCAGCTCGGTCATCATCCAGGCGGCCGCAACGCCCTGCAGCGTGCCGCCGAGGTTCGAGAACAAGTTGGCGGTCCAGATCGCGCGGAACACCGGATAGCGAAAAGGCGAGAACGCGCCCGTCGGCGGAGGCGGCACGAGGTCCGCCGTTGCCACCTCGACCGTCTTTTCGACGGCCTCCTCGATCCTGTCCTCTTCCCGTCTCACACTTCAGGCGTAAGGCGCGGCGGTGGCGGGGGCAAGTCGGTCAGAGCAGATATCGCATCCGGATCGCCAGGCGGACAGGATCCCCCGCGACATCGAACGCGGCCTGCGCGAACTTCGGCGGTCCCATGCGCACCGGCGCGTCGCGTGAAAAGCCGTAGCCTTCGCGCGGGATCATCAGCCGGGTGTCGAGCTTGCCGTTGCCGTTCTCGTCGTGAATCAGCGACACTGCATAGCGGCCCTGCGGCACCGCGCCGAAGTCCAGATGGAGGTCGATTGCCGCCGGGACCGTCAGCTTGCGGGCCTGCGGGTCCTTCTCGCAATCGGGAAAGGCATCGGGCCGCGTCGTCAGGCAGGCGAGCACCTGCCCCTTCGCCGAGCGCATGTCCGTCACCGAAACCGACACGTCCGTGTTCTGCGGAGCGGTCGCCCCGGCCAGCACTACGACCAGGCTTAGGGCCGCGAGAACGCCTGTGACAGCCCGGCATCGGTGCCGCACAGATGGTCCCAGTGGCGGAAATAGAGGCCGTAGTTGCATCGATAGCTTTCATGGTGCCGTTGGTGATGGCTGGCGGTGATGAGCCAGCGCCCGAGCGGCGAATGGACGAGGGCACGGGGAAACATCTCCCAGCCCATGTGATTGGTGATCCCCATCACCGTCATGATCGTCAGCACCACGCCCAGCGCGCCGACGTGGATCGGCACGAGCAGCACCAGCGCCGGGATCACCACGGCCCCGGTCAGCGCTTCGGTCGGATGGAAGCTCATCGCCGCCCACGCCGTTGGCGGGCGGCTGGCGTGGTGGACGGCATGGGCGATGCGGAATACCCGTGGCCGGTGCATCCAGCGATGGGTCCAATAGAACCACGTGTCGTGGAGCAAAAGGTAGATGAGCACCGAAACCGGCAGCCACCAGAGCGGCCGGTCATGCACATCGGTATAGATGCGGGCCCAGCCATGTTCGCGCCAGCCCCATGCGACGACGCCGGAGGGAATGCCGTAGATCGCGGCGGAGGTGAGCGACCATGCGATCTCGCTGCGGATCTGGCGGTCCAGGCCCTTGTAATGGCCGGGCCGCACTCGCGCAGTGATCCAAGCGAACAGGCCGGACGTGAGGAGATAACGGACGCCCACGATCGCCGTCATGGCAAAGGCGGAAACAAGCACCGCAACAAGGGGAGCGTCGAGCGCCATGGGCGCGGGGAGTATGCCCTCAGGAGGGGAAGGGGAAGATAAAAAGAGGAAGCCCGGGGCCAAAGGCCCCAGACCCCCATACTGCCGTGGTCACGCGCGCAGCTTCGCGGTGCTGCTCATTGCAGGGAGCGCGCTAGGTAGCTGCGCGAACAACGACGACAGTAACGGGGTCTGGGGCAATGGCCCCAGATTCCCTTTATTTCATTCTTACCCTGCGCGCTTCACCGCACCCTTGTGCGCGCCCAGCCCCTTGGGGCCGCGCGGACGGAAGCGACGCTTGCGCTCGCCTTCGGCCTCGCCGCCTTCACGACGCTCGCCTTGCGGACGATCGCCGCGCTGGCCATCGCGGCGCGGCTGGCCGCCACGGCCGCCGCCGTTGCCGCCGCGCTGTCCGCCGCCGCCCTGGCGGCGCTCGCCCTGCGGCTGCTCCACCTTGCGCGAGGGTGCGGGCAGGCGTGCGGCCTGGTTCTGGAAGTCTTCCGGCAGCGCCAGCGGGTCGAGCTTCACGCGGGTCAGGCGTTCGATGTCGCGGATGTAGGGCTTTTCGTCCGGCGCGACGTAGCTGATGGCGACGCCGGTGGCGCCGGCGCGCGCGGTGCGGCCGATGCGGTGGACGTACTGTTCGGCGACGTTCGGGATCTCGAAGTTATAGACGTGCGAAACGCCCGAGACGTCGATGCCGCGCGCGGCGATGTCGGTGGCGACGAGGACGCGCACGGTGCCCTGGCGGAAGCCGCCGAGGGCGGCGGTGCGCTGGGCCTGGCTCTTGTTGCCGTGGATCGCGGCGGCCGGGATGCCGGCGGCGACGAGGTGGCGCACGACGCGGTCGGCGCCGTGCTTGGTGCGGGTGAACACCAGGGCGCGGTCGATGGCGCCGTGCGATGCCTTCTCCTCGGCGTCAGGCGCAAGGCCCGCGCGCAGCGAGAGGGTCAGCAGCGCCTGCTTCTCGGCCTGGTTGATGTGGGTGGCGAACTGTTCGACGCGCTCGGCGGTGGTCGACTGCGGGGCCACTTCGACCTTGACCGGGTCGTTGATGAACTGGCGGCCGAGGTCGGCGATTGCCTGCGGCATGGTGGCCGAGAAGAACAGGCTCTGGCGCGTCTTGGGCAGCAATGCGGCAACGCGCTTGAGCGGGACGATGAAGCCCAGGTCCATCATCTGGTCGGCTTCGTCGAGGACGAAGATCTCGACGTGCTTGAGCGTCAGTGCGCGCTGGTCGATCAGGTCCAGCAGGCGGCCGGGGGTGGCGACGAGGATGTCGACGCCGCGCTCCAGCGCGCGGGCCTGCTTGCCCACGGGCACGCCGCCGAAGATGCACTGGACCGTCAGGTTCAGGAACTTCGCGTAGCCGCGCATGTTCTCGGCGATCTGCGCGGCGAGTTCGCGGGTGGGCGAGAGCACCAGCATGCGGCAGCCGGCGTTCTGGCGCGGCTTGGGGTCCTGCGCGAGACGGTGGAGCGAAGGCAGCGAGAACGCGGCGGTCTTGCCGGTTCCGGTCTGCGCGATGCCGAGGAGGTCACGGCCTTCGAGCAGCGAGGGGATCGCCTTGCGCTGGATCGGCGAGGGATCGGTGTAACCCTTGACGGCGAGCGCGCGGAGAATCGGCTCGGCGAGGCCAAGTTCGGAGAAATAGGACATGCGTCACTTTCAAAAGTGCGGGGCGCGCAAGGCTTTTGAAAAAAGGCGCGCGCACAGCGAGGTGTCGTTGCGGCGACCCTGCGTGAGGAAGGAAGCTAGTTGGTCGCAACCGCCAGTCCGGGCCGGTCTTGGCTGGATGCCGCGACCTCACGCTGCTCTCGGATTGCGGCGGGGCGGACCCCGCACGCCGGTTGCTGGCGGGTCACTTAGTGTGAATTACGGCAAAGCGCAAGAAAATTGCGGATAAGTTGCAGAAGTGCCCGGCTGTGGCGAAAATCGAAGCGGTGCAGTTGAGCCCTCTTCGTCATTGCGAGCGCAGCGAAGCAATCCAGGGCAGTGTAGCGCCGCCCTGGATTGCTTCGCTGCGCTCGCAATGACGTGCCAAGGGTAAGTTTCGTTCCAGCTTAGCTTCGGCCTCAACCACCTTCATTTCCCCACTGCAGCGTATGCGGATCGCCCAGCGTCACCAGCCGTCGCAGCGAGGCGCGCGCCAGACGCTCGGTCTCCACCTTGCGCCGGGCCGCAGCAAGCTGGCGCAGGGGAGCGGGGCGCAGGATTTCCGCGTCGTAGCCATCGGCCACGATCACCCCGCAACTGTCGGGCAGGAACGCCTCGCTCTCCAGCGGGCTGCGGTCCAGCAAAGGAGAGAGCCCCCAGTAGAACCGGTCGCAGTAGTCGAGATAGTCGGTCCACTTGCCGTCGCCGAGCAGGTCCGCGCGCGCCACCTTGATCTCGACGATGATGACGTGCCCCTTGGCGTCGATCCCCATGAGGTCGGCGCGCCGTCCGCAGCGCAGCGGCATTTCCGGCATGCACCAGATGCCGTTGCGGGCGAACAGCCGGGCGATCCCGCGAGCCACGTCCACGGCGGTATGCCCATGCGAAGGGGCGAGGGAGAGCGAATCAGCTTCGGCCATGATCGCCATCATAGGAACATATCGAGAACTGACAAGTCATCGCATTTGGCGCTGGCAAGCCCCGCTTCCGTCTGCTAACCGCGCTGGCACTGCACCCGTAGCTCAGCTGGATAGAGCGCTGCCCTCCGAAGGCAGAGGCCACAGGTTCGAATCCTGTCGGGTGCACCATATCCCCACATTGACGTCTCATCGCCCCCGCGCAGTTCATCGCGCCCGCGGCGCTGTCTGCCGTTAACATGCGTTAAGACCTGCAGCTTGCACGTGCGTTGCCGCGTTGCAGCAGGCAGTATCAGCAAGACGTGAGCCGCACATTGTCCAATGTTCAACGTGCCCATTTCTGGGGCATCAAGGCCGCGCAGGCCGGCATTCCGCTTTCCAGCAATCCTTACGCCAGTCCCCAGCAGAGAGCCGCATGGGAAGCCGGCTATCGCCACGATCCGTTTGCGCAGGATCGGCGGCATTCACTGCCCAATTGAGGCGGAATTTCTCTATTTCAGCTTGAGCGGCAGCCCCGCAGCGACGAATTCGACTTCATCGACCGTCGCGGCGATGGTCTGGTTCAGGCGTCCCGCTTCGTCGCGGAAGCGCCGGGCGAGGGCGTTCTCGGGGACGATGCTCAGGCCCACCTCGTTGGATACCAGCGCCAGCGGGACCGGGCAGCGGCTGATCGCCTCCTGCAAAGCCGTGACCGGCCCGTCCAGCGGCAGGTCTGCCAGCATCAGGTTCGATAGCCACAGCGTCAGGCAGTCGACGAGCACCGCGTCCGCCTCCCGCGCGGCCCTGTCGATGGCGCCTGCCAGATCGAGCGGTTCCTCCAGCGTGGTCCAGCGCGGCCCGCGATCCTCGCGGTGGCGGGCGATGCGTTCGGTCATTTCACCGTCGAACGCCTGCCCGGTTGCGATGTAGCAAAGGCGGCCGGGCTGAGACTCGATGCGGGCCTGCGCATGGCGGCTCTTGCCCGAACGGGCGCCGCCCAGGACCAGAAGGCTGCGCATTATAAGGTAACTCCCGCAAGGGCGAGCAGCCCGTCGATGTCCAGATGGCGCTCCATCGCCTCGGCCAGCGCATCGAGTGCGGCATCGACGCGGGCGTCGTTGTCGAAGCCGTCCGACTGCGCGCCGATGCGTGCGAGCAGGGCGCTGCGAAGGCCCGGCTTGGCGAGCAGACCGTGGCAGTAGGTGCCGAAAGTCCGCCCGTCTCGCCCGATGGCGCCGTCCGCGCGGCCCTGCGCCAGTCGCGCGAAAGGCCGGGCGGCGTCAGGCCCCTCGGTCACGCCCATGTGCATCTCGTAGCCGGTGAACGAGGCGTCCATCGCGGTGCCCTCGACCTGCTGAAGCGTCTTGCGGCCCGCCAGCACCGTGGTCACGTCGAGCAGGCCGAGCCCGGCGACTTCGCCCGGAGGCCCCTCGATGCCGAGGGGGTCGGCGATGGTCCGGCCAAGCATCTGGTAGCCGCCGCAGATGCCCAGTACCGCCCCGCCGCGCCGGTGGTGGGCGAGGACGTCGATGTCCCAGCCCTGTGTCCGAAGGAAGGCCATGTCGGCGATCGTCGCCTTGGAGCCGGGCAGGACGATCAGCGCCGCCTCGGCCGGGATCGGGGTGCCGGGCGGGATCATCGCGACGTCCACGCCGCTCTCCTGCCGCAGCGGGTCGAGGTCGTCGAAGTTGGCGATGCGCGGCAGGATCGGGCAGGCGACCAGCAGCTTGCCCGGCTTCGCGCCGAGCCCGCGTTCGAGGATCACGGCGTCCTCGCTCGGCAGCTGTGCGACGGCGGGCTCCCACGGCAGGACGCCGAAGCCGCGCCAGCCGGACAGGCGCTCGATCGCCTCGTAGCCGTCGGTGAAGAGGGCGGGATCGCCGCGGAACTTGTTGATGATGAAGCCGTGGATCATCGCCGCGTCCTCGGGATCGATCACCGCGCGGGTGCCGACCACGGCGGCGATGACGCCGCCCCGGTCGATGTCGCCCGCCAGCACCACCGGCACCCCGGCCGCGCGCGCGAAGCCCATGTTGGCGATGTCGCCGCTGCGCAAGTTGATCTCGGCGGGAGAGCCCGCGCCTTCGACGAGGACGAGGTCGCAGCGAGCCTCCAGCCGGCGGTAGCTTTCGAGCACTTCGCCCAGCAAGGGGCGGCGCGCCTCGCGGAAGTTGGACGCGCCCAGCGTGCCGCGCACTTTGCCGTGGACGATCAACTGCGAGGTGCGGTCGGCCTGGGGTTTCAGGAGCACCGGGTTCATGTCGACGTGGAGGGGGGCACGGGCGGCGATGGCCTGCAGCGCCTGCGCGCGGCCGATCTCGCCGCCCTCTGGCGTGACGGCGGCGTTGTTCGACATGTTCTGCGGCTTGAACGGCAGGACGCGAAGGCCCCGGTTGGCGGCGGCGCGGCAGAGCCCTGCGACCAGCACCGACTTGCCGACGTCGGAGCCGGTTCCCTGCAGCATCAGGCCAGCCATGCGATTGCCATAGCGATGATCCCCAATATCAGGCCCAGTATCAGGCAGGCGCGCCGGTAGATCGCCAGCGCGCGGGAGAGGTGGTGCGGTGCCGCGATGCCGCCTTCACCGATCCACGGCTTGTCGGCAAGCACGCCGTCGTAGGCGATCGGACCGGCGAGGCGGATGCCCAGCGCGCCCGCCATCGCCGCCTCGGGCCAGCCCGCGTTGGGCGAGGCGTGGCGGGCGTGGTCGCGGATCATCACGCGCCAGCCCTTGAGCCCGGCCCCCATGCCCGCAACGCACAGCAGGATTCCGGCGAGGCGGGCGGGTATCAGCATGACGAGATCGTCGAGGCGGGCGGCGGCCCAGCCGTAAGGGCCGTAAGGCTCCTCGCGGTGGCCGATCATGCTGTCGGCGGTGTTGATCGCCTTGAGCATCCACGCGCCCGGCAGGCCCAGCAGGAGCAGCCAGAACAGCGGCGCGACGACGCCGTCGCAGAAGCTCTCGGCCAGGCTCTCGATGGCGGCGCGGGCGGTGGCGGGGGCGTCGAGGTTGCGGGTGTCGCGGCCGACGATCATGCCGACGGTACGGCGGGCCTCGGGCAAGTCCCCGCGCAGCAGGGCGTCGCGGATGGGGCGGACGTGGTCGTCGAGGCTGCGGGCGGCGATGGCGGGCCAAGCGAGCAGGGCGAGGATCGGCCAGGCCCAGACGCCTGCGAGGGCGCGGACGGCGATCTCGATCGCGAGAGTGAGGCCGCCGGTGAGCGCGACGAGCAGCGCGGTGGCAAGGACACCCGCGAGGCGGCGCTGCGCGGGCGAGGCGTCGCGGCGGTTGAGGCGGCGCTCGCAGGCGCGGATGACCCGGGCGAAGAGGCCGACGGGGTGGCCGGTAACGGCGTGGAGCCGGGCGGGCCAGCCGAGCGCGGCCTCGATCGCGAGTGCGGCGGCGGCGATGGGTTCAGCCATGAAGCGCCCGGTCGAGGCGGTCCAGCGCGGCGGGATCGGCGGGGACGCCGAGGCGCAGGGCGTCGGAGCGCTGCGCGAAGGGACGGGTGAGGATCCGAGCCTTGGCCAGCCGTTCGAACAGCGCGCCTGCGTCCACGCCCGAGAGGTAGCGGAACAGCGGGCAGGCGCCTTGCGGGGTGAATCCGTGCCGCTCCAGCACCGCGTCGAGCACGGCGGCCCGGCCGGGAAGTTCGGCGCGGGTATGGGCGATCCACGCGGCGTCGGCATAGGCGGCGCGGCCGAGTTCGAGCGCGGCGGTGTGGAGGGGCCAGCTGCCGATCAGATTGCGCAGGCGGTCCAGCACTTCGCTCGGCGCGATCACGAAGCCGAGGCGAAGCCCTGCGAGGCCGAAGAACTTGCCGAACGAGCGCAGGACTATGAGGCGGCGGTCGTCGGCGACGTGTCCGGCGACGCTGGCTTGCGGGTGACAGTCGGCGAAGGCTTCGTCGGCGATCAGCCAGCCACCTTGCGCGGCGATGGCGTCGTGCCAGTCGAGCACGGCGGTGCACCCGCGCAGCAGACCGTCGGGGTTGTTGGGGTTGGCGAGGACGACGGCCTCGGCACCCTCGGCCGGCGCGGCGAAGGTGATCGGACGGGAGCGGGCGAAGGCCTCGGCATGGGTGCGGTAGGCGGGGGCCAGCGCGCGGCCGGGCAGGTCCAGGATTCCGGCGAGGAGGCGCAGCGCGGTCTCGCTGCCGGGGACGGCGCAGACGTGGCGGGGCTCGGCGCCGAAGTGGCGCGCGGCGGTCCGTTCGAGGGCGGCGAGCGCTTCGGGATCGGGCAGGGCGTGCCAATCGATACGCAGATTGTCGGGTGGGCTCCAAGGCACGGGATTGAGGCCGGTGGAGAGGTCCAGCCACTGCGCCGGATCGCCGCCGTAAAGGCGCGCGGCTTCGGCCAGGCGGCCGCCGTGGTGGAGCAGGTCGGGGGTCACGGCAGCAGCACCAGCGCGAGCAGCAGGGCGGTCTCGACCAGCTCGATCCCGGCGCCGTGGCCGTCGCCCGAGATGCCGCCGAGCTTCGCGCGCAGCCACCAGCCCCACAGCGGGACGGCGACGAACAGCGCCAGCAGCGCGGGCGAGGTCAGCACGGCGGCGAGGATCGCGGCGAGGCTCCAGCCGATCAGGTGCAGGCGGCCGACGCCCTCGCGGAAACGGGAGCCAAGGCCGGCGTGGAGCGGCGGCAGGAACAGCGTCCAGCCGATCGGGGCGATGCGCGCCAGCACCGGCACCAGTAGCAGCGCGGGCCATTGCACGGGGGTAAGCGCGTGCAGCAGCACCAGCTTGGCAAGCAGTTGCAGGCCGATCGCGACGACGGCGAAGCTGCCGACGTGCGGGTCGGCCATGACGGCGGAGAGGCGCGCGCGGTCGCCGTGGGCGGCTCCCGCACCGTCCGCCACGTCGCCGAGGCCGTCGAGATGCAGTGCGCCGGTGATCGCCACCCAACCGATGAGGGCCGCGAGCGCGCCCAGCCATGGGTCGCGCGGCTGGAGCAGCCACCATGGGAGCGCTGCCGCCGCGCCCACCGCCAGCCCGGCGACCGGGAACCAGCGCATGGCCTTCGCGAAATCCTGCGCGTCGGCTTGCACGGCCGGAAGCGGCAGGCGGGTAAGGAACTGCAGGGCGAGGACGAGGTGCTTCATGCAACAGTGCCCCGAAAGGCAGGGGTGTCGCGTAGCGGGTTGCCCCACCCGTCGTCCTGAACTTGTTTCAGGACCCATTGTGCGACGTGACCGGAAGCTCGTGCCACCATCGGCGCAGTCGGTTTGCGGGTGTGAAGACCGGGCTTGCGGCCCGATGGACCCTGAAACGAGTTCAGGGTGACGGCGGTAAGGGGCGGGGCCGGCATCGGGGGTGCCAGAAGGTGGTGCGCGGTCATGCCGTCACCAGTCCGGTGATCTGCGCGCCTTCGCCGGGCCAGAGGCGCAGGCTCAAGACGCTCGCATAGGGCAGGTCGAAGGCCCAGACTTGCGGCTGCTCCATGTGGAACAGTACCGCCAGAGCCGCGCGCATCGCGCCGCCGTGAGTCAGTACGAGGCTCGGCACCGTGATCCCCGCCAGTGCCCGCTCCACCCGCGCGCGCAGGGCCGACCAGCGCTCGCCGCCCGGCGGGGCGTGGGCGTCGGGGTCCTGCCAGAAGCGTGCATAGGCGGCAGGGTCGACCTCCGCGGCGGCAAGGCCGGTCCAGTCGCCGAAATCCAGCTCGCGCCAGTCGGGATCGACGCGGTGCTCCAGCCCGCGCGCGGCGGCGATGCGTGCGGCGGGATCGTGGGTGCGGCTGAGGTCCGAGGACACCACGCGGTCGAACGCCAGCCCCTCGGCGCGCGCGACACAGCGGGCGATCTCGGACGGCAACGCGGGCTCGTCCCGGTGGCCCAGCAGGAGGCCCGGCCTTGCCGGAGCGCCGTGGCGCATCAGGTGGAGCGCGATGCCGCTCATGCCTTATCGGTCACCGCCGCTTCGTCGAACGTCGCCATCCGGTTGTGCGTCGCCAGAGCCCCGCGCACGATCGGCACCGCCAGCGCAGCGCCGGTGCCTTCGCCCAGCCGCAGGCCGAGGTGAAGCAGTGGCTCCAGCCCCAGCTTGTCCAGCAGCCGCACATGCCCCGCCTCGGCCGAGCAGTGTGCGGCGATGCAGTGATCGGTGAAACGCGGGTTGTCCCGCAGCAGCGGCAGGATCGCGGACGAGGCGATGAACCCGTCGAGCAGCACCGGCACCCGCGCCAGCCGCGCGGCGAGGATTGCCCCCGCCATCGCGGCGATCTCGCGCCCGCCGAGAAGGCGCAGCGTCTCGAAAGCGTCGGTGGCGGCGCCGGAATGCAGCGCCACGGCCGCCTCCACCGCCACCGCCTTGCGCGAGAGGCCGAGGTCGTCGATCCCGGTGCCGCGTCCGACCCAGTCCTGCGCGGAGCCGCCCAGCACGGCGGCGCAAAGCGCGGCGGCGGGCGTGGTGTTGCCGATGCCCATCTCGCCCACCAGCAGCAGCCGGGTATCGGTGCCCAGCGCGGCGGCACCCTGGTTCAGGGCGTCGAGGCATTCCTCCGCGCTCATCGCCGCCTCGCGGGTGATGTCGCCGGTCGGTCGGTCGAGATCGAGCGCCACCACCGAGAGCCGCGCGCCGCAGGCCGCCGTCAGCGCGTTGATCGCCGCGCCGCCCGCCTCGAAGTTGGCGACCATCTGCACGGTAACCTCTGGCGGATAGGCGCTGACGCCCTGCGCGGTGACGCCGTGGTTGCCCGCGAAGACGACGGCCTGCACCGGGTCCGCCTCGGGCCGCTCGCAGCCTTGCCAGCCGGCCATGAACACCGCGATGTCCTCCAGTCGGCCGAGCGCGCCGGTGGGCTTGGTGAGGCGGGCCTGACGGTTCAGCGCGGCGGTGCGGCTGGCCTCGTCGGATTCGGGCAGCGCGGCAAGGGCAGCGGCGAAGGAGGCGGGATCGGCGAAACGGGTCATGTGCAGACGTAGCCTTCCGGGGGCGTGCGGGTGATGAAGTGGCCCTTCACGCCTTGCGGCCATTCCTTGAAGGGCACGCGGCCGTGCTCGCTTTCGGCGTGGCGCGCGGCATATTCGAGGATGGCGCGGGCGGCATCTTCGTCCGGCGTGAAGTCGCCCAGCACGTAGCCGACTTTGCCGGGCGCGCGGATGTGGACGGTGCAGTGGCGGCTGCAGGCGAAGAGGCAGGGCATGGCCTGGATCTGCACGCCCTGCAGTTCAGGGTCGGCGGCCTGAACGCTGCGCATCGCCGCTTCGAGCAGGGCGCCGCCGCGCTGGCCGGTCTCGTCCTCGCGGGCGTCGGCGGTGTGGCGGCAGGTATTGCAGACGACCACCGAAGGGCCGGGGGGTACGGGGGTCAGCATGGGGGTGTCACCTTGAATGGGCTTTCACTGCGATCATGACTCCACCGTCGTCATTGCGAGGCCCGCAGGGCCGAAGCAACCCAGGGCGGCGTAAACCGCCCTGGGTTGCTTCGCTACGCTCGCAATGACGAACGGGCCTGTCATTGCTCGCAAGGACGAAAGGGGCAAACATCAGAACCGGCTGCGCACGCCGACGTAGACCGTCCGTCCCAGTGCGGAATAACCCGCCGCCGTCTGGTAGTCCTTGTCGGTCAGGTTCTCGACGCGGCCTTGCAGCATGAGGTTCTCCTTGATCCGCACTTGCGCGCGAAAGTCGATCAGCCAGTAGTCGTCCAGCTTCGCGGTGCCGGTGGCTGCGTTGAAGGTCTCGCCCGAGTAGCGCGCCGCGACGCTGGCGCGAAGCCCTTGCGGCAGGTCGATGCCCGCTTCGGCATTGGCCATGTGGCGCGGTATGCGCTGCAGCTGGCGGCCGTAGGTGGACGAACCCTCGGTGCGGTCCTCGGCGCGGGTCCAGCTGTAGTTGCCCTCGGCAAACAGCACGCCCAGCTTCGCCGACGCGGCGAGTTCCAGGCCGCTGGCCTTGGCGGTCTTGACGTTGGCGTAGTAGCCGAAGCGCGTGGTCGTGGTGCCGGGGATGTAGCAGGCTGCCGGGAGCGTGCCGCTGGTCGGGCAGTAGGCGAAGTCGATCAGGTTGTCGGTGTCGCGCTGGAACCACGTGGCGGTGAGGCGCAGCGCCTCGCCGAAGTTCTGCTCGGCACCCACTTCCCAGCCCTTGGCCTTCTGCGGGGCGAGGTCGGCGGTGCCGTAGGCGCTGTACATCTGGTAGAGCGAGGGGGCCTTGAAACCCTCGTCATAGCTGGCGCGCAGCACCGTGGCGCCTTCGTTGGGGGTATAGGCCGCGCCTGCGCTCCACACGGTCTGCCCGCCGAAGCGCGACTGGTGATCGTAGCGCGCGCCGCCGTCGAGGGTGAGGCCCTTGACCGGGCTCACGCGCAGTTCGGCGTAAAGGCTGTCCATGTCCACCGCGTAGGGCGTCAGCGTATAGGGCGTGGCGGAGTTCGTCGGCGAGGCGGTGGTCATCCGCTGCTCCTCGCGCTCGGCGCCGAACACGGCCTGGATCGCGTCGCTGAAGGTGTAGGTGCCCTGGTACTCGTAGCGGCGCAGGCGGCCGTGCGCATCGAAGGTGATCGCGCGGATCGAGCGGGTGGGGTCGAAGTTCTCCCGGTCGGTGACGTTCTGCAGCACCGCGACGCGGTTGACGAGCTTGCCATCCAGCAGCGCGAAGTTGAGACCCGCGTAACCCGACCATTCCTTCGTGGTGCCATAAGCGAGGGTGTCGCCCGAAGTGCCGTCGAAATCGTTCTTGCCGTCGGCCCAGTAGCCGCGCAAGTCGAGGCTCACGCCGGGGGCGACGCGCACCGTGACGGTGCCGCTGGCGGCGCTGCGCTGGAAACCGTCGGCCTCGGTCCCGTTCGCGCGGGCGGAAATACCGTCGGTGGTGAAGCGCGAGGCGGAGAGGCGCCAGTCGATGAGGTCCGAGGTGCCGCCCACGCCCGCGCGGGCGGAGACGGTGTCGTGGGTTCCGGCCTCCACCGCGAAGCTGCCTTCGAGCGGCTCGGTCGGGCGGCGGGTGCGCACGTTGACGACACCGCCGGTCGCGTCGCTGCCCCACAGGATCGACTGCGGTCCGCGCAGGATCTCGATCCGGTCGACGTCGTCGAGCAGCAGGTTGGAGAAGCCGTAGCCGCCCGCCGTCGCCGAAGGGTCGGACAAGCGCATGCCGTCGATCACCATGACGGTCTCGCCCGCATCGGCGCCGCGGATGCGCAGTGAGGTGGTGGTGCCATAGCCGCCGTTGCGCGACATCGAGACGCCGGGGGTACGCAGCAGGGCATCGGTCAGGGCGATGGGTTGCAGGGCGACGATCGCGGCCTCGTCCAGCACGGTGACGGTGGCGGAGACGCGCTCGATCGCGACGGGGGTGCGAAGCGCGCTGACGAGGATGTTGTCGGCCGCGCCTGGTGTACTCTCGGTGTCGCCAGGTGCCGTTGTGGTATCGTTGGGTGCCGCTGTGTCCGCGAGCGCCGGAGAGGCCGAAACGAGCAGCGCGATGGTGGCTGCGGTCGTGGCAAGGTACTGTTTCACTTGTATTCCTTCATGCAAACGGCGGTGCTCCGCCGGCTGGTGAAGGATCATGGGCAGTGGGCGCGGACAGACAGCGCGACACCTCCCGCAAGCCCCCTCAGGCCGCCGGAACGATGGCTGTCGTTGCGCGAGGAATGACTTCCCCCGTTCGTCCGGCACACCCTGTCCGGTCGAAGAACGACGGCGACGGGCAGGTCTCCTGGCTCACGGGTCTTCGCCCATTTCGGCCGCCTTCTCAGGGACTTGCATCCCCAATGGCATGTGGCCGAACGGCTCTCCGCTTACAGTTGCAGGGGCAGCCCGGGTATTTCACCCGCGTTCCCTTTCAATCCCCTTGCGGGGAACCTGTCGCGGCGCGGCAAGTATCGTGCGCCGGGCTGCCGCGCAAGAGGCCAATGCTTGCGCCAACCTGCGGGAAACCATAGGTGCGGAGGCGATGGACACTCCGCGCCAAGACGATGCCCCGGCCTGCCCGGCCTACCTGATAAGCGCTCCGTCCTCGGGTCAGGGCAAGACGCTGGTGACCGCGGCATTGGCCCGAAGGCACCTCAAAGCGGGCAGAAAAGTGCGCGTTTTCAAGGTTGGGCCGGACTTCCTCGACCCCATGGTGCTCGAAGTCGCGAGTGGCGCGCCGGTCCATCAACTCGACCTTTTCATGTGCGGAGAAGCGCAGTGTCGCGCCCTTCTCCACGAAGCGGCGCACGAGGCCGAGCTGATCCTCGTCGAAGGCGCGATGGGCCTGTTCGACGGCGATCCCAGCGCCGCCGACCTCGCCGGGCGCTTCGGCCTTCCGGTGCTTGCGGTGGTCGATGGATCGGCGATGGCGCAGACTTTCGGGGCGGTGGTCCACGGTCTTGCGACGTATCGGCCGGGGCTGGAGGTCCATGCGGTGATCGCCAACCGCGTCGGCAGCGCGCGGCACGCGGAATTGCTGGAGCAGGGCGTGCCTCCGTCGGTGAAGTGGCTCGGCACTTTCCCGCGCGAGGCCGGAGTGACGCTGCCCGAGCGGCACCTCGGGCTGGTGCAGGCAGCCGAGGTCGCGGATCTCGACGCGCGACTGGATCGGGCGGCGAGCCTGCTGCCTGATGCCGTGCTGTACCTGCCGCCGCCGGTGAGCTTCCCGGCGCCCGAGGTCCCGGAGGAAAGCCCCAATCTGGGGGGGCTGCGCATCGCCATCGCGCGGGACGAGGCTTTCGCCTTCATCTACCACGCCAACTTGCGATGGCTGGAACGGGCAGGCGCGCAGCTCGCCTTCTTCTCACCGCTTCATGATGCGCGATTGCCCGATTGCGAGGCGATCTGGCTCCCCGGAGGTTATCCGGAACTGCATCTGCAGACGCTTGCCGCCAATGCGCCGATGCTCGAAGCGATCCGCGCGCATCATGCGGCGGGCAGGCCGATCCTCGCCGAGTGCGGGGGCATGCTCTACGCCTGTGCATCGCTGACGGACGTAGAGGGAAATCGCGCCGAACTGCTCGGCCTGCTGGACGGCCATGCCGCGATGCAGCGGCGCTTCGCCGCGCTTGGCATGCAGCATATCGCCCTGCCGGGAGGGACCTTGCGCGGGCACACGTTTCATTATTCGCGGCTGGAAACCGGGCTCGCCCCGGAGGCTCGCGCCAGCACGCCGGACGGGCGGGACGGGGAAGCACTCTATCGCGTCGGCTCGCTCACCGCGAGCTACATGCATGGCTACTTCCCGTCCGCTCCCGAAGCGGCGGCGCGGTTTTTCGTTCAGGCTTCGACCAGCGACTGACCTTTGGGGAGGTCGGGGTCCTTGCGCGGATCTTCGCTGGTCTCGACGATGCCGGGCTCCGGCACCCGGAAGACCTTCGCCGCGTCCGCCTTGTCGCCGAGGTTCTCGCTCGACGACAGGCTGATCAGCCAGGGCGAGAGGAACAGGCCGACGATGATCGGCGAGAGCCAGATCGCCGTCGTCATGTCGAGGAACGCGGTCGCCGTCAGGCCCGCGCCGAGCAGCAGGTGCTCGCGCAAGTCGGGCAGGACTTCGCGCACGGTGATGCGGCGGGCATCGCGGGTCTGGGTGTTCCAGCCCGCGGAGATGCCCAGCAGCAGGCCGAGCAGCGCCTTGGTCTGGGTCACCATGGTGATCGGGGCGAGCAGCATCGCCAGCACCGTCTCCAGCAGGACCGAGCGGACGGCCGCGAGGCCGCCGCCGAAGCTGCGGCGGCGCTCGCCATCGGCCAGAACCCAGATCAGGCCCATGATCTTCGGCCCGAACAGCAGCATCACCGTCAGCGCCAGTACACTCGGCGGGGCAAGGGTGACGAAACCGCCGGTCCCATGCGTCGCGACCTGGCCGATCATCGTCAGGATCAGCAGCAGCCAGCCCGGCGAGGTGAGGTAGGCGGATGCCCCGATCAGCAGGTGCAGGCGGCTGGCCCAGTGCAGGCCCGAGGCGCCGAGCAGCTGCAGGTGCTGCAGGTTGCCCTGCATCCAGCGGCGGTCGCGGATCGCCATGTCGATGATCGTGGGCGGGAATTCCTCGTAGGAACCGCCGATCATGACCATGTGGACGGCCCAGCCGCGCCGGCGCAGCAGGGCGGATTCGAGCATGTCGTGGCTGAGGATATGGCCGCCGAACGGCGCCTTGCCGGGAAGCTCAGGAAGACCGCAGGCCTCGGCGAAGGCGCGGGTGCGCACGATCGCGTTATGGCCCCAGAAGTTGGCCTCCGATCCCGACCACCACAGCAGTCCGGCGCTCGCGATCGGGCCGTAGGCCTCGCTCGCGAACTGCATCCAGCGCTGGAACAGGGTTCGCGCGTTGGTGATCATCGGCACCGTCTGGAGCAGGCCGATCGAGGGGCGCTCCTCCATGATCGAGGCCATGCCCACGATCGTCTCGCCGCTCATCATCGAGTCGGCGTCGAGGATCAGCATGTTCTCGTAGGCGCCGCCGAAACGCTTGACCCATTCGGCGATGTTGCCGGGCTTGCGGGCGATGTTCTTCTCGCGGCGGCGGTAATAGATCTTGATCGGCGCGTGGTCGGCCAGTTCGTGCCAGGCGACTTCCTCGCGCTTGCCGTGGAAGGGGTTGGAATCGCTGAGGACGAAGAAGTCGATCCACGGCGCGCCGCCGGCTTCGGCGATCGAGTAGGCCATGGCACGCACGCGGGCGAAGACTTCCTCGACGCCCTCGTTGTAGACCGGCATCAGCACGGCAGTCTTGTGGCGCAGGCTGGAAGCCGGGCTGGGCAGCGCGGTGAAGCCGGGATGCTCGCCGGTGATGAGCTTGAGGAAGCCCATCGTCGCGGTGACGAAGCCGAACGAGATCCAGCAGAACAGCGGCACGAAGAACACCAGCAGCAGCGCTTCGACCCAGTCGAGCCCATCGCGCGAGAGTTCCATGCGCACCGTGCTCGATGCGGCGAGGCCGATGGCGGCGGTGAGCGCGAGCAGCAGCAGGCGTTTCACCAGCATCCCGTGCGGCGCGGTCTTCACCTCGCGTGCGCCGGGCGGATTACCCCACAAGTTCTGGATCGGCATCGCCATGGGCGATTCGGCCGGAAGCATCGGCGAATGGTTCATCGGCGTCGCACTCACGTTTCAATGGCCTTGATAACGGTCTCACTGAGCGCGGAGTTGCCGCGCTTGAGGAAAAGACGGAACTGGGGCTGGGTCAGAGCGGTGGATCGCACGTCGATCATCGCTCGCCAGCGCCCGTCAGACCGCGCCACCGGATAGGCGACGGCGGAGACCACCGCAGCCTTGGGCAAGTCGGTATCGGGCGCGACGCCGCTGGTCCGGTCAAGGCGCGCCAGCGCAGGACCGGAGAAATCGAACACGAACTTACGCACGCCTTCCAGCGGCGGCGAACCCGGACTGCCGCCGGGGCCTTCGAAGACATCGACGCAGCGTGAGCCGCCATCGATGGTCGGGTCTTTGGACGTCCAGGTCAGTCGATAGGCGAAATCGCGGCGCTGCCCGGCCTTCGCCGGACGGTCGGCGCGCCAGAACAGGGCGATGTTGTCGAGCGTCTCGCTGCTCGTCGGCATTTCGTAGAGGCCGACCGCGCCTGCGCCCCAGTCGCCCTTGGGCTCGACCCAGAGCGATGGGCGGCGGTCGTAGAACACGCCGTCGTCCTGATAGTGATCGAAAGCCTGGTCGCGCTGCAGCAGGCCGAAGCCCTTTGGCGAATCCGAACGCAGCGCATGAAGCCGCGCCACTGCGGGATTTTCCAGCGGCCGCCAGACCCGCTCGCCATTGCCCGACCAGATCGCGAGGCCGTCCGAATCGTGGATTTCCGGCCGCCAGTCGCCGCGCGCGCGGGCGGGGCTCGACTGGTCGTACCAGAACATGCTCGACGCGGCGCCGAGGCCCAGTTGCTTGACGTCCTTGCGCAGGAACAGCGCAGCAGTGACGTCCTGCGTCACCCCGTTCGCCGTCTTGCGGCAATCGAAGGCATAGGCGCCGGCAAGGCTCGGCCCGTCGAGCAGGGCATGGATGCGTACGCTGTCGGCGCCGGTCTGCTCGATCCAGAAGCGGGTGAAGTCGGGAAACTCCTCGCCGGTGGCAAGGCCGGTGTCGATGGCAATGGCGCGGGCCGAGAGGCCATACTGGTCGCGGTCGCCGGAGGAGCGGAAATAGCTCGCGCCCTGAAAGGCCAGCCAGTCGCTGCGCCCGGTCGCGTCCATCACGCGGAAGCCTACGGCGTCGGTGTTGTGGCCGCCGACGAACAGGTCGCTGGTATCGACGATCGCGCGCGCCTGCCCGCCCTCGACCACCGCGATCGTCACTGGCTTGGGCGCGGTCCCGCGCACGGCGGGGAACAGGCGGACGTTGCCCGCGACCATCGGCGCATCGCCGTAAGTCAGCTTCCCGGCCGCATCGTAGTCGGCGGCGGCGCGCGTGGATTCGGCGATCGGCGCATAAGGCTTGCGGGCTAGATCGCGGGCCTGGGCCACCAGGCGATCCCACGAGAACGGCTCGGGCGTACCGAGACGACCGCCCGTCGCGGCCTTCACCCCGTCAGGCAGGGCGCTTGCCGCTGCGAGCGCCGCCATCAGCCCCATGGCCGTGCGGCGCGACATCTGCGCGTCGTCGTTCAGAATGCTGCTTACCCTTGTTGCCTCGGATTTTCCGTCGAATGCCCATACGCACGGACGCGGCAATTGTTGCAGGAGGAACCTTTCATCCGCCTGACTGGCCGCCTCCGGCCGTCGCGTCCCGCCAACCGATGATCGCGCGATCGCCCGGTTTGAGGTCGTTCGCGAAGACTTCGGTGCGCTTCCCGTCGCTGGCGCCGACGGTGACGTAGACCCGGCGCGGCTCGCCCCCGTCGAGCACGAAGATGCGCTCGCGCCGCTGCGGTCCACGCGCGCCCGGCTCGAATTCCAGCGCGGCATTGGGGACCAGCAGCACGTTCTGCCGCTCGGGCAGTTCGATCTCGACGGTGGCCTTCATGCCGGGACGGACCTGCGGGCCGGGCTTTTCGATCGTGAAGACGGCAAGCGGCGGCGTGGTCTGCGGCGGCGGAGATACGCGCATCAAGGTCAGCGTCGCCGATTGCGGCGCATCGGGCAGGGTATCGAGCCGGATATTCGCAAGCGTTCCCGCCTTGATCGGCTCTGCCCTGTGGGTGTCGAGCGGGACCTCGATCGTCAGCGGTGCGATGCCCTGCGCGATCGTGAAGAGCGGTTGGTGATCGCCGATCATCTGTCCCGGCTGCGCATGGCGCATGGTCAGTATGCCCGAGAACGGAGCGCGCACTTCGGCTCCGGCCTTGCGCGTCTCGTCTTCCTTGAACTGGATCTGCGCGGCCTTCACTTCGGCGCGCGCCGCCTCTACGCCAAGGTCGGCGCGGCGGGCATCGGCACGGGCACGCTCGATCTCGTTGAGCGAGGGCGCGCGGCCGCCCGAACGACGCCATACGCTCTCGAACCGGGCGAGGCGCGATCCGGTGTCCTGCGCGGTGACTTGCGCCGCTTCAAGGGCGGCCTGCGCCGCAGTCAGGCGCGAGCGGCCGACTTCCACCGCGCCCTTGATCTCACCCGCGTCGATCATGGCGAGCAGTTCGCCCTGTTCGACCGCGCCGTCGCTCTTGCCGGATACCCAGGTCACGCGGCCGGGAAGCGCCGAGAACACTGTCACTTCGCCGGCGCCGCGAATCTGCCCGCGTTCGGAGATCAGCGGGGTCAGGTTCCCGCGCTCGACCGGGGTGGAATAATACGGGGAGTCGTCCCCGCTCACGAAGCGCACGAAGAACGTCATCGCCCCCAGCGCGGCGATGGCCAGGATCAGCAGGCTCAGCCAGTGGCGGAACACGCGGCGCGGCGCGGCGCCGAGCAGGGCGTCGAGCGGGGTATGCGTATCGTGTTCAGTCACAGCCGGCGGTCACCGTTATCGTGGGGCCTGTCGCGGAAGGATCGGGTGCAACGACCGGTGCAAGACCTTCGCGCGCCCAGCTCCCGTCCTGCCCGGACCAGAGATCGAGCGTCGCCGTCACCCGGGCCGCGCGCGCATCAGCCAGCGCGAGTTCGACCGCGAGCGCGGCGGCTTCGGTCACGTAAAGCGTGGAGAAGGCCCCGGCTCCCTCGCGGTAGGCGGTACGCGCGTCACGGACGGAGCGGCGCGATTCCTCCAGCGCCTGAGTCAGTCGGGCTTCCCTGAGGACGGCATCGGCCAGAACGGCCCGTTGCGGGTTCTCCGGTGCGGCCGAGGCAAGCGGGTCTACCGCAGGATCGGGAAGCGTCCCCGGGGTGCCGAGCTTCGCGGCAAGGGCATCGGGCTGATCCCCGACAAGGCGGGCCAGTTCGGCAATGGCCTGATCGAGCCGCCCTTGCGCGAACCCCAGTTCACCCTGCGCGGTCTCGTCCTGCGAACGGGCGAGCGATCCGTCGATCGCCGGAACGAGCCCGGCCTCACGGCGGAACTGGGCGACTTCCGCATTATCCTTGTACTGAGCCCGCAGATTGCCGCGCAGCGCGACGTCTTTCTGCAGGCGCCGCACTTCGACATAGGCAAGCGCGATCTGCCGGGCGAGTCGTTCCCGACGCGCCGATACCCGGTCGACCTTCTCGGTCCTGATCTGCGGGTCGGCGTTCACGCTCTTGTCGCCAAACAGCCGCCCCAGCTTGGCGCCGATGCGTTTTGCGTCGTGCTCGGTCTGGTAATCGTACTGGCGCAGCGAAGCGATCCGGCAGATGACTTCGGGGCTGGTATCGAGGCCCTGCTGTATCAGTGTCGCCAGAACGGGGTCTCCCGCCTCGCGCCACCATGCGGGGGCCGCGGGTACGACAGGAGTCTCGGCGCCGGCGGCAGGGGCCGGGGCGCTGGCGACGTCCCTCGTGGTCTCGGCGCATCCTGCACAAGCGAGCGCGAGCGCCATAAGCGCCGCGCCGCCCAGTCGCGCGCGTGGTTTCAACATTCTCGACACGTGCATTCCGATAGCACCTGAGCCCCGCGAAGCAATCATGCTGCGATAGCGAACGCAGGAATGCCCGACTGGTGGCAGGGAGCGACGGGAGATTCGCGCTTTTATGCAGGCTGAACGGGGCGATGCTGCGCGGTAAGAGGGGTTATGTAATTGCAAAGGCGCAGGAAACCGGGGTTTCTGGTGCTTGATGAACTTTTTTTGAAATTAGTGTTTGACCGACTCACTTGGTGGTCTTAGAGGCCGCTTCACCGCAGCGGAGCACGCTTCTGCTACGGTCGCCAACACAGACGGACAGCTAGTTCCCCCGGTCGCAA
>Ga0308159_1001255_pt1 | contig 39204 bp, 33 predicted proteins | sample PhyCR1_FD_201040 | JGI IMG/M metagenome (GOLD analysis project Ga0308159, IMG submission 201040) | Phyllosphere microbial communities from UC Gill Tract Community Farm, Albany, California, United States - DLSLC.R1 | ecosystem: Host-associated > Plants > Phyllosphere > Unclassified | place: USA... | reverse complement strand
CAGACCCTTCTCGGCGTCGACGGCGTGCACCGTGAGGTTGAGGACGGTCACGCGCTCGCCACCCATACGGCCGGCCATGCGCATGCCCTTGAAGACGCGGCTCGGAGTCGACGAGGCGCCGATCGAGCCGGGCTTGCGGTGGTTGCGGTGCGCACCGTGCGAAGCGGAGACACCCTTGAAGTTGTGACGCTTCATGACACCGGCGGTGCCCTTGCCCTTGCTGGTGCCGACGACGTCGACCAGCTGGCCGGCCTCGAAGAGGCCGTCGACCGTGAGCTCCTGACCGAGCGAGTAGTCCGCGGCATCCGCGGTACGAACCTCGGTGAGGTGACGACGCGGGGTGACGCCCGCGGCCTCGAAGTGGGCCGTGAGGGGCTTGTTCACCTTGCGGGGGTCGATCTGGCCGTAGCCGATCTGAACGGCGTTGTAGCCGTCCTTCTCGAGCGAGCGGAGCTGGGTCACGACGTTCGGAGCGACCTCGATGACGGTGACGGGAACGAGCTTGCCGTTCTCGTCCCACACCTGGGTCATGCCGAGCTTGGTGCCGAGGAGGCCCTTGGAGATCTTGGAGTTGATGTCAGCCATGTCGAACCTCAGAGCTTGATCTCGATGTTGACATCGGCAGGAAGGTCGAGGCGCATCAGCGAGTCGACGGCCTTGGGCGTCGGGTCGATGATGTCGATGAGGCGCTTGTGGGTGCGCATCTCGAAGTGCTCGCGGCTGTCCTTGTACTTGTGGGGCGACCGGATGACGCACACGACGTTCTTCTCGGTCGGAAGGGGAACCGGGCCCACCACGGTGGCGCCGGCACGGGTCACGGTGTCGACGATCTTGCGCGCCGACGAGTCGAGCCCGGCGTGGTCGTACGACTTCAGGCGAATGCGGATCTTCTGTCCCGCCATTGTCTGCTCTCTCTCTTTCAGCGTCTTACCCGACCTGGGGCATTGGACGCACGGTGGTGCTGACGCACCCTGGCACTTCCCCTCGCTTGCGCGAGAGATGCTGCACCGCTGTTCAGCTGTCAAACCAGACACCACGTCGTGGCATCCGGCCCGCCCCACGCACGCACGCGTGCGAATCCCGTGAAGGACGAGGGGTTCGGTGTGGTGTTCTGCTGCCCGCGGCCCAGGACCCTGCGCTCTCGCGCCGCCTGTGCACTGCCCTGACAGTGATCCTGGCGCGCGCCGAGCGCACGCCGGAATGTGGAACTGGACTAGTCTACGGACCCGTCGGGCGTGTCGCAAACCCGGGCGTGTCGCGCCCGGCATATCCTCAGCATCCCTTCCCGGGGACGGCGTCCGGACCGGCGTTCTCTATGAGGGTGAACCGTCGGGATGGCGACATCGTCCCGTCGGAGACGGACTGCTTTCCTCCTTAGCATGACGGAGCCCGCGGGCGCCGAGCGCGGGCGGAGGACAGCGATTGGTCGAATCCGCATGAGCACCCGTCACCCCGACGCCCCGTCGCCGTCGAGCGGCTGGCACCGTGTGCGCCGCTCCCCCGTCACGCACGTCGTGGCGGCGCTCCTCACGCTCGCGCTCCTGCAGGGATTCGTCGTCAAGCCGTTCCAGGTGCCGTCCGAATCGATGGCACCGACCCTGGAGTCGGGCGATCGCATCCTGGCGGACCGGATGACTCTCGTCGGTTCTGATCCCCGGCGGGGCGAGATCGTGGTGTTCTCCCGCCCCGAGGCGTGGAAGACGGATGCCGCGGCACCCAGCCCGCTTCGTCGCGCGGCGGGGTGGGTCGGAGATCTCGTCGGCTTCGGCCCGAGCAACCTCGACGCCCTCGTCAAACGCGTCGTCGGCGAGCCCGGGACGACCGTGCAGTGCTGCACGGCGGATGGGCGCGTCCTCGTGGACGGGACGGCGCTCGACGAGGGGTACGTGCACGACGATCTGCCCTTCGTCGCGGGGCAGCTCGACTGCGCGAGTGTTCCGCTCTCGTCGCGGTGCTTCGGTCCGATCGCGGTGCCCGAGGGCGCCTATCTCGTCATGGGCGACAACCGGGCGAACTCGTCCGACTCGGTCGTGCAGTGCCGAGCGAGGCAGACATCCGAGGACTGCGCCCGCTTCGTACCGCGGGAGGACATGGTCGGCCGGGTGTTCGCGATCGTCTGGCCCCTCGACCGGTTGTCCTCCCCGCTCGGCTGACGAGGTCGACGCCTGCACACGGTCGCGGCGCCGGCCCCACCAGGGAGCGACGCCGCGACGAGGACACGGGGGTCAGGCGTTGCCGATGTGCTTGTCGACGTTCTGCCGGACCTCGTCGACCTTGGCGTGCTGCTCGGTCGGAACGACCTTCTTTATCGCATCCGCCGCGCCGTCGAGGATCTTGTCGCTGACCTCCTCGGCCTTCTCGCTCTTGAGGGCCTCTTCGATCTTGTCGCGATTCTCGTCCAGGAGCTTCTTGCCCTTGTTGATGATGTCGTCCACACCCATGTGCGTCTCCCTTTCCGGACCGGTGTCGGCGGGGATGCCGACGGTTGCGGTTCATTGTGCTCGCGCACCGGGCGTCGCGGGGAAATGACTCGTGGGCTTGACCTCCGAATGCGGGGAGGGTCTGTCCCGAGGACTTTCTCTGAGATTTGCTTGTTTCTGCTGTGTGCGCGGGTAAGACTGAGGCGAGGAATTCTGCGATGCCCAGCGCCCCTCACGGGCACGCAGTCACGAACCCCGGCTCCGTCTCCGCCGCGAGGCGATGACACCCGGCGTCGATGTGACGATTTTCCGAGAGCGTTGCCGCTCGCCCCGCTGGGTCACCACGAGGCGCGCAGAAGACAAGTACCCGACGGGCCGTCACACTCCGGTGGCGTCTCCTACCCCCCGAGGACCCCCGGATGCTCAAGATCCTCAGTATCGCCACCGTCGTCGCCCTCAGCGCGACCCTGCCCGCACCGGGCGCTCACGCCGTGACTGCACCCCCGGCGCACGTCGCGACAGGTGCCGCGCTCGCGTCCGCTCCGACCGGCGACGCCGTCCTGCCCGCACAGGACGAACCCTCAGCGACGCCGGAGCCGACCGGCTCCGCGACTCCCCCGGCATCCTCGTCTCCGACGTCTGCTCCCACGCCGACCGGCCCTGCTCTGCCCGAGCCGTCTCCGAGTCCTTCCTCGACGACGGATCCACAGCGAACGGCCGCGCCGGCCCCCTCGCCCGAGGTCACGCCGACCTCCGCCCTCGAGGCGACCACTGCCGCCGGTCTCGTCACCGCGGAGCGCTTCGGGTCGGCGGATGACTGGACCATCGTGTCCGGCCGTGGTTCGATCTCGTCCTCCACGGACGCGACCGAAGGCGACCGGTCACTCAAGATGGACTACGACTTCGGAGGGGGGACCTTCGAGATCGGTCGCGTTGCGACGCCGCAGGACATCGACACGACCGGTCTGCGCGCACTGAAGCTGGATGTGAAGGGCGACGGCTCCTTCAACACCCTCTACCTCCGCGTACGAGACGCCACCGGCGAGGTCCTCTACTACCGAGTCGGCAACATCAGCAACAAGAACTGGACCACCGCGACCGTCGACCTCTCCAAGGCGCCGTCCGCGACGACGGGCGGCAACGGCGACGGGATCATCGACGCGCCGATCGCCCTGTTCCGACTCGTCGTCGTCCGTAACGGGACGCAGCCCGCCACCGGATCGGTCCGGGTGGACAACCTGCGCGTCGACGACAGCGGGTGGACTGCTCCGCGCGCGAGCACCGGTTCGGTCATTCCGGGAAGCGGAACCACCGACGTCACCTTCACCGCGGGCGGCGCGGGCGACTACCGCCTCCGCCTGATCGACCCCGCGGGGAACACCCGCACGTTCACCGGTACCGTGCAGGGGGCGAAGACCGAGACGAACCGGTGGGACGGCAGGTCGGACGGCGGAACGCCTCTGGCGGGCGTCGTGCGGGCCGTTCTCGAGTATGACGCAACGGCCAACGGGAAGTTGTCCGGCCAGCTCACCGTCGCCACTCCCTATCTCGTGGGAGCGGCTCAGCGCGCGGCATCCGCCACCGCGGGCTCCGTCGCCGCGGTGAACTCCGCGCTCACCACGTACGAGAGCCTGTCCAAGGCCGACACCGATGCGGCCGCGATGGAGGACGCGTACGTGCGGTATGCGCGCGAGGAGTTCGAGTGGAACCGTGTCGAGCCGCGCAAGGGATTCTTCGACTGGCCGAAGTTCGACCAGGCCGTCTCGGTCGCTCGTGCGCGCAACATCGACATCATCGGCAAGCTCGTCTACACGGCCGACTGGGCGACGAGCGCTCCCGCCGGCACCCCGAGCTCGTCCGCGCGGTACTACCCGCCTGCGGACTACGCGGACTACGTGAACTACGCCGTCGCGACCGTCGAGCGGTACAAGGACCGCGTGAAGGTCTGGGAGATCTGGAACGAACCGAACATCGAGCAGTACTGGAAGCCCTCGCCGGACGCGTCCGCCTACGCACGCCTGTTGAAAGCGACGTACGCGGCGATCAAGAAGGTGCAACCGGATGCCGTCGTCCTCACGGGTGGGCTCGCGGGGTACTCCGAGCAGTACCTGAACAGCCTGAGGGACGCGGGCGCGATCGACTCCTTCGACGGAATCGGTCTGCACACCTATGTTCAAGGTGCGCCGGAACCGAGCACGATCGACAGCTGGATCTCGGCGGCGCAGTCGTGGATCGCTCGGAACGCCCCGGGAAGGTCGTTGTGGATCACGGAGACGGGATGGTCGACGTGCACGAGCTGCGGTTCCGGGGCCGGGGTGAGTGAGGACGATCAAGCCGCGTTCCTGAGCAGATCGATGATCGACGCGGCCGCGCACGGCGTGGCGGCGTACGCCTGGTTCAACCTCGTGGAGATCGGCGGCAGCGCGAGCAGGCTCGACAACTACGGGCTGATCGAACAGTCCGGGCGCAAGAAGCCGGCCTACTCCGCTCTCGCCCGAACCGGTGCCGGTATGGCCGGATCCGTCGCCGCCGGCACCGCCTCACCGAGCGCGGGCACGTCGACGGTTCTCAGCGATCTCGCGCGGACGACCGACGTCAAGTCGAAGTCTTTGGGCGAGGGCGCGACGTCGAAGGTGTCCGCCGTGACCACGCGCGTAGCGGGATCGGGGGCGATCGCCCTGGACTACAACTACAAGGCCTCCACGGCGGAGGGCACCTCCCTCACGATGAACCTGTCCGTCTCCGGCCGTCCGAGCGCGGTGTCGGTCTGGACGTACGGCGACAACAGCAACAGCTCGATCTATATGAAGATCACGGATGCCAAGGGCGAGATCTTCGAGGGCAAGGTGGGCAACGCGGGGCCGGAGGGATGGTCTCGGCAGACGCTCTACTTCGACGGACTGAACCCCAGCTACAAGAGCTACGGATCCAATGTCGACAAGAAGATCGACTACCCCATCACCGTCACCGATGTTCACGTGTTCAAGTCGTCCACCTCCAAGACCAGCGGCCGCATCATCTTTGACGACGTGACCGCGCACTACGGCATCAGCACGCGCGGGGTGGTGTTCTACGGTCGCAATTTCGTGACCCAGGCCCTGTACCGGCCGGACTATGCGACGACACGCATACCGGTCGCGAACACGACCGCGTACATCTACGACCGTGGAGCGCTTCAGGCTGTGCCGGTGGACTCGTCGCTCGGGGCGGAGGTGACCGTCTCGTCGGCTCCGAAGTTCCTGGTGTCGTCGAATCGAGTGAACCCGTCGTCGGTCAAGCCCGGCAGCTCGGTCTCGCTTCGCCTCGTGACGGGGGACCGCACGACGATCACGGTCCAGATCTACACGAAGAGCGGCAAGCTCGTCCGAACCATCACGGACTCCCGTTCCTACCTCTCCGGAGCGCGCGAGATCGCCTGGGACGGAAAGGTCACGGGAGGAGCGGTCGCGAGCCCGGGAGACTACCGGTTCCGGATCAGCGTGTCCGGACCGGACGGTCGGAGCGTCGCCTGGGGACGCCCCTTCACCATTGCCGGGTGACGCCCTTTCGGGCGACGACGGAGCCATCGGCTCGTTCCACGAGGTACGGACCGCCGTCGCCTGATTCGACCTGGTATGACGCCGTCCGCGCGCCCTCGACCTGGTTGTCCTGAACGATGATGTTCCGCGTGTTGTCCGAGACGAAGACGCCGTAGATCATCTGCCCCGGCTCACCGGAGATCGTGTTGCCCTCGACGAGGACCGACTGCGCAGCCTGGTCCTGCAGCTTGCTGATCGCGACACCGCAGCGCCAGTAATCGGGGCTTCCCGAGCGCTGGGCGACGTCCGAGATCTTGTTCTCCCGCAGGACGACCTGCTGGACCCCCTCGATCTCGACGCCTGTCTTCCCTGTCGGACCGATGGTGTTCTGCGTCACCTGGACGTCGACGACGCCACCACGTCGATCATGGAGATGGATGCCGAAGTCCCGCTTCGACGTGATCGTGTTCCCGGTGACGGTACCGGACCGGGCACCGCTGCCGAAGTAGATCCCGACCATGTCGGTCGACAGGGTGTTGTTCTGGATCGTGACGTCTGTGGCGTCGTCACCGGCCACCATCACGCCGGTGTCATAGGAACTCTTCACGGTGTTGCCCTGCACGAGGACGTCCTGACCGCGTACGTAGATCGCGGACGGTGAGGGAGCCTGCCCTTTGGCGACCTTGTCGATGGTGTTGGAGGTGATCTTGATGTCCCGCGCGCCCGATTCGACCCGGACAGCGAAGTCGACGATGTCGTCGAACGTGCAGGAGTCGATGACGACGTTCGACGCCGAGCGCCCGGACTCGGCGTAGACCCGGACCGCGTGCTTCATACGGATGAACGTGCACCCGCTGATCGTGACGCCGGAAGAGCTGTCGATCTGGAGCGAGACCCCTTGCGTGGACTGAACGCCGCCATCGAACGTGACGCCCGTCACCTTCACATTGTCCACGCCGTTCGCGAGGACGAAGGGAGCGTCCGTGCGGTCAGCGAGCTTCAGAGTCGATCCATCCGCGTGCCCGGCCAACTCGACACCGGGTCGCAGCCTGATCGTGGATCGGACGACCTGCGTTCCGGCCGGCAACTCGACGCGCCCTCCGTGAGGGGCGGAACGGAGAAGCTGATTGAGCTCGTCGGCGTAGTCCGGAGCGCCGTCATCCGGGTCGGGCGCGCACGACGCGAGGAAGACGGTGAATGCCGCGACCCCGGCGAAGGCCAGGACGGCACGCCGCGGGACGCGGTGGCTCAGCGCGTCGGGTTCGTCGACCACACCGCACCCGCAAATCTTCTGAACCTCGCAGCCCGTGCCCTCATGGCCGCCCCCTTCTCGCCCGCCCGGCGCGCCTTCACCCCGAGGAGAAGAGCCCGTGACCCGAGACCCGCCGAGAAGATGGCTCGCCAGAGGAAGCGGCGCACGGGCCCCGCGGAGAAACGCCAGACGTAGAAGTCGAAGGTGTTCTGCGCCCAGAGGGTGGAGACCGACGAGCCCGCAGCGTTGACGGAGGCGGCGATCTCATGGGTCGCGACGACATCCGCGTCCAGCACGACGCGGTAGCCCTGACGGAGCACTCGATCCGCCAGCTCGATGTCCTCCCCGTACATGAACCACCGCTCGGAGAGGAACCCGACGGCCTTCCGCGCGTGGGGAGCGAGATACAGGGCACATCCGGAGACCCACTCGACGTCCTGCGTGTACGAGTGGTGCCGGCGATACAGGTGGCGTCCGCGGAGGAACGGCACACGGGGGAAGGCCCGCGCGAGCCCGGTGAAGTGCGTGAAGAGAGGCCACAGCCGGGGCTGCTTCCCCGCTGCGAGGGTCGGCACGTGCGGCCCGCTGTCGACGAGAGGAGCGATGATCCCGATCGTCGGGTCGGCTTCCGCCGCGCGCACGAGGCGGGCGAGGTCGGCCCCCGTGATGCGGGCGTCGGGATTCAAGAGGAAGATGCCACCGGCAGCCGCGGTCGCGATACCGCGGTTCACGGCACGCGCGAACCCGTCGTTCGTCTCGCTCTCGATGATGCGGGTCACCAGCCCCTCGGCCTCGAGACCGCGCGCGATCGACACGGAGTCGTCCGAGGAGCGATTGTCGACGACCACCACCTCGACGTCGTCGGACGCGCCGAGCGTGCGAAGGCATCCCTCCAGGTCGTCGGCCGAGTTGTAGCTCACGAGGATCACCGTGGTCACGGACACGTCTGTCACTTCCTTCACTCTTCGTGCCCGGCGACACGGAAGATCTCTGCGGCGACCTGTGCGCGGTACTGCTCGCGGGAGAAGCGCTCGGAGACGCTCCGCCGCCCTTGGTCGATGAGCCGCTCGCGCAGTACGTCGTCGGTCCGCAGCATCTCGAGTCGGGATGCCAGCGCGTCGGGGTCGTCCGCCGGGACCACCAGCCCCTCGCGTCCATCGCCGACGATCTCGACCAGCCCCTGGACGTCGGAGACGATCACCGGAACACCCGCCGCCAGGCCCTCTGCAGCGACGGTCCCGAAGGGCTCCGCACGAGAAGGGACGACCAAGGCGTCCGCCGCGGAGAACAACGGTGGGGCGTCGGCCACGAACCCGGTGAACGTCACCACGTCCGACCCCAGGGAGAATTCACGACAGAGGTCGCGCAGCTCGGATTCGTACCACTCGTACCCGGGGAAGACGGCCCCGGCGAGCGTCAGTCGCGCATCGGTCCCGTCTCGACGCATCCGCGCCACGGCACGGACCGCGACGTCCGTACCCTTGCGGGGGCTCAGGCGACCGAGGTAGAGGATGCGGAACGTGCCCTCGGGGGCGGGCTCATGTCGGACCGCGTACGCGGACCAGTCCTTGCCGTTGTAGATCACGCTGGTCCGCGTGCGCACGGAGGGGCAGTCGAGGAAGATCTGGCGCGCCGTGAACTGGCTGTTGGCGATCACCGAGTGCGCCAGGCGCAGGGGCGTCAGGAGCGCGCGCCGCACGAGTGCCGGCGGATCGACCTCCGCTTCGCGCACGTGGAAGACCACACGTTTCCGGAGAAGACGAGAAGCGAGTGCCCACCACGGCTGCACGATCGTGTTCACGTACACGAGGTCGGGTCGCACGCGACGGATGACCCTCACCATCCGCGGCCCTCGCCGCACCAGGTCGAAGACGAGCCGGGCGAAGCCGGACGGTTTCAGCGCCGACTTCCGCAAGACGGGGACGTCGCGGACGAGGACGTCCGCCCCGGCCGCCTGGAGCTCACCTCGAAGAGGACCGTCGACGGGGAGCACGACGGTGACATGGGCCCCGCGATCGCGCAGACCCACGACGGCCTCCAGCGCCATCCGATCGCTCCCGTAGAGCTCGGCTGACGGGTGGCAGAGCATTACGCGCATGTGGCCCCGATCCGACATATCGAGGCATCGGCCTCTCCGCGGGTCAGCTCGACGGCAGAACTCCGTGGCACTGAAAAGGAAATGGGATCCGACCCCCCATCGGCCTGTTCTTTTCGCACAAACACCCCTGAACGATTGATTGGACAGGCGCCCGTGCCTACGTCGATCGTATCGGAGAATGCAATGAAGGACCGGTCGAGCGCATATCCTGGAGAAAGCACGATGCGCAGGGGTCTGGCTGATGCCCCCGGGGAAGGCACCACGGTGACTCGTTCGATTATCACTTCTGCCGCGGCAGCAGTGGTGCTCGTCGCGCTCGTTCTTTTCTTGGGCCCGATTCCGGTTCTCATCGGAATTCTGGGAATCACCGGCGTCATCGTGGTGCTGCGTTTCCCCCTCGCCGGGATCTACGCCCTGATCGTGCTCCTTCCTTTCAATGCGCTCGTGTCACAGGTCGCACCCGGCGTGGTCGGAACCGCCTACGGCGTCATCAAAGACGCCGTCATCGGCCTTCTCCTGATCGCCGCTCTCGTGAACAGGCGCTTCAACCGCGCGCCCACGAGCATCGCCGTCCTCGTCGGCCTCCTGGCCCTCCTGCCTCTCGTGAGCGGCACGTTCACCCCGTCGCTCGAGCAGGCTCTCTACGGATGGCGCAACGATTACGAGCCGCTGCTCCTGCTGGTGCTGGTGCCCGCGTTCGTCGAGGTGCGCCACGTGCGCCGGATGCTGATGACCATCATCGCGACCGCGCAGATCAGCGCCGCGCTCGCGGTCGCCACGTGGACGCAGGGGGTTCAGTGGCTGCTGGACATCGGTCGCCTGCCGGTGCCCGCGGGGCAGCGCTTCCCGACCTCCCTCTTCTCTTCCGGCAGCCTGACACCGCGAGCGTTCAGTCCGTACGTCGCGCCGAACGAGCTCGCAGCGGCGATGCTCATCTCCATCGCCGTGGTGTGGTGCGCGCCGGGCCTGCGTACCTCACGTCGCCTGTTGCTGACCCTGTTGCCCGCCGCCGCCGTTCTCCTCACCGAGTCCCGGAGCGGGTTGTTCGGCGCCGCCATCCTGGGAGCGGTGCTCCTGGCTCGTGCCCTCCGCAAGTCCTCGCAGATCCTCTCCGTCGGCTTCTTGCTCGTCGCAGGCGTGGCGACCGTCGCCGCCGCGACGCTGTACATCGGCGGCGCCCTCGAGGAGGAGACCGACACGTCCTTCGGCGGTCACGCGGCCAGTCTGCAGGAGGGGCTCGCGCAACTCCTCGTCCACCCGCTCGGGATGGGCCTCGGAGTCGTCGGCCCCCGATCACTGCAGTTCGAGACGAACTACCACGTGGAGAGCTACTGGCTCCTCATCGCGCTCGAGGCGGGGCCGCTCATCCTGGCGATCTTCCTCATCCTGCTCGGGGTTCTCGCCAGCCGCGCGGCGCGGTCCCGAAGCATCGTGGGGTTCCTCCCCGCCGCCGCGCTCAGCGGGACCCTCGTCTCCCAGATCGTGCTCCCGACCCTCCAGGAGAGCCCGGTCAGCTTCCTGCTCTGGATCTCCATCGGGCTCGCGACGGTCGTCCAGGTACAGGAGAAGGCGGACCCCGCGTTCACTCTGGGTGAGCACTCCCCCACCTTCGAGCCTCGGCGGCGTAAGGCGCTCTCCGCGCAGAAGAAGCCGCAATCGGTGTGACCGCCTCGCACAGACCCCGAGTGCGCGCACCTCGTCGTCCGAGAGAGAGAAGAACCCCGTGAAACTGTCCGTCGTCATTCCGACGATCGGCCGCCCCGAACTCGCGCGGGCCGTCCGAAGCGCTCTCGAGCAGACGACACCGGTGCACGAGGTCATCGTGGCCGCCGACACCGTGGATGAACTCACCCTTCCCGAGGATGACCGGGTACGCGTGGTTCGCGTCGGTCCGGGCGCCGGAGGGAACGCCGGGCGTCAAAGCGGCATCCGCGAAGCTACCGGGGATCTGATCGGTCTTCTCGACGACGACGACGAGTGGGCGCCGACGAAGGTCGAGGTCCTGACCCGCCTCGCCGCGCAGACGTCCGGGCCCTGGATCGCCACCTCCCGCGTGCGGATGAAGCGCGCGAACGGTGCCGAGCTCATCCAGCCGGCCTTCCCCATCCGACCGGGCGAGGATCTCCGCGCGTACATGTTCGCGAAGCGATCGCCGCGGAGCGGCCACGGATTCGTCCAGGCCTCCACTCTGATCTTCCCCCGGGAACTCGCCCTGGAGGTCCCTTTCGACGAGAACCTGAAATTCCATCAGGACGTCTCGTGGCTGACCTCCGTAGCCGCGGCCCATCCCGACCTGACGGTGTTGCAGTCCTGGGAGCCTCTGGCGAGCTACTACGCGACGGAGGGATCCGTCTCGAAGCGGATCGCTCCGGAGGGATCGATCGCCTGGGCCCGCCGCTTCCTCGCCGACCAGCCACGGCTGCTCGGCGACTTCATCCTCACCCAGTCCCTGGGTTTCGCCCGGCGTAACGGGTCGGTCGGCTCCATGGTCCGGACCGCCGTCTCCGGCATCCGTTTCGGACGCCCCGGCCCCGCAGCGATCGTCTACGCGATCGGCGCGACGGCCAAACAGACCCTCCAGAGCAAAGGCAAGTGAATGCGCCGCATCTATGTGCGAGGTACCGGCCAGGAAGACAACATCGGAGACGTCATCCTCCGTCGCGCCTTCTTCGACGAGCTCTCCCGTGCGGGAGAGCTTCACATCCTCCTCGGGGACGCGAGCGCAGACTTCCTCGCGGCGCTCGATCTGCGGGACTCCGATGTCGTCTATCGCGATGTCGATGACTGGCGACGGTCGGCCTACCGCTCGGTGCTCCGGCGCGACACATGGTGGGTGGACAAGCCCGGCGAACTGCTGCTCGAGGAGGACATCTACAAAGGACAGCGGCGTCTGCTCCCCCTCATCCTCGCCGTCCGCGCGCGAGGCGGACGCGCTCTGCGACTGGGGATCGGTCAGCGCAAGCCCAATCCCGCGGTGATCGAACGCTTCCGGCGCCTGTACCGCCTGTCCTCGATGGTGGCCTGGCGCGACGTCGACTCCCGCGAGCACTTCGGTCTCGGCGAAGTCATGCCCGACTGGGGATTCCTCCCGGGCGCCGATTCCGGAGCCCGGCGTCGGCATCGTCTGGTCGTGTCCTACCGGGGCGACCGCGAACCGCTGTCCGGCGAGACGATCACCGCCATCCGAGAATTCGCCTCGCGCGAGGGCCTCACCGTGACCGTGATCACCCAGGTGGCGAGAGACTCCGCTCGCAGCAAGGAACTCCACGCGCAGCTCGGCGGCGACCTCGTCGACTGGGAGACCGTCGACGGCCATCGCGCCCAGGAGGATCGCCTTCGCGACATCTATCTCGAGACCGCTGTCGCCCTCAGCGACCGCCTGCACGTCTTGATCGTCGCGGCCGCGGAAGGCGCCGTGCCGGTCAACCTGATCGCCGAGCCGGACACCAAGGTGGGGCGGCACTTCGACGCCATCGGATACCACGAGATGACGGTGGCATCCGCGAACCGCGGCTCGGCGGAGATCCTCGACGACCTCGTCGCTCAAGCGGCGCGCACCGACGAGGTCGTCGCCCAGGTGAGTGCCGCTCGCGCCCGGATCCGGGACGTCGCCCGCCGCGCTCTGGCGATCGCCCCTTGAGCTCCGGCCTCGGTCGACGCGCCCTCGGCGGCGCCGGCGCGACACTGCTGTGGCAGGGGGTTCGACTCGGACTGCTCGCCGTCTCGATCGTCGTCCTGGCGCGCCTTCTCGACCCGCAGGACTACGGGTACCTGGCGATGGTCACCGCCGTGATCGGTCTCGGCGAGCTCCTGCGCGACATGGGTCTGTCCATGGCGGCCGTCCAGGCGAAGACCCTCTCCGCTTCGGAGAAGAGCAATCTCTTCTGGCTCAACAGCGCGATCGGACTCGTCCTCGCCGTCGTCGTCTTCGCAAGCTCGTGGGGCATCGCCCTCATCTACGACGAGCCGGCACTCGTAGCGATCACGCAGATGCTGTCGGTCACCTTCCTGCTCAACGGGGTCGCGGCGCAGTACAAGGCGCAGATCAACCGCGACATGCGGTTCATGACGCTGGGCCTGACCGAAGCGCTCCCCCAGGCGATCGCACTCGTCCTGGCCATCGTGCTGGCGGTGAACGGTTTCGGGTACTGGGCTCTCGTGGCGCAGGCTCTGGCTGTGGCCCTCCTGGCGCTCGTCCTGGACATGATGCTGGCTCGTTGGCATCCGTCCCTGCCGTCCCGCACGACCTCGATCCGACGCTTCCTCCGCTTCGGTGGCGCACTCGCGGGGACCCAGGGCATCGCGTACGCCGCGAAGAACATCGACACGGTCGCCCTCGGCGTCCTCTTCGGGTCCAACGTCGTCGGTCTGTACAGCCGTGCCTTCCAGCTCGTCGTCCTGCCGCTGAATCAGCTCACCGCACCTCTCTCCCGTGTCGCGGTGCCGGTGCTCTCGCGGATCCAGGACGACCGCGCCCGGTTCATCGAGTACATCCGCACGGGTCAGCACTTCACGGTCACCCTCGCCAGCGTCTTCTACGCGGCCCTCGTCGGCTTCGCGGAGCCGATCGTGCTGCTGGTCCTCGGTGAACGATGGCTGGCCGTCGCTCCGATCCTCCAGGCCCTCGCCCTGGTGGGGGTGTTCCGGGCTCTCGGCCAGGTGCCCTATTGGATCTTCGTCTCGCTCGGGCTCACCGGCAAGCAGCTGAAGATCTACCTGGTCACGCAGCCGATCGTCGTCGTCTCGATCCTCGCGGGCGCCCCGTGGGGGCCTGTCGGCGTCGGTATCGGCGGTTCCGTCGGATACTTCCTGTTCTGGATCATCCAGATGTGGTGGGCGGGGCGGACATCGGGACTGCCCGCCTGGTCGCTCACCCGATCGGGACTGCTCACCGCGCTGCTCTCGGGTGTCCCCGTCGCCGCGGCCGGTTACATCAGCACCGTCGTCTTCTCCGGGCCCACGGCGCTGGCCATCGGCGTCGCCGCAGCCGCAGCGTGGGTCGCCGGCATCAACCTCCTGATCCCGGCCAACCGGCACCGCCTGCGCACGATCAAGGCGCTGGTGCGCAAGCGTTGACCGCCTCGGCTCCGGGAGGAGCCGTCGTCAGGGGGTCGGGCGCTGATACTCCTGGACGTGCCGACCGCTCACCGCGCCGATCCAACCGAGACCGCGGGTGATCTGAGCGGTGTCGCGAAGTCGGAGGCCCTTGCCCGTCACGAGCGCCACGGCCGTCTTCGCCGTTCCCACGGCGATATGGCCGACAGCGCGCACCACGAGCTTCCACGCGGGCGTCGTGCGGAGCAGCAGGCGCCCGGAGACGTTGTTGATACGGATGTAGCGGCGCATGATCCATCGGAACCGCAGACGGTCCGGCGGAGCGAGCTCGGTCACCTCGGCGGAGGGCGCCCACGCCACCTTGGCCCCCGACGAGGCGATGAGGCGGGTGAAGAAGTCGGTGTCGCTCCCGCCGGTGGCGGAGAAGCTCTCGTCGAAGCGCGGCGATCCCGCACGCCGATAGGCCTCGAGCGACAGCAGAGTGTTGTTCGTGGCGGGGGTGCGCGAGGTCAGTCCCTCCGCCTCCGGCGAGCGTTGGATGTATCCGCCGCGCTCGATCCAGCGAGGCGCTTCCGGCGGGAAGATCGTGCGCACCGGGCCGCAGACGATCTCCGCGGCATACCGATCCGCCGCCTCGAGCAGAGAGGTCATCCACCCCGAGGGGACGACCTCGTCATCGTCGACGAAGACGACGTGCGTGGCCTCCGACGGAAGACGGTCGAGCCCGGCATTTCGAGCGGCTGCGATCCCCGGCTTCCTCTCGACGACGTAGTCGACGTTCAGACGACTCGCGCGTGCGACGCCCGCGGCCGACCCGCTCGCGTCGTTGTCGACGACGATGACACGCAGATCGTGGGTGCCGTCGAGGGCTTCGATCGACGCCAGCAGCTCCGCGAGGTCATCGGGCCGTTTGTAGCTCGCGATCGCGACGGCGATCCGGATCGGGGGGACGGACACGTCTGCTCCTCGGGCGGTGGGGGTCGGCGCGATGATCAGCGGTCGGTCAGGCCGCGCTCAGCCGTCGAAGCGCATCGCGGTAGGCACCGTTCACACCCCGCCAGGTGTACGACTCCTTCGCGCGATGCGCCGCGCGTGCCGACGCCGCCTGCTGCTCGTCCGGCTCGGACATGAGTGCGCAGACAGCCTCGGCGATGGATGCCGCGTTCGGTTCGCAGAAGTGGGCGCCGTCGCCGAGCACCTCGCGGTTGTAGACCGTCGCCCGGGCCACGATCGGGGTGCCGGTCGCCATCGCCTGCACAAGGGTCGGATTGGTGCCGCCCACACTGTGGCCGTGGAAGTACACGCCCGCGTGCTGCCAGAGAGCGAGCAGGCGCGCGTCGTCGCTGATGTGCCCCAGCGCGTGGACGTTCGGGTTCCGCTCCGCCAGCAGACGTGCCTGCTCGTCGAGAGGACCGCCGTATCCGGACGATCCCACGATGACCACGGGGTACTTCTGCGCGATCACTTCGGCCGCGTCGAGGAACTCGGGGATCGTGTTCTCGGGGACGAACCGGGCGACCGCGAGCACGTAGCCGCGATGCGTCAGGCCGGGCTCGACAGGCAGGTCGGGCGGGACGTCTCCGCCGTAGGGGATGAACACTCCCTCACGACGGAACTCCGTGTTCCAGCGGCGTTCGATCTCGCGCGAGTCGAAGACCAGGTCGTCGGCGAACCGGGCGGTCATTCGCGCACCGGTCTTGAAGATGAACTTCGCCAGACGTCCCCACTTCGCGCGGTCCCACTCGATGCCGTCCACGTTGACCAGCGTCTTGACGCCCCGCACCTTCAACAACGGGAGGAAGAAGCCGTTCGCGACGTTCATGACGAGGGCGACGTCCGGCTTCGTCCGAGCGGCGTGGATACTCGCGGTGAGTCCGTACGACAGGGTGCTCAAGGACTTGCTCTCGATGCCGCGGGTGACCTCGGTCCGCACACGCGCGTCGCGCTCGGGGTCGTCCGTCTTCGTCGCGCCGGAGCGACCGTACACGGTGACGTCCCACCCTTCCCCCGCAAGGAAAGGAGCCAGCTTCCGTACCGCCGTCTCGAAACCGCCGTAGTAGCTCGGATAGCCACGCGTCCCGATGATTGCGACTGATGAAGCCATAGGCGTACGTGCTCCCGCTCGTCTGAAATGGGTCTCATCCCATATCGGAATGATTCCCTCAGCCTATCGCTAGGAATGGGCGCTAACTGGGAGCACCCCCACCCGAGCAGCGGGATCGTCGCGCCACCACCGCTACTGTGCGAACCCCTCGCGGAAGGCATCGCACGACGCGTCGATCGAGACGGAGGTGTCATTCGCCGTCGGCGTGTGGCGCAGGTCGAGCGGCCCCAGGGGTCCAGCCTGCAATTGCACCGTGTACGAGATCGTCCGGTTCTCGTTCTGGCCGAGGGTGACCATCCGGCTCTCGCCGGTGTTGTTGTTCTCGACCCCACTGCGGGAAAGCGAAGGAATGTCGCCGTCGCCGGGATCCATCGCCGTGATCGTCGCACCCGGAGGGGCGAAGAAGAGGGCATTGAGCATCATCGTGGTCTTGGGGAGGCCGTAGTCGCTGTTGCGGAAACCGAGCGTGTAGGCATTGGTGATGTCATCGGTGATGCCGTTGTGCATGTTCATCGAGACATTCACCGTGCGATCGGCCGCATTGCACGTAGCCGAGATGTCGGTCGTCAGGTGGTACTCGAGCTTGCCGATCGAGAAGTCGTTCAGGTAGATCCCCAGCTGCGTCGACGTCGCGTTGTCCGGACGCAGGCCGCCGTCGAGCCCCACCTCGGTCACGAGAGCCTGGGCCTGCTCGTCGGTGAACCACAGATTGATGCGTTGCTCCTGGGCACTGCGCGTGAGCTGGTCGAACATCGCGATCGGATTCCACTGTCCGCCCGCCAGACGGGAGAACACGGTCGAGGAGACCATCGCGAAGAACTCGTCCGAGGAACGCCCGTTGTCTCCGGCGTCACCGAAGCGCTGGTACGCGTCGCTCAGCAGCAGTTTCACGGCGTTCTCCGCGGTGATCTGCTCACCGGACGGCAGATCCACCGGTCCGAGGACTTCGAGCATGTGGGCGAGCACGACCGGGTCGATCGACATGACGCCGTCGAACTGCGACCCGTCGGTGCGATCCCACAGCGACTCGAAAAGACGGGCGGTCGTCGGGAAGTCGGGGGTGAAGGTGTAGTCCTGCGAGTACCGCGTGAACGTGTCCGGGTACAGCGCCAAGGTGCTCTCGGGCAGATCGAGCACCGACCGTCCCGCCTGACCGGCGGCGTAGAACGCCATCGAGTCGGACTGTTCCTTCAGCTCGATACGGCCGTTGTCCACCACCATCACGCTCGATGCGGCGGGGTTGCCGCCGGTCGCACGGATCTCGGCGTTGTTCTGGAACACGACCAGGTAGGTCTTGGGCCCGTCCCCGCCCGCCGCCGCGAGGAGGGAGGGAAGGTACTTCTGCACAAGGGTCAACGAGGGTGCCGCCTGGTCGACGATCTGCGCGACCTGATCGAGCGGCTCCGTGACGATCGGAAGGAGGTTGGTCCGGTCGATGCCGTCGGTGACGACCTTGGCATCCGTGAAGGCGCTGGTGATCTCCGGGAGCGCACCCTCCGCCTGGCGGAACGGCTCGAGATTGATGCCGCCGCCCTCGACGGCGAGGGAGGAGAAATCGGATGCCGAGAGGAGCGCGACCGTCGGCGGGAGGGCGCGGCCGGTCAATTCGCGCGTCATGGCGGTGAGCTCCTGCACCGCCTCGGTGTTGTCCTTCACGAAGGGGATCGAGGAGGCGAGATCCCACAGCGGCCCCGCCGACCCGGCATCCGCGCGCTCCGTCATCTGGAGGACCTCGCCCGAGACCTGGTTGAGACCGTCGATGTCGCGGTTGGCCACGATCTGGGGGACGAACGACAGCTTCGTCTGCGCCCCGAGGAGATCGGTGCGCACGACACCCGCCTGCTGCATGAACGCCAGGGCCACGACGCCGACCGCGCACGCGGCGAGGCCGAGGACACCGAACGTCCACCCGACGATCGCACCGGCGACTTTTCCCCGACCGGACGGGACGGGCTCCGGGGTTTCCTGACGTCGACGTCGACGCGTCTGGTCCTCGTGCCCTGCCGTCATGCGGTGCCGCCTTCGGTCGGAGTGGTCGGGTCGGGGTCCGGGACGGGCGGTTGCGTCGGTTGCGGCTCGGGGTCCGGTGTCGGCTCCGGCGGCGTGGGTTCCGGCGACGGCTCGGGATCCGGCGACGGAGCGGGTGGCGACGGCTCCGGCGAGGGCGTGCCCGGGTCGGAGGAGTTGGAATCCGGGTCCCGGCTGTTGTCGGTCCCGCCGTTCGGGGTGGTCGGTCGGTTCCTCGTGGCCTCTCGCTCCGCCTCTTCCAGAGCGACGACGCGCGCGTTCTCGACGCGCAACGCGTCCACCGCCACCGCGTACGCCGGCATGTCGGCGAGCCCGTCGCCCCCGGCCTGCTGCGCGCTGACGACACGAGCGGCGGCATCCGTGACCGCCGTGCGGAAGTTCGACCCCGCGGATTCATTGGCCGCGGTGAGTTTCGCCGCCTCGGCTTGGATCGCCGTTCCCAGCGAGCTCAACGCCGTGCGGTAGTCGGACAGGGCGGTCACGACCGCGGACCGCGCGTCGCGCGCCTCCGTGATCAGGGGCGGGAGCGTCTCACGCGCCAGGCGGACGTCGTCGATAGCCTGGCCGACGTCGTCGAGGGACTTCTCGTCGATCGACTCCCGCTGGTACGCCGGAACCGATACGGGGGCCGCGGCCTTGGCCTTCTCCGCCAGGGCGACGCGTGCGTTCTCCGCCGCCGTCAGAGCCGCCGAGTCGACCCGCCCCTGGAGGGTGGCGAGAACGGGAGCGCTGGTCTCCGCGAGAGCGGCGGCCTCCGACGTCGAGCCCGCGTAGAGATCGACGGCGGTCTGGAGGACCTTGGTCTCGTTGGCGAGCTCGGCCTCCCGCTCACGCAGGCTGACCATGGCGTCGTCGGCGGGGTTGGCCGTCGCGCGCAGGACCACGGCGAAGGACGCCGTTCCGACCAACGCCACGACCGCGAGGGTGGCCACGGCGACGCTGAGGTAGTTGACGGGGCCGGCCTTGCGTCGGCCGCCGAACAGGGGTCGCCTCCCCGCCTGTGCCAGATCGGGCGCGCGCCAGCCGGTGTCGTCGAGCTTCTCGGCCGACCGCGAGCCGACCATCGTGGAGAGATCCGCGGCCGACGAGGGCGCCACCGCACGTTCGCCGCGGCCGACGAGTGCGGTGAGATCGGAGGACGCGGACGACGACACGGCCGAATCGGATCCTTCGCCCACGAGCGCCGCGAGGTCAGCGGCGGCGTGCGCGGATGCGGGCTGCGGGGACCCCGCGAGAAGGGAGAGGTCTCCCGAGGAGGGTGTCGAGGCGGCGGCCGGCGCACCGACCAGATCGCGAAGGCTGGTCGAGGACGCCGGGGCGGAGGATTCCACGGAGGGCCCCCCGACGAGAGTCCGCAACGCCGCGGAACTCACCGATGACGACTGCTTTCCTGATTCCGTGCTTTCGCGTTCCTCGGTCGACCCGAACAGCGTTCGCAGATCGTTCATGGCGTCTCCCGGGCACCATTTCCGGCGCCGTTCTTCGGATGTCGTAGGGTAGTCGAGGGGGCGCCGTGACGGCGCGGATTGCTTCGGGAAAGAATAGCCCGAGAATCGGCGCGATTCCGCCGGGCACCCGCTTATCTGCTTACTGGCGAATGGACGAGGCTTGGAACTGCGCGATTATCTCCGGATCCTTCACCGCAACTGGATCCTCATCGTCGCGATGACGATTCTCGGCGGGGCAGGGGCCTTCGGGTACTCGCTGCTGCAGACCCCGACATACGAGGCGAGCAGTCAGCTCTACGTGTCGGTGCGATCGGACAGTTCGGGAATCAGCGAGTTGGCCCAGGGCACGACGTTCGCCCGCCAGGCCGTGGTGAGCTTCGTCGATGTCGTCGACAGCGCCGTCGTCCTCGACCGGGTCATCGATGACCTCAACCTCGACACCACGGCACAGAAATTGGCCGGATCCATTTCGGCGTCGTCGCCGCAGAATTCGGTGATCATCACAATCCGAGCAACCGCGGCGGATGCCGATATGGCTGCCGCTATCGCGAACTCGGTGGGCACCAATTTCGCCGACGTCGTCGTGAACCGCCTCGAGAAGCCCGAAGGAGAGGCCGCCAGCCTCGTCCGTGTCGAGACCATCGCGCCGGCGCTCGTGCCCACCTCCCCGTCGTCCCCGCACACCCCCCTCAACGTCGCCCTCGGACTGATCGTCGGCTTGGCCGCCGGGCTCGGCATCGCCGTCCTGCGCTCCGTCCTGGACACCCGCATCCACTCGTTGCACGACATCGAGGCGGCGACGGAGGCTCCCGTTCTCGGCGGAATCGCCCTGGATCCCGACGCGAAGAAGCGTCCGCTGATCGTCCACGCCGATCCGCGCAACCCTCGGGCCGAATCGTTCCGCAGCCTGCGCACCAACCTGCAGTTCGTGGACGTGGACGGATCCTCGCGCTCCTTCGTGGTCTCCAGCGCCGGCCCCGGTGAGGGGAAGTCGACGACCACGGCCAACCTCGCCATCGCCCTCGCCGAAACGGGTGCGCGCGTCGTGCTCGTCGACGGCGACCTCCGTCTGCCCCGCGTGGCCGACTACATGGGTGTCGAAGGTGGAGTCGGCCTGACCGACGTCCTCATCGGACGCGCCGAGCTCGTCGACGTCCTCCAGCAGTGGGGAACGGGCAAGCTCTTCGTTCTGCCCTCGGGGCGGACGCCCCCCAACCCGTCCGAGCTGCTCGGCAGCCAGGCGATGCAGCGGACCCTCGCGGCGCTCTCCGACGCTTTCGACTACGTCCTCGTCGACGCTCCCCCGCTGCTCCTCGTCACCGACGCGGCCGTCATCTCGCGCTTCACGAGCGGTGTGCTCATGGTCGCCGCCTCCGGGACGACGAAGAAGCCTCAGCTGACCGCCGCCGTCGAGAAGCTGCAGGCCATCGGCAGCCGCCTCTTCGGAGTGATCGTGACGATGCTGCCGTCCAAGGGCCCCGACAGCTACGGCTACGGCGCCTACTCGTACAGCGCCCCTGAGGAGGCCACCTCCTCTCGCGGGGGCGGAGAGCGTCGTTCGCGGCGCGACCGGACGGACGAGAAGTGACGTTCTCCATCCTGTCGGTCTGCACCGGCAACATCTGCCGATCGCCCATCGCGGAACTCCTGCTCGCGCAGTCCTTGGCGCCGTTCGGTGACGTTCGCGTCGCCAGTGCCGGCACCGGCGCCCTCGTCGGCAGCGGCGTGCCGGAGCAGGCACAGCGTCTGGCGGCCGTGGAGGGGATCGACGCCACCGCGCACCAGGCTCGTCAGATCGACACGGCGATGATCCGCGAGGCCGACCTGATCGTGACGATGGCTCGGGATCACCGGCGCCTCGTCGTCGAGTCGCTGCCGGCCGCCATGCGGCGCGCCTTCACCCTGCGAGAGCTTGCACGGATCGCGGATGCCATCGAGCCGCGCGTGCCGCAGGCGGTCGCCGACGCCGGGGCTTCCACGCCGGAAGAGGGCATGCGTGCCGCCGTCGGGCTGGCCGCCGCGCTCCGCGGTACGGTCGAGCCCCCGGCCAGCCCCGACGAGTTCGACATCGTCGACCCGTACCGCCGCTCCGACGAGACCTATGCGCGGTCCTTCGAGGAGCTGCGGCCCGCGGCTTACCGGGTCGCTGAGTTCCTGACGAAAGCCGCTCGCGCGGCATCCGTGTGATTCGGTGATTCCGTCACGCCAGCAGGAGGTCTTCGCGGGCTCACTCGGCTGGAATCTTCCATAGGCGACGGATAGAGTCGCGAAGGGTGACGGCGGGGGCCGCACCCGGAACACCGAGTTGGGGGCCACGGAATGACGACACCGGTGCGTACACGGACCGACTGCTCCACGCGCGTATCGAGCTCGCGTTCCTCGGAGCCTCGTCGCCGACGGTCGAATTCATCGTGAACTTCGCCTCGACGATGCGCATGCCGCTTTTCTTCGCGGCATCCGGGCTCTTCGCCGTGTCCTGGGTGGAGCGCCGCTCCTGGCGAGAGGTGTTCTCCAAGAAGCTCATCCTCCTGCTGTGGGTGTTCCTCATCTGGCAGCCCGTCGTCTTCGCGTACAAGGTCGCGGAGATGCTCTTCCTGCCCGACCAACCGGACAACACTCTCGGGACGCAGTTCGCCAAAGTCGTCCTCTCGCCTCTGCGACCCAACGGAGAGTTGTGGTTCCTGTGGGCGCTGGCGCTGTTCTTCGTCCTCGCCAAACTGACGGCCCGCGCGCCGATCTGGGTGCGCGTCGGCCTTCCTGCGCTGTTCTCCGTGGTGTGGATGAGCGTCGCCTCGTCCGTGCCGGAGGGGACCCTCCGCATCATCGGTGACGGCTGGGAGGGCGCCCTCAAGTACTACGTCTTCTTCGCCGCGGCGGTCGCCTTCTCGCCGCGCATCCTGCGCTTCTACAACGAAGCCCGGCTCACGACGCTTCTCGTCCTCCTCACGGCGTGGGTGACCGTGGGAGGCCTCACCTCTCTGGGCATCATCACCATGCATTTCCCGGGTGGGCGCTTCGCGCTCTGCCTCCTCGGGGTGATCGGCGGGTTCGCGCTCGCACGCCTCCTCCGCGGGGTCCCGGGACTCTCGCGCATCGGGTCGAACACGCTCCCGATCTACGTCGCGCACATCCCGATCATCGTCGCCTGCACGGTGCCGCTCTGGCTGCTCGGTGCCGCGCCCGCGATCAGGGGCGCGGCGGGGCTGTCCGTCCTGCTCCTCGCCGCTGTCGCCGTCGCCGGCGCGTGGTGGTTGCACCGCGGTCTCATCCGGACCCGCGCCGGCTCCCTGATGTACGCTCCGCCCGCGCGCCTGGTCCGGTGGGCTTCCCGCACGCGGAACGAGGCTGCGCAGCCCTCCTGACGCCTGCTCGCTGGGTGCGGGCGCGTCGGGTCATCCCCGGCGGGCGGACCGCCGACGGGCGAGCCGCCGACGGAGGGGGACGGGGCGACCGGGCATCCGTGCTTCGTAGCGCTTCCGGAGTCGTCCGAGCGGCTTCTCGACACCGGCGTACATCAGTTGCGCCGCCGCCACGGTGACCGCGAGGGCGAGCAGATCTGCCGCCGGGGCGGCGGACACGATGCCGCCGACGAGGTGCAGGACGAGTCGATGCAGCAGGTAGACCGAGAAGGACAGCACTCCGACGTGCGCGATCCAGCGCTGGTTCAGGACGCGCCCGGTCGCACCGTCGGGGTGGACGATGACGAGCCAGAAGAGAGGGATGAGCGCGAGGTACATCGCGGAGTCGGCGATGGTGAGTCGGAACGGGTCCGGCGCGAATGCGGCAGCGATGAAGACCACACCGGCGATGGGCGCGATCCCGTACCGCATCGCACGATCCGAGAGGCCGAACGGCGATCGGTCGCCGAGAGCGGGGTTCCACAGCAGCGCCATCGCCGCTCCGGCGAGAAGACCGTCGAATCGTGTGTCGCTCGCGATGTACAAACGGTAGAAGTCCTGCGTCGTCGCCTCGAGGAAGAGGCGCCATCCGACGGCGAGAACGCAGGCGAGCACGAGGATGTAACCGATCCGGCGGTAGTTCAACCGGCGCCGGAGCATCAGAATCAAGGCGGCCGGGAAGATCAGGTAGAAATGCTCCTCGACAGCGAGAGACCACAGCATGCTGGTCTCGGGCGGGAGGCCTGTGTGCACGTCTCCGGTCGCATTGTTCGCCCAGATCATGTAGTAGTTCGTGACGTTGAGGAGTTCGGCGAGGACACCCCACGGGTTCTGCGACGACGGGAGCCATCCGAGGGCCCCCACGACCACCGCGAGCGCGATGGTGATGTAGGCGGGGGGAAGGATTCTCACGGCGCGTCGCAGATAGAACTTGCCCAGCGCGATCCGCCCCGTACCGTCGTGCTCGCGCCGCAGGAGCGTCGTGATCAGGTACCCGCTGAGGAAGAAGAAGATCGTCACACCCACGTGCCCGGGCCACGGGCCGCCGAAAGTGAAGCCGTGGCCGACGAAGACGATCATCACGGCGATCGCGCGAATCCCGTCGAGAGAAGGAATGGTGAAAGCACCGTGGACACTCTTGGCGGGGCCGGCAGGCATACTTCTCCTCATTGTCGGTCTCGGCTTCGACGCTATCGCGTTCCTCCGCGCAGCCCGCATCGCGCAGCTCTCCCACCCGGCGAAGCTATGATCGGTCGAGGTTCATAGGGTGGGGGAAATCCGTGACGCTGCGTTCACGTTCTTTATGGAAAGCGGCGGGTTTCGGCTTTCTTGCGATGGTCCTGGTCGTTCAGGGCGTCATTGATTGGCGTTCGTCGACGGAGGCGTTTCCGACGATCAGCATGCCCACGTTCGGGCAGGCGCCGGATCGAGAGGGCCACCGTCGGATCGACACGGTTCGCATCGACGTCGACTACGACGACGGCACCACCCTGACCGTCGAGCCGGAGGATCTGTTCGAACAGTTCCACTATTCGAGCGCCCGCTTCGCGATGACGAACGTCATCAGATCAGGGGAAGACCTGACGGACGACACCCGGGAGTGGCTCGAAGCGCAGGCCCGTCGCGTGGGCGACGGTCGCACCGCGCAGAGCGTCACGTTCACCTGGCAGCCGGTCGACATGGACATCGTCGAGGTCTCGGCCCGTCCCGTCGGCGAACCCACCGTCCGCAAGGTCGACCTGTGAGGGATCGGGTCGCGACCGCCATCGAGTGGATCTGCCGGGGCTATCAGCCCAGTCCGCGAGCGTTCGCGGCGCTGCGAATCGTGTTCGCACTGAAGGTCCTCGTGTTCCCCGGCGACCTCCTGTGGATCGCGGAGGTTCCCGCGCAGTTCTACTCTCCGCCACCCGGACCGTTCATGCTGCTGAGCGGGCAGCCCAGCCCCGGCGCGCTCATCGCGCTCACCGTCGTCCGGGCTCTGGTGGCGATCTGGCTGCTCCTCGGCTGGAAGACGCTGTGGGCGTCGACCACCATGACGGCGGTGCTGCTTCTCGCCGCCGGACTCAGCTATTCCTTCGGCAAGGTCGACCATTTCATCCTGTTCGACCTCGCCCCGCTCGCGTGCGGTCTGGCCGGTTGGGGCGCGGCGTGGTCCCTCGACGCGCGGCGCCGAGCTCAGACGACGTCGGGCTATCCACTCTTCCTCTTCGCCGCCGTGGTCGGTTTCGCCATGTTCACGGCTGCCGTTCCGAAGGCGGCGGCGGGCTGGCTGGAGCCGGCGCGGGAGGCGACGCGCTACTTCGTGGCCCGCGACGAAGTAGCCGGGCCGATCCCGGGTCCGTTGGGCGCCTTCGCCCTGTCCATCGACAGCAGCCTCTTCTGGAAGGCGCTGGACTGGGTCACCGTCTTCGCCGAAGGCTGGCTCGTCTTCGTCGTCTTCCTCCCGGGGCTGTTCCGTCTCGGGCTCCTGCTCATCATCACCTTCCATGTGGGCGTCTTCCTGATGATGGGCATCGACTTCTTCGACAACCTCTACGCCTACGCGGCGTTCCTCTGCCTCCCGTTCAGCCGATGGTTCCCCGAGCTGAACCTTCTGCGCACGCTCACGCGTCGATCCCGAGAGCCGGAGGCGGTGACCTGAACGTGTCGTGCAACGCGGCCCGCGCCGCGTAGTAGCCCGACAACCCGTGCACGCCCGTCGCGGGCGGGGTCGATGACGAGGCGAGGTACATCCCCCGGGCGGGGGTGCGCCAGGGAACGGTGGAGAGCACCGGTCGCTTCACCATCTGCAGCATCGAGAGCGCGCCGGAGGAGATGTCGCCCCCGACGAAGTTCGGACTCCACGACGGAAGGTCGCGCGCGGTGATCGCGTGCGAAGCGAGGACGAGGTCACGGAAACCCGGGGCTTCCTCCTCGATCGTTGCGGTCACCTGCTCGGTGGGATCGAAGGTGGATCCCTTCGGGACGTGGACGTAGGCCCACAGCACATGCTTCCCCGCCGGTGCGCGACTGTCGTCGAGGACCGTCGGCTGCGCGACCAGGACGTAGGGTCGGGCGGGGATCCTTCCTGCCGCGACGTCCGCCTCCGCGAGGCGGATGCTGGTCGCGGTTCCCCCCAGGTGCACCGTTCCCGTGCGGCGCGTCGCCTCGTTCAGCCACGGAACGGGTCCGTCGAGCGCGAAGTCGACTTTGGCGATGCCGTCGCCGTATCGGAACCGCTGAAGGGTGCGGACATAGGATCCCGGCAGCTCGGCCTCCCCGATCCGGGCGAGCGCCTGCGCCGAGACGTCGAAGAGACGGATCGGCGCCCGGACGTCACGGGAGTCCGCGACGTCGACGCCGGTCTCGATGCGGCCTCCGTGGGCGAGGAAGTCGTCGCGCATCGCGTCGATGATGGATTGCGTGCCCCCGCGCGGAACCGGCCATCCACGGGCGTGCGCATGCGTGGCGAGGACGAGACCCGCCCCCGCCGAGGCGAGGGACGGCATCCGACCGATCGAGTGGGCCATGACGCCGGAGAGCATGGCGGGAGCAACATCGCCGGCGAAGCGGACGTCGCCGACCGCAGACCCTTGCTCGAGCACCCGGAGGCCGAAGCGGACCGCCGTGATCGGATCGTGCGGCACACGGAGCAACTGCGACGCCGTGAAGTCGCTGAGCCCGTTGACGTGCGCGACCAGAGGGCCGAAGAGCCGACGCCAGGCGGGGCCATCCGCCCCGAGATCCTCCGCGGTGCGCAGCAGGTCGCGAGAGGCGACACCCGCTCGTCCGCTCCCGAGCGGGTGCGTGTAGGAGATCTCGGGCACCGCGAACCGGATGCGCTCCGAGAGCTGGAACGCGCGGAAGAACGACGACGCCAGCCCCATGGGGTGGACGGCGGCGCCGAGATCGTGACGGAATCCCGGGAGCGTGAGCTCCAGGGTGCGCGCTCCACCGCCCAGAGTGTCGTTGCGCTCGAGGAGCACGACATCGAGCCCCGCGCGCGCGAGGGTGACCGCCGCCGCGAGCCCGTTCGGACCGCTGCCCACCACTACCGCATCGGCCATGCTGTCTCCCGTCGTTCGTGAACCGCTCAGTCCGTACCGCGTGGGCGCGCGTCGCCGCGTCATCCCGCGTTCCGCCGCCAGAATCGGAAGCCCACGATCTCACCCTCGAGCTGGTACGACGACGCGACGAACGGAGCGAGGCCCTCGAAGTGCGCCCTGTCCGGAGGGCATTCGATCGAGATGCCGCACGACTCGGGCGACTCGACGATGAGCGCGGGAGGGAACGCCGTCACGTCGGCGAGGTACTGAGCGGGAAGTCCGCCGTAGCCCTGTTCGACGGGGAGCGAATAGGTGATCGAGGTGGGCGAGAGCCGTCCGGATGCCGCGAGGATCCACGTCTCGGCTCCGTGCACCAGCACCCGGTCGTTCGGGTTCGTCTCGGCGACGACCCGGTCGACGAGTTGGGCCTGGTACGACCCCGCCACGAACACCCCCGCTCCCGTCGCGATGCGCGCCCACTGCAGTGCGCTGGACGACGAGGCGGCGAGGACCAGAACGACCGCTCCCCCGGCGACGATCGCCCGCGGCAGACCTCGGAGCCGTTCGGACGGGGTGGTCGCACGCACGCCGACAGGGCCGAGACGCGACGCGAGCACGACTCCCGCGACGGCGAACCCGGCGATCGCGACGACGAGATAGTGCGGATAGGGCCGACCGGACACCATCTGGGACAGCGCGTCCAGTCCGCCCACGGCGAAGAACAGCGCCGCGACGAAGGACGGTGTGCCGTCGGCATCCGCTTTCCGCCCCCGGGCGAGCCAGGCCCCCGCGAGAAGGAGAACGGCCACCACCACAGCACCGGAGACGAGCAGCTGCGCGAGGGTGCCGAACGCCGAGAGACGGTCCGAGGCCGTCGTCCCGCTCGAATAGAAGAGGTTGTACCGCACGTACTGGTCGATGCCGGCCCGGAGCGCGTTGCCCGTCCAGAGCCAGAGGGCGAGGACTGCCGCCACCGCGACGACCGCGGCGACCACTGCGGCGGCGAAGAGCAGACGGCGACGCAGGAGGACCACGCCGAGCACCACGACGAGGACGAGTCCGACGACGTTGTTCATACGGGTGAACAGTCCCGTGGCGAGCGCGATGCCGAGCACCAGTCCCACGGCCGCGGTCCCACGGGCCGTGGCCGCGCGTCCGGACCGGAGCCCGACGTACGCCGCGGCGGAGTAGGCCACGAGCTGGACGGGGAAGAGCCAGGTCTCGGTGAAGTTGCCTCCCTCGAAGACCCCGAGATACGTGACTCCGACGACGAGGACCGCCGGCACAGCCAAATACCCGATCAGCCGGGACCAGAGGATCCCGGCGACGGCGAGGCCGATGAACAGCACGACACCCTCGAGGATCGGAGCACCCGCCATCCCCCCGCCGAGACGCCACGCGACGGCCTCGATCGCCGCCAGCAGAGGGCCTTTGTGATCCCACGAGTCGACGTACGGCATACCGCCCCGCGAGACCACCATGCCCGTATAGAGGAAGACCCCCGAATCGCGAGTCAGATGACCGCCGAAGGCCATCGGAAGGGAAGCGAGAGCGCTGACGAGGAAAGCGGATGCCGTGGCAGCGAGGCCGGGCCGGGACAGGAATCGGTTCATGCGTGCGGCTCTCTCACGCCGATGACGTTCTTCTCCCGCCATGTGCGGATGACGCGCCGATCTCGGACGTGGACGGCGACGACGACCAGTGCGGCGACGGCGATGCCGGCCCAGCCGCCGATCGAGTTCGCGATGACGTCGTTGACGGTGGCGAAGCGGGCCGGCAGGACGAAGTACTGGACCATCTCGAGGGTTCCCGAGATCGCCGGGATGAGCGGCAGGGCCACCCAGAGGAACCGGGTCGGGAAGACGAGCGCGAGGAAGAACCCGAGAGGGACGAACATCGCCACGTTCGCGGAGAATTCGAACCAGCGGTACCCGAACCAGTCCGGCACGCCGTTGCGGTGAAGAACCGAGAGGACCCGTTCGATCGCGGATTCATACCCCTGATCGATCGGGGTGGGCGACAGCGTCGCGAGGAGGACGACCACCACGCACATCCCCAGTCCGACGGCCGCGACGAGCAGGCGCACGGTCAGCCACGCACGGTCGCGACGGAGCGCGGCGAGCGTCGCGCACCGGCGATGTCGATGCGCCAGAGCTCCGCGAGCGCGCGGCCCGCGAAACGGACGAGACGGCGAGGAGGCAGGAGCACGCGGGATCGTCCCGTCCCCCACATCGTGCCCTGAACCACCGTGCCGCGGCGGGGGATGCTCTCGACGGCGACGTAGCGGACACGGAGTCTCTTGCGTGCCTCGGCGATCGAGAAGTGCACGTGGGGGACGAGAGCGTCGGAGGGCACGCCGCCGACCAGGCGCGCGAGCGTGTCCGGGTGGTACGCGCGCAGCGGGGTGTTCACGTCGGGGACGGAACGACCGCAGAGGAGGAGGACGGCGAAGCGGACGAGCGCGCTGAGGCACCGACGGAACCAGGGATCCGTGCGCCCGCGGCGCACCCCGTGGACGACGTCGGAGTCGGACCGGTCCAGGGCGACGGCGACGCGGACGATGTCGTCGCCGTAGAACTGCCCGTCGCCGTCGACGTGCACGATGACGCCGGCTCCGCTGCGCAGACCCTCGGCGTAGGCGGACAGGGCCGTCGGACCGTGCCCGCGGTTGACGGGGGAACGCACGACGTCGGCGAGATCGGCGGCCGCCTCGGTGGTGCGGTCGGTGGAGGCGTCGTCGACGACGATGAGCGACACGGTCCGCCCGGCCGCCGCGAAGGAGGTACGGATCTCCGCCAGGAACGTCGGCAGCGCCTCGGCCTCGTTGAAGGCCGGTATCACGACCGCGACATGGTCTTGCGCCTGCACCCTGGCATCCCCACTTCTCCCCGAGCTCATTTCACCCGGCATCTCCCCCGAACCTGTAGCGTATGACACTCGTGGGGCGCACCAGGAATCTTCGTCGCGCGGGCGCTCTGTCCGTGCGCTTCCTCATCGTGGGAGCGGTCAGCACCGGGATCGAGATCGCGGCCTTCAATCTGCTGATGCTCGCGGGGGTCGGCCCGGTCGCCGCCAAGGTGATCGCCTCGCTCATCGCCCTCGTCAACGCCTATTTCGGCAACAGGGAGTGGGCCTTCCGTTCCCGCTCGCGGACCGGAGCCGGTCGACAGATGGTGCGTTTCCTCTTCGTGAACGCCGTCTGCACGGGTGCCGGCGCCGCGGGCGTCTGGGGCGGAGATCGTGCGCTGGAGGCGATCTACGGGGAGGCGGGACCCGTGGGCTTGAACGTCGTCAATCTCGTGTCGATCGCCTTCGTCACGGTGCTGCGCTTCGCGCTCTACCACTTCTTCGTGTTCCCACCGGCCCGCCCGATTCCGGCCGCGGAACAGCCCTCGGGTAGGCTCGGCCCGTGAAGACCGCCCCCCGAGTCCTCGGAACCCTGTCGCTGCTCGCCGCCCTGGCATCCCTCGGCATCCAGCTGATCGTGGTGGCGCGCTTGTGGGCTGTCTTCGTCGAGACCCTCCCCCTGACCAGCACGCTGGCCCTCGGCGCCGCCGGGGCTTTCCTCGGGCTCGCTCTCGCCGTGGTGGCGGTCATCGTGCGCCGCGGCTTCGGCATCCTGGCACCCATCGCGGGCCTCATGAACGTCGGGCTGCTCGCGGGCTACGCGTACGTCTTCGCCGTCCTCTGACCCCCGCACCGACCGGGGGCGGTGAGACCCGTGCGGGCGACACCGGTGCGCCGCCCGTCCCGTGCGTGCTCTGCGGACCCGCGGAGACGGCAGCGTCGGTGGGCGCGGCCGCGCCGGTGTGCGGGCGGTGGTCCCACCCGCACGTGCCGACTCAGTTGCCGCAGGGGACCTCGACGACCGTCGACGTCACGGGGTTCACCATCGGGGTGTGCACGAGGGCGACGTCATCGCTGTCGCCCGGGTGGCCCTCGAACTTGACGGCGAGAGTGTGCACGGTCTGGGGCGGGTTCACCACCCACATGCGACCGACCGGTCGTCCGAGGTGCTCTCCCGTGGTGATGGCCACGTCGACGCCGTCGATCACGGCATTCACGAAGGTCGCACCCGTCGGTCCGTAGAACTGCAGGTCCGTGCCGATCGTGCCCTTGGGGTAGTGCGCGCCCGCGTTGACGTAGCGGACGAGTCCGTTCGATGTCTCCTCGTCGAGGCCGTTCTCGAAGGTCACGATGGTCGTGTAGGTCGGAACCGCCGAGCAGCGGTCGACGAGCACCTCCGTGCTCATGTTCGTGTAGTAACTGAGCTTCGCCTCGGTGAGGTCGTTCACGAACACACCGACCGTGGTCTTCTGCGCGTCATCCGACACCGGCAGGGGGCCGGAGAGACGGGACCCGTCGAAGGCCGCCTCCGTCGCCTCGTCGAAGGAATGGAAGTAGACGCGGTTCTCATCGACCGCCTGGACGATCGCCGCCGCGAAGGGAACGGGGGCGAAGTCCCCCGAGGAGATCGCGTCGAAGATCTCCACCGCCGCGGACGCGAAGAACAGATCCTGGTTCTTGTTGTCGGGGTAGCGGGCGTAGACGTCGCTCAGGAGGATCTTCACCGCATCCGAGGACGTCAGCTTGTCACCGGTCGCCAAGGTGATGGGGCCGGTCGCCTTCAAGATGTACGAGAGCGCGACGGGATCGATGGAGATCACCCCGTCCACCGGCGTGCCGAATCGCTCGGTCCAATACGCCTGCGCGAGATTCGCCGACAGGGTGAAATCGGGCGTCGAGGTCATGTCCTGCGACCATCGACCGATCTTGTCGTCGTACAGCGTGACGACCTGCGGGTCGAGCGGGAGGATCGGGGTGGCGCGCTCATTCGCGAAGTCGGAACTGGATGCCTGCTGGACGATGTCCATCTTCCCGTTCTCGAGCCGCAGCTCGACGACCGAGGCCGGGATACCCCCCGTTCCGCGGGCTTCGGCGTTGTTCTGCACGAGCAGGAGGTAATTCTTCGGCCCGTCCTGCCCCATCATCGACGGCACCTGGGGCAGCAGGGCGTTCGCTCGCGACAGCGCAGGCTGCAACGCCCCCACCGCGCCCGTCAGTTGCGACAGCGGACCGCGGAGCGCTCCCGGGGTGTCGCGCAGATCGACACCGGACAGGGCGTCGGCGGCGCGCTCACCCGAGGCGGCCGCCTCCGACACCGGTCCGGCGAGCTGCGAGATGGCCGCGATGTCGAAGGCCCCGCCGTTCGGACGCAGCAGCGCGGGATCCACGTCGATCAGGGCCGGCAGCACGCCGTGAGCGAGTTCGTCCACCGCCACCGTCGATTCGCGGACGGCGTGCAGAGACGGGCCGATGAACGGCGCCTGCTCGGCGATCCACCAGAGGGGGGTGTCGGCCGCCCCGCGCGCGGCGGCGGCGTGCCCCTGCAGTTCGGTCATCGACGCCGCGAGGTCGGAGCGATCGTCCGAATCGAACTGGTCCTGCATCTTGGACACGACGGGCACGGCCGCGCGCAGTTCCTTCTGCGCGACGAAACCACCGATCGCCACCGCCGCAGCGAGCGCCACGAGCACGGCGCTCAGAGCACCGAGGGAGATCCAGGCGATCGCGCGAGGTCGAAGGCGACGGGTGGTCTTACGTGACATTTTCATCCGATCACGCCGCGAGTCGGTCATCCGGCGTCGGGCGCGACGGGCACCTGCCGCGCGATCGGTATGCTACCCGAGTCGGTTCAAAGCATTCCGGGAACGAGCCATTCCAGCCGGGAGGAACGGGGGACGCGACGCGATGAGGATCGCTTTCCTGCGCCCGCCCCGGACGGGCGTTCTCGGGAACATCCCAGATTTCCCCGGCGATTCCGGGGATACTTCACAGGGGGGCTCGACAGGGAGCGTCGCGCGGCGTTCCGTGTTCGGTCCGAATGAACGACCGGTTCCGGTGCGACGTTTCAGCCTCCGTCCTCGCCCGCATTGCCAAAGGACTCGCTGAACAATGGGAATTCTGCACAAGATCGTCGGCGAACAACGCGAGCGGTTGCGGGAAGTCGGCAGCGATCGGTGGGGGATCGTCAGCGCCCAGCTCGCGGCGAAGGTCGGCCCGATGGCCCTGCGCGGCGCGCTGCTGCGGCCACGCCTGGGTTCCGCGCGAGGCCTCCCTCTCATCGGCCGCGGAGTGCGCGTCCGCAACGCCCACCTCGTTCACACCGGCGCAGATCTCATCGTGGAGGACTTCGCCGAGATCCAAGGGCTCAGCCGGGACGGCATCCGCTTCGGCGATCGGGTCTCCATCGGCACGGGAACGTTGATCCGCCCCAGCAGCTACTACTCGCGCGCCATCGGCGTCGGTCTCGTCATGGGCGACGGCAGCAGCCTCTCGCCCGGCTGCTATATCGGATGCTCCGGCGGCGTCACGATCGGCGAGAAGACGATGCTCGGCCCCGGTGTCCGCGTCTTCGCCGAGGACCACGTCATGAGCGATCCCTCTCGGGACGTGAAGTCCCAGGGGGTGGAGTGGGCGCCGATCACCATCGGATCGGGATGCTGGATCGCGAGCGGGGTCACGATCACCTCCGGAGTGACCGTCGGCGACGGGGCGGTCATCGCCGCCGGAGCGGTGGTGACGCGCGACGTGCCGGCAGGAGCCGTGTACGGCGGCATCCCCGCCCGCGAGCTGAAGAAGAGGATCAGCTCGTGAGTCGGCGCCGCGCCATCGTGGTGCACCCCTCCGACGAGATGTACGGCGCGGATCGGGTGCTCCTCGAAGTTCTGCGCACGGTTCCCGAGGACCTCGACCTCGAGGTGTGGCTCCCCACGGACATCGCGTATCCCGAACGGGAGCTCTCGCGTCGGCTCGCCGAGCAGGGGATCCGGGTCCGCCATCTGCCGCTGCCCATCATGCGCCGCGCCTACCTCCGGCCCGGGCGCCTTCTCGGGCTCGCCGGCCGGGCGCTGCGGACGGGGATGCGCCTGATCGCGGCGCGTCCCGCCCTCGTCTACGTCAACACCGCCGCCGCCGCGCTGACGGCGCCGCCGGCACGGATCTCGGGCGCGCGCGTCGTGCTGCATCTGCACGAGCACATCGGGACGAGTTCCCGCCCGGTGATCCCGTTCCTCCGCTACGCGCACCACATCATCGCGGTCAGCTCGGCCGTCGCCCGAGCCCTTCCGTCCCACCTGCGCGGGCGCACCACGGTCGTCCACAACGGCTTCGACAACGCGCCCCCGACCGAGCTCCCCTCGTTCGCCGACGGCATCCGTGTCGTCATCGCCAGCCGCTGGAACGCGTGGAAGGGCCATCGGGTCTTCCTGGATGCCTGGAACAGGATGTCGCGCACCGACCTCCGTCTCGAGATCCTCGGCGACGCCCCGCCCATCGGCGAGGCGATCGACGTGCGCGCGCTCGTCGACGCCTCGCCCCGGCGCTCGCAGATCGAGGTCATCGGCAGGACGACGGACGTCCGGGCCCACCTCGACGCGGCTCACGTGGTGGTCGTGCCCAGCGTTCTCCCCGACCCGCTCCCGACGATCGCGATCGAAGCGCTCGGCGCGGGCCGTGCCCTCCTCGTGAGCGACGCCGGAGGTCTTCGCGAGATTGTCGGCGAGAGCCCCCTGCTGGTGGCTCCCGGCGACGCCGACGCATGGGCGAAGGCCCTCGACGCGCTCGATGAGCCCACGATCCGCGCGGCGGCCGCGGCCGCGCGCGAACGGTTCGACCGGCTCTTCGCGCGCGACACCTTCGACCGCCGCATCCGCGCCGAGCTCTGGGATCTGGTCCCGCGCTCATGACGCCCTCGTCCGCCACGGCCTACGCCCGCCCGAGCCTCACCGCGCGGACGCGCCTGATCACGCTCGGACTGATCGCCGCGGTCGTGGTGAGCTCGTTCCTCGGGCGCTACGACGCCGAGATCGTCGGGTTCCGCGTGCGGGTGGAGCAGGTCGTGCCCCTCCTGCTGGCCGGGTGGATGATCGTGCACCCCGTGCTCCGCGGGGCGTTCCTGCGCGCGCTCCGTCACCCCGTGCCGCTCGTATACGCGGCCTTCGTCGCGTGGAACGTCGTCACCACGCTGATCTTCTCGCCGAGCCTGACGTGGAGCGCCTCGATCCTCATCTGGCTCGTCATCGACCTGCTGCTCCTGGTGTCGATGATGGCCGTGGCCGAGGGAGCCGAGTTCGCCGCGCGGCTCGGGCGCATCTCGGTGGCGCCCTGGGCACTGGTGGGCTTCGCGGCGTACGCCGTGGCGAACCTCACACGCGGCCAGCTCGCCCTCGGCGCCGACTTCGACTACCTGTACGAGGTGTACGTCGCGCGGGTGACCGCGATCGAGGCGAACATCTATGCGTCGATCCTCATCTTCTGGACGCTGCTGACGATCACGCGACGCGGTATCGGACGGTGGGAGATCGCCGCCGTCGCCGTGGCAGTACCGCTGGGGTTGGTCGCCTCGCAGACCCGCACGGCCGTGTTCAGCCTCATTCTGGGTCTCGGCGTCTTCGCCGTCTTCACCCTCTTCTCGGTGCGCTCCTCGTGGCGGGAGCGCTTCGTGCGCGTCCTCCCGGCCGGAATCCTCGTCGCGACGCTGGTCGTCACCTACGGCACCATCGCCGCGATGGGCGGGACGGCGCCCGCCGACCGCACACTCCCCGCGACCGCCAGCCCCGCGGCATCCGCTCCCGCGACCGGTGTCACGCCCTCCCCCGCCCCCACGCGGGAGCCCGACCCCACCAACCCCGAACAGCAGAACAAGATCGGCGACGTCGACTTCGTCGGCGGGACGATCGCCTTCCGCCTGGAGGTTGCGGGCCTCGCCGCGCAGGAGATGAAAGGCGTCAACCTCTGGTTCGGCAATGGCACGAACACGTTCGGGCTGCGCCACGAGCAGCCCGGCACGCCGGGGATCAGCGGGCACATCATCATGCTGCCCGTTCAGGTGCTCTACGACGGAGGGATCGTCGGTCTCGGGCTGCTGGTGCTGCTGTTCGCGGCGGTCTTCGTGTGCGTTCCCCGCGAGCGGAAACCGGTGGCTGCCGGCCTGCTCGCGTCGTATCTGCTCTCCGCGACGCTGACGAGCATGTTCTGGTTCGCGATCACCTGGATCCTCATCGCGGTGCTTTTGCGACCGCTCACCGAGGGCGAACGTGACCTCCGCCACCGCTGAGCCGCCGCGGCCGCACCGCGCGCGGAGTGTCGCGCTGTTGACCGCGGTATCGGCCCTCTCCGCCGTGTCACCGCTGATCGCCCTGCCGCTCATCACCCGAGCCTCCGGTCCGGGCGGTTTCGCCGAGATCGCGATCGGTCAAGCCCTCGGGACCCTGGCGGCCACGATCATCACCTTCGGGTGGGCGGTGCGCGGGCCGGTCGAGGCGGCGCGGTCTTCGCATCCCGCGCGCGTCTTCCGCGCGAGCATCGTCGTCCGCGGGGCCAACAGCATCGTGGTCCTGCCCGCCGTGGCCCTGGTCGCCGCCCTGGCGAGCCACGCCGACGATCACGCGCTCGCGATCGTCTCCGCCCTCGCCTTCGCCCTGCAGGGCCTGTCGCTCAGCTGGTACGCCGTGGGCGTCGGGCGGCCGCTGCTGTCGCTCGTCTTCGACGCCGTCCCCCGCATCGTCCTCAACCTCGCCGGAGCCCTCGCCGCCCTGCTCACGGCGACCCCCCTGCTGTACCCCGCGATCCTTCTCGTCGGCACGCTCGCCGCATTCGTCGCCGCGACGTGGTTCATCGGCCTCCGCGAGCGGTTCTCCGTCCGCGCGACCCTCGCCGACGCGAGCGGTGCCTACCGCGGCGGGTGGCGCACGGCCCTCGCCGCCGGTCTCCTCACGTTCTCCGAGACCGCGCCGCTGTCGACGCTCGGGGTCGCCGGCTCGCCCGCCGCGATCGGGTTCGCGCCCTTCGATCGCGTCCTGAAGTACGGCTATATCGGCGTCTACATGATCACCGGCTCCTTCCAGGGCTGGGTCTCGTCGGCGCAGGGAGACGCGGGGATCCGACGCATGCGCCGGGCCGTCGGTCTCCACGTCGTGCTCGCCGTCGCCCTCGGCGCCGGCTTCGCCCTCGTCGCTCCGTGGGCGACACCCGTGGTGCTGGGTCCCGGCTTCGCGATCACCCCCCTCACCGCGCTCTTCGGCGGGATCGCCCTCGCCGCCATGACGCTCGCGACGGCCCTCGGCATGTGCGTCGTGCTGCCGTCCGGCCGGGACGGGGCCTACCTCGCCGCGGTGTGCGTGGGGGCGCTCCTGGTCATCCCCGCGGTGCTCGTCGGCGCGTCTGTCCTCGGCGTGGCCGGAGCGGCGGGTGGCGTCGCCGTGGTGCAGCTCGCCGTCTTGAGCGTCTTCACCGCGACAGCGCTCCCCGTGCTCCGCGGGCGCTGAACGTCGCCTCGCCACCGGGAAGGGCGGGCGACGATGCACGGACGGTGGGCATTCCGACGCGGGGCGGAGACGGGCGGTCAGGATGCGGGCGCTGAGCGTCCCCGCTCCCGGCGAAGGCGATCACGTGCGGGCGCGAGCCCCGAGCGTCGCCGCTCGCGTGCGGGCCCGCGACGGAGGCGGTCAGGCGAGGATGTAGCCCGCGATCGCGAGCAGAACCCACACGCTCGTGAACACCAGGCCCATGAGCAGGGGGCCCCAGAACCGTCGGGACAGGGCGACGAAGACGGATGCCGCGATCCCCAGCCCCACGGGGAGGGCGAGCGGCATACCCGACACGTTTCCGGCGAACACGATCGGAATGATCGCGAAGGCGACCGCGGAGACGGCGCCGGACACGATCCGGGCGACCGTCGGCGTGAAACGCGTCGACGTGTAGGTCAGAGCCGCCGGGTAGACGAACCCGATCGCGAAGAAGGTCAGCATCAGCACGATGACGAACGGTGCGGCGACCCCGAGGACCAGCCAGCGCATCGACAGCGCCTCGAACGCCGGCCACCCGCGCGAGACCGCGCCGATCCCCGCGATGAACGGCATCACGGCGCCGAGGACCAGGCCCCACAGGACGTCGAGTCCGTTGACGCGGAAGAATCCGGCCGGACGCGTGCGCGCCATCAGGCCGATCCCGGTGCCGCCGACGACGACGGATGCCAGGACACTGCCGATGCTGCGACCGGCGGCGCCGTTGAAGGCCACCGTCACGATCAGCCCGACGATCACAGCGACGACGAGAGCGGCTGCGGCGGCCACGAGTGGTTTCCAGGTCCCGAAGAAGCCGGTCGGTGCGCCCTCGGACGTGCGCCGGTCGGCACCCGCCCGCGAGGGGCGCTGCTCCTCGTCGGGGACGGGCTCGTCGTCGAGACGGAACATCTGCTCGGCGGTGGGGGTGTCGACGGCCGTCCGGGCCTCGCGACGGGAGCGCCGGCTCGGCTCGAAGGGGGTGTCACTCACCCGTTCAGCTTACGGGTTTCACCCGGTCGGCCCCACTTCCCCGGCGAACGCTCACACGTGGAACCCCGCGGTGCGCGACCGGAACCACGGTCGGCGCCCCTTCGCGGCGGTGTGGGCGACGGCATCCGGGAACGACGAAGGGCCGGGCCCGAAGGCCCGGCCCTTGCCGAGTGGAGTCTGGAGAGACTTACTTGAGGATCTTGGTGACGGTGCCGGCACCGACGGTGCGGCCACCCTCACGGATCGCGTAGCCGAGGCCCTCTTCCATGGCGATCGGCTGGATGAGCTCGACCGACATTTCGGTGGTGTCACCGGGCATGACCATCTCGGTGCCCTCGGGCAGCGTGATGACGCCGGTCACGTCCGTGGTACGGAAGTAGAACTGCGGGCGGTAGTTCGTGAAGAACGGGTTGTGGCGGCCACCCTCTTCCTTGGACAGGATGTACGCCGTGCCCTCGAAGTTGGTGTGCGGGGTGACCGAACCGGGCTTCACGACGACCTGGCCGCGCTCGACGTCGTCAC
>Ga0308159_1001250_pt1 | contig 39370 bp, 27 predicted proteins | sample PhyCR1_FD_201040 | JGI IMG/M metagenome (GOLD analysis project Ga0308159, IMG submission 201040) | Phyllosphere microbial communities from UC Gill Tract Community Farm, Albany, California, United States - DLSLC.R1 | ecosystem: Host-associated > Plants > Phyllosphere > Unclassified | place: USA... | reverse complement strand
TGATGGTGATATGCACCCTGAACGCCCGGGCCATCGTCGAAATCGTCCTGGGTCCGAACTGGATCGCGGCGGCGACCACCTTTCGCTGGATATCGATCGGGGGCTTCCTGTCGGGCGTCTATTCCAGTCTGGTCTGGCTGTTCGTGTCGCAGGCGCGGACCGCGTCGATGCGACGCTATATGACGATATCATCGGTCTTCAACCTGCTGTCCTTCGCCGTCGGCACGCTGTGGGGCGTGGAAGGGGTGGCGGCTTCGGCGGCGATCGTGTTCCTGACCGTTTCGGTCCCGCTGGTGACACATGGGGCGACGCGGGTCGGCCCGGTAAGGACGATGGACCTCGTCCGCTGCTGCCTGCCCTATCTGATACTGGTGCCGCTGCTCGCGCTGGCCTTCCATCTGCTTGCGATCCGGATCGATAGCGGCCTGCATCTGCTGATCGCGTCATCCGCCATCATCCTTTCCTGCTATCTGACACTGTGTTTCCTCCTGCCCGATGAAAGGCGCATCGTGCTCGACGCTGCCGGCAAGCTGGGAAAGAGGTTGTAACGTTCCCTCGGTTTCGTGGACACGGGTTTAGGCCCTTTGTCGTTCGGCCTGTTCCGGGGTCCTGTAGCCGAGGGCGGCATGGAGCCGCCGCCGGTTATAGTAGCCTTCGATACATGCAAAAAGATCGCGTTTGGCATCGTCGCGGGTTGCCCATCGCCATTGGTGGACGAACTCGACCCTGAGCGTGGGGATGTCAGCGCTAACTGGGGTCGGTACATAGAACGGACCCAGATATACGCTAAGCGCCGACCGGTCTGCTCGGGTGTCGGGAAACACTTGATAGGCGACACACCCGGGCTGCGCTTTTGCTGAGCCACACCCACCTCAGTCCATGACGGTCGACAAACCCTGTCGCTTTGATAGAGTATGCGGGAACATGCTTTCGGGGGTTTGTCGTACATGCTGGTCGGATATATGCGGGTATCGTCGGCGGACGACCGCCAGACGGTCCATCTCCAGCGCGACGCGCTGGTCGCAGCCGGTGTCGATCATCGGCATCTCCATACCGACAAGGCATCCGGCGCGCGCGACGATCGACCGGGGTTGAAAGCCTGTCTCGACTATCTGAACGCGGGCGACACGCTGATCGTGTGGAAACTCGACCGGCTCGGACGCTCGCTCCCGCACCTGCTGACGATCGTCACCGACCTGAAGGCGCGCGGCATCGCGTTTCGGTCGCTGACCGAACAGATGGATACGACCACGCCGCATGGCGAATTGCTGTTCTCGCTGTTCGGTGCATTGGCACAATATGAGCGTGCGCTCACGCGCGAACGGGTGATGGCGGGACTGGCCGCTGCCAAACGCCGGGGACGCCAGGGTGGCCGCCCGCCAATGATCGACGCCGAAACGCTCGAGCGGATCACCGCCGCGCTGGATGGCGGGGCTAGCAAGGCCTCCGTCTGCCGGACCTTCAAGGTGCCGCGCTCGACCCTGCTCGGAACGCTTGTCCGGATCGGCTGGACCGCACCGGCCAAGGTCTGAGCCGATGCCGCGTCGCGCCGTCCTCTCGGAGGAACAACGCGCGGCGTTGCTTGCGCTTCCCGACGACGAAGCCCTGCTCGTCCAGCACTGGACGTTGAGCCACGACGACCTGGCCGTCATCGTGCGCCGGAGGCCGCCGCATAACCGGCTGGGTTTCGCCATCCAGCTTTGCGCGCTGCGCTATCCTGGCCGCCTGCTCCGCCCCGGTGAGTTGATCCCCGCCACCCTGCTTGCGTTCGTCGCCGGGCAATTGAAGGTCGCGCCCGAAGTGCTGGCCGATTACGCGACACGCGGCCCGACCCGGTACGAACAACTCGATGCGCTGCGCGATGCGTTTGGGTTCAGTCGATCGAACGAAGGCATGTTCCTTGAGAGACATCGCTGTCGTCTGGAGCGGTTAATCGATCCTGCCTTTCCCGCGATGTCAGTCGGTATCGAATGGCATCGCGGGAAGGATAATGGTTTTCGAAAATCCGCACCATAACGTGGCGTTTGGTTCGGGCGCGGACGGTGCAGTCCTCATTGGAACGTGACGCTGTTTCCAGTGCCTCGATCCCTCAGAATCCGAAACGGTTATCCGATGTCCAATACCGGACGGCCGTCACCGACAGTGCGGGCACTCGCGCTACGATCTGCGATGCAGCTATCAATGCGATGCCGATGCTCTTTCGAAACCGAAAAATCGCCATATGATACGCTGCCGGTCCGCTGGCTCGTTCGGAAGGGCGCAGTGGATATGGTCGGCAGCATTGCCGAGACTCAGCGATTCGCACGTAACGCGGTCGATCGCTTCATGGGATCGGTCGGGCGCTTTGGCTTCAGTATATATTGACTGACCAAGGCAGAACGGGTGCAAATCGGGTATGCGCTCACCGACTATACGAAAAATTGATTGGTCGATCGGTCCGCTACGCCGACGCAGACGTCTGTTCAGCCATTTCCTACTCGAAAGCACGAATCCGACCGTGTCGACGCTACGGGGCTCCCCACCCATCTTCGTGCTTTCGAGTAGGAAATAGCCATGGCCCCCGCCCCGCCGTCCAGGCCCCGCAAATCTCCTGCCGCACGCGCGCCCGCCCGGCCGCAGGGCGACCTGTTCCGCCTCGACAGCCCGCTGACCGCCGAGATCCGCGGCGAGCGGTCGTTGATGGCGTTTCCCTTCTTCGCGCTCGCCAAGAATGCGTGGATGAAGCCGCTGGCCTATCGCACCGATACCGTGTCGATCGAGGTGCGCCCGTCGGCCAGCGGCGTCGCCACCATCTATGACAAGGAAATCGTTCTTTATATTGCCAGCCTGATGGCCGCGAAGATCGAGATCGGCGAGACGGTGGCACAGGATTTCGTGTTCACCGCGCACGACCTGTTCACCGTCACCGGGGCCAATCACTCGGCCCGCTCCTATGCCCGGCTGTCCGAAGCGCTGGAGCGGCTGCAGGGCACGCAGATCAAGACCAATATCGAGGCGGGGGGCGAGGGCGAGGAAGGCTTCTTCTCGTGGTTGTCGGAGGCCAAGCTGCATTATTCGCGCACCCGTGGCGGCGAACGGCGGCTGAAGGCGGTCAAGGTGCGGCTGTGCGACTGGCTGTTCCGCGCGATCCTGCTCGACCGGCATGTGCTCGATTATGCCGCCGCCTATTTCCAGCTCGGCCCGATCGAGCGGCGCATCTATGAGGTTGCGCGGTCGAGCGGTGAGGAACGGTTGGAAACCGACCTCGCGACGTTCCGGCTACAGATCGGCTATCAGAATCCGCTCGCCAATTTCCGCAACGCGTTGAAGCAGATAGCGGCAACCGACCTGATCCCCGACTATCGCCTCGACCTAATCGAACAGCCGATCGACATGACCGACCTGACGCCGCGCCGGGGGCGGCGCGCCAATCCGGTGCAGGTGGTGCTGACCCGCCGTCCGCCGCCGCCGCCGTCGTCGCCGTCGGACGATGCCGACATTCCCGATCCGGTGGGGTCGCCCGAATCGGGTGCGCCGTCCGATTCGCGCGACCTGTTCGATTCGGACCGCGAGCAGCCCGACGCGGGCTGAACCCACCGCTATTTCCTACTCGAAAGCACGAAGTTTCGCGCATTTCCTACTCGAAAGCACGAATCGAACCGCCGGTTTCGTATCCATTTCGGATGTTTTTCGCATTTCTTACTCGAAAGCACGAACCGGGAACGCTTCCGATGTTGGAAATCATCTGCAAAGGTCGTTCGCGAAGTCATCGGCAGCGGGCCGGTGCGGATGAGGGAACGGCCGTGACCACATAAAGGAAAGCCCGGCACGAAGGCCGGGCGTCCCAGGGTTTGGAGCGACGTCGCCAAACGTCGAACCGGCTAGTGCATAGCCCTCCAAATACCGCCGATCCCCTCGCGGATCAAGGACGCGCGTTTCGCGCCATGCCCCTTTTTGCATTTTTTTGGTCCCGGCCCCGACATGGGGGGATGGAAGACGATGGTCTATAGTCTGGGCGAAGCGGCGATGCGCGTGCTGACCGGCGTTCGTACGCCCGCACGCAGCGGTACGACCCACCGCACCGGCTGTCCGGTCCGGCGCGGCAGCGTCGAGGCGGGCAGCGTCGAGGATGCGTTCTTCGCGGTGCCCGCAAAGGGCGAGACCGACCGGCTGCTGCGCACCGCGCGCGCCGCGCTCGATGCCGGGCGCGCGCTGCGCCGCGACGCGCGCGCGGCGGGGCGCGACCTCACCGCCGCCGAACGCCCGATCGCGGCGCTGACCCCCGGCGCGATACGGGTGTTCGAGGAAATCTGCACGCTGGCACGGCTCAATGCGGGACGGGTGTTCCCGACCTACGCCCATCTCGCGCGCGCCACCGCGCTCGGCCGCGCGACGGTGGCGCGCGCGCTCAACCTGCTGGAAGCCGCCGGGCTGTTGCTGCGCCAGCGCCGTTTCCGCCGCGCCACCGGCGACGGCCCGCGCTATCGCCAGACGTCGAACCTCTATCGTCCGCTTTCCCCCGGCGGATTGTTGCGCTTCCTGCCCCGCCGGTTCCACCCCGCCCCGCTCCCCGCCGACCAGATCGTGCGCGAGGCCGATCGCATCGCCGATGTCGCGGCGATGCGCGCGACGCTCAACTGCCGCGAGCTGGCCGAGGCGATGATCGGCGGCCCATTGGGCCAGATGCTGGCAAGACTGGGCGCCGCCGTCGATCGTGCCCAGCCTGAGTCTCATTCCGGGTCGCAACCGCATCTGGAGTCTATTCGATACGGCCAGAAGGACAGCGACCTGATCGGCCGCTGACGCCCTGCCTGACGGCTCGAACCGGCAAACATGGCGCTGACCGGAATCGTCACGACCCCGGCAATTGCGGGACGCCCCGGCCATGCCGGGTCGATGCTCTCCGGCGAGAGCAGGCGGAAGCGGTGCGTCCGGCGGGCGACGATAGCCTGTCGGGCAACGTCTATTTGCGTTTGGCCGATCGGTCGTGATAGCCGCTCGGGCTGAGGAACCCCTGGCGCAGCCCGAACCGAAACGGCGGTGCAGCGCGCGCGGACATGGTTCGCCGGTCCGCCTATCCGGATATTGTCATGCAAGCCTCCCCTGTCACGCCCGCGCGTCCGCGCCGGTGGAAAAAGGCGATCAGAAATCTCGCCATCCTGTTGCTGCTGATCGCGCTGGCGATCGCCGCCTTCCTGTTCCGCCCGATGGCCTCGCCGGAGGGGCCCGCCCCCGCCGACGACCGTCCGGTCGACGTGATCGTGATCGGCGGCGGCATCATGAGCGTCACCCTCGCCACCTATCTTCAGGAACTGGAGCCGAACTGGCAGGTGCGGCTGTTCGAGCGTCTGGGCGATGTCGGGCAGGAAAGCTCGAACGGGTGGAACAACGCGGGCACCGGCCATTCGGGCTTCGCCGAACTGAACTATACCCCCGAGAATCCCGACGGATCGATCTCGACCGACAAGGCGGTGCAGATCGCCGAACAGTTCGAGGTCGCGCGCCAGTTCTGGGCGCATGAAGTCCGCGCCGGTCGCCTCGGCGCACCGAACAGCTTCATCAACCCGACCCCGCATATGAGCCTCGTCTGGGGCGACGCCAATATCGAGTATCTGCGCAAGCGTCAGGCGGCGCTGGTCCGCAATCCGCTGTTCTACGGCATGGAATATACCCGCGACCCGCAACGCATCCGTGGCTGGGCACCGTTGGTGATGGAAGGCCGCGATCCCGGGCAGCGGGTCGCGGCGACCTATATGCCGCTGGGCACCGACGTGAATTTCGGGGTCATCACCAAACAACTCACCGCCGCGCTGACCCGCAATCCCAATTTCCGCATGGAAACCCGCCACGAGGTGCGCGGGCTGACGCGCGGCACCGACGGCATCTGGAACGTGACCGTCCGCAACCTGGCCGACGATCGCGACCGCACGGTCCGGGCGCGGCACGTCTTCATCGGCGCGGGCGGCGCGTCGCTGAAGCTGTTGCAGATGTCGGGCATTCCCGAAGCGCGCGACTATGCCGGCTTCCCCGTCGGCGGCCAGTTCCTCGCGTTCGAGGGACCGGCGCTGACCGCGCGCCACGGCGTGAAGGTGTACGGCAAGGCCGAGGCGGGGTCACCGCCGATGTCGGTCCCGCATCTCGATGCGCGGCGGCTCGACGGCAAGCCGGTGGTGCTGTTCGGTCCCTTCGCGTTGCAGAGCACCAAGTTCCTCAAGCAAGGATCGTGGCAGGACCTGTTCAACAGCGTCTATGGCAGCAATGTCGGTCCGATGATGGCGGTGGGCACGGAGAATGCCGAGCTGATCCGTTACCTGGTGCAACAGGCGACGTTGAGCGACGCCGACCGTCAGGCCGAGCTGGTCAAATATTTCCCAAAAGGGCAGCGCGGCGACTGGAAGCTCGTGACCGCCGGACAACGGGTGCAGATCATCAAGCGCGATCCGCAAAAGGGCGCGGTGCTCCAGTTCGGGACCGAGATCGTGACCGACCGGCAAGGCACGATCGCCGCGCTGCTCGGCGCGTCGCCCGGCGCATCGACTTCGCCCGCGATCATGCTCGACGTACTGACGCGGATGTTCCCGCAACAGATGGCCGAGGGATGGAAGCCGCATATCGTGACGATGATCCCGTCCTACGGACAGAAGATCAACGACAGCCCCGCCGCGACCAACCGCATCCGGCGCATGACCAGCGAGGCCTTGCGCCTGCCCTATATCGACGTGCCTGCGACGCTGACCGCTCCCGCTCCTGCAGCGACCCCTGCCCCGGTTCCTCCGCGCGGTCGCAGCCTGAACCGCGAGCAGCAGGCGCTGTAACACATGGATCGCTCGACATGTCGAAGTGTCGACATGTCGAGCGGTTGGCGATGGTGTCGGACGGGGCGTTCGTGGCGTTGAATCCTGCGCACCGGCCCGAACCCCGTGGCTGCGTCGATATGCGTCCCCGAAAGGACGCCGGATCATCCCGTTCCCCGGCGGATTTCCGGGAGCTGCAGGGCATCGGGAAACTGCGTCGCAAGCGCCCCGAAAAGAGCGCGGGCGCGGCGGGGGGAACAGCGTGCAGTTCGAGGTCGCGGTAACGGGGAAGCGTCCGCCGGATGTCCCCGACAAGTCGACATGTCAACAACAAGTTGACATGTCGACACCCCGACATGTAGTCGATCCGACATGACAGTCATCGCGATCATCAGCCAGAAGGGCGGCGCGGGCAAGACCACGCTGGCGCTGCACCTCGCCGCTGCGGCACAGGCGGCGGGGGCGGTCGCGCTCGTCATCGACACCGATCCGCAGGCGACCGCCAGCCAATGGGCGGCATGGCGCGGCGATGCCCCGCCCGAAGTGATCGACAGCCCGCCCCCGCGCCTCGCCGCCAAGATCGCGGCGGCCAAGGCACAGGGCGCGGAGGTGATCGTCATCGACACCCCGCCCCATGCCGACAGCGCGGCGCGCGCGGCGGTCGAGGCTGCCGACCTCGTGCTGATCCCGTGCCGTCCGAGCGCGTTCGACCTGTCGGCGATCCAGACCACCGCGAAGCTGGTGCAGTTGCTGCGCCGTCCGGCCTTCGTCGTGTTCACCGCCGGCCCGCCCAACGCCCCGCGCGTCTATGAAGAGGCGGGCGAACTGGTCGAGGGCTTCGGCACGCCCCCCTGCCCCGTGCTGCTGCCCGACCGCGCCGCCTATCGCCACGCCAGTGCCGAAGGGCGCACCGTCCTCGAAAGCGAACCCGCCGGAAAAGCCGCCGACGAGGTGAGGGCGCTCTACACGTGGACATGTCGACAGCTCGACATGTCTGCTCCTCGTTTCGGAAAGGTCGGTGCATGAGCCGCAAACCCAGCTTCGCCAATCTGCGCGCGCGCGTCCCCGCCGACACGCCTCCCCCGCCCGCGCCTGTATCGGACGCCCCGCCGCCGCGCGGCCCGGCAAGCCGTCACGGCCGCAAACAGATCGCCGGCTTCTTCACCCCCGACATGTCGCTGGCGATGCACATGCTCGCCCGCCGTCAGGACCGCAGCCTGCAAGCGCTGATGGCCGAGGCGTTCAACGACGTCCTGCGCAAATATGGCGAGAGTCCGGTGGGGGAGTGAGTCGACATGTCGAGGTGTCGACAAATCGATATGTTATCAATGGCTGGTTGAAGTAGGGAAGTCGCCTTCGCGGCTACCTTAATCCCATTGCTTGCTGGTGAAGTTACGCGGACGGTCGAGAAACACGCCCGTCGCTGCACGACCGCATCTGCCAAGCCGGCAACAGGCATACGCAACCAGGCCACCGACGCCTGCGCGGTCCTGCATCAGGCTGAGCGGCGCAGCGAAGCGGGCAGGGGACATCGTCCGATAGGTTCGTACCGCTGCCAGCGTTCGACGATTACCGAAGAGGAAACATCATCGGACCGGCGCTGCGGCAGTCAACGCCCGGTAGAGGGTGGCATGGTGGCACTTAAGCAGCTTGGCGGCTTCGCGCACCGATGTGCCCTCGCTCACCAACCGCTCGCCGAGCGCAATCTGATCGCTCGTCAGCTTGGACGGCCGTCCGAAGCGGACCCCTCGTGCCTTTGCGGCGATCCGCCCGCTGCTGGTGCGCTGGTGGATCAGCTCGCGCTCGAACTCGGCGATGCCGGCGAATACGGTCAGCACCATACGGCCCGCAGGCGAGGTCGTATCCGCCCAGGGCTCGGCCAGCGAGCGCAGGCCGGCACCGGCCTCCTTCAGCTTCTCAGCAATGTCGAGCAGGTCGCGGGTCGAGCGTGCCAGTCGGTCGAGCCGCGTCACCACCACCGTGTCGTCGTCGCGGAGCTGCTCGATCATCCTGGCCAGTTCGGGCCGGTCACGCTTCGCGCCCGAGACTTTCTCCTCGAACGTCCGCTTGCATCCGGCCTCCTTCAATGCGGCGCGTTGCAGCCGGAGATCCTGGTCATCGGTGGACACACGGGCGTAGCCGATCAGCATGTCGCAAAACTGTATCAGAACAGCAACGTTATGCAACCGACTTTTGCAACATCGGCACACGAGAGAACGCGAGCGTCGGAGGCGCTGTCGCGAAACTTAGGATATCTGCGACGCTATCGTTCCATGCCCGATGCGCTCACGGACGAAACACCACATTCCGGTTTCCGGCAACCGCTTGGATATGTTCGGCAAGATGGAGATCTGATCAGAAGCGCTTGCATCGGCATATGGAATGATACGGCATGCAAGATGGCAGCCGGGATCATTGGCAGCAGTCCGGTGATGCGCTCCGAGCGATGCAGCAAGACTGTTCCAGCGGATTTTCAGATAATGGAAGTTTCAAATACGCCGAGGGAAGAGACGTCGGTTTCATAAAATCGTACTTCGGTGTCGGCATTCATGAAAACACCAGATTATCTTCCGCCGGCGTACCTCTGGGGACTTCATGTTCCGGCGATACTCAATGAATCCCGACACTGGACAAAGCTCCTCGTCCACCAGTAAGCCTTGGGCCGAAGTTGGGGGGATGCTACATGGTTGCAGGTATTTCGTTGGTGCGGCGCGTGCGCACGCGCGCGTTGCAGACGAGCGCTATGGTAATGACGATGGCGCTGGCCGCCCCCGCTTTTGCCCAGTGCGCACCGGATCCTACCCAGACGAACGGCACGACGACCTGCACCGGAACCGATACAAATGGTCTGGTGGTGACCACCTACGGGACCAGCGTCAGCGTGCCTGCGGATGCGACGGTGCTCGGCGGCGGGCAACCCGGCATTGCCGTACAATCGCCGTCCGCAAGTATAGGGTCCGCCGTGAAGGTTTCGGTGGCCGGACGCATCGATGGCGGGGCGCAACCGGGCATAAGCGTGTTTTGGCAACCCACCGCGACCCCAAGCTATACTCCCGCCAACCTGCTGCTGACGGTCGCCCAGGGCGGCACGATAACCGGCAGCAATGCGGTGGTGGTCGGTCAGGCGGGACCAAGCGTGTCCTATGGCTATGCCTATGCGACGATCGACAATGCGGGCACGCTGACGGGAACCAGCGGCATCGCACTATTGTCGACGACGCCGTATTCCGCAGGCTTTTCGTCCATAACCAACCGTGCGACCGGCACGATCGGCGCGATCAGCGGCCCGGTCGGAACACTCACCAACGCAGGGATGATCGACGGCGGCGCGCGTAGTGCGGTCGATTGGAGCATAGGCTCCCTGCTCTTCGGCAACGCCACCAATTCCGGTACGATCACGTCGACCAGCACCAGCGCCACGCTCGCCAATCTCGGTTCGTCCCGCACCGTCACGAATAGCGGAGTCATCGCCAACAAGGGTGCCGGTGCCGCGCTCGCGGGCGAACTTCTGACGATCACCAACATGAGCGGGGGGCGGATCACCACCAGCGGCACTACTGCGATCCAGGCGAATACATCCCTTACGCTGACCAATGCCGGTACCATCATCGGCAACGTCGCCACGGCGGCGCGGCCATCCTATACCGGTGCCAGTACCGTCGATTCCCGCGCAGGTACGATCACCGGGTCGGTCACGTTCGGGGCAGGCGACGATACGCTGGTCGCCGGTTGGAGCGGTACCGGGGTGATCACCGGCATTGCCGGTGCGATCGATGGCGGTGCCGGTAACGACACGATGCGTGTGCGCATCACCGCCGATGCGACTCTTGCCAATGCCGTAACACTCCCGACCGCGTTCGAACGGTTCGCGGTCGCGCCGGACGAGAAGGTCACGGCAACGCTGGCCGACGGGTTCGCCGCGCCCGGACCGATAATGATCGCCGGTAGCGGTACGATCATCAACCGAACCATCCTGACCGGCACTACGCAGGTGCTGACCGCGAACGATTTTTTTGCTTCCGGCTATGCGACGTTCGTCAACGCGGGAACGATCCGAACGACTTCGCGTGCCAACGGCGTATTTGCAGCGGCGCTGGGTTTCAATATCAGCCGATTCGAGAATACCGGCATAATCGACGCGACCGGAGACGGCGTGTCGTTCAGTTATCAAGGCACCTTCATCAACAGCGGCACGATCGTCGCTGCGGGCACGGGCGTATCGCTGTCCGGGCAGAGTTTCACGAATACCGGCACGATCCGCTCTACCGGCGGATACGGCGTTATCCTGTCGGGTTCGTACGGATGGAACTGGACCAACAGCGGCCGGATCGAGGGTGTGACCGCGGGCGCGCGCGTCAGCAGCAATCTGGTAAACACCGGGACGATCGCGTCGGCGGCAACCGGTGTGCACATCGATTCCTACGGCAGTCTCGACAACCGCGCCGGTGGCGTGATCACCGGCGGCCTTGCTGGCGTGACCGGTTCGTTCAATTCGGTTTCCAATGCCACGATCGTCAATGCAGGCACGATAAACGGCAATGTGCGCCTCGTCGGCGGGACGGGCAGCACCTATAACGGCAATCGCTACTTCGCGCTGGCGGGCGGCGTGCTGAACGGCAACCTGACGCTGGGCAATGGCGATACGCTGATCGCCGAATTCGCCAATGGCGGATCCAGCGGGTTTGCCGGCATCACCGGTACGGTAACGGGGTCGGGAACGCTGCTGCGCTATCGCGTACGCGCCGATGCTGCCGGGACGCTTGGCCTGCCAACGGGGTTCGCGGGCGTGGGCTACGACCTGTACGATGGTGCGGCGCTGACGCTCACCGGAACCGCGAACCAGTCCGCGCCCACCTTCTATGCGTCGCCGCTGATGCTGGCGGGATATGGTGTCGTCGATATCGATGGTACGATCACGGCAGTCAGCCAGCCCGCCATTCAGGTTACCTCACGACTGATCGCACCGGGCGATACCGCGCCGACCACCAATGGTCTGACCATCACCAGTCGGGGTGCGCTGACACTCGACCGTCCCAGCGACGTGACCTATCCCGCCGCTGCCGTCACGCTTGGCGGTGTCGACAGTTTCACCAACGTCGGAACGATTACTACGCGCGATCGTACGGCAACGATCTATAACCCGATCTATGCGATCAGCGGTGGCAAGGATGTCGTCAACACCGGTACGATAACGCTCGTGGCCGCAGGCGGCATCAGGAGCGCGCAAACCTTTACCAATTCCGGGGTGATCGCCCAGACTGGCACCGCGTCGTCGGCGGCCGTCATCACTGGCATCGCGACGGTAACAAATACCGGCACGATCGACGCAACCGGTACCGCCATAGCGTTGAGCTATGGCAATGCGGTCATAAATTCGGGACGGATCACAAGTTCCGGTGCCGCAGTGATCGCCACGTCCGCATATGAAAATGCGTACCGCGCAACGATCACCAATCAGGCAGGTGGGACCATTGCGGCGGCGAACCGCCAGGCGGCGATCCTGCTTGCCGGCGGTACGGTATCCAATGCCGGAACCATCACCGGATCGGTCGATCTGGGCTATGCGGCAAACGGGCGTTCTTCCGTGGCAGCTACCTATATTGCCGATGGGGGTACGCTCGCAGGCGATCTGCGTTTCGGGTCGGGCGACGATGTGTTCATTGCGATGAACGATGTAACCGGCATCAGCGGAACGATCGACGGCGAGCGTGGGATCGACACCTTTATCCATGGTCGCACGACCAGCGGCACGGTGACGCTGGGTAGCCTGACGGCGCTCAACTTTGAACGGCAAGGCGTGCGCGCATTGGGCGCGGCAACGGTCGCGACGATCGCCGACACGACGCAGTTTGCAGGCGATGTCGCTATTTCGGGCGACGGCTCGATCGTCAATAATGCGACGCTTCTGGGCCGCGTCTACCTCTCGTCGCCCGGTTTCGATCAGAATACGAGTACCGAGCGGCTTGCGTCCTTTACGAACACCGGCAGCATCGCCCTGGGGTTCAGGGGCACGGCGGACAGCATCGTCAATACGGGTACGATCGGAACGAGCGCCCTGACCAGCAACGCCTTGGCGGTGGATCGGGGAGGCGCGTTTGCGTTCGCGAACAGCGGCATCATCGCCAACAACGCCTTGGCGCTTACCGTTCTGCTGAGTGGTTCGGACATCAGTTTTGAAAATAGCGGCAGGATAGAAAACAGTGGGACCGGTCGGGCCGTAGTGATGGCCAGCGATACCGCCGGAACGATTGCCGCGACGAACAGCGGCACGATCACCAACGGTCTCGGCGCATCGTCCTACGACTATTATGGTATGGGCACCGGGACGCCGACAACCGCCTCGGTGTCGCTCGTCAACAGCGGCACGATCACGCATACAACGGGCACCGCGGTCTATCTCGACCTTTATTCCAATGAATCGACCGGTAGTGTTTCCCTGAATAATTCGGGTGTCATCGAAGCGACGGGGGACACCGGCATTGGTGCGTCGGTAAGTGCGGGCGGTTATCTGGACGCTGCCTCGCAGACGATCGATGTCGTCAATTCGGGTACGATCCGTGCAAATGGCAGCAGTGGTTTTGCACTGCTCCTTGGCAGCAACGGCCCTGTCACTGCGACGGTGGTCAACGCTGGCAACGGATTGATCGAGGCGACGGGACCAGTCTCGATCGCGCTTGCGTCGTATGAGGCTGGACTTGATCTTGCGAACGCGGGCGTCATTCGCGGCAGCGCCGGGAACGTCATTGCCGAGGACGACCCGTTCGCAATCTATCTCGGTTCGACCTACGTCGCCGGCGCGATCCAGACGGCGGGCACTGCCGACGACCGGATCGTCAATACCGGGTCGATCATCGGGTCCGTGGCATTGGGTGCAGGTAACGACGTCATCGAGAATCGCGGGCGCATCGATGGCAATGTGTTCCTCGGTCTGGGCGACGACAGCTTCCTGCAACTGGCGAGCGCGACGCTGGTCGGAACCGTCGATGGCGGGATCGGGCTGGACAGCCTGATCATCGATGCCACGGGCGGCGGTGCCGTCAATGGCGACCAGTTCGTCAACTTCGAACGTTTCAGCCAGATCGGCGAGGGGACGGTCGCCTATTCCGGCAAGTTCCGCGTCGACACGATCGGCGTGTCGATGGGGAACGTCACGGTCGGGGCCGGAGAAACCCTGTCCAGCACCGGGTCGGTAACGCTGACCGGCTCGGAGGGAGCCGAAACGGTGACGAACAATGGCCGGATCACGGGATCGGTCATGCTGCTGGGCGGCAACGACCGCTTCGTCAGCAACGGCATGGTCGGCGGCGACGTATCGCTGGGCGACGGAGACGATACGTTCGTCGAGCAGGCGAACAGCCTTGTCCTGGGCGGCGTGGATGGCGGCGCGGGCAACGATCTCTACACGGTGGTCGTCACCGGCTATCAGGCCGGACTGGGTGCGCGGACCGGGTTCGAGCGGTTGGGCGTCACCGGTTCGGGCACGCTGACGCTGACGCTGGATCAGGGTTTCGACGAGATCGCGCTGACCGGCACCGGTCTCGACCTTGCACTGGCCGGGTATAGCGTCGGCGCGCTGACGGGATCGGCGGCGGCTGAAACGGTCATGGTCGACGGTGATATCGCCAGCGTCTCGCTCGGCGCGGGCGACGACAGCCTGACGCTGGGTACGACGCGGGCGACCGGTCGGTATGACGGAGGTGCCGGGAACGATGTCCTGCGCTTCGGTTCGCTTGCACCCGTCACGCTGGCCGGTTCGGCCACGGGCTTTGAACAAATGGTGCTCACGGGTGGTGCGCTGAGCGTGACGGGAACGCTCGGCTCGGCGGGTGCCGCACTGGCGTTCGGCGGTGGCGACGAGCGGATCACCATCGCAAACGGCGGAACGCTTGCGGGCGCGATCGATCTCGGCGCCGGCAACGACAGCATCCGCCTTGCCGCGACCGGGACGCTGAACGGCATGGTCAACGGTGGTGCCGGCAACGATGTCGCGACCCTCGAACTGGCGGGCAACCGTACGCTCGGCGCGGTGCTGAACGGGTTCGAGACACTGGCGACCGAAGGTGCCGGCACGTTGTCGCTGACCGGCGCGCAGGCATATGGCCGCGTGGTGACGGGCGGCGACCTGACGATTATGTCCGGCGCGTCGCTGACCGCGCCGCAGGTGTCGTTCGGAGAAGGGAGCAACCGTTTCACGGTCGCAGGGACGTTCACGGGCGCGGCGGACGCCGGCGCAGGTGCCGACACGGTCACGGTTGCAAGCGGCGGTACGATTTCGGGTATGATCGACCTTGGCGCGGGCAATGACGGCTTCCGCCTTGCCGCGACCGGGACGGTGAACGGCACGATCGCCGGTGGTGCCGGCACCGACGTCGCCACGATCGAACTGGCGGGCAATCGCACGCTGGGCGGCATATTGTCCGGCTTCGAGACGCTCGCGACCGAAGGTGCCGGTACGTTGTCGCTGACCGGTGCGCAGGTGTATGATCGCGTGACTGCGAGCAGCGACCTGACCGTTGCCGCCGATGCATCGCTGACTGCGTCGCAGGTGTCGTTCGGAGAGGGGAGCAACCGTTTCACCATCGCCGGTGCCTTCGCGGGTTCGGCGGACGGTGGTGCAGGCACCGACACGCTCATCGTATCGGCGGGCAGCCAGACGGCATCGGTCGCCTTCGGCTCGGTCGCCAATTTCGAAGCGTTCGCGATGTCGGGCGGCTTTGCGACGGTGTCGGGTACGGCGGCGTTCGGTAGCGTCGATCTGGCCGGCGGGCGACTGGTCGGTCTGGCCGGTTCGACGATCGGCGGGTCGCAGATCGTGGTTCGCCAGGGCGCGACCTTCGGGTCGGCAGGCACGGTCAACGGCAATCTCACGGTCGCGGGCACGCTAAGTCCCGGCGCATCGCCCGGCACGATGACCGTGAACGGCAATGTCGCGCTCCAGTCGGGGTCGATTTCGCTGTTCGAGATCACGCCGACGGTGTCGGACAAGCTCATGATCAACGGCGCGCTGACGATCGGGTCGGGTGCCACGCTTCAGCTTGCCCCCAGCGGCACCCTGCGCCCCGGCACATCCTATGACCTGATCGTCGCAAGCGGCGGTATCACCGGCAGCTATACGACGGTCATCAAGTCCGACACATTGTTCGGGTTCGTCGTCCAGCGCACCGACCGGATCCAGTTGCTCGGCCAGTTCCTGAACGATGCCGCCTTCTCGCCGCAGGTCACGCGCAGCATCGCCTATGCCAATGCGACGCTTGCGACGGTCCCGGCGAGCAGCCCGCTATTCGCCGCGCTGCCTTCGCTGCTGGCGACCGGTGGCGCATCGAACCCGGCGGCGTTCGCGCAGATCACGCCCGAAGCCTATGCATCGGCAACCCAGATCGGCGTGGACAATGGCCTGGCACTTGCGGGCGTCGCGCGGGGTGCCGCCTTCGGTGCGTCGGGAGACGACACGCGCGCCTTCACCTTCGCGCAGACGCTGGGCGGGTGGCACCGGCTGAGCAGCGACGCGACCGCGGGCACCGCGATGGCGCAAAGCCGGAGCTATGGTTTCGTGGGGGGCATCGGTGTCGGCAACGCCCGCTGGAGCGTCGGCGCGTTCGCCGGCTATCTCAACGATCGCCAGCAGATCGATGCATTGGGCGCCCGGACCAAGCTCGACGGCGTGGTGGCGGGTATCCACCTCCGCTCCGTGACCCAGGGTGGGTTCGGTCTGAGTGCGTCGCTTCTCTATGATGGCGGCAAGGCCCGGACCGATCGCGCCTTGCCGGGGTCGGCGTCGGCGATCGGGCGGTACGATCTGCATAGCTTGGTCAGCGACGTGTCGGTCAGCTACGACCTGGCGGTCGCATCGGACTGGACGGTTCGTCCGCGCGTCGGTGTGACCTATGTCCGGACCACGCGGGATGAGGTTGCGGAGACAGGCGGCAGCCCGTTCGCGCTTGCCGTGGGTCGCGATCAGCATATCGCCGGCTTCGCCGATGCCGGACTGTCGTTCGGACGCGCGGAAACATCGGCAAACCCGTTCCGTCCGTTCGTATCGCTCGGTGGGCGGTATCAGATCGAAGGAACGCGGACCGACGCGATCGCCGGATATTCCGGCGGAAGCCTGGGGCTTACGGCCCTTGGCGCGCAGCGTGCGCGAATGGTCGGCACGGCGGCGGCGGGCGTCGCATATCGCCTGCCAAGCGGACTGGACATCTTCGCCTCGGCCAGCTCGCAGACCGGGCGCGACGACCAGCAGGAAACCGTCACCGCAGGGCTGCGAATGAAGTTCTGATCCTTTGGGTCCGGGGCATTCGCCGACGATGGTCGAATGCGGGTGCCCCAGTTTTTTCGACACCTGTCAGCCTGATCGTTTCGGTGATCCGGTGCGGTCGTTAACCGCTGTAACCCTTCCCTGCCGGAAGGGGGATGGCGTCCCACGCATATGTTCTTACCCGCCCGACGCGTTTCGGACCAAACCGGATTTCTGCGAAAATTGCCGGTTTGGTGCGTTCAGGATAAGCACAGCCTCGGCGGGGTAGGCCCTCATGGGCTGGATGCACCGGCATGACATTTTTCCGATTGGATCCGGCATCAGGTGGGCCGCGTATAAACGCCTGATTTACTTATCAGCGTTTGACGCTATCGACCGGCTGATAACGCTCAGACGCTATGGTTAAAACAACCGGCAAGAGTGTATTTCGTCGTATATCGACGTTGCAACATGGTCGTTCGAGTTAATAATATGATATCGCAACCTACTCACTGGCAACCTCACGCATCGACGCTACGGTTCCGTGCGATATTCTGCCTTCTGGTGATTGACGCCTTATGCCTGATAGTCGGTTTTGCACTGACCGCATGGCTGCGAGGTATGTTTCTTGGCGGCACTGCATGGGTGATCGTTCTTGCCACCTTGACGCCAATTTATTTTTTCATTGCTTCGGGACTGCACGCCTTTGGCGTCGAGACGTTACGAAGCGCACGCTACGGTGCCTTTAAGGGAGGGCAGGCGCTACTAGTGTCGGTATGCGCGGTGATCCTCGTCGCTTTCTGCCTGCGGGCAAGTGAAAGCTTCCCGCGTCTGGTGGTGATGATTGGCACCGGGGTTACATTCGTCGTAATGATCGTTGCCCGCTATCTGTTTATCAGCAACATGGTGCAGTTGATCGGCGGAAATCCGTTTAGTGTCATGTTGCTGCATGACGGTATCTCTCCTGTCCCGGTCGGCACTTTCTCGGTCGTGCTGGCGACCGGCGATCAGTTCGATCCCGACAGTGACGATCCGTTGATGTACGACCGGCTCGCCCGCGTGGTCAGGACTGCCGATCGGGTGATCGTCGCCTGTGCGCCCGAACGTCGTATCGCCTGGGCCAATGCGCTGAAAGGCGCCAACGTGCAAAGCGAGATATTCGTCCCCGAATTGGCGCCGCTAAACCCGTTGGGAGTGTCGTCGTGCGATGACATTCCAACCGTGACGGTCGCGGTTGGCCCGCTCGGGTTGTTCGACCGTTTCCTGAAGCGCACGTTCGATATCGTGGTCGCCGGCATTGTGACCGTCATATTGATGCCGTTGCTGATGATCATGGCGATCCTCATCAAGCTGGATACTCGCGGACCGGTGTTCTTCAAGCAGGTGCGTATCGGCCAGAACAACGAGATGTTCCGGATCTGGAAGTTTCGCAGCATGAATGTCGAGACCAGCGACGGTGCCGGCAGTCGTTCGGCATCGCGCGACGACGATCGTATTACACGGGTCGGCGGGTTGCTGCGGCGGACCAGCATTGACGAACTTCCGCAGCTCTTCAACGTGCTGAAAGGCGACATGAGCATCGTCGGCCCGCGCCCGCACGCGCTTGGATCGCGTGCCGCCGACAAGCTGTTCTGGGAGGTCGACGGCCGCTATTGGCATCGCCATGTGGTCAAGCCCGGACTGACAGGGCTGGCACAGGTTCGTGGCTATCGCGGCGCGACCGTGATCGAGGACGATTTGCGGAATCGGCTACAGGCCGATCTCGAATATCTCGAACATTGGTCGATCTGGTACGATATCAAGATAATATTGCTGACGTCTCGCGTCCTGTTCCATCGCAACGCATATTGAGCGCCTTTCGATCATCCAATCGAAACAAGAGAATGATTGGATGATCGAGAACCGCGGGATTTTTGTAGGTACGCTCTGGCAAACGATCGTCACCTGTACGGGTGGTCATCAGATCGCATGAAGATACGAACGTTACTGCGCAACAGTCCAAAAGATGTTTACCGTGCGATGCTATTCAAACTGAAAGCCGGAACGATCCTTTTGGCGGCGGGCAGTGTCTGTGAGGTGTGACTGTCCACCTCCTCCGCGTGGGCGGTCATTGCCGTATCGACGAAATCCGCAAATTCGCGACGAAACCGTTCGATCTCGAAGCGTTCGGCATTGGCGCGACAGGCTGCAGGGCGAATCGCAGGCAAACGGCGTTCGAGATGCTGGACCGCCTCGACAATCGCGTCGACGCTTTGTTCAGGAAAGAACACGCCGGTTTGTCCCGGCATGTCCTTGCCACGGATCGTTTCGAGTGCACCGCCTTTGCCAAAGGCGATAACCGGCGTGCCGCACGCCTGCGCCTCGAGTGGAGCAATGCCAAAATCTTCTTCGGCCGCGAAGATAAAGGCCTTGGCGCGTTGGAGATGCGAGACCACGACCTCGTCGCTCTGCTTACCCATAATCGTGATGTTTGGGCCAGCGGCAGCGCGGACGGCAGCCATTTCAGGACCATCACCAATCACGATCAGCCGCCGATCGGGCATCTGCGCGAACGCTTCAACTATCAACGGAATGCGCTTGTAGGGCACCATGCGCGACATGGTAACGTAGAAGTCTTCTTTGTTTTCCTGCAACGAAAAGCGATCAAGATTGACAGGCGGATAGATTACTGTCGCCTTGCGGCCGTACGCCTTTTTTATCCGGCGTGAAATGAAGTGCGAATTGGCAACAAAATGATCGACATTATGCGCAGTGCGGCTATCCCAAATGCGCATATAGTGCAGAATCATTCGCACCAGACGCCCTTTCATGCCGTGCGCCAGTCCGCTTTCCGCCAGATATTGGTGCTGTAGATCCCATGCATATCGGATCGGGCTATGGGTATATGCGATGTGCACCTGATCGGGGCCGGTGATGACACCCTTGGCCACGGATGACGACGAACTGATGACCAGATCGTAGTCGGTGACATCGAGTTGTTCGATCGCCAGCGGCATGATGGGAAGGTACGTGCGATAATGGTTTTTTGCCCATGGCAGACGCTGCACGAAGCTCGTGGTAATCCGCCGCCCTTTAAGGAAGTCACGTTCTTTTTCAGGCAGGAAGTCGACTACGAAGAATAGGTCTGCCTGCGGGAACAGATGAATAAATTCCTCAAGGCAATTTTCCGCGCCGCCCTTCAGCGTCAGCCAATCATGGACGATGGCAACTTTCATTCTACAAATCCTGTAACACTGGCCATCGTTGTGCGGCGACCCACGGTAATTTTATCCGGCGCCTCGTAGAAAGGCGTGGGATCATGGTCAATTAGCGATAATAATGTGTACGAAAGCTGCATGTCGAGATAGGCGTTGGAACACAGATATCGATGAGGCGAACGCCACTAGCGACAGAGCGCATCATATTGTGCCTGTCGTCATCGGGATACGCGGCTGTGCAAAATAGGCATGCAGAGTTTCTAATTCCGTACAATCTGCGGTAAACGCTCGCCCCGTTCTTGTGTTCCCGTTCGAATTGAGATGCTTTCCCATGACCCCGACGACCCGCCGCCGCATCCGACAAGACCGCTGGCAGCGGCTCCAACGTCCCCGGACAGGCGACCGCGTCCTGTTGATCGTGACGATGACGTTTTTCGTGCTGCTGGCATTGCTCGGCGGCGGCATCGTCAATTGGACATCGGCCTATATGCTGCTGATCATAGCGACGATCGCGACGACGGGTTTCGCGGCATGGCGCGACAGTTTTACGACGCTGGCGCGAATTCCGGCACCCGGCCGCGCGGCGGTGATCGGCATTGCGATACTGCCGCTGCTTCAGTTTGTGCCGCTGCCCCCGGCAGTGTGGCAGGCGCTGCCCGGCCAGTCACTACGCATCGCCACGCTTGATCTTGTCGGTGCTGCCAACACATGGCAGCCGCTGACGCTTGATCCGGTCGCGACCGGTTTGTCGGCGATCCTTGCCGTCGGTTTTGTCGTGTTGCTCTCGCTGCTGATGCAGATCGACGATTCCGGGTTCGAGACGATGATCGATGCCGCGATCGGCGTTGTCGCATTCGGCATCCTTCTGGGTATCCTCCAGGTAGTCAGCGATGGCCAGTTTCCGCGGCTGCACCCGATTCAGATGGGATCGGTCATGCTTGGGGTCTATGCCAACAAGAATCACATGGGTCTGGTTATCGCTTGTGCGATGATGGCGTTCGGTCTGGTTTCTGCACGGCGGTTCGATCCCCGTGCGCGACAGTGGATCGTGGCGGCAGTCAGCGGCTTTGCGCTGATATGCATTCTGACGACCAATAGCCGGGCCGGATTGGCATTCGGGGTGCTGGGTGCGATCGTCTTGTTCGCCGGTGTGATCCGGCGGCTGCGATGGCAATATTGGGCGGCGGGCGCGGTCGTGCTGGTCGCGGCCGTCATATTCGTAATCTCGAGCACGGCGTTCGACACGGTCTCCGCCAGGTTCAGCGATGTCGACAGCGACCTGCGCTGGAAGATTGCAAGCTGGTCGCTTCCGCTTGCGGGACGCTACTGGCTCAGCGGCAGCGGGGCAGGGTCCTATGTTGCGGTCTTCAATCCTGCCGAGCAACTGACATGGGTCAAGGCGACCTATGTCAACGCCGCGCACAACGACTATCTCCAGACCGTGATCGAATTGGGGGTGGCGGGGCTGGTGATCGTCGTGCTGCTGGCGGTCTCGATCCTACGCTGTTTGCCTGCATTGCGCAGCGGCGCTCCCGGCGATGCGGCGCGGCACCAGGCACTGTTTGGCATGGTCGTAATCGTGATGTTCGCGCTGCACAGCACGGTAGATTATCCACTGCGCCGTCCGGCGGCATGGGTGTTCTTTGCCTTGGCGCTGGCGGCGCTCTATCGTTCCCGGGCAAGCGATACGCAAAGCGTCTTGATGAAGGATGAGCCCACCTGCTAGGGTAAACGAAGCTGAATCCGGCCGGCTCCTTCGCAGACAAGGGTTTTACGTTGCGTCATACTTTAAAATGGGTGACCATGGCGGTCGCGCTGGTCGCCGCGGGCTGCGCGCGTGAATCCACGGTGCCGTTAGGTGAGGCCGCATTGCCGCCAGCGACGCAGGGGCCACGCGCGATTCCCGTGACGTTGCAGGATTACATGCTCGGTCCGCTCGATGTCGTGTCGGTGAACGTGTTCCGCGAACCCGAACTGACCCAGGCCGAAGCGCCGATATCGCTTAGTGGCAAGATTTCGATGCCGCTGTTGGGTGAACTGCCGGTGGCGGGCAAATCAACCGAAGAAGTCGCGCGTCAGATGGAAGCGCTGCTCAACGCGCGCTACCTGCGCAATGCCGATGTATCGGTGTCGGTGGTTCGTGCCGCCAACTTCACGGTTACGCTCGATGGCGAGGTCAACAAGCCTGGTGTCTATCAGATTCCGGGTGCGCGCCTGTCGCTTCAACAGGCGATTGCCCTGGCCGAAGGGACAAGTGCGCTTGCCAAGCTGAACGAGGTCGTCATTATCCGCGAATTCGAAGGGCGTCGCTATGCCGCGCGTTTCAACCTTGCCGATATCCGCGCGGCCCAAGCTCCTGATCCGCAGATTCAGCAATCCGACATCGTCGTCGTTGGTTTCTCGCGCACTGCGCAACTCTTCCAGCGTGCGATTGCCGTCCTACCCGCAGCGGCCGGACTATTCCTCGCGGTCAATCAGTAAGGCTCCGAACCATGCCATTCCCCTTTGCCGGAGCCGTTCAGGCGCCGACCGATTGGCAGACCGGTACGGCCGCCACGCCGCACACCGCTCATGCTCCCGAATCTTCGAAGCTCCGTGAGATCTGGGCGGCGGCCTACCGGTCGCGTTACTGGGTAGCGGGTATTTTCGCTGCCTGCGTTCTGCTGGCACTGACCATAGCACTGCTATCGACCCGATATTACCGCGCGACCGCCTCGGTCGAGGTGCGGCAGGAAGCTGAAAAAGTACTTGGGACCGAACAGGATCGCGAAAGCGGTTCGAAGAGCGACAGCGACCGCTTCCTACAGACGCAGATCGATATCATCACCAGTCGCAGTATGGCCGAGTCCGTCGCTGAGAGCGAGGGGCTGTACCGTGGTGATGCTTTTCTGAACGCGATGGGGGCCGATGTCGACGATGCGACGCCAGCGAACACCGCTGTCGGTCGCGACGCGCGCCGCGAGGCGGTGATTGCTCAGCTCCAGACGCATCTGAAGGTGAAGTATAGCGGGTCAACGCGCATCATTCTGATCGCGTTTACCAGTCCCGATCCGCGTTTGTCGTCCCGGATCGCCAATGCTTATGCCGAAGCGTTCATTCGTAGCAATCTGGCGCGCAAGGCTGGCAGCTCGGTCTATGCACTCGAGTTTCTGCGCGGCCAGTTGCGCGAGGCGCAAGAGCGTCTGGCACGGTCCGAACAGGAAGTGGTGAACTATGCCCGGCGTACCCGCATCGTCGATGCGGGCAATGCCGCCGGTAGCGGATCGAGTGGCGACAGCGTTCGCCCGCAGTCGCTTGTTACTGCCCAGTTGGTCCAGCTCAACCAGGCCTATTCGACCGCGATCGCCGACCGCATCCAGGCGCAGCAGAAGTGGCAGGAAATGTCGAGCGGGCCACTGACGCGCATTCCGGACGTGCTTGAAAACCCCGCGATCCAGACGTTGCAGGGTCAGCGCGCTCAGCAACAGGCGCAATATGAGCAGCAGCTCGCGATCCGGCGCAAGGATCACCCGGCCGTTATCGAACAAGCGGTCCGCCTGCGCGAGCTGGATCGGTCGATCGCTACGCTGGGAAGCAACATCCGTGCGGGTATCCGCAAGACGTACGAGATCGCCAACGCGCGCGAGCAGCAGCTCGCTCGTGAGATCGATGCGCTCAAGAGCAGCACGCTCTCCGAACAGAATCAGGGCATCGAACTGTCGATCCTGCGCCGCGAGGCGGATACCAACCGGCAACAGTATGAGGCGTTGCTGCGCCGCTACAACGCGTTGAACGCAGAATCCGGCGTGCAGACCAACAACCTGTCGATCGTCGATCAGGCGATCGTGCCGAACCGTCCTTCGTGGCCGCTGCTGCCGCTCAACATCGCGTTGGGGTTGATCCTCGGCATGCTGCTCTCGGCGTTGTTTGTGTTTCTGCGCGAACAGCTCTTCTACCGGCTGCGCACTCCGGACGAGGTCACCAGAGCGCTTGGCCTGCCTATTCTGGGCGTGGTTCCCGTTTCGGCCACGCCGATGCAGGACCTTAACGATGCGAAGTCATCGCAGAGCGATGCGTTCAGTTCGGTGCGTACCAGCTTGTCGCTGCTGTCGCGTAACGGTGCGCCTCGCTCCATGGTCGTCACCAGCACACAGCAGGGCGAAGGCAAGTCAACCGCCACCTATGCCATTGCGCTCAGCTTTGCGCGTCTGGGCAAGCGGGTGTTGATTATCGATGTCGATCTGCGGCGTCCCAACGTCCACCGCCTGTTCAACCTTCCCAACCGCGACGGGTTGAGTAACCTGCTCGTCGGGCAAGTCGCCGACGACGCGGCGATCCGTGGGACGGCACAAGCCAATCTCGACGTGATCCTGGCCGGCGACGTGCCGCCCAACCCAACCGAACTGCTTAACAGCTCGCAGATGTCGCAACTGCTCGGTCGCCTCAGCGAGCGGTATGATGTGATCCTGCTGGATTCGGCGCCGGTGCTTGGGCTGGCCGATGCGGTCATCCTGGCAAACGAGGCCGAAGCCACGGTGTTCGTGATCGAAGCGGGGCGCAACGCGCCGCGTACGGTAGAAACCGCCTTGACGCGTCTGCGTCAGGCGGAGGCGCGGATTGCGGGCACGGTGCTCATCAAGTTCGATCCGGGCCGGTTGGGCTATGGCGGTACCGATTATGGCTACAGCTATGAATATGGCTCGAAGCATGGCGGGTGACGGCGTGGTGCGTCGTAGCGTCGCAGTAGTGGCGGTACTGGCCGCCCTGCTTGCGATCACGACGTATCTGATCGGGACTGCTCAGGCATATGGTCAGGTCGTGGCGGTTCGTGCGGTCGCGTTGATCGGTGGATGGAAATCCGACCCGGCCGCCGCCGCCCCCGCCATGGCCCTGTCCGACGACACGGTGCGCCGCGCAGTCGCCGCACGGCCGCTGGACGTGCGTGCGCTGAACGTCGCGATGTTCCGCGCCGTCGTACGCGGCGGTGACGCGGCCGCTGCACGGTGGATACCCGTCGTGTCGCAACTGGGCTGGCGCGACACCCCGACGTTGCAGAATCGACTGTTCGTCGCGGCGACAAACAACGATCTGCCGGGCATCATGGACCTGTCCGACGCGCTGATGCGGCGCCAGCAGTTACAGGATCAGATCATTCCGATCCTGTCGATCGTCGAGCAGGAGCCTGCGATGCGCGCCCTGTTCGCCCGTCGCCTGCTCGCCGCACCGCCGTGGCGGTCAGCCTATCTTTATGCGGCGGGCCACCTCAAGGATCCCGAACAACTAGCGGCGCGTGCGGCGCTGCTGGTCGAACTGCGCCGCGGCGGACTGACGCTCGACCGTGACGCCCTGCGTTCGAATATCCAGGCTATGGTTGCAGGCGACAGCCAGTCGCTGGCGTTCGCACTATGGTCGTCGTCGCGGGCCGGGGTCGAACGGCCGCTGTTCGATCCCGATTTCACCGCGACGACCCGGGATTTCGCCAATGGCCAAATACCCGTGGCGTTTGAATGGGCACTGGAAAGCGGCAACGGCTTTAGCGCCGACTCGTATATCGAGGGCGGCCGCGCCGCGATCGACATTCGCTGGAACGGGCGCGGGGTGCCGGTGCTGATGCACCAGCAGACCTCGGCTACCCCCGGACGCTACCGGATCAACGTGCGCGTCGCTCCCGAAAAGGTTCGGGATCTGGGGTCGTTCGCCTTTCGCATGGTGTGCGACGGCAATTCCTATCTGATGCAGCCGGTGCCGGGCAACCCCGCGACCTTCGAGACGCCCGTAGCGGTCCCGTGCAACTTCCCGATCTTCGAAGTGCGGGGCGACATCGCCGCCGAGGGAACCCCGCGTCAGATCGACCTGTACGGGTTTCGCCTTGTACGGATCGGCGGCGCGCCGGACACGCGGGGATGACCGCAGCCGTTCTGGCTCGACCACAGGTTGAGATGCGTCCCAATCCATACGCATGGGTCCGCACTGTCCCGCTGCACGATATGTTCTTTAAGGCGCTGCTGCTGCTTGCGCCGATTCAGAGCGTATTGCTGACGCCGGTTCAGGGCACAACGCCGGCATTTCTGCTGGTGCTGGCGTCGCTGGGCGTGCTGGCGGGCAGCGACATGCGCTTCGCCCGGCTATGGATGGTGCTGGTCGGCTATATTGTGCTGTACGCCACGGCGATGGCTGCCAGCATGTCAGGCTATTATATCGATCAGCCCGATACCAGCCAACTGATCGTGATCCGCGACGTGTTTGTCATGGGATATCTGCGCCAGAGTAATGTCACCCAGGGACTGTATCTGCTGGTGCCGGTGCTTTTTGTCTATCTCGTGTACAGTTATTACCAAGAAGCTTTTCTGAAATATGCCTTTTTTGGCATTATGGCGCTTAGTTTCTATGGTTTCTACGAGTTCGTATTTTACGCGATCTTCCATACCAACGGCGATTTCCTGTCCAACCGTAACTTCGGCGATCTCGAAAGCGCGGCCGCCGGCGTTAGCACCGATGAAAACGGCCCTAATTTCGCGACGGGAAGCCTGTTGCAGACATCGAACATATTCGGTGCGGGGTTCATGCGGCTGAAAAGTCTGGTGGGCGAACCATCGATGTACGCGCTGACGGTGACGCCGTTCACCGTCTATGCGCTGTTGCGGGGCTGGTGGGTGATCGGTGGTATCCTGCTGTTCTCGCTGGTACTGGGATCGTCGACTACCGCCATTCTCGGGCTGGTGGCGGGTATCGGCTACATCATGCTGCGCACCCGTCAGGAAGCGATCCTGTACATCGCTGCCTTCCTCATCATCGTCGCACTGCTGTATTTTACCGCCGATGCGGTCAAGGAACCGCTCGATGCGCTGTTGTTCGACAAGCTTCAGTCGGGTTCGGGCAACGAGCGCATCGACCGGTTCGTTTCCCATGCCAGTGTCGTGCTTGACGGCAACGTCATCCATACCCTGTTCGGACTTGGGTTCGGTACGGTACGGTCAACGGACATGTTCTCGCACCTGCTGGCCAATGTCGGGGTGGTCGGATTGCTGGCCTATGCCGCCACGTTGCTGGTCCCATGTTTCCTGCTCAAGCGTGGCGGGGATAGCAACGCAGTGACAGGAGCGCTGCTGTCGATCTTCTTCATGGAGATGGCGACGGTGTCCGAATATTCCTATCTGCCGCCATGGTTCATGGTAGCGCTGGGCTATGTCCGGGTACGGCAGCAGCGTCAGCGCGAACTGATCGCGACCGGCGCATGACCCTGCCGCCGATTGTCCTTAACGGCCGATTCCTCGGCCGGCCAGTAACGGGCGTCGACCGCGTCGCGACCGAGATCGCGCGCGCGATCGGCCATATACTGGCCACTACTGGGCAGACGGGCAACTATGAGGTGGTCGTGCCACCGGGCACCCCGCTCGAACGTGCGCAACTGGGCGAGAACGCCTCGGCGTGTCGTACGATCGGATCGCGTAGCGGTCATGGCTGGGAACAGACGACGCTGGCGCGCTACCGCAGGGATGCGTGGCTGCTCAATCTGTGCAACACCGGCCCTATGTTCCGTCGGCGTCAGGCGGTGATGATTCACGATGCGCAGTTCATCGAAATTCCCGATTCCTATTCGTGGTCGTTCCGCACCTGGTATCGAATACTGCTGCGTACGCTCGCCCGGCGTTCGCTGATCGTCTATACCAATTCGGTCGCCTCGCGCGATGCGTTGGAGCGACATGGCGTGGTTCCCCTCGGCAAGGCGAGGATACTACCGCTTGGCGTCGATCATCTCGACCGGTTCACCGCTGACGACACGGTATTGTCGCGTCACCGTCTTCGACCGGGCGGCTATATCCTCGCCATCGGTTCGCTCGCCCGGCATAAGAACCTGCCAATGCTGGTGAAGGCGTTTCTGGCCGCAAACCTCGACGATATCAGGCTAGTGGTTGCCGGTGGCGGAAATTCAGGGATATTCCGCGATGCCGGACTGCCTATAGCAGCCAACGTCGATTATCTCGGCCGGGTCAGCGATGGCGAACTCAAGGCACTATATGCCAACGCCATGACGTTCGCCTGTCCCTCGATCACCGAAGGCTTTGGCTTGCCCCCGCTTGAGGCGATGCGATCGGGCTGTCCGGTGATCGCTACGACCGGCGGCGCAGTGCCCGAAGTGTGTGGTGACGCAGCGCTGTACGCCGATCCGACAGATCCGGTAGCATGGCGCGCGGCATTGGTACGCATCGCGGGAGACGGTGCCTTGCGCGCGGGAATGGCCGATCGCTCACGCGCCCGGGCGGCGGATTTCACCTGGGCGAAAGCGGCGTCGCAAATCCTTACCGATGTGACGAGCGTCGGACGCTGATCCCGCAGGGCGAAGCATCATTGTTTGCAAGCCCATGCTGCCGGACCTATCTGTGATAAATACGCATCGTTCGGGCGGGTACGCTCTGCAAAACGGATGATGTCTGTTCGGAGTTCGACAATGACGCGCTGGATGATCCTGCCCCTGGCCCTGCTGCTGCCGGCGACGGCATTCGCACAGACCGAATCTACCGATCCGGCGACGGCACGTGTCCAGCCAAATACCGAGGCACTCGAAACCACGCTGCGTACGACGGTTCGCGAACGCACCACGACGCTGGCTGGTGGCACTCGACGCGGTGAAGCGCGGATAAGTGGGAACGAAGCCTATAATCTTGACCGCGCTGCATCGGGCCGGCTTGGCGTCCGGCTCGGTAACGACATGAGCTTTCGGATCGGCAAGGACGGTCGCTGATCCGGACCCTGGATCAGGATAGGGTCGTGCGGGCAGTGCCTTGACCCGGCATACACGTACTTTTCCAACCGACGGAACGACTTCATGGCCGATGCGCCTTTGACTCCTGGCCCGCTCGGCGACGGCCTTTCGGCATTGCTGAAGCATACTACCGATCGCCGCAAGACAATGGCAGGGCTGCTTGTCGGACTGGCCCCAGGAGCATCGTCGGCGGCATCCGCCACACCGCAGGCAGTAGCGCTTCGTCCGCTGATCGACGCGCCGACCGATGCGCCAATGCAATTGAACGGTGTGATCTGGGATTTCGTGACCGGCGACTATGCGGCACAGGGGGAGAGCGACGACCTGCGCCGGTCGGCGCGGGTGCCCGCGTCGCGCGGCGCATGGGTCCGTCGCTCCGATGCGACGATCGTGTCGCGTCGTTCCGATGCGCACGCGGTCGATACCCGTCTATCCGATCTGAGCGACGCAATGCCACGCCGGCCCGAGGAGTTTGGTGCAGTCGGTGACGGTGTCCATGACGATGCTCCCGCGCTGCAACGCGCGCTGGACGCAATCGCCACTGCCAGCGCTGCTGCGAAAGGGGGGGGCACCCGCCCCGGCGTCCTGATGCTGACGCAGGGGCGGCGCTATCGCTGCAATTCGGGAATTGTTCTCGACCGGCGGCTGCACAACGTGACCGGGCAGGCGACGCTCGATTTTTCAGGTTGGTCGGGCGTATATGTTCGCGTCACCGGATCGCTGACCGAATTCGGCAACGCCTATGGCCAGAACGGCTGTTTCGAAGGGCAGATCGTCATCGTCGGCTCGGGGGGCACCGCGGCGGGCGAAAGCGTCGGCATCCTCTACGACACTCCGGTCAAGGCCAGCGCGACCACGATCCGCACGGTCGGAATCACGGTATGCCGCTGCGACATCGCGTTCCGCATCGGGTCGCGGGGCTATAATCAGGACTTTATTGCGTGCAAGGCGTTCGAATGCGACGTCGTGTTCGACTGGACCGCCGAAGGCGAGGATAGCGACGAACGTACCAGCGTATTCGGCGGCACCTTCTTCAACAGCCGCCTGTTCCTGCGCCATCGCCGTGGGGCGGGCGGCTTCTACGTCTTTGGCTGTTCGATCGACTATGTCGCTGCGGTGGCCGAGATCGACGGCGGCAAAGCGCAATTCTTCGGTGTCCATTTCGAAAGCGACCATTGGAGCGATCGCCCGTTCCGGATCGCGGGCAATGGCGGCGCAGTGATGCTGCACGGGGGGTGGATACTCCCGATCGCAAACAAAGGGGGGATGACCCATTTGTTCGAGGTCGCGGCGGGGGCTTCGGCACGGCTACGCGACGTCGTCACTCATAATGGACAGGTGTTGCGAACCCCCGATCCGGCGACGCCGACCACTTGGGCGACCGGACCGGGTCGGTTCGAAATGACCGGAACCGAACCGGCGTTTGAATATGGTGGTTTTCCGGTGCGGCAACACGATCGTTCCAGCGTGCTGGCCGATGGCGGTTTCGACGAGACGGATATTCAGATTGATCCGGTGTGGCGCATGGCCGACGTCAATCCGATCCGCTCGCGCGATGGGCGCGATGCACCGGGAGGCGGGCGTGCCGCCAACAATCTGATGTTCGCGCGCGCCACCACCGGGCAACTGGCGGGCAGCGGTTGTTTGCGTATCGACAAGACCTATGGCGGTGGATCGCCTGCCATGCTGGTGATACTGGCCATTCCCGTACGATATGGCGACAAGGCGCGCGGTGGGTTCCGCGCCCGCACTGTATCCGACCGCGCCGGACGCAGTCGCCGGATGATCGTGCGAGGCGGCTTTGCTATCCTTGATGGACAGGACGCCGCCGGGGTTCCGATCGTACGGAAGTTCGCACCAGCGGGCGACCTGTCGATCGAACCGCCGACCGACCGCTATGTCCTGGTCGCTCCGGGTAATGGCGCGTCCGACTTTGCCGCTCCTTCCTGGGCCACTCACTATCTGATTCAGATCGACCTGTTTCACGCGCACGAGGCATCGTTCCTGATCGATGGCCGCTGGGCTGACCGGTTCTAAGAGTCCGTTTGGAAACGCGCCATGGCGCGTTTTGCGGCCATGCTGCGCTTCGCGCGGAGGGCAGGACGGCAAGTCGGGGCAGGGTCGAGCGGCTGATACGGCGGCACGGCATCCGCGCGCTTGCCGGCCGCAGGTTCAAGCCCTGCACAACCGACAGCCGTCACTATCTGCCGATGGCACCTGACCTGTTGCGGCAGGCGTTCGTCGCCGCGGCACCGAACTGCGTCTGGCTGGCCGACGTCACTTGCATCGCGACCGGCTACTATAACCGGCGGCGGTTCCATGCCGCCCTCGGCTACAGGACCCCGGAACAGGCCGAACGACAAAGCGCCTAAACCCCTGTCCACGAAACCGAGGGAGCATCAGTCCGTGCCTTCCATCACTGATCCGGTCGATTGGATGGAAAACCGCCCCGTATCACAACGTCCGGGCGACAGGATGATCCATCGCGCGCAACAGCGCCAGTATCGCGTCGCGATCGACGAAGCGCACGTGTTTCGATATCAGCCCGCGCTTGACGAAGGGAAAGCCCGCCGCGACCAGCGCCTGTGCGGCGAAGATGGTCGGATCGGCGCACCGATGCACCTCGCCATACCATAGCGCGCCGACCGACATCGTCCGCGCGGCCGTCCGTGCGAAACGGGTCTCCTGCACGGCCACGACATGGCGATAGTCGTCGAACGCATGATCCTGTGGAAAGATCGATCGCAGCGCCGACAGTTTCGCCGCGTTCCAGTCGCGCAGCATGAAGGCATAGGACTGGATATGGTTCTCGACCTGGCCCGATGCGGTCAGGCCGGTCAGGTCCCAGCGCATCGCCGACCACAACTGCGCGACCGGGACGAACGGGCCGAACACCGAATCGTTGAGCACCAGCACATCGGCCCCGGGGCTGTGCCGCGCGACCTCGCCCAGGGCGACGGCATAGGCCGAAAAATCGAACCCGGGCAGCGCCTTCCAGTAGAGCGCGTCGACGCCATGAAGCAGTTCGGCGGGCACCATGTCGCGCCGGGGGGTGGCACAGACCACCGCCAGCCCCGCCCCGTCCGCGCGTAGCCGGGCAAGGGTGAATCGGTGCGCGTCGCTCAGGCCGCCGTCGGTCAGATAGATGAAATAGACGATCCAGCGCGGACGCGGCGCAACCGGGCGGATCGCCTCCCATGCCGGCATGGCCGCGCGGTGCCGCCGCGCCAGCCAGCGCCGCCACAGGGTACGCAGGTCGGGCGACGAGGGACGAAAGGTCCAGTCGCGCACCAGCGCCCCGGTCCCGACCTGCTCCATCGCGCCGGCGGGGGCGATCAGGCGATATTTCGCAGCCAGCGATTTCCACGACATCGTCGCGCCTCCTTGGGTCAACGGGTGGTGCCGCCCGGAGCAGGCGGCAAGGGAACGATTTGCCCTTGGGGCGAACCTCCCTATTAGGCAATCGCCCAACGGCGTGATCCGCCGTCCGAACAGCATCTAGGCGTCCCGCGGATGAATCTCGTCGTCACCATTACCTATAATGCGATCAAGGACGGCATTCTGCCGCCGTTCTTTGCCTGTTTGGCCGCGCAGCGCGACCCCGATTGCACGATATTGGTGATCGATAATGCGTCCCGCGACGGAACGGTCGAGTATCTGCGCGCACTCGACCTGCCCAATGTTCGTCTGCTGCTGAACGACGAGAATATCGGCTTTGGCCGGGCTTGCAACCAAGGCATCGCGATGGCCCGCGAACTGGGCGCCAGTCATATCACCTTTCTGAACAATGATACCGAATTTGGTCCCGACCTGATAAAGGACATGGTCACCGCGCTCGACGCCAGCGGCGCGGCGGGGCTATCGCCACTCATCCCCTATTACGACGATCCGAGCCGGGTATGGTTTGTCACCGGGTCGTATCGCTGGAACCGGGGCATGATCCCCTATCATGACCATCTCGACGCGGACCGTGCCGCCGTGGTGACGCAACGCATGCCGCCGACCGCGTTTGCGCCAGGGTGCTGCCTTGTCTTTCGCATGGAAACATTTGACGTCGTGCCCGGATTCGATCCGCGCTATTTCGTGTATTGGGAGGATTCCGACCTGTGCATGACGTTGAAGGAACAAGGACTGCGCATCGTCACCGACACGTCGCTCGAATGTCTGCACAAGGTCAGCATTTCGACCGGCGGCGCGTTCAGCGATTTTTCTATTCTGCATTTCAACCGGGGCCACATGCTCTTCGTGCGCAAGCATTTCGGGGTGATGGCCTTGTTCGCGGTCGTGCCGGTTAGTCTGGTCAAGACGATCATCAATCTGGTTCGCGGCCGGATGGCACTGCGACAGTTTCCTATCTGGATTCGGGGAATCGCATCGGGCCTGCGCGGGTAATCAGGGTGCCGGGGCCTCGGCAATGCTTCATTGCAGTGGTGTTCGGATCGGGCTACGCGCCCGTCCATGACCGACGCATCTCCCGTCCAACTCATTCGTCCCAAACGCTTCGGTGACAGCCGTGGCTGGTTTACCGAGGTTCATTCGGTGCCCGCATTCGCGAAACTGGGCATCGACTGCACCTTCGTGCAGGACAACCATTCCTATTCCGGTCCGGCGTTCACGCTGCGCGGCCTGCATTTCCAGACGCCGGGCCGGGGTCAGGACAAGCTGGTACGCTGCATCCGGGGGCGGATCTTCGATGTCGCGGTCGATGTGCGCAAGGGGTCGCCGACCTGGGGCCAGTGGGTCGGGGCGGAACTCAGCGCCGAGAACGGGCATCAGCTCTTCATCCCGATCGGCTTCGCGCACGGCTTCGTCACGCTCGAACCCGATTGCGAAGTCACCTATAAATGCTCGGACACCTATGCCCCCGAGCATGACGGCGGCATCCGTTGGGACAGCGTCGGCATCGACTGGCCGATGCCCGCCGATGCGGTTCCCGAATTGAGCGAGAAGGACAAGGTGCAGCCGTTGCTGGCCGACTTCGACAGTCCGTTCGCCTATGACGGCCGTCCGCTCGCACCGCTTTCGTAAAGGATATTCCATGCGTATCTTCGTCACCGGCGGCGCCGGCTTCATCGGTTCGGCCCTTGTCCGTCACCTCATCGAAAACACCGACCATGTGGTCCTGAATTTCGACAAGCTGACCTATGCGGGCACGCTGACCACCGTCGAGCGCGTGGCCGACAGCGACCGCTATCAGTTCGTGCAGGGCGATATCTGCGACGCGGATGCGGTGCGCAACGCAATCACGGGCTTCAAACCCGACATCATCACGCATCTGGCCGCCGAGAGCCATGTCGACCGTTCGATCGACGGCCCCGGCGCGTTCGTGCAGACCAATGTGGTGGGCACCTACACCATGCTGGCCGAGGCGCGGGCCTATTGGTTGGGCCTCGACGACGCGGCGAAGGCCGCGTTCCGCTTTCACCACATCTCGACCGACGAAGTATACGGGACGCTCGGCGATACCGGGCTGTTCACCGAAGAAACGCCGTATGATCCGCGCTCGCCCTATTCGGCGTCGAAGGCCGGGTCGGACCATCTGGTCAGCGCATGGGGGCACACCTTCGGGCTGCCGGTGCTCATCACCAACTGCTCGAACAACTATGGCCCCTATCACTTCCCCGAGAAGCTGATCCCGCTGATGATCGCCAAGGCGCTCGATGGCGAGCCGCTGCCGATCTACGGCAAGGGCGACCAGATTCGCGACTGGCTGTACGTCGAAGACCATGTCCGCGCGTTGCAGGCGGTGTTCGAGCGCGGTGCCCCGGGCCGGACCTACAATGTCGGCGGCCATAACGAGCGCCAGAACATCGAGGTCGTACAGACGTTGTGCGCGATCCTCGACGAACTGCGCCCGCGTGCTGACGGCAAGCCCTATGCCGGGCAGATGACCGAGGTCGCCGATCGTCCGGGGCACGACAAGCGCTATGCGATCGATGCCGCGCGCATCGCCGACGAACTGGGCTGGACCCCGGCGGAAACGTTCGAAACCGGCATCCGCAAGACGGTCGAATGGTATCTGGCCAACGAGGCATGGTGGCGTCCGCTGGTGGCGGCCAAGGCATCCGAACGGCGCGGCGTTGCCGCCTGATCGTCGGATTGTCGACATGTCGACCTGTTGGAGAATGATGTGACCGAAGCCCGCGCTATCCTCGTCACCGGTGCCGGTGGCCAGCTCGGCACCGAGCTGCAACGCCATGCATGGCCCGCGGGCTATGAAATCGTGGCGATCGATCACGACACGCTCGACCTGCGCGACACGGCAGCGATCGCGGCGAAGGTCGCCGAACGGCCATGGGCGGCAGTCATCAACGGTGCCGCCTATACCGCCGTCGACAAGGCCGAAACCGACCTCGTCACCGCATGGGCCGTCAACGCGATGGCCCCGGCGGCCTTCGCGCAGGCCTGTGTGGCGGCAGGCATTCCGCTGGTACAGGTGTCGACCGACTATGTGTTCGCCGGCGACAAGGACGGGGTGTGGGAGGTCGACGATCCTGTCGCCCCGCTCGGCGTCTATGGCGCGTCCAAGCTCGGCGGCGAGCTGGCGGTACGCACCAGCGGCGTCCGCCACGCGATCGTGCGGACCGCATGGGTGGTGTCGGCGCATGGCGCGAACTTCGTGAAGACGATGCTGCGCGTCGCCGACAGCCGCGATACGCTGTCGGTGGTCGACGATCAGCGCGGCAGCCCGACCAGCGCCGCCGATCTTGCCGCGGCGCTGGCGACGATCGCCGTGCGGTTGATCGAGGATGCGGCGGCCCCCACCGGCACTTTCCACTTCAGCAACGCCGGTGCGGTGAGCTGGGCGGGGTTCGCGACCGAGATCTTCCGGCAGAGCGGCCTGCGCGGCGGGGCGACCGCCGACGTGGTGCCGATCCCGGGCAGCGACTATCCGACCCCGGCACGGCGCCCGGCCAATTCGCTGCTCAGCCACACCGCGATCGGCGCGGCGTACGGCATCACCCCCCGCGACTGGCGCGACGCGCTCGGCGACATCCTCGACGAACTGGTCGGGACTCCCAAAAAGGACAACGACGCATGAAGGGCATCATCCTCGCCGGCGGCTCGGGCACGCGGCTTCATCCGGCTACGCTGGCAGTGAACAAGCAGTTGCTGCCGGTCTATGACAAGCCGATGATCTATTATCCGCTGTCGGTGCTGATGCTCGCGGGCATCCGCGACATCCTGATCATCTCGTCGCCCGAATATATCGACAATTACCGGCGCCTGTTCGGCGACGGGTCGGCCTTCGGCCTGACGATGCAATATGCCGAACAACCAAGCCCCGACGGCCTTGCCCAGGCGTTCACCATCGGCGCGGACTTCATCGGTACCGACAATGTTGCGCTGGTGCTGGGCGACAACATCTTCTTCGGCGCACACCTGACCGACCTGCTCGCCAGCGCGGTCGCCCGGCCGAGCGGCGCGACGGTGTTCAGCTACCGCGTCGATGATCCGGAGCGCTATGGCGTGGTCGAGTTCGGCGAAGGTGGGCGTGCGATCAGTCTCGAGGAAAAGCCCGAGGCACCCAAATCGCACCATGCGGTGACCGGCCTGTATTTCTACGACAATCGCGTCGTCGAATTCGCTCGCAATCTCAAGCCTTCCCCGCGCGGCGAACTGGAGATCACCGATCTCAACCGGCTCTATATGGAAGCGGGCGATCTGTACGTCGAACAGATGGGCCGCGGCTATGCGTGGCTCGATACCGGCACGCATGACAGCCTGCTCGAAGCGGGAGAGTTCGTCCGCACACTCCAGAAGCGACAGGGCGTGCAGGTCGCGTGCCTTGAAGAGATCGCCTATGAAATGGGCTTCATCACCGCCGATCAGGCACGCGCAGCAGGCGAACGGTTCAAGAAGACCGCATACGGCCGTGCGATCCTGAACGCGGTGAACCGATAGGAAACATCGGGGTCGAACCGGAAGTCTGCAAATACGGATTGGGCGAATAATGACCAAGTTCTTTGAACAATATAAACACAATGTCGGTCAGAGTTCCTTTTATCTGCCCAGCGACAGCCTTGCGAAGGACGCGCCCGAAGCCTATCCGGTCAAGCCGATCGCCTTCTATCTCCCCCAGTTCCACGCCATCCCCGAGAATGACGAATGGTGGGGAACCGGATTTACCGAATGGACGAACGTAACCAAGGCGCTGCCGCGCTACGAAGGGCATCTCCAGCCCCGTCTTCCGGCCGATCTCGGCTTCTATGATCTGAGCGACCGCAAGACGATCGAACGCCAGGCCGAACTCGTCCGGCGAAGCGGCGTCTATGGACTGTGCATTCATGATTACTGGTTCAGCGGCCGAAAGGTTCTGGAAAAGCCGCTTGATATCCTGTTGGCCAACCCCGACATCGATCTGCGATTCTGCCTGAACTGGGCGAATGAGAACTGGTCGCGGCGCTGGGATGGTTCGGAAGCCGACATCCTGCTGGAACAGCGGTACGATCCCGCCGAACAGGACGGCTATGTCCGCTCGATCCTGCCCGCGATCCGCGATCCGCGCTATATCAGGATCGATGGCAGGCCCCTGATCCTGGTATATCGCCCCAGTCTGTTGCCCGATCCGGTCGCGACCTTCGCCAGCTGGCGCAAGTTCCTGCGGGACGAGGGGGAGGGCGATCCCTATCTCGCGATGGTCAACAGCTTCGACGATTTCGATCCGCGCCCCTATGGGCTCGATGCCGCCGTGGGATTTCCGCCGCATAATTCCGGCGTTTCCGAACGCAACGACCGGCCCTGGCTGCGCTGGCTGGACCGGAACTATACGGGACAGGCGCTACCCTATGATTATCTCGTCCGTGGTGCGCTGAAGAACAATCCGGCGGACTATCGACTGTTTCCCGGCGTATGTCCCGGATGGGACAATGACGCTAGAAAACCGGGGAGGGGACTGAGCTTCTACGGCGCCGATCCGGTGAAATTCGAAGGCTGGATGGAACAAGCGTCGCGGCGCGCGCTCGAGGCTTCCCCAAGCGAAGCCTTCGTGTTCATCAATGCGTGGAACGAATGGGCCGAGGGCGCGATCCTCGAACCCGATCGCCATTTCGGCTTTGGCAATCTCGTCGCGATCCGTCGGGTCATCGACCGTCTGAACGGCCGTTCCGACGCCGCCGATGGCCGCGACCGGACCGGCAAGCGCGCCGGAACCTCCCCGTTCAATTTCGTCCGCAACCTTCCGGCGGAAGTGAAGCGTCGCGTCACCCGACGAATGCTGTCGAAATGAACCTCGTCAAGGAACCGACGGCAGACGATCCTTTCATTGTAGAGAACGACCCGGAACGGCTGAAGGCACATGCCGTCCGGGGCAGCGTGATCACCGGTGCGGTCCAGATCGCCAAGATGGTGATGCAGTTCACCGCGACGGTTCTGCTCGGAAGGCTTTTGTTTCCCTCGGATTTCGGCCTCATGGCGATGGTCTATCCGATCATCGGCTTCGTCCAGTTGTTCGGCAACCTTGGGTTCGGCGACGCCGTGATACAGCGGCACGACATGAACAGGACCGACGCCTCGTCGCTGTTCTGGTTGAACTTCCTCGTCTCGATCGGACTGATGGCAGTCGCGATGGCATTGTCGCCGCTGGCGGGCTGGCTCTATGGCGACGACCGGATCATGCCGCTGATGATCATTGCCGCAGCCCTGCTGCCGGTCAGTGCCCTGGGCTCGATCCATGTCGCCATCCTCTCGCGGCAGATGCGATTCGCCGTCCGGTCGACGAACGACCTCGCATCGACCCTGTTCGGACTGTCCGCGACGGTGTTCTCGGCATGGTACGGCTTTGGCTATTGGTCGCTCGTGCTGGGACAGGCGGTAACGTCGATCTCGAACTGCCTTCTCGCATGGGCACGCCTGCGGTGGCTGCCTTCCAAGCCGGTTCTTTCTCGTCAGCTGCGCCAGGACGTCGGCTTCGGCGCGAATATCACCGGCGCGAATATCGCCACCTTCATCACCGCATCGGGTGACAGCATCATCATCGGCGCCGTCAACGGTGAAACCGCGCTCGGCATCTATGATCGCAGCTACAGGCTGGTGGTGCAGCCGATCGGGCAGGTTCTGGTGCCGATCAGCTCGGTCGCGATCCCCCATCTGTCCCGACTGCTCGGCAATGACGTCGAATATCGCAAGGTGTATCTGAACTTCATCCGGATCATCTGCATGCTGACGATCCCGTTGATGGTGATATGCACCCTGAACGCCCGGGCCATCGTCGAAATCGTCCTGGGTCCGAACTGGATCGCGGCGGCGACCACCTTTCGCTGGATATCGATCGGGGGCTTCCTGTCGGGCGTCTATTCCAGCCTGGTCTGGCTGTTCGTGTCGCAGGCGCGGACCGCGTCGATGCGACGCTATATGACGATATCGTCGGTCTTCAACCTGCTGTCCTTCGCCGTCGGCACGCTGTGGGGCGTGGAAGGGGTGG
>Ga0308159_1001248_pt1 | contig 39434 bp, 34 predicted proteins | sample PhyCR1_FD_201040 | JGI IMG/M metagenome (GOLD analysis project Ga0308159, IMG submission 201040) | Phyllosphere microbial communities from UC Gill Tract Community Farm, Albany, California, United States - DLSLC.R1 | ecosystem: Host-associated > Plants > Phyllosphere > Unclassified | place: USA... | reverse complement strand
AACAAACGGCAGTGCTCTGATACGGGTTTTAGGTCTCTAGCCTAGATAGCAAAAAAGTGCAGCACTGCCGTTAAGGTTTTATCACTCTAATTTCTGATATTTTTAAGAATACACAAACCTAAGGGATAGCAACGGAAATACTTTTTGCTTAGAGATTGCTTCGTTCCTCGCAATGAAGAGAGGAAGCAAAAAGATTGTAGTGGATAGCGGGGCTACATTTGCCATATTGCAATAACATCGTTTTCTGAAAATGAAAATCACCAGCAATCGACTACTGAGTTTGTAATAGATCCTTCGACAGGCTCATGATGACGATAAGAAGGGTTAAAAAACCACCAAACCTAAATTCAACCCATTAAATATCAGCAACATTTATTTGAAAATAGTTTTGGATTTTTAAAATTATGCTTACCTTTGCCGTCCCTAAATAGGGAAAAAAGGAGATAATTAATTAATGGCAAAAAAACAAGTTGCAGAAAAAGAACTAGAGGCTAAAACAGCCGAACTACAAGGTGCAGACGCCCGTTTGAACCAAAAGGAAACTATTGAGTCAGAAGCTGATTCAGTATCGATCGAACAGATCAAATCACAATTAGCAACCCCTTCAGCAGATTTTGACTGGGATGCAGACGACAAAGTTTTTGGTAACTACAATGACGAAGACCGTAAAAAGTTTGAAGCAATGTACACTGATACTTTCAATCAAATCACTCAAGGTGAGATCATTTCTGGTACAGTAGTATCAATTAACAACAAAGACGTAGTATTAAACGTAGGTTTCAAATCTGACGGTTTAGTATCTGCTTCTGAGTTCCGTGATCTTCCTGAATTGAAAATTGGCGATTCAGTTGACGTGTTTGTAGAAGCACCTGAAGATGCAAATGGCCAGTTAATTTTATCTCGTAAGAGAGCTAAAACTCAACGTTCTTGGGAAACTATCAACGCTGCGCTTGACAATGACACAATCATCAACGGTTTCGTTAAGAGCCGTACTAAAGGTGGTCTTATTGTTGACATTATGGGTGTTGAGGCGTTCTTGCCAGGTTCTCAAATCGACATTAAACCAATCCGTGATTACGATGTTTATGTTGGTAAAACAATGGAATTCAAAGTAGTTAAAATTAACCATGAGTTCAAAAACGTTGTAGTATCACACAAAGTATTGATCGAGGACGATTTAGAGTCACAAAAAGTTGAAATCGTTTCTAAATTAGAAAAAGGACAAGTACTTGAAGGTACTGTTAAAAATATCACTGATTTCGGTGTATTCATCGATCTTGGTGGCGTAGACGGTTTATTACACATCACTGATATTTCTTGGGGCCGTATAGAGCATCCAAAAGAAGTATTAGCTTTAGATCAAAAAATCAACGTTGTTGTTTTAGATTTTGATGATGAGAAAAAACGTATCGCTTTAGGCTTAAAACAATTAACTGCTCACCCTTGGGAGAATTTAGATACAGCGATCCAAGTTGGTTCTAAAGTAAAAGGTAAAATCGTAACTGTTGCAGATTACGGTGCTTTCTTAGAAATCATCCCAGGTGTTGAAGGTTTAATCCACGTTTCAGAAATGAGCTGGTCACAAAACTTACGTTCTCCACAAGAGTTCTTGAAAGTTGGTGACGAAATCGAAGCTGAAGTTTTAACTTTAGACAGAGACGAGCGTAAAATGAGCTTGGGTATCAAACAATTGACTCAAGATCCTTGGGGCGGCGTTGCTAAGAAATATCCAGTTGGAAGCAAACACCAAGCTGTTGTTAAAAACATGACTAACTTCGGTGTATTTGTTGAAATCGAAGAAGGAATCGACGGATTAATCCACATTTCTGATCTTTCTTGGAGCAAAAAAATCAACCATCCTAACGAGTTCACCAAAGTTGGCGATACTTTAGATGTTGTGGTATTAGAACTTGATGTTGATAACCGCAAATTATCTTTAGGTCACAAACAATTAGAAGAGAACCCTTGGGATACTTTCGAAACGATCTTCACTTTAGATTCAATTCACCAAGGTACAGTAATTAAAGTAACTGATAAAGGTGCTGTAATTGCATTACCATATGGCGTTGAAGGTTTTGTACCAACAAAACACATGGCTAAAGAAGATGGTTCTGTGTTAAAAGCAGAAGAAGTTGCTGATTTCAAAATCATCGAGTTTAACAAAGATGCTAAACGTATCGTAGTTTCTCACGCTCGTATTTGGGAAGAAGCTAAAGCTGAAGTTGTAGCAGAAGAAAGAGCGACTAAGAAAAAAGATGCGAAAGCAGCTAGTTCAGCAGTTAAAAAAGTGAAAGATTCAGTAGAGAAATCAACATTAGGAGATCTTGATGTATTAGCTCAATTGAAATCACAAATGGAAAATGATGAGAAAAAAGGTTAATCCTTAATTCTTACTCCAAATATTAAATCCCGATAGCGAAAGTTATCGGGATTTTTTTTCGTACAATTGTCATTGCGAGGAAGAATGACAAAGCAATCTCTTTTTGATTTTTCGATTCAACGATATAAGATCACTAAGTCTAATCTTATATTCCTCAAATGCATTATATGGTTTTGAAAATCATTACCAGTTTACCGTCAATTAGTTTCTACCCTACTTTATTCGAATTCATTCTAATCATTCCAACAACCGAAATAATGATATAAAGTTAACGGATTAGATGCTCTATAAATACAGAGCAAACACAGACTAAACACAGAGTAAGCACACACCGATTCTGTATATGATTTGTATTTACACTGAATTTACTTTGATAAAAACCTGACTGTAATCCAAAGGTAATACTTACACTAATAGACGTTACGATAAGCTTTCGATAATAAAGACATTCGATGGCAATAAGGCAGCATTCAATGCTATCGCTAAAGCCTTTAACAACATCACTAAATTAACGCAAAAAACGGCATAAAAACTCAAAAGCATTCAAGTGTAATTGCGAGCTTTATAAAATAATGCTATTTTTGGTTTATGAAGAAATTTGTAATCACAGCATTTTTAGTAAGCTTAACGTTATATTCAACTGCTCAGATCAATATTATTCCTAAGCCCGTTTCGGCAATAGTAAATCAGCAAAGTAAAGGATTTGCCATCAATACGGAGACCAGACTTGTAATAGAAAATGATTCACTGAAAAATGCAGCTAATTTCTTCAACTACTACTTAGAGAAATATCTTCACTTAAAACTAACGATCACTAACGTTAGACCAGCTGAGAACTTTATAGCTTTGGCTACAGCCACTGAAACAAGTAGTTTTAAAGACGCTTATAACCTTACCTCGCTTCAGCAAAGCATCAGTGTTGTCGGAAATTCTCAAGCAGGTATTTTTTACGGGATACAATCTTTAATACAGCTACTGCCAACTCAAAAAGATGCAATGCTAAATATACCAGCTGTTACCATTACCGATTATCCTCGCTTCGATTACCGTGGTATGCACTTAGATGTAAGTCGTCATTTTTTTGATATTGCTTTTATTAAGCAATACATTGACTACATGGCATTGCATAAAATGAACTATTTCCATTGGCATTTAACAGATGATCATGGCTGGAGAATTGAAATCAAGAAATATCCTAAGCTTACAGAAGTTGGCGCTTGGCGGAATGGCAGCATTGTAGGTTTATGGCCAGGAAAAGGCAACGAGAATATCAAATATCAGGTTTTACCAAACGATGTAAAAATTACGCCGGCAAATGCTGTAGTTAAAACAGATGGAATTCGTCATGGCGGCTTTTACACCCAAGACGAAGTTAAAGAAGTAATTAAATACGCAGCTGATAGATACATCACCGTAATTCCAGAAATTGAAATGCCAGCACATAGCATGGCAGCTTTAGCAGCTTACCCAGAGTTTGGTACAGATCCAAAAGGCGGTTATAAAGTTGCCGAAACTTGGGGAATGATGAACAAATACAACAACGTTTTTCAACCCACAGATAAAACTTTTAGCTTTTTAGAAGATGTACTGACGGAAATAATGGACTTATTTCCTTCTCCATACGTTCACATTGGCGGTGACGAAGCGTCAAAAATTTGGTGGAAGCAATCTGCTGAAACACAGAAAATAATGAAGGAAAAAGGCATTAAAGATGAAGTTGCCCTACAAAGTTATTTCATTCACCGTATTGAGAAGTTTGTGAATAGTAAAGGTAAAACCATTATAGGTTGGGACGAAATTTTAGATGGAGGCTTAGCGCCAAATGCAATAGTAATGAGTTGGCGAGGAGAGAAAGGTGGCATTGCCGCAGCAAAAGTAAAACAAAAAGTAATCATGTCGCCAGAAGAAAAGCTATACCTTAACCATAAGCAATTTATGAAAGATGATAGCTTGGCTGCTAATAAATTCCTACCTCTGGAAACGGTTTACAATTACGAGCCTGTACCAGCCGAATTAAATGCTGAACAAGGAAAATACATTTGGGGCGCTCAAGGTAACTTATGGTCAGAGTATATTGGCAACCCAGAGAAAGTACAGTATATGATTTTTCCTCGCATGGATGCGCTGAGCGAAATTCAGTGGTCGCCAAAAGCTCAAAAGAATTACCCAGATTTTCTCAACAGATTAAAAACGCAATTTAAGCGCTACGATTTAATGGGGATAACTTATAGTACGAGGTATTTAACCCCAAACCCCTAAAGGGGCTTCACCCGCGTAAATAGTTATTATTGCCATAGATGTATAGATTTTACTGTAAATATATCTGTGTATCTGTGGCGATTCTATTTTTTTTTAAAAAATCTACTTTCCTGTAATTTTTCGAGGTCTTTACTTACTAACTGTACAAATTAAACAGTTTAAAAATGAGCAAGACAGAAAAAAAACCAACCGCAAGTATAGCAATTACCGCTTTTTTAATTCTTATTCTTTCTACTATAGAAATGCCTCCATTGTTAAAATATCCAATGGCGGCCATCGCAACTATTTCTTTTATTATTGTGGCGGTCCAGCTGTATCACGAGTTTAAGGCCAATCGATCATCATCAAAATCTATTCACTAGTATTATTCATATGAGAACTCAAGAAAAAACAGCTAATCAAAGCAAAAACAGTATTTTAATGATTATTGGAATGGCCTTTACGGTAATTGGCACTAGAGATATCAATCTTTATTTAAAATATACATTGTTAGTGATTTCAATTTCCGCATTTCTTTACTTACTTTTTGGTTTTGTAAAAGAGGCTACCAAACAAATAGCACAGGCAAAAAAAAGATAAGATCAGAAAATAATGACAGAGAAATCCTATCTCCAAAAAATTGAAGAGCATAAAGGTATTATCCTTAAAGTGGCAAACCTATATGCTGATGATTTGGAAGACAGAAAAGACCTGTACCAAGAAATTGTATTGCAAAGTTGGAGTGCTTATCCCAGATTTGAAGGGAATTCAAAATTTTCTACTTGGCTTTACAGAATTAGCCTGAACGTTGCCCTTACTTTTCTAAATAAACAAAAGAAAGCGACAAACATTAAGCAGAGCACCAGAACAAATATGATCTACGAGCCACAGGAATTATCCGAAAGAGCAGATTTTCTCTATCGAGCCATTAGACAATTGGCAGAGATAGACCGAAGTATCATTATGCTGCATTTGGATGGTTTTGACAATACCGAGATCAGCGAAATTACAGGTTTATCCAAAGGCAATACGACTGTTAAACTGCATCGTATTAAACAACAACTCACTATCATTTTAAATAAGAAATAAGATGGATTTACAACAAGAATGGCAAAATATGTCGGCAGAAATGATAAATTCTGAACAAAGCGCCCAAGTTTCAAAATTCAACCTAGATGTACAATCTAAAGACCTGCTTCAAGACTTAATGTTTAAACTAAAATGGAAATTACGTTGGGTAAGAATTATTGACCTACCAATTTTAGCTTTAGCTTTATTTGCAGATAGAGATTTGAAAATATTGCTATTAGGCATTTTTGTACTTTATGAAGCTTCGAGATGGTTTGGCGTTAAAGAATTTCAAAAGATCAAAACTGTGGTAGATTATACATCTAGCACTAAAGAATTATTAGAGAGTAATTTAACAGCGATCAATAGAATTCTTTCCATAGAAAACATTTGGGGGTACATCACAGCTCCTTTAGCCGGACCAATTGGATTTTTGTGTTATCAACTAAGTGTCCACAAAAGTTTTGCAAACGTTTTTGAGCTGCCAAACATTTACTTGCACTTAGGTTTATTGGCACCATTGGGAATTTTGGTCATCTTGTTTGGCAATTTGATGAACCGCAGCATTTTCAAAAAACAAATTGAAAGCTTAAAGAGGAAGATTAGCGAGTTTAATTGAATGAACTTCTAAAGCACTAATAATAATTTGTTAATGAAGTGACTATCACATATCTTTAAATATCTGAAAACATTAACAAACTCATGGAAAACCAAACTACTAACTTTTGTGCTTGCTGCTCGTTCAAGTTCAATGAAAATGATTTATACTGCAATTCGTGTGGATATCCTCTTCAAGCAACTGAAGAAGAGCAAAAAAAATATATTAGCAACAGGTCTGTCAAAGAAATTGACTTAGAAGATTTTCACAAAAACATCAAATCTGCAACAAACTCACTTTACTGGGTTGCTGGAGTTTTCACACTCGGAGCACTGATCACTTCATTTACACTTCCTAATAAAGAAGACTTAGCTGCACATCTAATTATCTACGTAATACTCGTATCTGCATTTTTAGCTTTGGCTGTTTGGGGAAAGCAAAAGCCGCTACCTGCTTTGATATCAGGTTTAGCATTGTTCGTCATCATTCAAATAGCTAATGCGATTATTGATCCAGTCACTATATTTTCAGGCATTATCTTAAAAATAATCATCATTGCATATCTAGTTAAGGGCATAAAAGCTGCCTTAGAAGCAGATAAAATCAAAAAAGAACTTAACATTAGCTAGTGGAGGTCACAGAACAAGAGTACAAAAATTGCTCTCATTGCGACAATCAAATTATTTCAACAAGTTCTTTCTGTAACCTTTGCGGGAAGTTTCAAGATGTTGTAAACCTTACGCATTTAGTAGAGCGAAAACAGCACTTAAAAGATGCTGCCATTTTTATCACATTTGAACTGATTATCTGCATAACTTCTAACCTCATAGAAGAACAAAATCTATATATAACTCTAGGTTTCGATTCATTACTCGTAATTAGCTCTATCTTTTTTTTCACAACATTAGGCAAAGAAGGCTTTAAACTTTTAAAATGGCCAAATTTTTCTATTTTAAAATTATCCATACTCGTATTGTTTACTATAGCCTGTTCCTACTTAGTAAATAAGGCTGTCGATTGGTTAAACCCGAATGTGTTTAAAGTGTATGATTTGCCATATTATTTACAGTACAGTGGTTTTACGTACAGTAATTACTTAATGATTTTATCCATAGCAATCATCCCAGCCATTTTTGAAGAGCTGGCTTACCGTGGTTATCTTATGGAAAAACTTTTGAAAATAATGGGTAAAGAGGAAACGGTTTATCTATCATCTTTTTTATTTTTTCTGATGCATTTTAGTATTGCCTCTATTTTTTGGCTTTTACCATTTGCCATTATTCTTGGAAAATTAAGACTCAAAGAAAACTCGATTTGGCTAGGTGTACTTCTTCACTTTTTCTTCAACTTTACTTCTTGTATAGTCGATTTATATGGATCAGAATTAACCTTACTGATTTCAGAATTTCAATTTTCATTTTGGCTGGCTTAATAAGGAAAGCTTAAAAGAGAAAAATCACAATATTTCCCGAAATAGCGATACAAAAAGCCGTTAGATTTCTCCTCGCTTCACTCGATCGAAATGACGGGAGTATATTTTTCTTAAACTATCAACCTCGGCATCATTCCACGCGATTGAAACGCACCCGGTGTGATGCCTACAATCTTTTTAAAGGCTCTAATAAAATAATTGGCATCGCTAAAACCTAGCTCGTAACTAATTGCTGCAATTTTAATCCCAGGTCTAAGCAACATTTCTTTAGCTTTTTTCATTTTCTCTGCCAAGATAAAATCGTTTGGGCTTACTCCTAATTCACGTTTAAACAGTCTATAGAAAGTAGCTTTACTCATACAAGCTTTGTCACTCAAACTTTCTATACTTATCTTTTCGCTAAGATTAGATTTAATATATCCAATCACATAAGCAAGTGGGTTGTTGTTTAAGGTTTCGCCCTGCAAGAGATTTAAGTTTTGCGTTTGCATAATCCTCACCAATAACTCTTTCAAAGTCAAATCAGCTAACACATCTTTCTCCTTTGAGGTATCAGAACATACTCTAATCACTTTGTTAATTAAATATGCAATCTCTTCATTATTATAGAAATGATATTCATCGTAGCTCAGCTGCCATTCTTCATCATTACTCTCTTTCGGAAAATACTCATTCAGATACTTAATGGTTTGCTTGATCTGTCCATTATCGATAGCCAAAGCAATACACTGTGTTGGATTTAAATCTGTAGCTTCGGGAAAATCAATTCGCATGGTTTCTGCTGGAGGAACTATGACTGTTTCACCTGGAAAATACTCAAACTCCTTCTTCTCATTCAAGTGCATTACTTTTTTGCCACGTAACATACTGGTAATTACAAAATCATCGAAAGTTAAAGGCACCTTATAAGATTGAGTATAGGTTTCAAATACGTTTAACTCGCAGCGCTCTAAAGTGTACGAGGTTCTATTTTCTACTAGTGTTTGCAACTTAGATTCATTGCTTAGGCTTACCAAATCTAATTTGTGGTTCATCATTTTATGCTTTGGTTAAATAACGTAATATTCCACTTTGTTGTTAAAGTAAAGATAGAATTATTTCAAATCTATTACATTCTGTGAAACGATAATGCTATCAGTTGCTACTATTTTACTATCGTCTAGCTTTTATGAATCATAGGTTTGTAATAACCAAATTTTAAAATCATGGAACAAATAGTAAAAAAACCAGAATTCAAATCTCACTACGATAATTATATTAACGGTCAGTTTGTAGCACCGGTTAACGGAAAATATTTCGACAACATCTCTCCTATTGATGGAAAAGTATTCACCAAAGCGGCACATTCTTCCAAAGAAGATTTAGAATTGGCAGTTAACGCAGCGGCGGAAGCTTTCAAAACTTGGGGTAAAACTTCTGCTACCGAAAGAAGTATCATCCTCAATAAAATTGCACAACGTATTGAAGACAATTTAGAATACCTTGCGACAGTAGAAACCATAGATAATGGTAAAGCAATCAGAGAAACTTTAGCAGCAGACTTACCCCTTGGAGTAGATCATTTTAGATATTTTGCTTCGGTAATTCGTGCAGAAGAAGGCTCACACACCGAGTTAGACCAACATACAGTTTCATTAATTGTGCATGAGCCAATTGGTGTAGTGGCACAAATCATTCCTTGGAATTTTCCTTTATTAATGGGAATTTGGAAGCTTGCTCCTGCCCTAGCTGCTGGAAATACAGTCGTACTAAAACCTGCAGAAAGCACGCCAACATCTATCATCGTCTTGATGGAGCTGATTGGTGATTTACTACCTCCAGGAGTTGTTAACGTAGTGAATGGATTTGGCGCAGAGCTTGGTCGCCATTTAGTAACCAATCCGAAAGTAAATAAAGCCGCCTTTACTGGCTCTACGCCTACTGGTCGTTTGGTAATGCAATATGCCACAGAGAATATTATTCCAGTAACTTTAGAATTAGGCGGTAAATCTCCGAACGTATTTTTCAATTCTGTAATGGATGCAGATGATGCCTTCTTAGACAAAGCAATTGAAGGTGCTGTTTTATTCGCACTAAACCAAGGTGAAATCTGCACCTGTCCGTCGAGATTGTTAGTACAAGAAGACATTTATGAGAAGTTCATCGCAAAAGTAATCGAAAGAACCAATGCCATAAAAGTGGGCAGCCCTTTAGACAAAACAGTAATGATGGGCGCGCAAGCTTCGAAAATCCAATTCGAAAAAATCAAATCTTACATCGAACTGGGCAAGCAGGAAGGCGCTGAAGTTTTAGCTGGCGGCGATATCAATGAATTACCAGGCGAATTAGGCGGAGGCTACTACATTAAGCCAACCATTTTTAAAGGACATAATAAAATGCGTATCTTCCAAGAAGAGATTTTTGGCCCCGTGTTAGCTGTTACTACTTTTAAAACCGTAGAAGAAGCCATCGAAATTGCTAACGATACTTTATATGGTTTAGGTGCTGGAGTTTGGACTAGAGATGCCCATGAACTTTACCAAGTGCCAAGAGCCATTCAAGCAGGTCGTATTTGGGTAAACCAATACCATGCTTATCCTGCTGGCGCGCCATTTGGTGGCTATAAACAATCGGGCGTAGGTAGAGAAAACCATAAAATGATGTTAGGTCATTATCGCCAAACAAAAAACATGCTAATTTCTTACGATAAAAACAAATTGGGCTTCTTTTAGTCTGGGCGTAATGTTATCCAGAGCGTAGCGAAGGATCTATTAAACGCATAATGAAAGGAGAAAAAATGGTTAGACGATTAGATAGTACAGAAAAAGCAAATAAACTGATACGAGAACTCAAAGCGCAACATGGTGAGTTAATGTTTTATCAAGCGGGCGGCTGCTGTGAAGGCACCCAACCACAATGTTTCGAAAAAGGAGGCTTTTATGTGCGTATGCACGACGTATGTATCGGAACTATAGAAGACTGTGAATTTTGGGTAGACAAAGACCTATTCGAATACTGGAAATTTTCTCATTTCACGCTCGATGTGCTAGATGGATTTGGCGTAGGCGGTTTTTCTTTGGAAACACCGCTTGGCAAGACCTTCAAAATACATTACAGGCTTTTTAACGAAGAAGAATTAAATAATCTGGAGCCTATAACAACCGCAGAATAATTATTAGTTTATATTTTGGTTTGATTTGCCAGTGAGCCGCTCGGCTTGCTGGCTTTTTTATTAAACCACTTATTGTAGTTCAAATCTTATTTTAACCTGACGGTCGTCACCACTAGCCCTATCGCTTTTATTTATTTTTAAGATAAACATTCATTATTCACTAAATTAATTATTATGCTTCCAAACACTATGAAAGCAGCCGTTGTCCGCGAATTCGGAAAACCGTTGCAAATCGAAGAGGTTGAGGTAAAAAGACCTGGCAAAAATCAAATCCTAGTAAAAGTTATCGCGAGTGGGGTATGTCATACAGATCTACACGCTGTAGAAGGAGATTGGCCGGTAAAACCTAAGATGCCGTTGATTCCAGGTCATGAAGGTATAGGCTACGTAGTTGCCGTAGGTCCAGATGTAACTAACGTTAAAGAAGGAGATGCCGTAGGGGTACCTTGGTTATACAGTGCCTGCGGTTGTTGCGAACATTGTATCACAGGTTGGGAAACGCTATGCGAAACGCAACAAAATGGCGGCTACAGTGTAGACGGAGGCTTTGCCGAGTATGTTGTTGCTGATGCGAGATATGTAGGAAAACTTCCCGTAAATACTAATTTCCTTCAAATGGCACCAATTCTGTGCGCAGGTGTTACTGTCTATAAAGGTTTGAAGCAAACAGAAGTTAAACCAGGAGAGTGGGTGACAATTTCTGGTATAGGTGGATTAGGCCACATAGCAGTCCAGTATGCCAAGGCTATGGGAATGAATGTAGCGGCTATCGATATCGCAGACGATAAATTAGCGTTAGCAAAAAAATTAGGCGCTGACCTTATCGTTAATGCTAAAAATGAAGATCCGGCTATGGTGATTAAAAAAGAAACTGGTGGTGCACATGGATCATTAATTACTGCTGTCTCTCCTATCGCTTTTAAACAGGGCCTACAAACGATGCGCAGAAAAGGCACCATGGTATTAAACGGACTTCCTCCGGGCACTTTCGACCTTTCTATTTTCGATACGGTTTTAAACGGAACTACGATAAGGGGTTCTATCGTTGGCACACGAAAAGATATGATTGAAGCAATTGAATTTGCTGTCGATGGAAAAGTAAAAGCAAATGTGACTGCCGCTAAGTTAGAAGATGTGAACGACGTTTTCGAGCAAATGAAAAAAGGTCAAATAGATGGCAGAATTGTACTCCAGATAGCGGAACAATAAATTTATATTCACAGGTGTACGGATGAAACACAAATTATAATGAAATCTGTACATCTGTAATTAAATTCTCTCCCAACAAACCTCATGTTAACATCCTCTTTTCAATTTTATTGAAATAATCGATTGAAAAAGCCAATATTTGATGATCAATTCTACAATTAAATATGCTGCGTAAAATCATAGCCGTATTGGTCACCATAATCACTTTGTGGGCTATAAAGGAAACTATCTTTATTTTTACTTCTACTGACACAGACATTCTTGCCAAAAGAAGCCAACTGATATTAGCTAGCTTAAGTATCACCATCCCTTTGGTAGTAATTAGTTTGCTGCTCTGGCGGCCAAAACCGAAAGGAGAAAACAATGAACCATGATAAGGACTTCTTAGCACAACTAGCTTCTCAATTGAGCTGTCCCAAAGATACTTTCGGCATTGAAGTAGCTAACAATATGCACGAGAGCAATATCAGAATGACGCGAAGCGCCATCACTGCGCTACAGATTACTGACGGCGATTTGATCTTGGAAATTGGTCATGGCAATTGCAAACACTTGCCAGAAATTTTAGAGAAAGCACAGCATACGTCATACTATGGATTGGAAATTTCAGAGCTGATGCAAAAACACGCTGCCGAGATCAACAACCTAGCTACACAGGCCAATAGAGCATCATTTCATTTGTACAACGGTCAGCAAATACCATTCCCAGCAAATACCTTCAGTAAAATCCTAACAGTTAATACCATTTACTTCTGGGAAACCCCTACCCAATTTATCAAAGAAATCTACCGGGTTATGAAACCAGAAGGTTTATTAGCGATCAGCTTTGCAGATAAAAACTTTATGGAAAGTTTACCTTTTACAGCCTATGGCTTCGACTTATATAGTAAAGAGAGAATATATGCTTTAGCTGAAATAGCTGGCTTTAAAATCAATGAGATTTCGTCTACTACGGAAAAAATTAAAAGTAAAACTGGCGATGAAGTAGAAAGACTGTTTTATGTGGCCTTACTTCAAAAATAAATTCCATTCAATTCACCGTCCCTAAACTGGCGATTATTTAGTGCAATATCGTCTAGTTTATCGCATTCTATAACTACTAATTGACGCATTTTTGATCAATCACTTTTCCCCTTGAGCAAAGCAGATTTTAGATAAAACACTACGCTTATAAAGTTGTTCTCCTACAAAGCTGCAAATATCAGCTACATTTTAAATCTAGCATGAAATTTGTAATCATTGAGACTTAACAGTGAGTAAACCAATGCAATTAACCCTTTCTTTTCATCTATTTCTGGATACTACATGGCAAAAGAGATAAAAGTTATCAAATGCCCTAATTGCGGCAGTGTAAATAAAATTGAATTAAAACCTGACTTCTATAAATGTACCAGCTGTCAAACGGAATATTTTTTGGACGACAACGATGTAAACATCAATTACAATCATAACTATAATCACAACCTACCTTTTAATAATGTCAACGCAAAAGTTTTAAAGATAATAGGAATTGTAATTGGTTCAGTATTTCTATTTATTATAGCGATTACTTTTCTGACTTCTATTTTCAGCAGTAGTAAGCGGAGCAGCAATAACTATTCTACTTACAGTGGTACAACAACTAGAGAAGAAGACCAAGGATATTATGCTAGCCGCTATTCGAGTATGGCTTTTTTGCAAAGTTCTGGTCAGCCAGTGATTGCAATGCTTGAAAGTAGGCGATATAACTCAAACATGAACAAAGAAAAAGAAGGCAGCTATTTAGCTTTTTACGATCCAATAAAAAAGGAATTAATTAAAGATGAAAAGGTAAGTAGCGAGTCATTATCATCGTCAGATTTTAAATTTAAAACTTTTTCTGATGGCAATATCTATATGATCAATAATAAGGCTTCTTTGTTGAGATTAGATAAAGACAATCTAAAGACGCAAGATGTGGGCAAAAAGTTTTTTGAGGCGAATACAGAATTACAAATTGGAGTTGCTACTATGGAATTTGTGTATAGGGATAATGGTGATGGCCTAATTATATTAACCAATGATGGTAAAAAAAGATATTATTATCCACTGATTCAAAAACTGTATACCGAAAAGGAATATTATAAAGCAAACAACGGCTTTAATACGTTATTGCCAAATGCGAAGGATAAAACCATTTATCTTTTCACTTCCGAAAGTTCAGATTACCCGGACGAAAAGCTTCAATTGATACAAATCACCTATAAAGATAACGGTGCCGGACCTAAAGACATTACAGATAATTTAAGATGGGGTAAGGATTACGGAGGTTCGGGGATTTTTACAGACAGAGATCCCTATAGAAAAGTGTTACTTGGAAGATGGGAAAAAGAACGTGGTAGAGTGTTGAGCTGGAGAGATGTAACTCCCGACAGACTTTATTTCGCTCCATCGGTACTAATTGGCGAGGGTGATAACTTGATTATACAATTTAGAGCGGATGCCAATACCAAAAGTCCTTTTAAAATACAAAAAATAAATAAAGACAATGGAACAGTGGAGTGGACAGCTTCGCTACCAGCGGGTGCAAACGTAGAATCGTTAATTAAATTTAAAGATGGTTTTACCGGGGTGAACGACAGAGATCAAATTATTGTGCTAGACAATAAAGGAACTATTACAAGTAATTATAAACTAGATTAATATGGGATTAGGTAACTTCTTTAAAAAGCAATTATCTCAGGTAATTGAATGGAACGACCAAAATGCAGCTTTACTGGTCTATAAATTTCCATCAGCCAATGACGAAATTAAAAATTCGAGTAAATTAATTGTAGCCCCAGGACAAGGCGTTATATTGGTTTACGAAGGTAAAATTGCAGATCACATTACAGAAAACGGAATTTATGATATTGAATCGGATAATCACCCGTTCATTACTACGCTTTTAAAGTTGAGAACCAATTTTGAAAGTGAGCATAAACTCAAAATCTATTTTTATAGAACCTCGGATAATGTCAATCTGGGATGGGGAACATCGCAAGCAATTAAATACATGGACCCCATTTATAAAATTCCGGTAGAGCTCGGTGCCAATGGAAGTTTCTCGTTCAAAGCAGGCGATCCACTGTTTTTGTTTGAAAGCATTATAGGTTCTAGAGATAGTTACACCGTAGAGGAGGCTAAGCAGCTATTGCAAAGCCGTTTCCCACAGGCTATTTCATCCATATTGGCGAAAAGCTTAATTTCTTATCAGGAAATAGATTCACAGCTTCCAAATCTTGCGGTGCACATCAAAGAAAGTCTAAATAAAGAAACTGAAAATTTAGGCTTAGTATTGACAGATTTCAAAGTGAATGGAACTATTTTCGATGAAGGTACAAAAGCTAGAATTGAAAAAATTGCAGACATTACTACTGACGCTTTTGCGGCTAAAGAAGGTGGACTAACCTACGTAGAATTGGAAAAACTAAAAGCCCTAAGAGATGCTGCCCGCAACGAAGGAGGTCTTGCTGGAGCGGGTTTACAACTTGGCGTAGGTATGGAACTAGGCAAAACTTTTAACGACGCTAAAGATGAGCAACTCAATTCGACAGATACGGATGTAGTTACCAAGTTGAAACAGCTAAAATTATTGTTGACAGAGGGAATTATCAGTCAAGAAGAATTTGATAGCAAGAAAAAAGAGTGGTTAGATAAATTTTAATTTACGATTATGAAAAAGATTGTTGGTATCCTGATATTACTATTAAGCATCGCATTTATAGGCATAATTATTCTTAGGGTTTGGGGCATTACTATTGTAAGCTTAGACAATATTTTGAGAAGTGGTTACACTTTGCTATTATTAGGTGCCTTAGTTGTTATTTTGATTATCGTTTACGGCGCTTTTCTAAAGAACGATGGCGGCAATTATAACAAACGAGTTGGCAACAATGCCCATCCAAAGCTATAAATTAGCTTTGGATGATAACTTCATTAGTCTTTAACTTTAAGCTTGCCATTTCTTCTAAAAGGGCTTTCTTAGCTTCAAAATACACAAGGTGTAACGAATCTCGAAAAGCGTTAACCGCATCGAATAACAAAGCTAACTCATCATCGTTATAAGAGTCACCTCCAAAATAATACAGTTTCTCTTTAGCTAAATAGGCCTCCATTATTTCTTTAAACTGTACATCTAATTTAGCAAATATCGGCAATGCGATTAGACTGCGCATCTCTTTCTTAAACTGCATTTCCGTTTCGGAAAAATTCACGAAATTTCTTTCTATCTGTTCAAATGGCGTAGTATATTGAATAAACTGTGTTTCATTTATAATTTTCGAAACAACTCCAATAGCTTGTTCGTAGTGTTTATCAAAAGCTAACAAAGCAGTATATTTCTCTAAAAAAATTTCAGAAGTTTGCTGTTCTGATGCTTTTCTCTTAAAATAATCATAAATGACCAAATCATTAATTGACAACGAAGTTTGAATGTCTTTTAATTCGATCTCCAACTTCGACACTAATTCGCAGATCTCAGATTTTTGATATTTTAGCCCATCATATTCGAAAGATTTGATGTTGGTTTCTTCAGTTTGGATTTGTTTTAAAGTATTGATATCCGCGTCTAAAGAAAACGAGCTGTATAGCATATCTACCTTTTCTTTGCTATAAAGTTGCTCAAAAGTTACGTCAGTTTCATCCACTGTAGACTGTTCCAGATCAATTCTCACAGGATTATAGCTATCATAATAACCATTAAATATTACCGGAAGCCCTTTGGCTTTAAAGTCTTCTACAAAGTCTTTCTCAAAGCTTTCGAGTGTATCAGCACTTACCTTTCCTTTATATTCTACATTTGCAAATAGTAAACTAGTTATGGAAGATTGCAAGCTTTCGATCTTCGCAAACAATACATTTGCTTTTGTACCGTCATCTTCACCTACTGGGAAACTGCCGTTCCTTACAGCTTCAATCCTATCCTCGGTACTCGGGTGGCTAGCCCACTGGTTTTTTATAACCAATTTTGATTTATTATATCGATTCAAATACTCACTGGTCACACTTGGAAGGCCATTAACAAATGCTACCCCATTATCTTCGGCTAAAACATTCATTATAAATTGATGTTGTGGATAAATATTTTCAGGCTTTATATTTAATGATATTTTTTGTTCATAATAGATCAAAGTTCTATCAAAAGCATGATTAGCCAAATCCAACCGCATCATGGAAGAGATAAATGGTTTGCTACCTACCGTATTTACCGCGATAGCATCTGCGTGAAACTCCATTTCCCTAGATAAGCTCAAATGACTCAGGTTGACTACTTCATAAAGTTTCTTTAACACCCATTGAATTCCTTCTATAATCTTAACTCCTAGTACGACAAATATGGCGAAGTAACTACTTATACTCGCAAACTTTTGAATTAGATTTCCATAACCTTCATTATCGTACAACATGTTAAAGATAATTTGGTTTACGGTATAAACGTAACTGCCGACTTTCATTGAACGCTGAGAAAAATGCCCGAATTCGTGTGCCAAAATTGCATTTAATTCTGCCCTAGAAACTGTGTTTATTAGGGCCATCCCAATTTGCAGATTCTTTTTAACAGGAAATATCATGCTTAAAAAGGTGGAATCATAAAATACGCAGGCATTTACTTCATGCGAAAGGTAGATCTTTTTAGGAAAATTAGTCTTTACCTTCGATACAATCTCTCTTATATCTTCATATAAAAGTGGCGCATCTTCTTCTTTCAATTCAATGAGATTAGATCGATCTACCTTATGTCTCTTAAAAATAAATTTAATTAAAAAGATAACAACGATCAAACCTAGCCCGATTAAACCAACGCCTAAAACTAACGTAAGCCAGTGCACTTTAAAACTGATTAACCCGATCCCTAAAAACCCACAAAATATGGCAAAGGCAACAGACAACAGTAATAATATAATGTAGGAAACGATGAATAACACAATTGAAAAAATGGCTTTGCGGGCAGCCAATTTAAATTCCTTGTGGGCAAGTTCTTGAGAAATATTTTCCATAAAAGCGTTAAAAAGTCCAAGTAAAATAAATCATTATCTACTAAACTAGCAAGTAGTTAAGCCAAAAACCTACTTTTCAATTCTGGGGTAGGTATCCAACAGCTCTCTTGTTTGCCAAACCATTTGTACCTGTTGCGGGCAATGGACTTATAAACTGCGTTTCTAATAAATGGTGGCACAATGATAAGACCATACAATAGAGGCCATAAACCACCGAGCTTTTTCGCAATTCTCAATGCTGCCGCAGACTGCTCATAAACTTTACCATTTTCTAAAAGCACAAAACTATCGCCATGTTTTACCTTTAATCGAAAGCTAGAAAGATAGTTCTTAGCAAATTCGCTTTGCAATGCCGCAAATTTAAAACGATTTTGCGGATCTCTTGCAATGATAAATTGCACTGCACCATTACATAAATTGCAAACTCCATCGAAAAAAATTACGTCATTTTCAAGCATAATGCAAGTTAGGGAATTTGATAAAACTGTCATTTAAAAATTATCAATCTAGTTTCATTCTTTTACTTTTTATTTTCAACCTTTGATACCAACACGGTACTTGTCAATGTAATGCTTTTAATAACTCAGCAAAATGAGCAACAGATATACCTACATCAACGGTCAAATAGTTCCAGATCACGATGCTAAACTTTTAGTAACGGATTTAGCCATACAGCGCGGCTATGCTATTTTCGATTTCCTGAAAACTATCAACGGAAAGCCTATTTTTATTGAAGATTACTTTAATCGTTTTTACAATTCAGCCAACGAAATGCACCTTGATATTGGTTTAGATAGAACTGAATTGTTGACAGCCATCAACTCACTTTTAGAAAAAAACAATATAGATAATGCAAGCTTAAAAATGATGCTAACTGGTGGATATGCTGATGACGGTTACCAAATTGCCAAACCAAATTTAGTTATTATGCAATCGCCTTTTCAATACGATAAATCCAGTTTCAGCAAAGGCTTAAATTTGTTATCGCACAATTACCAAAGGCAGTTACCTTCCATAAAAACAATAGATTACCTTCAAGCTATCCGTCTGCAGCCGTTACTTAAACTGAAACATGCTGACGACTTGTTGTACCACTATAATGGCGAAGTTAGGGAGTGCCCAAGAGCTAACATTTTCCTTGTCAAAGACAAACATGTTTTAACGCCAAAGACTGATATCTTACAAGGCATTACACGCAGTAAAATCTTGAGCATTAAGCTTGATGGCATTAGCATTAAAGAACAGGATTTTACTTTAGAGGAACTTGCGAATGCTGATGAGGCATTTATCAGCAGCTCTACCAAAAATATTTTGCCTGTTTTAAGTTTAGATGGCAAAGCAATTGGAGATGGTAAACCTGGAAAAATTACAACTGCTTTGAGTGAGCAACTGTTGGCAATGATTAATAATTATTAGAAAAGCAGGGCTTGAGTTGCTATTGAGGTGAATTTATGCGATCCGCTATTCTCTCCTTATCAGGGAGAGATGCCTGAAAGGCAGAGAGGGTTCTCTGTTTACTGCACAGGCTTAACTTCTCTAAACCCGTATGGTAACAAGCATCTCGATTTTTCATCGGGAGCAGCGTGTAGCGGCACATACATCAATTTAGCAGCTTGTCGCTTTTCCAAATTTAAAAATCAATAAAATATTCCTTCCTACGGTTCGAACTGACAATTAACTGTTTAAACAATTGAACGATTAACCATTGCTAAATTTCCAACATTTCAACTTTACAACTTAAAACATTTCCCTATATTTGTGCAATCCAAGTGCAATGCAAAAGAGAACCCTACTCAGCGGCCAAAAACTTCAAATCACAATTAAGCGACTTTGTCATCAGCTAATTGAGAACCATATCGATTTTAATAATACTGTTTTAATTGGTATACAGCCAAGGGGAACATTTTTTGCCGATAGAGTTCATCAAGAATTGTCGGAAATTCTAAAAACCGACACGATAAAAAAAGGTCATTTAGACATCACTTTTTTTAGGGATGATTTTAGACGTAAAGACGGTTTGGTTACGGCCAGCAGTAATACCATTGATTTCATTATTGAAGGAAAGCAAGTTATTTTGATAGATGATGTACTCTGGACCGGACGTACCATACGTGCCGCAATGGATGCGCTATTGGCTTATGGAAGACCGGAAAGCGTGGAGCTGATGGCATTAATCGACCGTAGATTTTCTAGGCACTTGCCTATTGAGGCTAACTACATTGGCTTACAAGTAGACTCTATAGATTCTCAAAAAGTTAAAGTAAGCTGGAAAGAAAACGAAGGCGAAGACAAAGTAATTTTATTATCAGAGCCTTCCTCGCCCAAAAAATCATAAACAATTGATTACTTGTGTAAGGTGAGCACTATCTGAAAACAATTTAAAAAAGGATAACAACAGTAAAATGGCAGCAGATAAATTATCAACCCGACATCTTTTAGGCATTAAAGACATTAACCTGAATGATATTGAATTGATCTTCGAAACTGCAGACAACTTTAAGGAAGTAATTAATCGTCCTATTAAAAAGGTCCCTTCTCTAAGAGATATAACGATTGCAAATATCTTTTTCGAAAACTCAACCCGTACTAAATTATCTTTTGAATTAGCAGAAAAAAGGCTTTCTGCAGATGTAGTAAATTTTGCAGCGTCTTCATCATCCGTAAGTAAAGGCGAAACATTAATTGATACCGTAAACAACATTTTAGCAATGAAAGTTGATATGGTGGTAATGCGTCACCCCTATGCTGGTGCCGGTCAGTTTTTAAGTAGACATATCAATGCGCAGATTGTTAATGCAGGCGACGGTGCTCACGAACATCCAACGCAGGCTTTACTAGATGCCTTCTCTATTCGCGAGAAATTAGGTGATGTTGCCGGAAAAAAAGTAGTAATTGTAGGCGATATTCTGCATTCACGTGTGGCTATATCAAACATTCTTTGTCTTCAAAAACTGGGTGCTGAAGTAATGGTTTGCGGACCTACTACGCTTATTCCAAAACATATTGGCGCACTTGGCGTTAAAGTAGAACATGATTTGATGAAAGCTTTAAATTGGTGCGACGTAGCTAACATGTTGCGTATTCAATTAGAGCGTATGGATATCAAGTATTTCCCTACAGGTAGAGAATACTCGATGATGTACGGTTTGAACAAACAGATACTCGACAGTTTAGATAAAGAAATCGTAGTAATGCATCCCGGCCCAATTAATCGCGGTGTGGAGATCACAAGCGATGTAGCAGATAGCAAACAGTCTATCATTTTAAATCAGGTAGAAAACGGAGTAGCGGTTAGAATGGCAGTGCTTTATCTTTTGGCAAGCCAGAATGATAAATAGAAAATGACCCCTAAGGAAAAGCTATTTGTAGATTATTGGACTGAAAAGCGAAAAAATTGGAGCTGGAAAAAACACAGTTCTAAAACTTTTTTAACTATTGTTTTACCACTAGCTGTCCTGATAGATTTTGTTAATTTTTTCATTATAGGTGACACGGAATATACATTTTTCACCTTTAGTCATCTATTTACTATCCTTTTTAACACCTTTTTACTTAGTGTTGTGATCATCCTTGGTTCTGGTTTCACCAACTGGAACTATAACGAAGGTAAATACTGGAGCATTCTTCGCAAAAATGCAAACAAGCTACAATAAGTTAGCAAGCCTCTATTTTTTCCAGTTATAATCAAATTTTTTAAAATTTTATTAGCCCATACCAAGCTCATATCCATTTCGTTAAATGTCTGTTATCAACAGATGTTAATTTCTTATGTTGATAGCTAATTGCATTAATTCTATTTTAGTACCAACCCAACTTAAAATTAATGCCGAGCATTAGTTCTTAAGAAGGGATTTTTATGAAAGATGCTGTAAAAGCTGCTTAAAGAGAATACACAAATGAAGAAACGATATTTATTGGTTCCCCTATTTATTGCCAGCGGATATGGATTTGGCTATGCACAAATTAGTCCTTTGGTAAAGTTGAATCAAAATTACCAAAGTGGCCTAGAGCTACTTCAAAATGAAAAGTACGTAGCCGCTGCACAACAATTTAAGATGGTTGAACAATTTAGGAATAAACCTAGCACACAACCACAAAGTAATGCTGAACTTTCTACCATTAAAGAAAATGCCAAATTCTACGCTGCTGTTTGTGCTATTGAATTGGGCAATGACGATGCTGAAAACCTTTTTCAAGAGTTCATCAGAGAATACCCATTAAATCCAAATGCAAAATTGGCTTATTTCTATATGGGTAAAGCATATTTCGGACAGAAAAACTATGAGAAGGCACTGGAATGGTTTAACCAAGCCGATCCAAGTTCACTTTCTGGGAAACAACGTTTAGAGTATCAATTTAAACAGGGCTATGCTTATTTCGAAGCAGGCAATATAGAAAAAGCGGAACCACTGTTCGAGGCAGTGAAGAAAGAAGAATCGCCATTCCAAGAAAGCGCGACTTATTACTTCGCTTATATCAATTATTTAAACAAAGAATATAAAACGGCATTATCAAATTTTGAAAAGCTAAAAGGCTCTCCTACTTACGAATCCAGCTATCCATATTACATCACTTCGATGTATTACTTAGATGAACGCTATGACGATGTAATTGACTACGCCCTGCCAATAATGGAGAAAACGAAGCAAAAGTACGAAGCAGAAATGCTAAGTTTAGTTGCAGCTTCTTACTTCGCAAAATCTGAATTTAAAAATGCTGAAAAGCACTTTGCAGCTTATTACGAAAAAGATAAGAACCAAGTTAAAAATAACCTTTTTGTTTATCAGTATGGATACGCTTTATTTCAAAACGGCAAATATAAAGAGTCGGTTAATATACTAGAAAAGTTAAATACCGACGATGTTTACCTACAAAACGGTATGTTCACCTTAGGTAAAGCGGCATTGAAATTAAATGAAAAAGAAAAAGCTAGAAATGCATTTTTTAGATCTTCTCGCTTAGAGTTTGATAAAAACCTACAAGAAGAAGCTTGGATCAATTATGCAAAACTAAGCTACGAATTGGAATTTAACCAACAAGCTTTAGATGCCACCCAAAATTTCTTAAAAACATTTCCTTCTTCTAAACGAATTAATGAGGCTAAAACTTTGCTTGGAGAAATTCTATTGACTAGTAAGAATTACCAAGCCGCAATTGATATTTTAGAGCCAATTCCAAGTAAAACGCCAGAAGCTAAGGCTGCTTATCAAAAAGTAACTTATTTCAGAGGATTAGAGTTCTATAATGAAAGAGCTTTTCCTAATGCGTTATCTATGTTTTTACGCTCAGAAAACTTCATAGAAGACAAAGAGATTTATGCACTTGCTACTTATTGGAAAGCAGAAGCTTCATATGAATTGCGTAAATATGGCGAAGCAGTAACCACGTTTGAAAAGTTCTTAGCTATGGAAGAGGCTAAGAAAACAGACGTCTACAACTTTGCTAACTATGCTTTAGGTTACGCAGCCTTCGAAGACGAGAAATATTCTAAAGCAGCTAATTACTTCGAGCGTTTTTTAAGAGGTGCAGACAAAGATGCGAAAACAGCAAATGATGCCACAATACGTTTGGCAGATTCTTACTTTGTAAATAAAAACTATGGCGATGCTTTAACTTATTATAACCGCATCATCGCTAGTAAACAAACGGGAGAAGACTATGCCCTATTCCAACGAGGAATGATTCAAGGTCTCCAAAAACAAGATGATGCAAAAATTGCAACTATGCAAAGCTTGCTCAAACAATTCCCAAATTCTAACTACTCGGACGACGCTGGTTTTGAAACAGCTTACACCTATTTTAACAAAGGTGAATTAGAAAAATCTAAAACAGATTTAGTAGGCTTAGTGGCTAAATATCCTCGTAGCAGTTATATCCCTAAAGCTTTGTTAACTATCGGCTTGGTACAATATAACCAAGATCAAGATGATGCTGCACTAGAGTCTTTCAAAAAAGTAATCAGAGATTATCCAAGTGCACCAGATGCTAAACAAGCATTAGAATCGATCAAAAATATTTACGTAGATCGTGGTGATGCGCAAGGTTTCATTTCTTACGCTGCGACTACCCCATTAGGTAACTACTCGTTGAGTGAGCAAGATGGAATCATGTTTCAGTCAGCTAACAACATTTACTTACGTGGCGATGCTAAAGGAGCTTACGAAGCGATCAATGCATATTTAGATAAATTCCCAAAGCCAATCCACGACAAGGAAGCTAAGTTCATTAGAGCTGAATCTTTAGTCAAATTAGGTCGTTCAGAAGAAGCGATTGCAGATTATGACTATATCTTAAACGATTGGACTAGCGATTATACAGAACGTTCTTTGATGAGCGTTTCAAAAGTGTTAATGCAAGAAAAGAAGTATAATGAAGCTATCGTTTATTTAAAAAGATTAGAAACTACTGCAGATTACAAAGCACACCACAGCTACGCCATTAATAATTTGATCAAAGCATATAATGAATTGAATATGCCTGATGATATGCTGAAATATGCTGAAATCATTAAGACTTCAGACAAAGCTTCCGAAGAAGAGAAAAACAGCTCTGATCTATATGCAGGAAAAGCTTTCTTATTAAAAGCAGATACAACTTCGGCAGTAAAAGCCTTCAACAATGTAGTTGCTAAAACAAAAACTTTAGCCGCTGCAGAAGCAAAATACAATCTAGCTTTTTTACAATATGCAAAAGGTGATTATAAAACGTCTCAAAAAACTTGCTTTGATTTAATTAACAATATGCCGTCTTACGACTATTGGGTGGCAAAATCTTTCATCCTCTTAGCCGATAATTACTTGGCTTTAAAAGATAAGATGCAAGCAAAAAGCACCTTGTTGAGTATCATCGATAATTACGAAGGTAAAGATGATATTGTACCAACTGCCAAAGAAAAATTAGCTAAAATCAACTAGAAACACAGATGAACTTTAATAAAACAACATATATAACGCTTGCCTTAATTTTCGGAGCCGCTACTTTGAATGCACAAGAAGTAAAACCTCCCGAAAAGACAGAAAAAACGGTTAGCGAAGAAATTGAAATTATTAGACCTTACAAGCCCGTATTAGCTGAAGCAGTAAAATTGAGAAGAAGTCCAGATTTGGATAATGTCAAAATTTACAAAGCAAAATTTAACTATCCATTAACTGATAGAAAGTTAGAGCTTAATACAGATATCCAAAAATTACAAGCTCAAAAAATAGCTGATGAACGCCAAGCACAATTATTTAACAATTACGTGAAAGGCGGTTTTGGTAATTTGGGAACTTTCCTTGCCGAAGCTTACGTAGGTATGGGTCAAGACCCGGCTTTGCAAACAGGAGTCTTTTTCAGACATTTTGGGCAATCGGGTAAATTGAACAAGCAAAACGAAAACCGTCAACAGTTAAGTGCATTTGTACGTAGCATTGGCGAAAACGCAACCTTAAACGGAAAGCTCAACTACCAAAGACATGGCTTATATTTCTATGGAATTGATGAAGCAAGACCAACTTTAAATCCTAATCCGGAGAAACAAGCATTAAATTTCTTTGAGTTAGAAGGCGAAGCCATTAGCAAATTCACGACAGATCCAGATGCATTTAGTTATGCAGCAAAAGTAAATGGATACCTATTTAATGATAGGTTCAGTGCTAAAGAAACTTCATTTACCTTAAACGGTTATATGAATAAAAGAATTAGAAGCTTTAACTTAGGATTAGCTGCATCTGCTGAATTAGGAAAAACCAAAGACCTAAATACGGATGTTTCTAATAACTTATTACGTGTTAATCCTTACATCAAATTACAAGCGGGCGGCTTCAAAATCGTTGCGGGTGCTAACATTACACAAGAATTCGGCACCAAATCTGCTACTAGAATTTTCCCTGCAGTAACTGCAGATTTAACTTTAATCCCAGATTTTCTACAGTTATTTGGAGAGTTGAAAGGCGATGTAAATCGGAATACCTTGAAAGACCTAACGGATGAGAACCCTTTTCTAAATCAAAATATCTTCATTACCAACAGTGTAGAAAAATTGAGCTTCAGTGCAGGTATTAAAGGAACGGGCGGCCCAGGCTTCGGCTATAAGGCTCGTATTTACAGCAGACAAATTACCGATATGCCTTTATTTGTCAACAACTTCAATTCTTTCAATAAATTTGATGTTATTTATGATTTCGGGACCACTAAAATCTTAGGTTTGGAGGGAGAACTATCTGTACAGGTAAGTGACAACTTAAAGTGGACTGGAAAATTGAACATGGAAGATTACAAAGCAGGCGCTGAACAGGCAAGCTATTTTAAACCGCAGTTACGTGTATCATCTAACTTTTCGTTAGTAGTGGATAAGAAATTTACTTTTGACGCTATTGTTGCTATACAAGGTGATAGTAAGGCAAAAGTATTTAATTCAAATACATTGAATCCGGATGGCACTTATCCTCCAATACCAGATTTTGCCAACGAAACGATAACTAATGTGAAAGGATTTGTAGATTTAGGCGTAGGTGGTAACTATAAAATCAATAGTAAGTTTTCGGCATTCGTAAAGGCAAATAACATATTAAGCACTAATTACAGCAGATTTTTATATTACCGTTTAAATGGTTTTAATATCTTTGGCGGCTTAACCTATTCGTTTTAAAAGGTTAAATTTATAATTATTTACCCAAATGGATATATTACAATACCTGATAGAGCTTCTAAAAAACCGTAAACAAATAGGAATTGAAGGTTTAGGTACTTTATATAAAAAGAAAACGCCAGGAAGGTACGATGCAGAAACCCATTCGTTTTTGCCTCCTAGTTATACATTGCAATTCAAAGCTGAGGTACTAGAAAACGCCAACCTTACAGAATATATCCAAAACAAAAGGGGAGTTTCCGAAGATTCTGCCAAATATTTTATCAGTCAGTTTGTAGAGGATATTAAAAAAGCCTTGCAAAATGGCGACTACGAAATGGAAAATTTAGGTACATTCTCTAAACTTGGAGAAGAACTAATTTTTATACCTGATCAAAATATCAATACTGGATTCGATTTTTTTGCACTACCTCCTATTGATGCGCAGCTGCTGCCACAAAAAGAAGAAGAAACAGTTGCCGAACAATTTACTGATGTTGAGCCGCAAAGTCCCTCTATAACTGCAGAAGAAACTGAACAAGTACAACTCACAGAAGTAGAAGAAATAAATAAGGTTGAACATCATGAAACTCTAGATGCCAATCTTGAAGAGATTGAAAAACAGGAGGTAGAAGAGCCAGTTGTTGATTCGGAAGAAGTTGAGAATGAAGAAATAACTGAAAGCAACGAAATAAACGAAGCCGAAGATCTGAGCTCAACCACTAACCCTACTGAAACAGAAGAACCTGAAAGCGATAACACTTTAAATAGCAATGAAACAACTCATCCGGAAGTTGTTGAGGAGATTGCGGAAGTAGATACAACAAGTCCTATAGAGAAGCAAGAAACAGCAAAAAAAGATGAGCAATATGAAAATCTTACTTGGGATTTTAATAATGAAAGTGTAGTTTCTGAAGAAGATATCAACAAAGAAGAAGTATTTGTTAATGATCATGCAACAGCTCCACACTCGGTACTACAAGAAGAACAAGTAACACCTATTTTTTCGCATAATGATGAAGAAACTGAAGATGTTAAGTTAAAATCAACCATACATGAATGGGATTTTAATAATATAGAAAAAAAGAAAGCTGTAGTAGAAGAAAACACTTTAATTGGTGAGTTTGACCAAAATAACTTCGAAGAAGAATTAATAGTGGAAAAAACAAGCATGCCACTATATCAGAAAATAGGGTTTGGCCTAATCGCCCTACTCATCCTAATCGTTGTCCTGTATTTTGTGAAGCCTAGTATTTTCGAAAACTTTCAAAGAGATACCACTAATCCAGATGAAAAATTAGCAGTACCTATTCAAAGAAGTAATCTAAAGACTCAAAAAGATTCTATCTCTTTCGCAGATAGTATTATGAAAAACGCAGAAAGAGTGGGATTAGATGTACTACCAGCTAGAGATACTTTAGAGGTTACCACCTCAAAAAAGGAAGTTCCAACTACTTATACTTTTGATATCATCATTGCCTCTTTTGCCACAGACGCCAAAGCTCAAGAGTATATTGCTCGTATGAAGAAAAAAGGATTTGATGCTAAGTTATCAACCATGCATGGAAAGCGTAAAAATATTAGTATTGCTACCTATAACAATATTGATTCTGCACAAAAATACGTTACTAAGTTTCGTAAGCAATTTAAAAACGAAGATATCTACGCACAACCCATTAAAAATAAATAACACACAATGATATTATTATTAACCACTTTACAAGACACCGTACAAAACTTAGCAGATACCACGCAAACTGTATCTACTACCGCAGTAAAACCTCAAGAAACACTTCATTTTATCGATTTGCTTTTTAAAGGCGGTTGGGTAATGATTCCTCTTACCTTATTGGCATTTTTAGGATTGGTTATTTTCATTGAAAGGTATTTAACTATCCGAAAAGCTTCTAAAAACGATACTAATCTATTGTTTCAAATTAGACAGAACATTAAAGATGGCAGGTTAGAAAACGCCATTGCCTTGTGCAAAAACACGCCTTCTCCTCTTGCTCGTATGTTAGAGAAAGGTTTAAAACGCATCGGTCGCCCAATAAAAGATATTGAAGGTGCAATTGAAAACACCGGGAAATTAGAAGTTGCTAAGCTGGAAAAAAACATCGGAGTTTTAGGGATCATTGCGGGTATTGCACCAATGTTGGGTTTCGTAGGTACCATTATTGGGGTAATTACTATTTTCCAACGTGTGGCAGCAGAGGGAGCGATCGAAATAGGTACGATATCTGATGGTCTTTACACCAAGATGATTACTTCTGCAACCGGTTTGATTATCGGGATCATGGCCTATGTACTTTACCATATCTTGAATATGATGGTGGAGAAAATCATCCTTAAAATGGAAACCGAAGCAATTGACTTTATTGACCTTTTAGAAGAACCAGGAAAATAATGAATTTAAAAAACAGAAAAAAGGGTCACGTAGAGGTGCATACTGCAGCCTTAAACGACATCATGTTTTTCTTGATGCTGTTTTTCCTATTGGCTTCTGCTGTGGTAAATCCCCAAGTGGTGAAGTTATTGCTTCCCCGCTCCTCTTCCGGACAGCAAGCTAACAATCAAAAGTCTATCACAGTAAGTATTGATGAAAACCTAAATTACTTCGTTGATAAAAAGCCAGTAACGCTAGAAGCTATGGAGAGCCAAATACAGGGCCAAATTCAACAAGATACCGACTTGACCATCGTTTTGTATGTAGCGAGAGGCGTATCTATTGAAAATACCATGAAAGTATTTGACGTAGCTAACAAATTGAAATTGAAAGTTGTTTTAGCTGTAGAGCAAAAGAAGTAAACATGGCACAAAACCATCAAGAAGAAAATAATTATCCTAAAGCATTAGCTATTTCTACAGCACTAATGGGTGGCTTTATTGCCCTTAGTTTTATCTGGATAATTGGCAAATTCGAACCTAACGAAGAATTGGGTATGGGTGGTATGGTGGTGAATTATGGCACCTCTGTGGAAGGAATGGGAACAGACTATACCAGCATTGAAGAACATTCGATGGCACCAGATGCTAACAGTAAAAAACCTGATCAAATTACACCAGATCCTACAACAAAAAGTACACAATCTCAACTGAGCGATCAAAACTTGACTACTCAAGATAATGAGGAAGCGGTAAGTGTGAACACAAAAGCTGTTAAAAGTAATGCCAATCCTAGCGCTACTCAAGATAAAAAAGTAGAACAACCAGCCGTTAACCCTAACGCACTTTACAAAGGCAAAAAAAATAATGCAACTGGCGGCGGCGATGGCACAGGATCAACACCGGGAAATCAAGGTGATCCAGACGGAGATCCACTAACTCCATTCTATGGCGACGGCGGTTCTGGCTTTGGAAATAAACCACTTCCTTTAAGCAACTTCAAAAATTTAGTAAAACCAGAAGATGACGGCCAAGAAACAGGAACGATCATGGTAAAAATAGAAGTGAATAAATCTGGAAGGATTGTTAGAGCAACTGCAGGAGCGAGAGGAAGTACATTCAAGAACAATGCCTTAGAGGATAAATGCGAAAGATCTATGTTAGGTGCTTCCTTAAATGCCATTGAAAAAGGTCCAGATATTCGTATATTCTACGTGCCTTTTAAATTTTCAGTTAAATAATATAAAATACTTTTAAAAGAGGAAGTAATCCTATTTCAATAAAGGGTCGACTTCCTCTTTTGTCATACCAGGTTTGATGTTTTCGCTATAGAAAGCCTTGATAATAGCAGAATCAAATGCATCAATTTTTAATTTGCCATTGTTCGCATTATAAAATATACTCTTTGGAGCATTTTCAGTTTTCTTAAACAATCCAATACTGCCAACAATCCCCCTCTTGATAATGTAGCGCACATCGGCCTTGCTAGCGTATTTGGAGACCATAAATACACGTTCCAGTCTGTAAATCTCACTTTTTTTATTGGCCTTGTAAGCAAAGCCACCAAAGGTATTGGTATATTTTCTTGCATTTTCCGATAATTGAGCTACAGTTTCAGCATCATTATTAAGTGCAATTAAAAAATTCACCTCATCATTATCGTTTGATTTTTTAATGTCCAAATTGGTAAGCTTTGCCAACTGACTAAATGTAGTATCTATTTCATTCAATACATATTTACTACTGTCACCAATTACCTTATACCTTATCGGAATTACCCACTTATGGATTTTTTCATACTCACCCGTTCTGAACCTATGATAAGCAATTTCATCAAACACAATCTTTTCTTTTTCGGTTAATAGCTGGGCAAATACCGTCACAACTGAATTTAAAAATAAGAGAATTAAGAAAAATACTTTCTTCATAATAGCGTAATTAGGTGAACGAAATTAAAACAATTACTTATTGAATGAACTAATCAATAAATATTTTTTTCAAATTGTTCAAAGGAATGCAATCTCCTATCTTTGACACCAGTTATGAACTATACCCAAACGCTAGATTATCTATACAGTCGCTTACCAATGTTTACGAGGGTTGGTGCTTCAGCTTTTAAAAAAGATTTAGATAATACTATAGCACTTTGCAATGCCTTAAAAAATCCTCAAAAAAAATACAAAACCATCCACATTGGAGGCACTAATGGCAAAGGCTCTACCTCTCATATGTTAGCAGCCATTTTGCAAAAAGCGGGTTACAAAACTGGCTTGTACACTTCTCCTCATCTAAAAGATTTCAGGGAGCGTATTCGCGTAAATGGAAAAATGGTTTCCAAAGGTTTTGTGATCGACTTTGTGAAAGCACAACAACAACTCATCAATAAAATTGAGCCCTCCTTTTTTGAAGTCACAGTAGGAATGGCTTTCTCCTATTTCGAACAAGAAAAGGTAGACGTGGCTGTAATTGAAGTCGGTTTAGGAGGTAGATTAGATTCTACCAACATCATCCATCCAGATCTGTCGGTAATTACCAATATCAGCCTAGACCATACCAATATGCTGGGCAATACTTTTGAGGAAATTGCTTTCGAAAAAGCAGGAATTATAAAACTAAAAACTCCTGCTATCATTGGTGAGCGTCACCCAAAGACCGATCCTGTTTTTATCAAGAAATCAAAAGAGCAAAACAGTTCATTATTTTTTGCAGAAGATGAGCTTAGCGTAGCAAACGTTGAAAAAAAAATCAACACTTTACAATTAGATATTCTTCAAAAAAGTCAATTATTACTAAAAGAATTACAGTTAGACTTAACAGGAACCTATCAGTTGAAGAACGTATTGACAGTAATAAAAACTGTTTTAGAATTACGTAAAATCGGCTATCAAATACCAGATAAAGCCATCTATCAGGCATTAAAAAATGTAAAAAAGCTCACTGGATTACAGGGAAGGTGGCAAATACTTTCCAAAAACCCACTAGTGATCTGTGATACAGGCCATAATAAAGCGGGCATTAGTGAGGTAGTTCAAAATATAAACCAAACTCCTCATCAACACTTACATGTTGTAATTGGAATGGTAAAAGATAAAGATATCAGTGCAGTTTTAGCTTTACTCCCTCAAAATGCAAGTTATTATTTTTGCCAACCCCAATTAGAACGAGCCCTACCGGCAAACGAATTGGCTAAACAAGCAGCTACTTATCAGCTTAAAGGAAATTTATTCAACACTGTAAAGGAAGCTTTAGCTAGCGCTAAAGAGAATGCAAAATTAACAGATTTAATTTTTATAGGCGGGAGTACATTTGTGGTCGCTGAAATCCTATAGAATCTTTACAAAAGCACTTCTTTATCTTAAATTTCATTTGATACCTTTACAAAAAATACACAATACGTAATGAAAATCAAATTTTTGTGTTTCTCACTAGCTATTTTACTAGCAAATAGTGTAAGCGCTCAAAAAAAAGCTAAGGGTGCCAAAACAACTACACCTCCCTATCCTCAAACTATTGCTCGCCCAAAATTAGTAGTTGGGATGGTAGTAGATCAAATGCGTTGGGATTACCTCTATCGCTTTTATAGTAGATATGGACAAGGTGGTTTTAAAAGGCTAATCAATGAGGGCTTTTCTGCTGAGAATACACTAATTCCATATACCCCCACCTTAACAGCTTGTGGCCATTCGTCTGTTTATACCGGTTCTGTTCCTGCAATTAATGGAATTATCGGTAACAATTGGTTCGATCCACAACTAGGACGAGATGTCTACTGTGTAGAAGATAAGACGGTAAGCACAGTGGGTAGCAATAGCAAAGCGGGATTAATGTCGCCTAAAAACTTATTAGTAACTACGGTAACCGACGAGTTAAGGATGGCTAGTAACTTTAGAAGTAAGGTAATCAGTATCTCTCTTAAGGATAGAGGTGCAATCCTGCCTGGCGGACATACCGCTAATGGTTCTTATTGGTACGATGGCGCCACTGGAAATTTCATTACCAGTACGCATTATATGCAACAGTTACCTGTATGGGTAAATGATTTCAATGCTAAAAAACTTCCAAATAAATATTTTGCTGAAGATTGGAACACACTGTACCCAATAGCAACTTATACAGAAAGTACAGCAGACGATAAACCTTACGAACGCTTATTTAAAGATGAGAAAGCAGCAACTTTCCCTCACCTATTTAAACAATACGCAAATAAGAACTACTCATTAATGACGAGCATGCCACAGGGCAATACGTTCACCCTAGAATTTGCGAAAGCTGCAATCCCAGCGGAGAAACTAGGCCAAACTGGAAATACAGACTTTTTGGCGGTGAGCTTATCCTCTACCGATTATGTGGGTCACCAATTTGGACCAAATTCAGTCGAACTAGAAGATACATATTTGCGACTGGACAAAGATTTAGCAGACTTTTTCAGCTATTTAGATCAAACTGTTGGCAAAGGAAATTATCTCTTTTTCTTAACTGCCGATCATGGCGTAACACATGTTCCAGGTTTTTCTAAAGAAAACAAATTACCAGCTGGAGGTTTAAATCCTAAGAAATATAAAACTGAATTAGACAGCTTAATATTCAAAGAATTTAAGGTAAAAGATGCAATTTTCACCTTAATGAATAACCAATTGATTTTTGATACTGATGCCATTAAAAATGCAAAAGCAGATTACGCTAAGATCAAACAATTCAGTATCGATTATTTAGTAAAGCAAGAAGGTGTTTTAAATGCAGTTGATGCAAGGAATTTAGGGAATGCAAGTCTGCCTCAAGATCTTAAAATGAAAATCACTAATGGTTACAACGCTCGTAGAAGTGGAGATGTATACATTATATTAGATGCAGGTTGGTACCCCACACTCAGCCCCGGAACCGGACACGCTGCTTGGAACCCATACGATAGCCATATTCCAAACGTTTTTATGGGCTGGGGAGTGAAGCCAGGCAAAACCAATAAAGAATATTACATGACTGATATTGCTCCTACCGTCTCCGCGCTATTACATATCCAACAACCTAGTGGAAGCATTGGCAAAGTGATTACTGAACTCATCAAATAACTAGTTATTAATTTCATAAAAAATCCTCTGTTCTATCTAAAGAATTGAGGATTTTTCATTTATGGGGTTATTTATATACCATATTAACAATAACACCACGCTATTTTTACTTTTGAGTTTCAATTTTTGACTTTCCAAAACATTACCTTTGATAAGTAACTCTAACCAAAATTTATACTCAAAAACCTATTTATTTCCCTAAACGGAAATCTACTATTATGGATACTATTGAGATTTATAAACCCAATCATAAAATACGTTTTGTCACTGCTGCAGCGCTGTTTGACGGTCATGATGCAACCATTAATATCATGCGCAGAATTCTACAGTCCAGCGGAGCCGAGGTTATTCATCTAGGGCACAACAGATCAGTGGATGAAGTCGTAAATTGCGCCATTCAAGAAGATGTGCAAGGAATTGCTATGACGTCGTATCAAGGTGGCCATATGGAGTATTTCAAGTACATGTTCGATCTTTTACAAGAGCGCGGAGCGAATCACATTAAAATATTTGCTGGCGGCGGCGGTGTAATCTTACCTGATGAGATCAAAGAATTAGAAGCTTACGGAATAGCAAAAATCTATTCGCCAGATGATGGTAGAAAAATGGGATTGCAAGGCATGATCAACGACATGCTTCAAAAAACTGACTTTATCACAGTAGACGAGTTAAGTGATGAAACACTAAATCTTCAAAAGGAAGAAAATAGAAAAATTGCGAGATTGATTTCTTCTGCAGAAAATAACGCTGATAAGTTTGAAACGACCCTTAAAGAATTACAGCAAGATTGCAATAATCATCCTCCCGTTTTAGGCATAACAGGAACCGGAGGTGCTGGAAAATCTTCTTTAGTAGACGAACTAGTGAGAAGATTTTTAATTGAAGTGAAAGATAAATCTATTGCAATCATATCAGTAGACCCTTCAAAAAGAAAAACTGGCGGTGCATTACTTGGAGATCGAATTCGTATGAATGCAATAAATAACCCAAGGGTCTACATGCGTTCTTTAGCGACTCGTCAGGCCAATTTAGCGCTATCTAAAAACGTACAGGAGAGTATCGATATCTGTAAAGCTGCAGGTTTTGATCTGGTAATTGTAGAAACCTCAGGTATTGGGCAATCAGATACAGAAATTACAGAACATTGTGATGTTTCTTTATACGTGATGACACCGGAATTTGGTGCAGCCACTCAGTTGGAAAAAATAGATATGTTAGACTTCGCAGATCTAGTTGCTATCAATAAATTCGATAAAAGAGGTGCTTTAGATGCTTTAAGAGACGTAAGGAAACAATACAAAAGAAATCACAATATCTTTGAGGCAAAAGATGAAGAAATTCCGGTTTACGGAACGATGGCATCTCAATTTAATGATCCAGGCATGAACAACTTGTTCGTGGCTTTGATTAATAAAATACAAGAAAAAACTGGAGTTGATTTCAATGCCAAAATGGTGATGACATCTTCCGAATCTGAAAAGATCTACATCATTCCTCCAGAGCGAAGCAGATATCTGTCTGAAATCGCCGAATCTAGCGAACAATATAATGAATGGGTAGCTAAGCAAGTTAGTATTGCTCGCAAAATGTATCAGCTGCAAGGAACCATTAATACACTTGCAGAATACACAGAAAGTGCTGCTGTAGAACAATATTCAAAGGAACAGCTGCTTGACGGAATAAAATCGGTACTACATCACTATGAAGAATTATTAGATAGCGAATGCAAAAGATTACTTCGAGAATAGCCAAATACGAAACATCAATACCAGCAGGATAATTTCATTTATAAAGTTAGAGATAAGGAAATTAAACAACCATTATTTTACGAATCACTTTCTAAATTAAGAATTCCTAAAGTTGCACTTCCTCGTTATGAGGATTGGGGAGAACTTCTTAAGTGGTTGCTTACCGAGAACCTGCCTGGAGAATTTCCCTATGCCGCTGGCGTTTTCCCTTTAAAAAGAGAGGGAGAAGATCCTACCCGTATGTTTGCTGGCGAAGGTGGGCCAGAGCGGACTAATAAAAGATTTCACTATGTTTCTTTAGGTCAACCAGCACACCGATTGTCTACAGCCTTCGACTCAGTTACGCTATATGGTGAAGATCCCCACGTACGTCCAGATATTTATGGAAAAATTGGTAATTCAGGTGTAAGTATAGCTACGCTAGATGATGCAAAGAAACTTTATTCCGGGTTTGATCTTTGTGCTGCAAGTACATCGGTATCTATGACCATCAATGGCCCAGCGCCCATGTTATTAGGCTTTTTTATGAATGCTGCTATAGACCAGCAATGTGAAAAATACATTATCGAAAATGGCTTACAAACAGAAGTTGAAACTAAAATCAAACAGATTTATGATAAAATAGGTCTAGAAAAGCCAAGTTACCATGGGAAACTTCCAGAAGGGAATAATGGATTGGGTTTAATGCTTTTAGGGGTCACTGGAGATCAAGTACTTCCTAGTGATATCTATGCGCAGATCAGAACAAAAGCAATTAGTTCTGTTCGCGGAACTGTGCAGGCTGATATTTTAAAGGAAGACCAAGCACAGAATACCTGCATCTTTTCCACAGAATTTGCGTTGAGAATGATGGGCGATATTCAGCAATATTTCATCACTGAAAAAGTTCGAAATTTCTATTCAGTTTCTATTTCTGGATATCACATTGCCGAGGCAGGTGCAAATCCAATTTCGCAATTAGCTTTTACGTTAAGTAATGGATTTACTTTCGTAGAATATTATTTAAGTAGAGGCATGCATATCGATGATTTTGCACCTAACTTATCATTCTTCTTCAGTAATGGAATTGATCCCGAATATGCTGTTATCGGACGCGTAGCGCGTCGAATTTGGGCTAAAGCAATTAAGAATAAATACAAAGGAAATGATCGATCACAGAAGTTGAAGTACCATATCCAAACTTCTGGCCGCTCACTACATGCCCAGGAAATAGATTTCAACGATATCAGAACAACCTTACAGGCACTTTATGCCATTTACGACAATTGTAACTCCCTACATACTAATGCGTATGATGAAGCTATTACTACGCCTACAGAAGATTCTGTGCGTAGAGCGATGGCCATACAACTGATCATTAACAGAGAGCTTGGATTGGCGAAAAACGAGAATCCATTACAAGGTGCTTTTATTATTGAAGAGCTAACTGATCTAGTTGAACAAGCAGTACTAACTGAATTTAAACGTATTAATGATCGAGGTGGTGTGTTAGGTGCTATGGAAACCATGTATCAACGTGGTAAAATACAGGAAGAAAGTCTCTATTATGAAACCCTAAAACATACTGGAGAATTTCCAATTGTGGGTGTAAATACCTTCTTAAATAAAAACGGTTCACCTACCGTCATCCCAGGAGAAGTCATTCGTGCAACAGAAGATGAAAAGCAATATCAAATTGCGACATTGGAGGCATTTCAGAAAAGAAATAAAAATTCTGCTAACGATACTTTGAAAGAATTGCAAAGAGCAGCAATAGACGGCGAAAACATATTTGAAAAGTTAATGGAGGTTTGTAAAATATGTTCGTTAGGCCAAATCAGCAATGCATTGTATGAAGTTGGCGGACAATACAGACGTAATATGTAGGATTAAAATAGAACGGGCCACAATTAATTGCGGCCCGTTACTTTTATATCTTATGCTAAAATCCATTTGAATTTATAATCTATTCCTGGATCTTTCATTCGTTCTGCTACTCTAAGCAATCTATTTGGTAAGGCCATCACATAATCTCTAGCCTTTTCACCAGCTTCATTTAGCTCTTTAATACTATCAATATTCCATTCCACAATCAATTGCTTCAAAATATCTACATAATCAACCGCAGTATAAACGCCTAACCGTTGAGCAGCATCCGTAAAATGTCCAAAAACCTGACCAATAGGCATACCAACTTCTCGTAAGAAATGAGCTGGCATTACAATCTTCTTACGCATCATGTCTTCAAATGCTAACATCGCTTCATTAGCATCAACATCAAAAATTTGCTTAATAAAATCTTTATAAGCTTTCGCATGTCTTGCCTCATCAGAAGCAATTACACCACACATTTTTGATAACAAAGTATCTCCATCTTTTTTAGCCAAAGAAGCTACACGTCTGTGAGAAACATTCGTCGCCATCTCTTGGAAAGAAGTATAGATAAAATTTCGATATGGATCGTGACCCGTGCCGATATCAAATCCATCAGCAATTAAATATTGAGTAGACATCTCCATTTGGCGCATATCAACACGACCAGATAGATACAAGTATTTATTCAATAGATCACCGTGTCTATTTTCTTCAGAAGTCCATTGTCTATTCCATTTTACCCAACCACCTTCTTCATCCCTACTCACTCCATCAACCATAGCTAACCAAGACTCGTAGGTAGGCAAAGCTTCCTCTGTTATGGTATCTCCAATTAATACAGCAACAAGATCATAAGAAAGCTCACTTGCACTCTGTTGCAAATCTTTTATACGTTGAAAAAAGTCATCCTTACTTGAATCTGGTAAAAAATCTGAAGGTTGCCAAATTTCGTCGATGGGCTTTAAATATTCGGGCAGCATTTGAAGCATATATTTTTCTATATGTTGCATTACTTCCCTTCTTCTTTCTACAAAAAAACTCATTTATGTGTACTGTTTATAAAGTGGCAAAGATAACCAAATTATATGGTATAGAGGAATTTATTGAGCTAATCACTTTAATAATATTATCAAAAATGATCAAAATCACCTTATTTCTCTACTCATTATAATCTACAATCATTATAAAATAAACACCTCATCATCACAAAGGTTTCTATTATTGCTAAGTAATATAAGAACGGATCAAGTAGAGATTATCGAGCATTACCGCGGTTGTGCAGATAGCAAATTCAGATAATAGCCCATTAAAAAAGTTAAACAGAATTCACACATTCACATGTTGGTGCATATGTGAATACTATAAACCTGATTTACTATATCAGTGATGAAAATAGATATGACGACGCTTAAACTTTGAGACAGTTTACAATTACACCACCAACGTAAGTTAAGTCTAGATATTCATGAAGATAGTTGAGTTGATGAATCAAGAGGCAGAACTAAGCTTTAATCCGTATACGAACAGTACACTTTCAAATATCCTTATCGTAAAGTGTTTATAGGTGTTCTTGGGAATATCTTGGGCATAAAAAAAGCCCCACCATTTCTGGGGGGGCTATAGGATTAGGCACCGACCTACTCTCCCACGTGTTACCGCAGTACCATCGGCTCGGATGGGCTTAACTTCTCTGTTCGGAAT
>Ga0308159_1001246_pt1 | contig 39474 bp, 41 predicted proteins | sample PhyCR1_FD_201040 | JGI IMG/M metagenome (GOLD analysis project Ga0308159, IMG submission 201040) | Phyllosphere microbial communities from UC Gill Tract Community Farm, Albany, California, United States - DLSLC.R1 | ecosystem: Host-associated > Plants > Phyllosphere > Unclassified | place: USA... | reverse complement strand
CAGCAGTCGCAAGATCAATGCATGCGGTACTTCCGATGCTCCGCGTCGGCAGGTCTTGGGGGCGCTTCGCACCCCATCGGGGATAAATCCCCTCACCACAAAGGCTCGCTCCCACAGAGGGATGCGTTTTATCTCGGGTCAGAAGTGATACGTCATGCGCGCAAACAATGTCCGGCCCAGCGGGTCGGTGTAGCGCGGGTCATAGCCGCTCTGGAAGTTGTAGGCCTGGTTGGAGAACGGCGGGTTGCGATCGAACACGTTCTTCATCCCGGCATCAACGTCGAGCACTTTGTTGAAGGTGTAACCGGCCGACAGGTCCCACACCGAATACGACGCCACCCTTGCGTGGGTCTCGCGGTCGTAATCGTTGTAACCGGTGGTGAAGCGGTTGGTCAGCGCTGCCCGCGCCGCACCCAGGCTCCAACTGCCGGTGAGGTTGTGCTTCCAGCGCGCGATCACGCCGTCTCCCTGGAAGTCGCCGACCTTGTCGGTGAACGGGCCTTTGATGGTGCTCTGGAAGTCGTACTCGTCGACATAGGTACCTTGCAGGCCGAGACCAAACTGACCGTACGGCGTGTTCGGGAAGCGATAGTCGAGCGACACATCGACACCATTGGTTTCGACGATGCCGAGGTTGGCGTTGCCGGTAACGATGTAGTTGAGCGTGCCGTCGGCGTTGCGCACGAAGCGGTCCGGATAGGAGCCGGCCTGATCGAACACGGTGGATTCCGGGAACGGCTGGATCTGGTTGGAGATGTGAATCCACCAGAAATCCAGGCCCACCGAGAGGTTGCTGATCGGCTGATAGACGAAGCCCAGGGTCACGTTGCGCGCCTTCTCCGGGGCGAGGTCTTCGTTGCCGCCGATCTGGTTGAGGAACTGCTGGCCGCAATCGCGACCACCGTTGCCGCCCGGTTGCACCACGCCGCCGGTACACAGCACCGGGTCGTTGTAGAAGCCCTGGGTAAAGGTGATGCTGCGCGGCGAATACAGCTCGTACAGCGACGGCGCACGGAAGCCTTCGCTATAGGCACCACGCACCACCAGCTCTTTCAAAGGCTGATAACGGAACGAGTATTTCGGGTTGGTGGTGCTGCCGAAGTCGCTGTACTTGTCGTGACGCACAGCGGCGGACAGTTCGAGACTGTCGAGCACCGGTACGTTGATTTCGGCGTAGGCGGCTTTGACGCTGCGGTCGCCCTCGACACTGCCGTTGGGGTCGATGCCGAGGCTCTGGATGTCGCCGGCAAACTGCTCGAAATCCTGATGGAATTTCTCTTTGCGGTACTCGCCACCCAAGGCCAGACCGGACGGGCCGGCGCCGAACCAGTCGCCGATCTCACGGCTGATGCGCCCGTCGAAACCGGCCACCCGACCAACCGCGGTGGAATAGGCGCCGTGGTACGCGGCGTTATCGATGTATTGCTGACCAGCGGCCGACTGCGGGCCGAACGGGTTGAGCAAACCGCTGGCCAGACCGTCGATCATCGCCTGATCGCTGACATAACCGCTGGTGACGCTGGAAACGATTTTGTTCTGGTTGTACGAGGCGCCGACGTTGTAATCCCAACCACCGACCAGGCCATCGAAGCTGAGCAAGAAGCGCTGGCTGGTGTTCTGGTCTTTCGATTCGCGCGGGCCGGCGGCGGTTTCACGCCAGTTAACGTCGACCGGTTGCGTCGGGTCGAGAGCGAACTCGGTCGGCGCCGGGGTGATGCCGTTGCCGGGGTAGTAGGGCGACGAGCCGTCGAGGCTAAGACCGGTCAACGGCGCCGGGCCGACGGCGACGGCGTTGTTGTTGCGCGACCAGAAATATTCGAGGTTGACGTTGTGATCGTCGCCGAGCTTGCCGGTGGTCTTGCCGAAGAACGAAGTCTTCTCGGTCTGCGGCACCAGGTCGATGAACTCACGGGTGCTGAAGCGGCATAAGCCGTCGCGGGCGATCAGGTTGGGCCCGTTGCAGTTGCTGGCGGCCAACGGGTTGGTGGCGTTGCCGTTCTGGCTGTAATTGCCGGGGAACGCGGTGCCGGAGGTCTGATCGAGGCCGCGGCCGGGGGCGTAGTCGGTGGCGAACGAGCGGTCGTTGGCGTCGAGGTTCTGCTGCTTGTTGTAGTTGAACACGCCGAGGACGTTGAAGCGGTCTTCTTCCAGATCGCCGTAACCCCAACTGGCACTCATGTCTTTGGTTGCGCCACCGCCGCTGTGGGTCGGGGTTTCGCCGCCGAGGGTCAACGCGCCGTCGGTGAGGGATTTCTTGGTGATGAAGTTGATCACGCCGCCGATCGCATCGGTGCCGTACAGCGCCGAGGCGCCGTCGCGCAGCACTTCCACGCGCTCGATGGCGGCAAACGGGATCATGTTCAGATCCACCGCGCCGCCCGCCGAGTTGGTGCCCGACAACGCGTTGTTGGCCAGGCGTCGGCCGTTGAGCAGCACCAGCGTCTTGTTCGCGCCGATGCCACGCATGTCGGCGAACGAGGCGCCGCCAGTCGCCGCACCCACGGAGCCTGCGCTGTTGTTGATCGACTGGCTGCCAGTGATGCGCTGGACCAGTTCGGCGGTGGTGGTCACGCCCTGTTTGCGCAGCTCATCGGCCTTGAGAATGGTGATCGGCACCGCGGTTTCCGCATCGACCCGGCGAATCGCCGAACCGGTCACTTCCACCCGTTGCAGTTGCGTGGTGGGCGCGACGACCGCGGCCGCCGCCGGAGCGCTGGCATTGTCGTCCTCGGCCGCTTGCACGGTGCCGGCGCCCATCCCCATGGCCACCAGGTACAGCGGAACGAAACGATGGCGAGAGATCGTGGCCACCAAGGGTTTGAGCATGAAGCGTGGAGTGTTCATCAGCATGGTTGTTTCCGACTTTTATCAGACGTTATCGAAATGGCCTTGTGAGCCGCTCATTGCTCCGCTACCGGTGATACCGCGTGCGGAAAACCACTTTCTTCAAGCAAGCCGATCCCCTCCGAACACGCGTAGCGTTTTTTCGGTCGGCCGATTACGACGGGATTCGTTCAGCGGTGCCGCGCGCGACGTTCAAGTCACGCGCGGCACCGCATTCAGTGGGTGGTCATCACCGAGATCTTGCTGATGCCCGAGCGTTCGATGGAGGCCATGGCTTTCGCCACCTGGCCGTAATTGACGGCGGCGTCGGCCTGCAGCTGCACGCGGACGTCGGCGTCCTTGGCCTTGACCTCCTTGAGGCTGGCTTCCAGGGACTCGGGGGCCAGCTCGGTCTTGGCCAGGTAAAACTTGCCGTCCTGATCGACACTGACCACCACCGGGTCTTTCTTTTCGGCGGGGGCGACGGCGTCGGTTTTCGGCAGGTTGACCTTGATCGCGTTGGTCATCAGCGGCGCGGTGACGATGAACACCACCAGCAGCACGAGCATCACGTCGACCAGCGGCGTGACGTTCATTTCGCTGAGCACTTCATCGCTGTCTTGAGTCGAGAAAGACATCAGCTGGCCTCCCGCACGGCGCTGGTGGTTTTGCTGGCGATGGCCTGACGGCTGATGGAAAACGCGCTGCGCGAGGCGAGGGCGTCGAAGTCGTGGGCGAAGTCATCCATGTCCGCCGAGGCGAGCTTCAGGCGCCGCAGAAAGAAGTTGTAAATCAGCACTGCCGGCACCGCGACGGCAATACCTACCCCGGTGGCGATCAGTGCGTGGCCGATGGGACCTGCGACCGCTTCAAGGCTGGCCGAACCGGTTTCGCCGATGCTTTTCAGCGCTTCCATGATGCCCCACACCGTACCGAACAGGCCGATGAACGGCGCAGTGCTGCCGATGCTGGCGAGAATCGCCTGACCGTTTTCCAGCGAGCGGCGTTCCTTCTGGATCTGCTGGCGCAGGTTGCGTTCCAGACGATCGGAGCGGTTGATGGTGTGCGCCAGTTGTTGCGTGGTGCGCGGCGAATCTTCCACCAGCAATGCCTCGAAACCGCTGCTGGCGATGCGCGCCAGCGAACCCGGATACTGGCTGGCGTGCTCGGCGGCGGTGAGCAGGTCCGGCGCGCTCCAGAAGGCTTTGGTGAACTGTTTGTTCTGCGCTTTCTGACGCAGGTACTGCGCCGACTTGACCAGCAGGATCGCCCAACTGACCACGGAAAACAGCACCAGGCCCCAGAGGACACCGGGGACAATCATCGAAGACAAATCGTTCATGGTTACACCTCGCTTGCGTTAATCAGTAATGAGTCGTTTGCGCCGTCATTGCGGCAATTTGAAATCGATGGTCTGGGTGGCGAAGCCGTCGATCGGCGTGTCACCGCGCTTGGCCGGAATGAACTTCCAGTTCTTCACCGCAGCGACAGCGGCGTCATCGAGTTGCGGCTTGCCGCTGGATTTGGTCACCGTTACCGAGCCCGCGCGACCATTGGCCAGCACCTGAATGCGCAACACCACGCTGCCTTCCCAGTTGCGCCGCAACGCCAGCGACGGGTATTCCGGCGGTGGATTGCCGAGGCTGGCGAGGCCGGAAATCGCTGCCGACTCTTTCACTGGCGCGGGCGCGGCGGCGGGTGCCGGCGGCGCGCTCGGTGCCGCCGGGGCAGCGGGAGCAGCCGGTTGTGGCGGGGCCGGCGGCGCTTTCGCGGGCTCGACCTTCTTCACCGGTTTGGGCTTCTCGAGCGGTTTCGGTTTTTCGATCGGCTTGGGCTTTTCCACCGGTTTGGGCGGTGGCTTGACCGCGTCCTCGTCTTCCACCGGTTCTTCAGGCTCCGGCGGTGGTGGCGGAGGCGGCGGGGGTGGCGGTTCCGGAGTCGGCGGTGCCGGTGGCGTCGGGCTGGTCAGCTCGACGGTCATCTCCGGAATTTGCGGCGGCGTCGGTAGTGGCTCGGTTCTGGACTGCTGGAGAAACCACCAGGCGGCCCCGTGTATCAGCGCCGACACGGCCACCAGCAAGACCATCTGCTGTTTATTCAGGCCGCCGGGTCGTGAGGTATTGGCTGTGAAGGCCGGCCTGCCCGTTGGCGGCGGGACCGGCGCTTCCCGCAACGGCCCCGGCAGGGTTTTATGCTTTACCGCATCGTTCATTAAAGCTCCCTCGGGTAGATGAAGGGCAATAAGCCGCCGTCCGAACATCGGGTGAATGTTCGAGTGGGTGAATGCAACTTTCTTCAAGGTGTGCAGAAGCCGATAGTGGAACTATCCAATTAACAGGGCTTGCGCAAACTTACTGGCTCAGTGCCATTCGACTTCGATTGTTCATTCGCCATTCCATGGTTGTTGTTCTGTTGCTCGAGTCACTTCTGGGTGTCTCATGCCTGTTACATATTGCAACCGTTGTGCCAGATGTTGCTGCAACGTAGCGCAGTTATTTCATGGGTGTTACGCATGTCGCATTTATATAAGTTTTGTCACGGCCAGGCGTTTGTCATGGCGCGCAGTGAACCGTTACCCCGTGGGCCGGAGCTTTTTCAAAGGCGAGTCGGGCTTGACGCTTTATTGCGCGAAATAGCGGAACAGAGCGGTTGCGCGACTGCCGGCCGGTGCACGTGCTGGTGCGCGGCGGACTGATTTGGTGCGGGTCAATGTTCTAGCGGGTCACAGGCTGTTTTCCTTGTTTTTGTTTAACGGAAACCGATGAACTGGTGCTGGTCTGGTTATTCGGCTGGAACGCTTTTGGTGCAATGTTGATTATCTGAAAGTTGTTGTCCGACAATTCTGTAGTTGCGCCGATTAGCGCCGCGAACAATCCCAGTCATATTTAAAAAGTAAATAGCACCTCGCTCTCGGCGAACAATGGATGGCCGATAGTGAGGTGCTGCTGAAGTCAGGTAATAAAGTAAGCAGGGCGGCTGTTCGGATGAACCGGGCCTGGAGTGCACAGATAATAATGGCGAGTGATGCGGCAGAACGTTTGAAGATTCACGCGGTGAACTCCTTGTTGCCAGCCCGGATACGCGAACTTTTGGTTCGGTATCGCACCTTACAAGAACGCGGATAGCGTTCGATGATTGCTCTTGGTGCGGGATGGGCACCGCCAGCGCTGTTGTGCGAGGTATGAATTCGCAAGTCGGCAGTGCATGGGAAAACCGTGCCAGAAGCGTTACACCGGCAGATTATTTCTACACCCGGGCCACAGGCATCTACTCTGTGGCAAAGGTTTTTTCGGGGGATTGGCTATGTATCAGCTCTATGGGCACAAGAATTCTGGCGCCGCGGCGATCGAGGCGGCACTGGAGTTATGCCAGATTGCTTATCGCTTCATTGATAACGAAGCCAGTGCGGAGGCCGCCGAGGCGTTGGCCAAACTCAATCCGCTGAAACAGATTCCGACCTTGCAACTGCCCGACGGCAGTGCGATGACCGAGAGCGCGGCGATTCTGATTCACCTGGGGCTGACGTTTCCCCAATCCGGTCTGCTGCCTGCCGAGGCGGCGGATCGTGACCAGGCGATTCGCGGCCTGGCCTACATCGTCAGCAACTGCTACGCGGCCATCGGCATCATCGATTACCCCGAGCGCTGGTTGATCACGCCGGACGAAGGCGCACGGCAGAACCTGATCGACGGCGCGCGCCGGCGTTTGCACTTCAGTTGGGAATTGTTTGCCGACCAGTTCTCCGGCGAGCTGTACCTGGACGACGAGACGCCGGGGGCCCTGGATGTGCTGGCGGCGGTGGTGACGCGCTGGGAGGGTACCCGCGAGCATCTGCGCCAGACGCGACCGGGGTTCTACGCCTGGCTGCAACGCATCGACCGCCACCCGGTGCTGGCGCCGGTGTTTGCGCGGCACTGGCCGACCTGAGCGCAATCGGTAACCCATGTGGGAGCGAGCCTGCTCGCGAAAGCGTCCGGTCAGCGCCGGATAAGTCGGCTGGCAGACCGCTTTCGCGAGCAGGCTCGCTCCCACAGGGGATTGGGGTGAATGTTGAGGGAATCATTCCCCGCGGATGTACTGCTCCAGCTGTTTGATCAATTCGGCCTGTTCGGCAATTGCTTCCTTGACCAGGTCGCCGATCGACAGCAGGCCGATCAACTGGCCGTCCTCGACCACCGGCAAGTGACGCAGGCGTTTGTCGGACATGATGCCCAGGCAGGTGTCGACGGTCTGTTTGGTGTCCACGGTGATCACGTCCTTGACCATGATGGCGCTGACCGGTGTGCCCACCGACGAGCGCCCGTGCAGCACCAGTTTGCGCGCGTAATCGCGCTCGCTGATGATGCCGACCACCTTGTCGTCTTCCACCACCAGCAGGGCGCCGACGTTTTTCTCGGCCATCTTCATCAGCGCTTCAAGCACCATGTGATCGGGTTTGATCTGGTGCACTTCCTGATTTTTCTGATCTTTGAGCTTGAGCAGTTGGGCGACGGTCTTCATGGCGGTTACTCAGGTGTTGTCGTTGTTCACCAAGCATCGTAGACGCAGCCGCGCAGGGCAAGGTGGCAAAGCGGCAGATAGCGTGCAAAAAACGCCATTTGCCGGGTTTTTCGCAGCTCAAGCGCTGATTTATCGCCAAGGTCATTTCCGGCAATGCCGGGTAGAATGCCGGTCTATCCAGATTCCGAGGTTGCAGTGGTGGATTTACCGCAGGGCTTCGTCCTGACCCGGCACTGGCGCGATACGCCGACCGGCACCGAAGTCGAGTTCTGGTTGGCGACCGACGCCGGGCCGCGTCGTGTGCGCTTGCCGCATCAGCCGTCGGTGGCGTTCATTCCCGCCGAGCAGCGCGAAGCCGCCGAACGCCTGCTGCACGACGAAAAGAACGTCGAACTGCGCCCGCTGGCCCTGCAGGATTTCGAGCATCGTCCGGTGCTGGGTCTGTATTGCCAGCAACACGGCCAGTTGATGCGCCTGGAAACCGCCCTGAGCCGGGCTGGTGTCGATGTGTTTGAAGCCGATGTACGCCCGCCGGAGCGCTATCTGATGGAGCGCTTCATCACCGCACCGGTCGTTTTCAGCGGTACAGCCGACGCTGACGGCGTGTTGCTCAATGCCCAGCTCAAACCCGATCCCAAATACCGGCCGACGCTGCGCCTGGTGTCGCTGGACATCGAAACCACGGAAACCGGCGAGCTGTACTCGATCGCGCTGGAAGGCTGCGGTCAGCGCCAGGTGTACATGCTCGGCGCGCCGAACGGTGACGCCAGCATCGTCGACTTCGACCTCGAATATTGCGATTCGCGCACGCTGATTCTGAAAAAGCTCAACGAGTGGTTCGCGCAGCACGACCCCGACGCGATCATCGGCTGGAACGTCGTGCAATTCGATTTGCGTATCCTTCATCAACATGCGCGACGCCTCGGTGTGCTGTTGAAAATCGGCCGTGGCGGCGAGGAAATGCAGTGGCGTGAGCACGGCAGCCGCAATCACTATTTCGCCTCGGCGGCCGGGCGGCTGATCATCGATGGCATCGAAGCGCTGCGGTCGGCGACCTGGAGCTTTCCGTCGTTCAGCCTGGAAAACGTCGCGCAGACCCTGCTCGGCGAAGGCAAGGCCATCGACAATCCGTACCAGCGCATGGACGAGATCAACCGCATGTTCGCCGAGGACAAACCGGCGCTGGCCAAGTACAACCTCAAAGACTGCGAACTGGTCACGCGGATCTTCGCCAAGACCGAACTGCTGACCTTTTTGCTCGAACGCGCCAGCGTCACCGGCCTGCCGGCGGATCGCAGCGGTGGTTCGGTGGCGGCCTTCACTCATCTGTATATGCCGCTGATGCACCGCCAGGGTTTCGTTGCGCCAAATCTGGGCACCAATCCGCCGCAGGCCAGCCCCGGCGGTTTTGTCATGGACTCGCAGCCGGGGCTCTACGAATCGGTGCTGGTGCTCGATTACAAGAGCCTGTATCCGTCGATCATTCGCACCTTCCTGATCGACCCGGTCGGGCTGATCGAAGGCTTGCAGCACCCGGACGACGCCGATTCGGTGCCGGGCTTTCGCGGCGCGCGCTTCTCACGCACGCGGCACTGCCTGCCGTCGATTGTGTCGCGGGTGGCCGAGGGCCGCGAGACCGCCAAGCGCGAGCACAACGCGCCACTGTCGCAAGCGCTGAAGATCATCATGAACGCGTTCTATGGCGTGCTCGGCTCCAGCGGTTGTCGTTTTTTCGATACGCGGCTGGCGTCGTCGATCACCTTGCGCGGTCACGAGATCATGCTGCGCACCCGCCAGTTGATCGAAGCGCAGGGCCACGCGGTGATCTATGGCGACACCGACTCGACCTTCGTCTGGCTGCGGCGCCCGCATGGCCAGGAGGAGGCAGCGCAGATCGGCCATGCGCTGGTGCAACATGTCAACGACTGGTGGCGTGAGCATGTGCGCAAGGAATATGGGCTGGAAAGTGCGCTGGAATTGCAGTTCGAGATTCATTACAAACGCTTTCTGATGCCGACCATTCGCGGCGCGGAGGAGGGCAGCAAGAAACGCTATGCCGGCCTTGTCACCCGCGCCGATGGCAGCGAAGAAATGGTCTACAAGGGCCTGGAAACCGTGCGCACCGACTGGTCGCTGCTGGCCCGGCAGTTCCAGCAGGAGCTGTATCAGCGGATTTTCCAGCGCAAGCCCTATCAGGATTACGTGCGCGCCTATGTGCGCAAGACGCTGGCCGGTGAGTTCGATGATCGCCTGATCTATCGCAAACGCCTGCGCCGCACCCTCGACGACTACGAACGTAACGTGCCGCCCCACGTGCGCGCGGCGCGCCTTGCCGATGACTACAACGCCGAGCACGGGCGCCCGCGGCAATATCAGAACGGCGGCTGGATCAGTTACGTGATCACCCTGGCCGGCCCGGAGCCGCTAGAAGTGCGCCGCGCTGCCATCGATTACGACCACTACATCACCCGGCAACTGCAACCGGTGGCGGATGCGATTCTGCCGTTCGTCGAGGACGATTTCTCAACCCTGATCGGCGGGCAACTGGGCCTGTTTTGAGTCGAGCAGTTGCAGCGTCCACTCATCGAGAATGCCGTGGAAATATCGCTCCAGCGCCTGATCGAACACGCTGTCAGCGCCAGCGAACTGGGCGAACAGCGTCATTGAGGAATGAAATTTGAGATCGTCCGGGTGGCCGAACATCTCATTAATCGAGCGCTGCGGCACGGCCAGCACCCATTGCGTGCAGGTGCGCAATCGTGCGCCGAGCAATTCGTGCATCAGATAAGCCTGCGCTTCCTCGGCCGAGCCATGGCAAAGCGCCGTGCCATCTCACTGCCGCCCAGCCCGGCGAACTGCGGAAAGACGAACCACATCCAGTGACTGCGTTTGCGGCCCTCGCCAAGCTCGCGCTGGACGCGCTCGAACACCGGGTCTTGCGCCTGGATGAAACGTTGCAGGTTGAACGGGTCGTGCTGATCCGTGCTTCTCATCGCGAAGCCCTCGCCAGTCGACAGCGGCTCAGACCATGGCCAGCCGCTGCTTGCGTTGTGGCGCTTGAAATACCTGGTCCAGCGCCGCCAGATCCCCGGCCTCCAGTTGCAGCTGCGCGGCTTGAGCATTGAGTTGCACATGCTCTGGGTGCACAGCCTTGGGAATCGCAATCAGCCCATCCTGACGCAGAATCCACGCCAGCGAAACCTGTGCCGGGGTCACGCCATGACGAGCGGCAATGTCTTTGAGCACCGGCTCGGCCAGCATCGCGCCGCCCTGGCCGATCGGACAGTACGCCATCAGCGGCATGTGCTGGTGCTGGCACCACGGCAACAGATCGAATTCGATCCCGCGTTCTTCGAGGTTGTAGAGCACCTGATTGGTCGCGCACTGCGAACTGGAGAGTTCTTCGAGATCGTCGACGTCGAAATTCGACACGCCCCACCGGCCGATCTTGCCGTCCTCGCGCAGGCGTTCGAACGCTTCGACGGTTTCTTCCAGCGGATACTGGCCGCGCCAATGCAGCAGATAGAGGTCGATGTAATCGGTGTCGAGCCGGCGCAGGCTGCGCTCGCAGGCTTGTGGAATGCCTTTGCGGCTGGCGTTGTGCGGGTAGACCTTGCTGACCAGAAACACCTGATCGCGAAGGCCGGTGATGGCCTCGCCAACCACCGTTTCCGCACCGCCCTCGGCGTACATTTCGGCAGTGTCGATCAGCGTCATGCCCAGCTCGATGCCGCTGCGCAACGCTGTCACTTCACGTTTGTGCGCCGAGCGGTCCTCACCCATGCGCCAGGTGCCCTGGCCAATCACCGGCACCTGCACGCCGGCCAACTCGAGGGTACGCATGCAAACCTCCTTTTGTGGATATGTCGATTCCTCTAATGGGGCAGCAGGATAGTCCAGATCGTTCCCACGCTCTGCGTTCCGGCTCGAGAAGGGACGCTCCGCGTTCCAGCTTGTGAGGGGACGCAGAGCGTCGCGGGCTGCATTCCCACGCGGGAGCGTGGGAATGATCTGGGGAGGGGTTATTTGGCGGAGAACTTCAGCACGACGCTCTGGGTATAAGTCTGCCCCGGGTCAAGGCGGGTGCTCGGGAAGTTCGGTTGATTCGGCGAGTCCGGGTAGTGCTGGGTCTCGAGGGTGAACGCGCCCCAGTGCGGATACACCTTGCCGCCCTTGCCCTTGACCGTGCCGTCGAGGAAGTTGCTGGTGTAGAACTGCACACCCGGCTCGCTGGTGAACAGCTGCAGATGGCGGCCCGATTGCGGATCGCTGACTTCGGTGGCGACTTTGCTGATATCACCCTTGGTGTCCAGCGCCCAGTTGAAGTCGAAGCCACCCTGTTTCGGCTCGGCGAATTTCAGTTGCGGATGGTCAGCCTTGATGTGCGTGCCGATCGGTGTCGGCTTGGTGAAGTCCATGGGCGTGCCCGCAACGGGCGCCAGTTCACCGGTCGGAATCAGCTTGGCGGTGACCGGGGTGTAATGGCTGGCGTGCAGGGTTGCGACCTGTTTGAGAATGTCGCCATTGCCGGCGCCGGCGAGGTTGAAGTAACTGTGGTTGGTCAGGTTCAGCACCGTCGGTTTATCGGTGGTCGCCTTGTAATCGATGCGCAGCTCGTTGGCATCGGTCAGGCGATAGGTCACCTCGGTGGTGAGGTTGCCGGGGAAACCCATCTCGCCATCCGCCGACAGATAGGTGAGGGTCACGCCGACCGAATCCTTATCCTTGGTTTCCTCGGCTTTCCAGACTCTCTTGTCGAAACCCTGGGTGCCGCCATGCAGCGCGTTGGTCTTGTCGTTCTGCGGCACTTGATAGCGCTTGCCGTCCAGTTCGAAGGCGCCGTCGGCCAGGCGGTTGCCGAAACGGCCGATGGTCGCGCCGAAATACGCGGTGCCTTTCTGGTAGCCCTGCACATCGTCGAAACCGAGCACCACGTCGTCGAACTTGCCGTGCTTGTCGGCGACTTTCAGCGATTGCAGGGTCGCGCCGTAGGTGATGACGGTGGCCTGCATGCCGTGGCCGTTGCGCAGGATGTATTGCTCGACGGGGGTGCCGTCATTGGTTTTGCCGAAGGCTTTGTGTTCGGCGCTGAGGCCCGCCGCGTTGGCAGAAAGGGTAGTGATCATCAGGGACAGTCCGAGGCCGGAAAGCAGGTGACGGGATTGAAGCATGGTTGACCTTCCTTTTTGTTGTTGTTTTCGAAATCTGCAATTAGTCATGCTATTGGAAAATTAGCAGAGGATTTATAGCCGACATCATGGTAAATGCAAATATAAAGTCCGACTAATTAAGGGGGTGTGATTGGCCGAAGGTCGGTTCACGCGCCGGGCACTGCACTTTTTCGCAATCGGCGGCTCTATCCATGGCCAGGATGCGGTGACTCCCGTCGCACCGGAATGTGCCAGTTCGAGAATTCATGCCGAGCGCTTTTAACCTGATCGTCTCTCTGTTTCGTCGGCCCTGCCTGCTGTTGGCTTGCCTGTCGTCGCTGCTGTTCAGCGGTTGCAGCCACCAGAACGGCAACGGCTTCATCACCCAGATGCGTGAGGGCCAACCGCAGGAATTTCTGCAGACCAGCGTCGACCGCATGGCCACGCTGGCGATGCGCGACAATCTCAACAGCCTCTATCGCCTGATGGGCAAGCTGTACTTGCGCAACCCTGAAGAGCTGCGCAAATCGGGTTTTCTCAACATCAACACCGCGGTTAAACAAGTGCGCCTGGCCGTCGAGCAGCAACAGCCGCTGCCGGTGCTCGGCGGGCGCAAGGACCTCGCCGCGCTGAGCTACGCAATGAGCCCGGAATTTCTCGGCGACCGCGTCGGCGCGTTCATCTATGCGATCGGCAGCATGCTGGTCACCGCGCACGGCAATCGCACCGAGTTCTACATGACTGACGCGATCAACCCGACCTTCGTTCACAACGCTGCACGCAATATCGAAAAAGCCACGTGGATTTTGTCCCAGCGCCAGAACAAGGAAGGTCAACCGCTGCTGTTTTCCAATGAGATCTCGGAGGAGGGCACCAACCTGAGCTTCGCCACCGAGTTCAGCAAGATTGTGGCGCGTCTGGATCTGCTGACGCAGATGCTCGACGAGCGCTATCGCAGGATCGGTTTGAATTACGCGCAGAGTTTGCTGTTCTTGAATTTCTTGCCGGTGCAGTGAGCACGGTGATGAGGCTTACACATCAAACCCTGTGGGAGCTGGCTTGCCAGCGATGGGGCCGGGTCAGTCAATATATTAGCGCCTGATCCACCGCCATCGCTGGCAAGCCAGCTCCCACAGCGATGGCGTCGCGGCAATAAATTTTGTATACAATCGCTCGCCTCGATTGATCCAAATGGAGCTGCACCCGTCATGACCGACCCCGCAAGCGCCGATTTCAGCCGCGTCGACCCTAGCGTCCGCGCCGACAAACTGCCCATCGCCGCGTTACTGGCATTCGCCATGACCGGTTTCATCGCCATCCTCACCGAAACCCTGCCGGCCGGGCTGCTGCCGCAGATCGGCGCCGGCCTCAACGTCAGCGAAGTGCTCGCCGGACAACTCGTCACGCTGTACGCGCTGGGCTCGATCGTCGCGGCGATTCCGCTCACCGTGGCCACGCGCGGCTGGCCACGGCGGCGGGTGTTGCTGATGACGGTCGGCGGTTTTCTGTTGTTCAACACCGTTACCACGTTTTCCAGCCATTACGGCCTGACGCTGGCGTCGCGTTTCCTTGCCGGGATGGCGGCAGGATTGTCATGGGGAATCATGGCCGGCTACGCGCGCGGCATCGTGCCGGTGCATCAGCAGGGGCGGGCGCTGGCGATTGCCATGCTCGGCACCCCGGTGGCGCTGTCGCTGGGTACGCCGGCCGGAACCTGGCTGGGCAACCTGATCGGCTGGCGCGCCTCGTTCGGGATCATGTCGGCGCTGGCGCTGGTGTTGGCGGCGTGGATCGTCATCGCCGTGCCGGATCGTCCGGGCCAGGCCAGCGATGAACGCCTGCCCTTGCTCGAATCGCTGCGCTTGCCGGGTGTGCGGCCGGTGCTGTTCGTGGTGCTGACGTGGATGCTCGGGCACAACATTCTTTATACCTACATCGCGCCGTTCCTGGCTCAGGCTGGTCTGGCCGATCGGGTCGATCTGGTGCTGCTGGTGTTTGGCCTGTGCTCGTTGGTGGGCATCTGGGTCATCGGCCTGCTGGTCGATCGCTGGTTGCGCAAGCTGACCCTGATCAGCCTCGCGCTGTTCGCCGTGACCGCACTGGTGCTGGCGCTGGCCGCTCCATCACCGCTGGTTGTTTACGCCTGCATGGCGGTGTGGGGCCTGTCGTTCGGCGGTTCGGCGACGTTGTTGCTGACCTCGGCAGCGGACTCGGCCGGCGACCACGTCGACGTGGTGCAGGCGATGCTCACCACCTCGTGGAACGTCGCGATTGCCGGCGGTGGTCTGTTTGGCGGTGTGTTGCTGGACCGGGCCGGGGCGATGTCTTTTCCGTGGGCGCTGCTGATCCTGTCGCTGATCGCCTTGGCCACGGTGTGGTGCAACCGAACCCACAGCTTCAAGGTGGGGCGGCGGCTGCACTGAATCTCTGGAGCAGCCCTGTGGGAGCGAGCCTGCTCGCGAAAGCGGTGGGTCAGGCGACTCAGTTGTCGACTGATACGACGCCTTCGCGAGCAGGCTCGCTCCCACAGAGGGAAATTGGCGGTGTATTCGATATGGCATAACGATAGACCGCATCGATATATGTGGTTATAAGAAAAATCGCTATGCTGCGGGCCAGATTTTTCCTGTCGTTTTTCTGGACGGTTTAATGGAATTGGCAAATTTCGGCCTGGTGATTGCCGGGCTGGTGGTGGGTTTTATCGTCGGCATGACCGGTGTCGGCGGTGGTTCGTTGATGACGCCGATCCTGCTGTGGTTCGGCATCAACCCGGCAACCGCAGTGGGCACCGACCTGCTGTACGCCGCCATTACCAAATCCAGCGGCGTCCTCGTCCACAAAAAGAACCAGAACATCGACTGGGCCATCACCGGCTGGCTGACCCTCGGCAGCGTGCCGGCAGTGGCCATGACCCTGTGGTTTCTCAGCACCCTGCACACCGCGCCCGAGGCGATGAACGCGATCATCAAACAGGCGCTGGGCTTCGTGCTGTTCGCCACCGCGCTCGCTATCTTCTTCAAAAAGCGCCTGCTCGCATTTGCCCACAAACGCGCCGGCGGCAACTACAACCCCAGCGGTTCACGCCTTAACGTAATGACGGTGATCACCGGCCTGATCCTCGGCACCATGGTCGCGCTGACCTCGATCGGCGCCGGTGCCCTCGGCACGGTCGCCTTGTTCATCCTCTATCCGTTGTTGCCAACCCGCCGCCTGGTCGGCACCGAAATTGCCCACGCCGTCCCCCTGACCCTGGTCGCCGGCCTCGGCCACGCGAGCATGGGCAACATGGACTGGGGCGTCCTCGGCTTTCTGCTGGTCGGCTCGCTGCCCGGCATCTGGCTCGGCAGCCACCTGACCGGACGCATTTCCGACGAAGTCCTGCGCCCGTGCCTGGCGACGATGCTGGTGCTGATCGGGTACAAGTTGGCGTTTTGATCAAGCCATGACTGAAACCACCGTCCATTGCGAGGGTCGCCTCGTCATCACCGTTGAGCCGCGTGAGATGCGCATGAGCCATTGGCTGTACGCGCCGCTCATGGTCGATCGGCAGCGCGAGCAAGTGCTGCTGGATCTGACGGGCAGCCTGTGGGATTTGATCGGAACCGCTAACGAGACGGCCAATGGCATCGATCTGCTGTTGCGCAAGTACCCCGGCGACCGGGCTTCTGTCACGCTGAGTGTTGAACTGGTCAGCGGTGCACTCAAGCTCGGCAGCCGGGCGGTGGATCCTGCGCAGTTGCTCTCAGCGCTTGATTCAGCGCTGGAGTGAGGCTCAATCGCCTCGGCACAGTCAGTGCTGTATGACGAACTTCATTACCGTCACCGGCAGGTTTTCGTACTCCAGATCTTCAACCACCTCCCAGCCCAGTCGCGCGTACAGCGACTGCGAGGCATCGGTGTATAGATACAATTGCGGCACGCCTAGCGCGGTCGCTTCTTCAACCACCCGGTTGACCAGTTGCGAGGCGACACCGCGTCCACGCTCTTCAGTCTTTACGTAAACCCCTGCCAACCAAGGCGTCAGTTCCGGGCGTAGCTTCAGATCGCTTTCGATCAGCAGTGCGCCGCCGAGCAGTCGCGAGCCTTCAAGCGCCACCACAACGCTGGGGACGGTGCCCTTGCCGCACGACTCGCGCATGTGTTCGATGCGGTCCTCGACGGTTTGCCCCGGACGAAACTCGCCCCATTCGTTGAAGTTGAGTGTCGCCAGTTCTTCAATCAATTCGGGGTGATCGCATAAGTAATCGATGTGCATGCGTGTGAACTCCATTTCATCAGCGAAAACAGCCACCCTAATGCGCCCACAGCAGGTAAGCAAATCCGTGCGGTGATCATGCTGCTCTTGTTGCGCAATGTCGTGTCTGTCCTAAGCTTCGGGAAAGGCGAAACATATTTGCCCGACTGCACCGGAACAATCGCCGCGATGCGCAATCAGTAGAGCGTGGATATCAAAAGGAGATGCGCATGCTCATCAGGTCACTGACCCTGACATTCTTGCTGGCGATGGCCGGTCCCTTGTTCGCCGCCGACAGCGATTCGCCGCTGGCCGGCGATGTCGGCCGAGCCCGACCGCTGATCGTCATCGCACAAAGCACCGTCGACCCGGTGTGGGTCAGCCTGAAAAAGTCGCTGGAGGACCCAGCCAACAAAAAGGGCGTCACCGACCGCAACATCAAGGTCTACACCATTCTCAACATGTCTGGCCAACTCGACGGCAAGGACATGGGCCAACAGGACACCATGGCGCTGCTACGCTCGCTCAAACTAGGCGCCGGTGCATATCCGAAAGTGTTCCTGGTGGGCAAGGACGGCGAGACCAAACTCTCCGCCTCCGGTGACGAGGCCAAGGCTTTGAGCCTGGCGAAAATTTTCGAAACCATCGACGCCATGCCAATGGCTGAAAAAGAAGCCGCGGCCGCCGCTCAGGCCGCCCCGGCCGCTGCCGAACCGGAGCCTGCCAAAGGCGCGAAAGGCACCAAGCCGAGCAAGCCGGCGAAACCGAGCAAGCCGCCGGAAATGCCGGATGATTGATCACGCACTCAACTGAATAAACCCTATCCCCTGTGGGAGCGAGCCTGCTCGCGATTGCGGTCCATCAGTCACCTTATCGGTGGCTGACTCACCGGGATTCGCGAGGAGGCTCGCTCCCACATTTTTTTCCTGCTCAATCAGCCACAGCACTCAAAATCCTGTGAGCAATCTTCACCCGCTCCGCAATCGGAAAGTTCTTGTTCGCCATGATCGCAATACCCACGTCTTTGCTCGGTACAAACGCTACATACGCGCCAAAACCTGCGGTAGAACCGGTCTTGTTGATCAGTACGTTCTCGGGTTGTGGCTGCGGTGGGTTCAGCCATTGCACCTTGTGCGCCTGCATGGCCATTTCCGTGGAGTTGCCGGCGAGCAGGCGTTCGAGGCTGATCGGGTAGGGGTACATTTCCCAGCCCAGGCCCTGGGTCATGTCGCCGACGCGGTAGTAACCGGTGTGGGTGTTGGCGATGGTTTGGGGCAGGGGGGACGCCAGAGTTTCAGGTTTGAGATTGGCCTGCACGTAACGCAGCAGGTCCACGGCACTGGTTTTCACCGCGTAGGCTTGCAGGTCGAGGGCGCCGGGGCGGACGCGCACGGGTTTGTCGTCCTTGTCATAGCCTTGCGCGTACAGGCTCATCTGTTCAGCGGGGACGCTGAGGAACGTGTGTTGCAAACCCAGTTTCGGCAGCAAGGTTTGCGTCATCGCTTGGTCGAACGGCTGGCCGAGGCTCTTTGCCGTCAGGTAGCCGAACAGGCCGAGGCTCGGGTTGGAATACTGGCGATGGCTGCCGGCCGGCCAGGTGGGTTTCCACTGCTGAAAGTAGCCGAGCATGGTCTCAGGCGAATCCGCGTCAGCCGGAAACTGCAGCGGCAAGCCGCCGGCGCTGTAAGTGCCCAGTTGCAGCACGCTGATGTTGTCGAAGGCGCTGCCGTGCAGTTCAGGCCAGAGTGTGCTGGCCTTGGTCGACAGGTCCAGTTTGCCGGTGGCTTGGGCGAAACCTGCGAGGGTGGCGGTGAAGGTTTTGCTGATCGAGCCGATTTCGAACAGGGTGTTCTCGCTGACTTTTTGCCCGGTGTCTTTGGCGGCGACGCCGTAGTTAAAGTAATGCGGCTTGCCATTGACGGTCAGCGCTACGGTCAGGCCGGCGATGTTCTGCTGCTGCATGATCGGCGTCACCGTTGCGCTGACCAGTGCTTGCAACTGCGCATCGTCAGGTACGGCGGCGAGGCAGGCCGTAAAGCCGAAAAACAGGCTGAACGCTGCGCAGGAAAAGGCTTTGCTTGAAGTGATGGATGGCATGAATGAACCACTCTCCATGAGTGTTGATGTTGTTATCCCGCTACACTGCGGACGGTTTTCTCGTGAGGTCGCTGATCAGCGCCGCCAATCTAGTCAGCTCGGCAGCCGACGACAAACGATGAAAACTCGCACGAGCCATTAGAAAAATTTGGGGTAGGGCATGATTCGACCGCAATTGCCGCTGAACGCACTGCGCGCCTTTGAAGCGTCGGCGCGTCATTTGAGCTTCACTCGCGCCGCCGTGGAATTGTGCGTGACGCAAGCGGCGGTCAGCCATCAGGTCAAAAGCCTTGAGGCGCAGCTTGGCGTCAGCCTGTTCAAACGCCTGCCCCGCGGGCTGATGCTGACCAGCGAAGGTGAAACCCTGCTGCCGGTGCTGAACACGTCTTTCGATCACATCGCACAGATCCTCGAACGCCTCGCCAGTGGGCAGTATCGCGAAACATTGACCGTCGGCGCAGTCGGCACGTTCGCCGTGGGCTGGCTATTGCCGAGGCTGGCGGACTTCCGGGCGAAACATCCGCTCATAGATTTACGGCTGTCGACCAATAACAATCGCGTGGACGTTGCGGCAGAAGGGCTGGATTACGCGATTCGCTTCGGAGCGGGGGCGTGGCATGGCATCGAAGCGACGCGTTTGCTCGATGCGCCGCTGTCGGTACTGTGCGTGCCGGAGATCGCTCGACAATTGCATGCACCAGCGGACCTGTTGCAGCAGACCTTGCTGCGTTCCTATCGCACGGATGAGTGGCCGCAGTGGTTTCAGGCAGCCGGCTTGGCAACTCATGCCGCGCCGCCGCAAAGCATCATGTTCGATTCGTCATTGGCGATGATGGAGGCAGCCATTCAGGGAGGGGGCGTGGCGTTGGCGCCGCCACTGATGTTCGCTCGGCAACTGGCGGCAGAGGTGATTTGCCAGCCGTTTGTGGTCGAGATCACCACCGGCAGCTATTGGTTGACGCGGTTGCAGTCGCGCCCTGAGTCGGCAGCGATGATGGCGTTCAAAAACTGGCTGGTACACATTTCTGTCTGACTCCCATCATTCCCTGTGGGAGCTGGCTTGCCAGCGAAGAGGCCGGCATGGCCAATATTGATGCTGGCAAGCCCACCGCAATCGCTGGCAAGCCAGCTCCCACAGGTTCATCTGTCAAACCCAAAGATCTTGCTCAACCCAGGGTTCCCGTTCAACGCACCAGACACGGCCGCTTGTTATCGAACTTCCAGCCCGGAATCAAAAACTGCATCGCCACGCTGTCATCCCGCGCGCCGAGGCCCATGCCTTTGTAGAGTTCGTGGGCCTTGGCCACCTGATCCATATCCAGCTCGACACCCAGCCCCGGTTTTTGCGGCACTTGCACGCAGCCGTCGACGATTTGCAGCGGTGCTTTGGTCAGGCGCTGGCCGTCCTGCCAGATCCAGTGGGTGTCGATCGCGGTGATGTCGCCCGGTGCTGCAGCGGCGACGTGGGTGAACATCGCCAGCGAAATATCAAAGTGATTGTTGGAATGCGAGCCCCAGGTCAGGCCCCATTCGTGGCACATCTGGGCGACGCGCACCGAACCCTGCATGGTCCAGAAATGCGGATCGGCCAGCGGAATGTCCACGGACTGCAACTGAATCGCGTGGCCCATTTCGCGCCAGTCGGTGGCGATCATGTTGGTCGCGGTTTTCAGCCCGGTGGCGCGGCGGAATTCAGCCATCACTTCACGGCCGGAATAACCGTTCTCCGCACCGCACGGGTCTTCGGCATAGGCCAGAACATGATGCTGATCGCGGCACAGGCGGATCGCCTCTTTCAGTGACCAGGCACCGTTCGGGTCGAGGGTGATGCGCGCCTCCGGGAAACGCTCGGCGAGGGCGGTGACCGCTTCGATTTCAGCATCGCCACTGAGCACGCCGCCCTTGAGCTTGAAGTCCTTGAAACCGTACCTGGCATGCGCCGCTTCGGCCAGACGCACCACGGCTTCAGCGGTCATGGCTTTCTCATGACGGACGCGGAACCAGTCGTTGTCGGCCTCCGGTTCGCTGCGATAGGCGAGGTCGGTTTCGCGTTGATCGCCGACGTAAAACAGATAGCCAAGCATCTTCACTTCGTCACGTTGCTGGCCCTCGCCGAGCAACGCTGCCACCGGCACGTCGAGGTGCTGACCGAGCAGGTCGAGCAGAGCGGCTTCAAGGCCGGTCACGGCGTGGATGGTGATGCGCAGATCGAACGTCTGCAGGCCACGGCCGCCGGCATCGCGGTCGGCGAAGGTCTGGCGCACCTGGTTGAGGATCTTCTGATACGTGCCGATCGGGCTGCCGACCACCAGGTTGCGCGCGTCTTCCAGAGTCTGGCGAATGCGCTCGCCACCGGGCACTTCACCGACGCCGGTGTGGCCGGCGTTGTCCTTGAGGATGACGATGTTGCGGGTGAAAAACGGCCCGTGGGCGCCGCTCAGATTGAGCAGCATGCCGTCGTGACCGGCCACCGGGATGACCTGCATGTCGGTGATGATCGGGGCTTTGGCGGTGTCGTGTACGCTCATTGTTGTTTTCCTTTGCAGACGAATTCAGGCGTGTTTCGGCGCGGCGTCGGCCACGGCGTTTTCAGCAGCAGGTTTTGGTGTGGTGCGTGCGGCGAAGACGATGATCGCGGCAATGATCGAGGTCGCGGCCAGACCATAGAGGCCGCCCTGAATCGAGCCGGTGTGTTCTTCGAGCAAGCCGAAGGTGGTCGGCGCAACGAAGCCGCCGAGGTTGCCTACCGAGTTGATCAGCGCGATCACCGCAGCGGCGATGCGGGCATCCAGATAAGCCTGCGGAATCGGCCAGAACAGCGACGACGCCGACTTGAACCCCAGCGCCGCAAAGCAGATCGCCACGAAAGCGAAAATCGGCCCGCCGGTGGTGGACATGAACATCCCCGCCGCAGCGATCAACAGCGCCGTGGCAACCCACGCTTGCTGGTGTTTCCACTTCGCCGAGAGCGAGGCGAACGCATACATGCCGACAATCGACAGCAGCCACGGAATCGAGTTGAACAGGCCGACCTGCACGTCGCTCAGCTCACCCATTTTCTTGATGATGCTCGGCAGCCAGAACGTCGCCGCGTAGATGGTCAACTGAATGAAGAAATAGATCAGGCAGAACAGAATGATCTGCCGGTCCTTGAGCAATTTGCCCAGCGACGGACGGATTGGAGTCGCGGCTTCGCGGGCCTTTTGCTCGTCGTCGATGGCCGTGACCAGGGCGTCCTGTTCGGCGCGGGTCAGCCATTTCGCATCGTGAGGTTTGGCGTCGAGCCAGAACCAGACGAACACGCACAGGCCCACCGAGAACATCCCTTCGATGAAATACATCCACTGCCAGCCATGCATGCCCAGGCCGTTGATCTGCAGGAGCAGGCCGGACAGCGGCCCGGAGATCAACGAAGCCACGGCCGAGCCACTGAGGAAAATCGCAATCGCCTTGCCGCGCTCGGCGCCGGGCAGCCAGCGGGTGAAATAATAGATCACGCCGGGGAAGAAACCGGCCTCAGCCACACCCAGCAGGAACCGCAGGATGTAGAAGTGGGTTTCGTTCTGGATGAACGCCATGCCGGCGGCGACCAAGCCCCAGGTGAACATGATGCGGGTCAGCCAGATACGCGCGCCGACTTTCTGCAAGAGCATGTTGGAAGGGACTTCGAATAATGCGTAACCGATGAAGAACAGCCCGGCGCCGAAGCCGTAGGCGGCTGCACCGATACCGAGGTCGTGTTCCATGTGGGTGCGGACGAAACCGATGTTCACCCGGTCAATGTAATTGACGATGAACATGATCACGAAGAGCGGCAGGACGTGGCGTTTGACTTTCGAGATGGCCGAGGCGAGCGTCGGCTCGACACCCTCGTGCATCCCCGAGACGGAGGTTTTCACTCGGTTTTCTCCCACTGATTATTTTTATGCGGGTAGATCTGGGTGCTGCGTTGTTGATAGACATCATACAACCGGAAATTTTTGTCCTACAAGTGGGGTGGGGTGATTAATTTCGTCTTGAGAAAGTGGTTTTTATGCTTTTTTACTTCGTGAGCGCCGTATTCATTGGCTTTTCAATGGCGGGTGCATCGCTGTTTGCCTTTTCAAAGTGCGGCTGGGTGGCGAAGAGGTTTAATGAGGATCTCGGGTGAACTTCAATGTTGTCATACAAGCTGGCTGCATTAGAGGGTCAAAATCAGTCTCGCCAACGCCACGCGCGGTGCTACGATCGGCAAGCCCCGATCACCGGACCCGATCATGCAAGAAGACTTCGACGCCCCTGCCCGCAAACGTGCGCACAACCTCGCACACGACCTGGTGGAAAAGCTTACCCAGAGCATTCTGCTCGGCCAGATGACGCCGGGTGACAAGCTGCCGTCGGAGAATTCCATCGTTCAAGAGCACGGCGTCAGCCGCACGGTGGTGCGTGAGGCGATTTCCAAATTGCAGGCGTCGGGGCTGGTGGAAACCCGCCACGGCATCGGCACGTTCGTCATCGAACGCGCCCCGGAGCAGGGCCTGCGTTTGAATGTCGACACGGCGCTGGGCGTGCGCAGCATGCTCGAACTGCGCCTCGGTCTGGAAACCCAGGCGGCGGCACTCGCCGCGCAGCGGCGCAGCGAGCAGCAATTGCTGCAGATGCGCCAGGCGCTGGATGACTATCAGCGGCTGCTGGACAACAACGACAGTTGCGTCGAGGCGGATCGGCGCTTCCACCTGTTGATCGCCGAGGCCACCGGCAATGTCTGCTTCAGCGAGATCATGCAGCATCTGGGCAGCGCGATGATCCCGCGTACCCGTCTCAATGCTGCCGAACGGGGCGCAGCGGATCTGAGCAAGCTCGGGCAACTGGCCAATCTGGAGCACGAGGCGATTCTGAATGCGATCAAGCGCCAGGACCCGGAAGCGGCGCGGGCGGCGATGTGGCTGCACCTGACCAACAGCCGTGATCGCTTTTCTGCGCAGGGGTGAATGCCGCTGGTCTGCTGCGTAGCACCCCGCCCATATTGAGCGCCTCCAAACAATACGTCCGGACGTTCCGGCGCTGTTTTTATGAGGTGCACCATGGCTGACGATTCGCTGTTTCCGGGCGGCATTGCGCCCACCGACCAGACCCACCGCGTTCCCGGCACCGACGAGCCGACCCTGAGCGATCACGACGCGCCGCCGGGCATGGACCCGGGGCGCGATCCCTTGAGCGATGCTGACCGGCCGGAAGACTGGAAAGACCCCGCCACTGATGATGTGCCGCCGGCGGATGAGCCAACGCCGTTGTCGGATGATCGGCGCTGAGCCTTGAGGTTGATGGTGGATTGGCTGGCCGCTTCGCGAGCAGGCTCGCTCCCACAGGGGATCGGGTCTGCTAGGGATATCAGGTCGTATGGATATCGCGCATCAGTAACCCGAAGCGCAGATCCACCGCATCCGGTATCGGCAGATAAACCGTGTGGCCATCTCCCGGCGCCACGTCGATGGTCTCGCCGTTGAGGTTGTGCAGTTCGCGCAGATCAAAATGAAAGTTGCCCTTGGGCGTCATCAGTTCCAGATGATCGCCCACGGCAAAACGGTTCTTCACCTTGACCTCGGCCAGCCGTTCACGCCGTTCGCTGGTCAGTTCGCCGACGAACTGCTGACGTTCCGAAACCGAACTGCCGTGCTGATAGTTCTGATATTCATCATGCACATGCCGGCGCAGAAAACCTTCGGTGTAGCCGCGCTGGGCCAGTGATTCGAGATCGCTCATCAGGCCGCGGTCGAACGGCCGGCCGGCGACTGCATCGTCAATGGCGCGGCGGTAAACCTGCGTGGTGCGGGCGCAATAGAAATGCGATTTGGTCCGGCCTTCGATTTTCAGCGAATGCACGCCCATGCGTGTCAGGCGCTCGACGTGCTGCACGGCGCGCAGGTCCTTGGCGTTCATGATGTAGGTGCCGTGCTCGTCTTCGAAGGCCGGCATCAATTCGTCCGGGCGGTTGGCTTCCTGCAACAGGAACACCTGATCGGTGGGCGCGCCGAGGCCCAGCGTCGGCTCGGGCTGGAAGGTCTGCACGATCTCGCCGAGCTGGTTTTCCGTGGCCTGCTGCGCCGAGTATTTCCAGCGACAGGCATTGGTGCAGGTGCCCTGATTGGCGTCGCGCTTGTTCAGGTAGCCGGAGAGCAGGCAGCGTCCGGAGTAAGCCATGCACAGCGCGCCGTGAACGAACACTTCCAGCTCCATGCCGGGCACTTGATCGCGGATTTCGCCGATTTCTTCCAGCGATAATTCCCGCGACAAGATGATCCGGCTGACGCCTTGCTGCTGCCAGAACTCGACGCTCGCCCAGTTCACCGTGTTGGCCTGCACCGACAAGTGAATCGGCATCTGCGCAAAATGCCGGCGCACCAGCATGATCAGCCCCGGATCGGACATGATCAGCGCATCCGGCGCCATCTCGATCACCGGCGCCAGATCCTTGAGAAAGGTCTTCAGCTTGGCGTTGTGCGGGGCGATGTTGACCACCACGTAGAAGCGCTTGCCCTGCGCCTGCGCCTCACGGATGCCCAGCGCCAGATTGGCATGATCGAATTCGTTGTTGCGCACCCGCAGGCTGTAACGCGGCTGGCCGGCGTACACCGCATCGGCGCCGTAGGCGAAGGCGTAACGCATGTTTTTCAGGGTGCCGGCGGGAGCGAGCAGTTCGGGTGCGCTGAGGGTCGAGTTCATGATGGCGGTCGCAAAAGCGCGGCAGCGTAAGCGAGGTGCAGCGAGGGTTTATTGATCTGGATCTATGCTCAACGAATAAACAGGGCACTCGCGCACGTCGCGGGTGACTAAGGTTCGGGGCGTGCGTGACGCCTGACAGACATGGACCGGACATGAACGAAAAGAGTCTTCAATTCAAATCCCTGACAGTGCTGCTGGTGTTGGTTACGGTGGCCTTCATCTGGATCCTGCTGCCGTTCTATGGCGCGGTGTTCTGGGCGGTGATTCTCGGCATTCTGTTTGCGCCGGTGCAGCGCAGGCTGCAAATCAAATTCGGCTGGCCGCGCAACCTGACGTCGCTGTGCACGTTGAGCCTGTGCCTGATCATCGCGATTCTGCCGGTGATCATCGTCAGCATTCTGCTGGTGCAGGAGGGGGCGACGGTTTACAAGAATATTGAAAGCGGTGAGCTGGACATTGCCGCCTATCTGGCCCAATTCAAGCACAGCCTGCCGCCGTACTTTCAGCATCTGCTCGACCGTTTCGGCATGGGCGAACTCGACAGCCTGCGCGAGAAAATCGTCAAGGCCGCCATGCAGGGCAGTCAGGTGCTGGCGACTCAGGCGTTCAGTTTCGGCCAGGGCACTTTTGAATTCGTGGTGAGTTTTTTCATCATGCTGTACCTGCTGTTTTTCTTCCTGCGTGACGGCCCCGAACTGGCGCGCAAGATGCGCACTGCCGTGCCGCTGGAGGAAAACCACAAGCGTCGCCTGCAACTGAAATTCAACCGGGTGGTGCGTGCGACCGTCAAAGGCAACGTGCTGGTGGCCGTGACGCAAGGTGCGCTGGGCGGGGCGATTTTCTGGTTTCTCGACATTCCCAGCGCGTTGCTCTGGGCGGTGCTGATGGCGTTTCTGTCGTTGCTGCCAGCGGTCGGCGCGGGAATCGTCTGGGGGCCGGTGGCGGTGTATTTCCTGCTCAGCGGCATGATCTGGCAAGGCGTGGTGCTGGGCTTGTTCGGGGTTTTCGTGATCGGCCTGGTCGACAACGTCCTGCGTCCGATTCTGGTGGGCAAGGACACGAAAATGCCCGATTACATGATCCTGATCTCGACCCTGGGCGGCCTCGCGGTGTTCGGCCTCAACGGCTTCGTCATCGGCCCGTTGATCGCCGCGCTGTTCCTGTCGAGCTGGGCGCTGTTCGTCGAGACCAAACCCAAGGTGCAACTGCCTTAGGCATTGAACGACGCGCTGACAATCTTCTGCGACAAGGCTTGTGCGGCGGGTAACGAGGTGAGCGGACCACTGATCGCCTCGCCGTCGCGCATCAGATACCAGCAGGCAAGCAACCCCGACGCCCTGAGCGAAGCGGGAACCGCGCTGCCGACCACCGACATGATTTGAACCTGAGCCATGACCTGTACCTCCATTCAACAATGGAGCTACCTTAGAGATTCGCCGCTGCTACGGACAATCAACGCTTTCGATAGTGGTCATTGATGCGGTTGAGGACTGCCTCAATCGACCACTTGATCGAGCATGTGCATGACTTCGCGCTCATTGAGCAAGCCTTTGTGCACCAGATTCTCCGCCAGCAGCGAAAGAAACTTGGCGCAGCGGTGACCTTCCAGGTGCTTGAGCTCGGTCAGCGCGCTGTACACCTTGCTCGAGGTGCACAGGCCGACAATGCGGTGCGGGTTTTGTGTTGGCATATTCTCGTCCTTGTTGTTATCAACCTGTTGTTTGCGGACGGATTCAGATTGCGGCTCCGTCATGACAAAACCATGACCGTTTCGTGGAAATGCCCATGACGGTCGAGTCAATCATGCCGACTTTAGCTGCATAAACTGTTCTCGCAGCGACCTTGACGAGATTTTTTCAGACGTTGGGCGACGAATGGTCGAATATGCCCAGTGCGCCGCTCAAGATCAAAAGCCCCTCACCCTAGCCCTCTCCCAGAGGGAGAGGGGACTGACCGAGTCGGATGTGAGAGATGCGCCGACCGTAAATACCGGGTCGTACGTGATATGCGCCGATGCGAAATAGCGAGTCGTTCACGAACTTCGAAGCCAGCGCGGATTAGCTCCCTCTCCCTCGGGAGAGGGCTGGGGTGAGGGGCGAATCCACCGCAAATCCAAAGCCGATCGCACACTCTACAAAAAAGCCCCGCTTCGAAAGCAGGGCTTCATGTTCCGGTTACCAGCGCGGACCGCCGTAATACCCATGCGGCCGACCGTAATACCCGCGAGGCGGGCCGTAATAAACAGGAGCGGGCTGCACGTAAACCGGTTGCTGCACGTAAACAGGCGCCGGCTGGTAATAAACCGGTGGCGGCGGCTGCTGCACATACACCGGCTGCGGCTGAACATACACCGGTTGCTGCACATACACCGGCCGATCCTGATTGATCAGTGCCGAGCCGATGATGGCCGAGCCGACGATCGCGCCAAACACCGCCGGACCCTGCCAGCCACCGCCATGGGCTTCTGCTTGCCCTGTGACAGCCAAAGCACCGACCAGCAGGGCGACGATAGGGAGTTTACGAATCATGATAAATCCTCGGTTCTTCGACCCGGCGGCAGGGCCTGCACCAGGCCCACAATTGTCGCGGGGATACATCTGAGACAGTGAAATCGGCAAAATCAGCACAGCCGCTGGGTAAATTTTGTGTAAGGTCTGTAGCGGTTTCTTTACCCGGCTGAACGATCGCCGCGAAAGCCCTCTAAAACACGGGCCATGATCGTTCAGAACCCGCAGGGCTGGCTAATCCCGTCTATCCGAAAGTGCGTTTGAAGGAGAAGTTTCATGCAGATGAACCCGAACAAAGACACCCAGCTGTGCATGTCCCTGTCGGGGCGGCCTGGCAATTTCGGTCTGCGTTTCCATAACCATTTGTATGAACAGCTGGGCCTGAATTTCTATTACAAGGCCTTCAGCAGCCGAGACCTGACCGGCGCCGTGAGCGGGATTCGCGCACTGGGCATTCGTGGTTGCGGCGTATCGATGCCCTTCAAGGAAGCCTGCATTGCGCTGGTCGACGAACTGGATGCCTCGGCAGCAGCGATCCAGTCGATCAACACCATCGTCAACACCAACGGCCATCTCAAGGCCTACAACACCGATTACATCGCCGTCGCTCAATTGCTGCAGAGCCATGCGGTGCCCAAGGAATCGACCTTCGCCCTGCGCGGCAGCGGTGGCATGGCCAAAGCGGTGGCCAGTGCCTTGCGCGACGGCGGCTACAAGAACGGCCTGATCGTCGCCCGCAACGAGCGCGCCGGGCGTGCGCTGGCGGACTCGCTGGGCTATCGCTGGCAGTCAGAGTTGGGCGAGGAGCGCCCGCAGATGTTGATCAACGTGACCCCGGTAGGAATGGACGGCGGGCCGGAAGCGGGGCAACTGGCGTTTGAGCCTGAGGTGATCCAGGCTGCGCAAACCGTGTTTGACGTGGTGGCGATCCCGTCGGAAACGCCGTTGATCGTGCGCGCTCGGGCCGAGAAAAAACGGGTCATCACCGGACTGGAAGTGATCGCGATTCAGGCGCTGGAGCAGTTTGTGCTGTACACCGGCGTGCGCCCGAATGAAGCGCAGTTTGCGGCGGCGGTGGCGTTTGCGCGCAGCTGATTAAGTCTTGCGGTGGCGGGGCGGACCTCATCGCTTGCAGGCAAGCTCCCACAATGTGATCGCATTTTTTCAGCCGGAACCCGGTCAACCTGTGGGAGCGAGCCTGCTCGCGAAGGCGGTGGGTCATTCAACATCTCGGTGTCTGACACTACGCTTTCGCGAGCAGGCTCGCTCCCACAATGGGATCTGTGCTGTTTATTCGAGGCGCGCCAAGCGCTCTTCCAGTGCGGCGATCCGTGCTTCGAGTTCTTCGATGCGCTCCACCGAAACGCCACTCACCGCGCGCTCCACCGGATTCTGCCGTGCGGCGATGATCGCCTCGATGTCCGCCGGATCGCCCAGCGCATGGGTGTAACGGTCTTCGCGCTGGCCGGCCTGACGCGGGATCAGCACCGCCAGCCCGCGCGCAATCAGGCGCTCAAGCTGATGCACGACCTGTTCGGCGTCTTCGAACTCATGCATGCGGCCGCTGCGGGTCAGCAGCTCGTTGACGGTTTGCGGGCCGCGCAGAAACATCAGTCCGCTCAAGATCACCTGCGCTGGCACCAGCTCCAGCGCCTTGTCGACCTTGTGCTCCCAGCGATCGGCGCGACTGCCCATCACCAGTCTGGCAAAACCGCGCCCTTCAAGGGCGCGCAGGCTCTGGCCGACCTGGCCCGGAGTCAGGTTCATCACCGGTTCGCGGCTGGTTTTCTGATTGCAGGCCAGCACCAGCGCATTGAGGGTCAGCGGATAGCTTTCCGGGCTGGTCGCCTGTTTCTCGATCAGCGAGCCGAGGATGCGGATTTCCGTGGCGTTGAGCCGTGGCTGTTCGGAGCTGGATTCTGGTTCGGTGGTCATCGCGCGTTCCCTCTGCAGTCGAAGGCGCCTAGCCTAATCCTTGCCCAACAAAAGGCAAGCCGTGTGGTCATCAAGCATGGCTATAATCGCCACCTTGTTCCACCCAGCCATCACACGAGACTGCCATGACCATTTCCCTGTACGCCGCATCCGTCCCGGTTTTTCAACAAATGCTCAACGCCCTGAGCGATGTGCTGAAAAAGGCTGAAGCCCACGCCAGCGAGAAAAACATCGACCCGAACGCCTTTCTGCAAGCGCGTCTGTACCCGGACATGTTTCCGCTGACCCGCCAGGTGCAGATCGCTGTCGACTTCGCCAAAGGCGTGTCGGCGCGTCTGGCTGAAGTCGAACTGCCGAAGTACGACGACAGCGAAACCACCTTCGCCGAGCTGCAAGCCCTGATCGCCAAGGTTCTGGCCTTTATCGGCGAGATCAAGCCAGAGCAGATCGATGGCAAGGAAGGTATCGAGATCGTCACCCGTCCCGGCACGCCAAAAGAAAAGCGCTTCAGTGGTCAGTCGTATCTGCTGACTTACGGTCTGCCGCAGTTCTTCTTCCACGTCACCACCACGTATGCGCTGCTGCGTCATAACGGTGTGGAAGTGGGCAAGCGCGATTACATGGGCGCGTTCTAAATCGTAAAACAACCCTCACCCTAGCCCTCTCCCGGAGGGAGAGGGGACTGACCGAGTTGTTTGTTCGAGAAACGCCGGCCCGATCCATCGAGTCGAACTCTAATTTCGAACAGCACACAGATCGGCTCCCTTTCCCCCTCGCCCCCTTGGGGGCGAGGGTTGGGGTGAGGGGGCAAAAGATGTCAGCCACAAAAAAGCCCGCCAAGGTTCACACCGAGGCGGGCTTTTTATAGTTGTGAATATCAGGCCGTACGCTGGGCCTTCGCTTCTTCACCCAAGCAAGCCGCTGCGGTAAACAGCACGTCAGTCGACGAGTTCAGCGCAGTCTCCGCCGAATCCTGCAGCACGCCAATGATGAAACCGACCGCCACCACCTGCATGGCGATTTCGCTCGGGATACCGAACAGGCTGCATGCCAGCGGAATCAACAGCAGCGAGCCACCGGCCACACCCGAAGAGCCACACGCGCAGATTGCCGCCACGACGCTGAGCAAAATTGCCGTCGGAATGTCCACGGCAATCCCCAGCGTGTGCACCGCGGCCAGGGCCAGTACGGTGATGGTGATCGCCGCGCCGGCCATGTTGATGGTCGCGCCCAGCGGGATCGACACCGAGTAGGTGTCTTCATGCAGGCCCAGGCGCTTGCTCAGTTCCAGGTTGACTGGAATGTTCGCCGCCGAGCTGCGCGTGAAAAACGCGGTGATGCCGCTTTCGCGCAGGCACTTGAGGGTCAGCGGATAAGGGTTGCGGCGCAGCTTCCAGAACACGATCAGCGGGTTCATCACCAATGCCACGAACAGCATGCAACCGAGCAGTACCGCGAGCAGGTGTGCGTAACCGAGCAGCGCGCCGAAACCGGACGTGGCCAGCGTCGACGCGACCAGACCGAAAATACCCAGCGGTGCGAAGCGAATCACTACACGCACGATGACGGTGACGCCGTTGGACAAGTCGCCCAGCACTTCGCGGGTGGTATCGCCGGCGTGGCGGATCGCGATGCCCATGCCGATCGCCCAGGCCAGAATACCGATGAAGTTGGCGTTCATCAGCGCGTTGACCGGGTTGTCGACCACGCTCAGCAACAGGCTTTGCAGCACTTCACCGATCCCGCCCGGTGCGCTGACCGCAACGTTTTCGGTCGACAGCACCAAATGGGACGGGAACGCCATGCTGGCAACCACGGCCACCACCGCCGCACTGAAAGTACCCAGCAGGTACAGGAACAGGATCGGCCGGATGTGGGTTTCCTGACCATGCTTGTGGTTGGCGATCGAGGCCATCACCAGGACGAACACCAGAATCGGCGCCACGGCTTTCAACGCCGAGACAAACACCTTGCCGATGAACGCGGTGGACTTGGCAACTTCCGGGGCAAGCAGTGCCAGGGCGATACCGGCGATCAGGCCGATCACGATCTGGGTCACCAGACTGAGTTTTTTCAAGCGTTGCAGGAAAGAAGGGGATGAGGCGGTCATGAACGGCATCTCTGTTTTTTATAGGGTGCGAGGTTGCGTGGGCAGGCACGAACCGAGTGTCGAATCGACATCAGCGCCAAAAACCGGCCGCTGAACGAGCTGTACGTTTTTGCAGGGCGCGGACTTTATCACAGCGTAGGCCTTATCCCTCAGGCATGTGACGATCTGCCACCCGTTTGATCGGCCAATCAGACAGGTTTGTGCAAGTCAGCTCGGGGCACTCTCTGTTAAGCTGCGCCATCCTCATTTTCAAATTTCGCCAGCGGGCCTCAAGGCCATCGCTGGTGTCGTCGTTTTGCTGGAGTTGCGCATGCTGTTGCCTATTCTTCTGTTGTCCGCTGCCGGTTTCACGGTGCTGACCACGGAATTCGTTATCGTCGGCCTGTTGCCGGCGATTGCCCGTGACCTCGAAGTCACCATTCCCCAAGCCGGATTACTGGTGACGCTGTTCGCGTTTACCGTGGCGATGTTCGGCCCATTCCTGACTGCGTATTTCGCCCGTTTCGAACGGCGCAAGTTGTTCATCAGCATCCTGATCATGTTCGGCCTGGCCAATACCGTCGCGGCGTTGGCGCCGAATATCTGGGTCATGGCCGTTGCCCGATTGATTCCGGCGCTGGGGTTGCCGGTGTTCTGGGCGCTGGCCAGCGAGACGGCGGTCGATATCGTCGGCCCGGATTTCGCCGGTCGCGCGATCGCCAAGATTGGTTTCGGTATTGTCTGCGCCACGGTGTTCGGCATCCCGGTCGGCACGCTGATTTCTGACGCCTTCGGCTGGCGCACGGCTTTCGCGATTCTCGCGGTGGTCGCGTTTGCCAAGGCTCTGCTGCTATTCGTGTATCTGCCGAAAACCAGTCTGCATCAGCATCAAGTCAGCTTCCGTTCGCAGTTCAAGATCCTGCGCAGCCCGTTGATGCTTGGTCATGTGCTGTTGTCGATTCTGGTGTTCAGCGGCATGTTCACCGCTTACACCTATCTGGCTGACATCCTTGAACGGCTGGCCGGGTTCAACGGCACCGTGGTCGGCTGGTGCCTGATGGGCTTCGGTGCGGTCGGGCTGATCGGCAACTCGTTGGGCGGCCGTGCGGTGGACCGGCACCCGCTCGGCGCTTCGGTGCTGTTCTGTGCGTTCATGATCGCTGGCATGGTCTCGCTGGTGCCGAACATTCATTCACCGTTGGGCCTGGCCGTGGCCATGGCGATCTGGGGCGTGACCCAGGCGGCGTTGTTCCTGGTCAGCCATGTGCGCCTGATGAAGGCCGCACCAGAAGCGCCGGCCTTTGCCGCCTCGCTTAACATCGCCGGGGCCAATCTGGGCATCGGTCTGGGCGCGATGATCGGCGGTCGGGTCATCGACAGCGCCGGCCTCGGTTTCCTCGGCTTTGCCGCTGCCGGGTTTATCCTGCTGTCGGTGTTCCTCGCCATGGTGCTGATGACCTTGAAGCCGCGCGAAGCCTGCGCTTCATAAAGTGGTAAACAGCTCGCGTCGGGCACCCTCGGTAATCGCAACGATGCCCGGGTGCTTGACCTTGCGCTCCACCGAGATGGCATAGAACGACTCGGTCACCGCGTCGGTCTGGCCGATCACCACGACGCCGTACTGGCGCTTCACCTCATCGGCAATCACGCTCGGCCCAATGAAAATCCCGCTGCCGGATTGGCCGAACGCCTGCATCAACGCACTGTCATCGAACTCGCCGACGATCTGCGGCTGGATCTGCTGTTCGGCAAACCAACGCTGCAAGCGGCTGCGCACCACGGTTTCCGCGCCGGGAATCAGCAGCGGTGCGCCGTGCAGACTGCGCGGAAAATCCTGACCGTAAGTCGCCGCCAGTTCGGCAGTGGCGAAAAAACTGATGCCGCATTCACCGAGTTTCTGGCTGTAGCCCTTGATGTCGAGGTGCGAAGGCATCGGGCTGTCGGAAATCACCAGATCAAGGCGCTGGATCGCCAGATCCGCGAGCAAGCGTTCGAGCTTGTCTTCCCGGCAGGTGATGCGCAGCGGTTCGCTCAGTTCCATGGTCGGCGCGATCAAGCGATAAACGATGGATTTCGGCACCACGTCGGCAACCCCCACGCGAAACAGGATCTGCTGTTCGTTGGGCTGCGCGCGCAGCATCAACTCAAGTTCGCCGCCGAGCTGGAACATTTGCTCGGCGTAAGGGAGGGCCTGGCGCCCGGCTTCGGTGAGTTCCAGTTGCCGGCCGACACGACGAAACAATTCGATGCCGTAGGTCTGTTCGAGCAGGGAAATCTGCCCGCTGATGGTTTGCGGGGTCAGGTTCAGTTGCTCGCAGGCGCGCACGATGCTGCCAGTCTTGGCGACAACCCAGAAGTAATGCAGTTGACGGTAATTGAGCATGGCAATCTTCAGTTCGTGAAAACCGAAGTATAGCCGCTAAAAATACGAATTTTCCTGAAGTGTCCGCCTCCCTAGAATGCCCAGCCATCGACGGCTGCTCTGCGTGCCGCGCTGGTTTATTCGAGGAATCACTATGAAATACACATTTCCTGCGCTGATGTTTGCGTCTTTACTGTTTCTGGCCGGTTGCGATCAGGCCGAAAAAAGTGCTCAGCAATTAATGGGCGCGGCGGCTGAGACCGCCAAGCAAGCGATCGACGACACCCATAAGGCTGCCGAGCAAGCGCTCAGCGATGCCACCGGTGGCTTGATTCAGAAAAAGGAAACGCCGGAAAAACAAACGGAAGAAGCCGAATCTTCTTCCAAGACTATCTAACCCCGTCTTACACAGAGTCAGGACTGACCCATGGAATATCTGTTAGAACTCGCCGCCAGCCCCACCGCCTGGGTTGCTTTGGCCACACTGGTGGTAATGGAAATCGTGCTTGGCATCGATAACCTGATCTTTATTTCGATCCTGACCAACAAGCTGCCCGAGCAACATCGGCAGAAGGCTCGCCGCATCGGTATCGGCATGGCGTTGATCCTGCGTCTGGCGCTGTTGAGCACCATCGCCTTCATCGTGCAGCTGACCGAGCCTGTGATCGAAATCCTGGGCCAGGCGTTCTCCTGGAAGGACATGATCCTGATCGCCGGTGGCCTGTTCCTGGTGTGGAAAGCCACCACCGAGATCCATCACAGCATGGACCCGGCTCCGGAAGATCCGAAGACCGCGACCTCGACCGTGACCCTGGGCTTCGCTGCCGCGATCGGTCAGATCCTGATGCTCGACATGGTGTTCTCGATCGACAGCATCATTACCGCTGTCGGCATGACCGAACACTTGCCGATCATGATCATCGCGGTAGTGGTGTCGGTGCTGGTGATGCTGCTCGCGGCTGACCCGCTGGCCAAGTTCATCAACGACAACCCGACCGTGGTGATGCTGGCCCTGGGCTTCCTGATCATGATCGGTATGACCCTGATCGCCGAAGGCTTCGGCGCCCACGTACCGAAAGGTTATGTGTATGCGGCGATGGCATTCTCGGCGGGTATCGAGGTGTTGAACATGATGTCGCGCCGGGCTAAACAGAAGAAGGTAGCCCAGCAGGCGTAATGGCTGGCAGCGTGAAGACCGCTTGGGCTTTTGGGCTCAGGCGGTTTTTTTTTTTGCTTTGAGAATGTGTGTTCGAATTGAAATCTGCCCCCTCACCCCAGCCCTATCCCGGAGGGAGAGGGAGCCGATGCGGGGGCTTTCAAATCCTGAGTTCGGCTCGGTAGTTCAGGTCGGCGTAGCTTGCAAGAACAACCCAATCAGTTCCCTCTCCCTCCGGGAGAGGGCTAGGGTGAGGGGGCTTTTGATCTTAATGCGCCGTCACGTGCCGCCCACGGTGCTTCTCGCTTTTCTCAACAGGCGCACGCTGAACCGGAGGATGATGATGCCGCCGCGAAATCCGCAACACCCCCCACAGCATGGCGGTCGCCACAGCCAGCCAGCCGGCAATCAACATCACGATGGTCATGGTCAGGCTCATCAGTGCCTCCTCTTCGCCCTGCAGCGGGCGCACACTTTTCAATTCGCTCTGTTTCACTGACAGTCTAGCCAATGGGGTGTTTCAGGCTATTGACCAAAGGTCGCTGGCGACCAATCAGTTCGCTCTATGCAATTGCCTGGTCTGCGGTTAAAGGCTATACCGCAGGCGGTCACGGCCCTATGATCGCAGCGTTGCCGGAACACGAAGACCGGCGTCTGAACAGAGAGTGATGATGGTCCAGCTATTTTCCCGAGTGCGTGCGGCGCTGCTGATTGCCGTCGGTGCGGCAGTTTTGAACGGTTGCGCAGGCACGGTTGCACCAGAGGTCAAACGTCTGCCGGAACGGGTCGAGCTGAGCGGCACGTTCTACCGTGGCGAAGCCCATCAGAGCGGGCCGCAGGTGTTGGCCAGCCTGTTGTCGCAGCAGGGCATCGTGATCACGCCGGGTCTGCTGGAAAAGCCGTTGCACTTGCCGGGCGCTGAAGACAAGTTGCAGCGCAATATGGAAAATCTCGCCCGTGAATACGGCATGGTGGTCTACCCGCTCGACAGTCATCTTTCAGCGCTGTTGACCCAGGTGGCCGCCGGTTATCCGGTGATGGTGCGCTTTAGCGAAGGTTCGGCGTTCTGGGCCGAGCCGCGCTATGCGATTCTCTCCGGCTACGATCGCAACAAGCAGAACGTGCTGTTGCGCGCCGGGATGAACCGTCGGCAACTGATGAGTTTCAGTGCCTTCGAGTCGGCGCTGGAAAAGTCCGGCGGCTGGGCCATTCTGATTCAGAAGCCTTCGCAGATCCCCGCAGCCGTTGATCAGCAACGCTGGCTGAAGGCGGCCGATGCGCTGGCCCAGGCCGGTCAGGAAAACGAAGCGGCGCAGGCGCGCAAGGCGCTCGCGGCGCACTAAGCTCCGTTCGTCACTTGCCGGGCACGACTGCGCCCGGCTCGCCTCCTATGCGTAGAGCCCGTGATTTTGCGGGCGCACCAGGAGGCGCACATGGCAGATTCATCCCCGAAAGGCCCACATTCTTCCGAACATTCTTCAGGCGATGACCTGGGGTTCGATCCGGATTCGCCCGATCTCGATGATCCGCAAGTAGACCCGGTCGGTCCCGCCAAGGCTCCGCTGGATGAAAAACCCGACGATGAGCAGCGCAAGCCTGGCAAGGCCTATGACCCGTTGGGCGATCTGAAACCCTGAGCGAGGTGCATATGAGTACCGATTCAAGCTTCGATGACCAGAAACCGGACAGCGTGCCGACAACGCCCGAGTCAGACGTCGACCCGGTGCTCGATCCGGACAGCCCGCTGCGTGACCCGTTGGCGCGGCCGAATGTGCTGACTCCCGAGCCGTCGCGCGATCCAGCTGCGGGCGATGGCATCCCCGATGACGACAAGATGCCGCTGCCCAACGACTGATCCGGCAGACGAAAAAAAGCCCCGAAGATTCGGGGCTTTTTCCTGTGCGAAACGCTTATTTAGAGGCTTCGACCACGCCGCTCTGGCGCGACTTGAGGTTTTTCTGCGCCTTGTACTGCTGGGCCACTGCCGGCACTGCCGCGCTGCGACCGGTCTCCATCCAGCTGCGAATGCGGCTGGCGTCGGCAAAATGCGTGTACTTGCCGAACGCGTCGAGAATCACCAGCGCCACCGGACGATTGGCCATCTTAGTCACCAATACCAGACAATGGCCGGCAGGATTGGTGAAGCCGGTCTTGGTGATCATGATGTCCCAGTCTGCCTTGTTAACCAGGTGGTCGGTGTTGCGAAAACCCAGGGTGTAATTGGGTTTGCGGAAGGCGACGGTTTTTTCCTTGGTGGTGGTCAATTCGCTCAGCAGCGGATATTTGTGTGCAGCAACCAGCAACTTGCTCAGGTCGCGCGCGGTGGAAACGTTGCGCTCGGACAGGCCCGTTGGCTCAACGAAGTGTGTGCTGGTCATGCCTAGCATCTTGGCCTTGGCGTTCATTGCCGCGATGAACGCGGCGTAGCCACCCGGATAATGGTGGGCGAGGCTGGCCGCCGCGCGGTTTTCCGAGGACATCAGGGCGATCAGCAGCATCTCGCGTCGCGGCAGTTCGCTCTTGAGTTTGACTCGGGAGAAAACCCCCTTCATTTCCGGAGTGTTGCTGATGTCGACATTGATCCATTCGTCCATGTTCTGCCGCGCTTCAACCACCACCAGTCCGGTCATCAATTTGCTGACGGAGGCGATCGGCACGATTACGTCAGGGTTGCTGGAGTAGATGACTTTGTTGGTCTGCATATCCATGAGCAGGGCGCTGCCGGAGGCGATCTTCAGGGTCGAGGCGTCGCGCGGGGCAGCGGTGGTTTCCGCGGCGTTGATCGTTGGCGTGATGAATGTGCCTGTGAATGCGAAAAACAGGCTCAGGATCGAAAGACGAATTTTCACGCGGGCGAACTCATAAGGTTGGATATTCCGTTAGTTTGTAACGGGTTATTTCTTCAAAGGGTCGCATTCTAGGAGTATGGCTGAAGATCTGTCGATGGTTGTTTGAACGACCTGAAAATCTCGTGAAAAGGCCTGTAAAAAGAGGGGTTTCCGGCGAACGGTTACAGTTTTTTCTCAAACAATAAAAAACCCGCACAAGGCGGGTTCTTTCAGTGCTGAAAATGTCACTCAGGCGTGCAGGGTTTCTGCCGCATAAAGCGTGTTTTCCAGCAGGCAGGCACGGGTCATCGGGCCGACGCCGCCGGGCACCGGAGTGATCCAGCCGGCGCGGGGCAGGGCGGTTTCGTAGACAACGTCACCGACCAGTTTGCCGTCGTCCTGACGGTTGATGCCGACGTCGATCACGATCGCGCCTTGCTTGATCCACTCGCCCTTGACCAGGCCCGGCTTGCCGGCGGCCACGACCACCAGATCGGCACGGCCGACGTGGCCGGCCAGATCCTTGGTGAAGCGGTGAGTCACGGTAACGGTGCAGCCGGCCAGCAGCAGTTCCATCGCCATCGGGCGGCCAACAATGTTGGACGCGCCAACGACCACCGCGTCCATCCCGTACAGATCGGCACCGGTGCTTTCTAGCAGGGTCATGATGCCCTTGGGCGTGCACGGACGCAGCAGCGGGATGCGCTGGGCCAGGCGACCGACGTTGTACGGGTGGAAACCGTCGACGTCTTTGTCCGGTCGGATGCGCTCGAGCAGTTTCGACGCGTCGAGATGCTCGGGCAATGGCAGTTGCAACAGGATGCCGTCGATTGCCGGGTCGTCGTTGAGGCGATCGATCAGATCGGTCAGCGCGTCTTGCGTGGTGTCGGCGGGCAGGTCGTAGGCTTGCGAGAGGAAGCCAACCTCTTCACAGTCTTTACGCTTGTGCGAGACATAAACCTGAGAGGCAGGATCGCTGCCGACCAGGATCACCGCGAGGCCGGGAGTGCGCAGGCCTTGCTGGCGCCGCTCGGCAACTCGTTGGGCGATCTGCTGGCGCAGGCTGGCGGCGATCGATTTGCCGTCGATTA
>Ga0308159_1001245_pt1 | contig 39575 bp, 36 predicted proteins | sample PhyCR1_FD_201040 | JGI IMG/M metagenome (GOLD analysis project Ga0308159, IMG submission 201040) | Phyllosphere microbial communities from UC Gill Tract Community Farm, Albany, California, United States - DLSLC.R1 | ecosystem: Host-associated > Plants > Phyllosphere > Unclassified | place: USA... | reverse complement strand
TGGTGACCTTGCATGGCGGCAGCGTCTCTGTCGAAAGCGAAGGCCAGGGACAAGGAAGCGTCTTTACGGTTCGGTTGGTTCAAGTCGAAGGCGGAGAATAGCCGCGACTGAGGCGGTGCGTGTTTTCAGGACAGGATTTGAAGCTACTCCGGACCTGATGGACTCAATTCGAAATGAAGGCGACGAGAGAGCTCTAAAGTGCGGATTAGCTTCGTTAAGGATCGAGTTGTTCGGGAGGCATGCCCGTGCCTCACTCTGCGACCGATACCCTCACGAAGTCGCCCTTGGCAGCAGCATCCGCGCCGTGCGGGCACGGAACCCGCGGCATCGATAGCTAGGTTATGCACCCTTCGCCGGTCATGGCATCGCGGGCACTATCCGCCATGTTGACCAGGGCTGTTTCGAACTGGCTGACATCGACTTCCACGACACACGAACCGCCGATCAGATCGAAGACGAGGTCCACCCCATTACAGTGCGCAGCATGTCCGCGACTCTGCCCACTTTCACGGCCGCATCGAAGACTTCGGTCGTCAGCGCCTGCCGCCAGGCAAAGGCCAGAAGCTGGCTGGTGAGCTTCGCAGCGCGATCTGCCGTTTCCGCTAAGTTATCGGCTGGGCAGAGCAGTTGCATTGTGCCGAATTGCTAACCCATGATGGTAACGGCGGCACCGACGATCTTGCCATAAAACTCCAAGCGATCCTGCTCGTTGATGAGCGCGACGCTGATCTGGTGAAGCAGGTCTATGTCGGAGAGCCCATCATGCGCGCCCTGCGTGATTGGGCCGATCGGAGACACGAGGCCGCCGTGATGCGCGTTGGTCATTAGTCTGGTCCCCGGCGCGCGCGGAACCAATTGGCCCATCGCAGCCCGGTAACTCCCAATAAGCGGAGAAGTTGCGGCATTCCAATGAACGGCGAATGCTCCCGACATGGCCATTACGCCGCGCCTGGAACGATGCTGCATGGAGCGCGACTATCGGTGGAACATCGCCGCGACACGGCGCGTTGGAAAAGGCCGATCAACTGAGCAGACGACTGCCGACTCAAGTTTCCTCCCGAGCCCGGAGCACAAGCAAGACATGTCCATCACCCCGGTCCCTGACCGCTCCGCGCATACCGTGAACACCATCGTCGATCTGGAGCAAGGCGCCGCCGCGGGCGCTGTCGCAGGCTTCGCGGCAGCAGCGGTGATGAACGGTTTCCAGTCGCTGGTCACCCCGCTGTTCCGCCCGCAAAGCGGCGACGGTCCGGCTGCCACCGAGCAGGCCGCCGAGCGCGTCGCCCTGGTGCTAACCGGCCGGGGACTGGCAGAGGGCGACAGGCGCGCGGCAGGCACGGCAGTGCATTACATGGTGGGCACGGCGACCGGCGCACTGTACGGCGCGTGGGCAGAAAAGCGCCCCGGCGTGGCGCGCTGGCAGGGGCTGGGTTTCGGGCTCGTCTGCGCAACCCTGATAGACCAGATCGCCGTACCCCTCGCCGGGCTCGCCAGGCCGCCCTGGCGCTACACGCTGCGCACGCACCTTTATGGCTACGCGTCGCATCTGGTCTTCGGGCTGGTCACAGAACAGGTGCGCAAGCTGCTGCGCGATCGGATCGCCAGACGTCGTCCTGCCGCCACCGCCGGGCAGGCCATCGGCCGGCAGGCGCCGGACGACCGGGCCATGGCCATCGACGATGTCTGCGTGCCGCTGCTGCTGGGACTAGCCGGCGGCCAGCGGACTTTCACGCCGCCCGCCGCGATCACCATCGCTGCCGCCAGCAGCGGTCTTGGGCTTGAGGGCACGCCGCTGGCACTGCTCAACTCGCGGTGGACCGGCCTCCTGTTCGGCGCCGCCGCGGCCGGCGAATACGTCATGGACAAGCAGCCGGGCATTCCCGCCCGGATCGCCCCTGCCGGACTTGCGGGCCGGGCTGTCGGAGGCGCGCTGTCCGGTGCCGCCGCCGCGCGGCCGGGCAAGGCCTGGCTGGCCGCAGGCGTGGGTGCGGCCGGTGCGATCGCCGGTGCCTACGTCAGTTACCGCGTGCGCATGACGCTTGCCCGCGCGCTTGGCCGCGACCGCCCGGTGGCCTTCGCCGAAGACGCGCTGGCGATGGTCGGCACCGCGCTGGTGGCCACATATGCCTCGGCCCGGCAGAAGCAGCGGGAGCAGGCGGATACGCTCGTGCGGCACGGCGGAACGGCGGCGGCATGATGGGCAGACGCCGCATCGGCGAGCGATCCGAAGGCCAACTTGCCCTTGAAGACTACGGCGCCATCGGCGAAGGTCGATCGATTGCGCTGTCCGGCGCCGACGGGTCGATCGACTGGTGGTGCGCACCCAACATGGACTCGCCGCCGCTGTTCGACCGCCTGCTCGATCCGGTGAATGGCGGATGCTTCGCGATCACGCCCGACGCGCCATTCACCGTAGAGCGCTGCTACCGCAGCGACAGCAACGTGCTGGAGACCACGTTCACCACCGAGACCGGCCGCGCCCGTCTGGTGGAATCGATGAACAGCGGCAGCGCGGGCCGCCTGCCCTGGGCCGAGATGGCCCGCCGGCTCGAAGGGCTCGAAGGGCGGATGCGTTTTTGCGTGACCATGCGACCGGGGCGTCGCGGTGACACCGTGAACCCTTATCACTCGACCATCGGCGATCACACGGTGTTTCATGTCGAACGGGTGCTGGGACTGTTCCTGCACAGCGGCGGCGTGGAGTGCCACTGGGCCGACGAGGGCGTCACCGGCGCGGTCGAAGTGAAGGCGGGCGGGCGCGAGGTACTGGCGCTCATCGCCGGGCAGGACGAGCCACTGGTGGTCCCCTCCATCGCGGAGATCGACGCGCGTATCGAGACCTCGGATCAGGAGTGGCGGACCTGGGCGAGGACCATCACGTGTCAGGGCGAACCGCGCGCGGCGTTCGTGCGCTCGGCGCTGGCGCTCAAGCTCCTTCTCTATTCGCCCTCAGGCGCCATCGCCGCCGCGCCGACGACCTCCTTGCCGGAACGGATCGGCGGCTCCAAGAACTACGACTATCGTTATGCCTGGGTCCGTGACGCCGGCTACACGATCAAGGCCTTCCTGGCCGCCGGGGCACAGGCGGAGGCCAAGGCGGCCTTCTCCTGGCTGCTGGACCGCCTGGCCAAAGTCGGCTTCAGGGTCTGCTACACGCTGGGCGGCGATCCGGTGCCTCCGGTCCGGGAATGGGCGATGCCGGGCTATCGCGGCTCGCGCCCGGTGGTAACCGGCAACCAGGCGAACGACCAGTCCCAGCACGGTGTCTACGGCGACATCTTCGAGACGGCGTCCTGCTTCGTGGGCAGCGGCAACATCCTCGACAGCGCGAGCGCCGAACTGCTTTCTCATCTCGCCGACGAATGCGCCGACCGCTGGCGCATGCCCGATGCCGGAATTTGGGAACTGCCCGAGTACGAGCACTACACGATGTCCAAGATCAGCTGCTGGCAGGCGCTGGCCCGCGCGGTGGAGCTTGCCGATGCGGGGCAGCTCCCCACCACCTGCCGTGAACGCTGGTTTCGCGAACGCGACCGTATCGCCGCCTGGATCGAGGAGAATTGCTGGTCGCAGGAAAAGCAGGCGTTCGTGATGCATCCCGGCACCGATCGGCTGGATGCCTCGATCGCCCTTGCGGTGCGGTTCGGTTTCGACGGCCGCGAACGTCTTGCCGCTACGCTCGATGCGATCGACCGCGAGCTTGGCACCGGGCCGTTCCATTACCGCTACAGCGGCATGGACAAGGAGGAAGGCTGCTTCCTGGCCTGCTCGTTCTGGATGGCGGAAGCGAGGGCGTCGCTGGGAGACTGGACAGGCGCTCGCGCCCGGCTGGACGCGCTCGTCGATGCGCTGGAGCGGGGGGCGGGCATCTACCCCGAAATGGTCGACCCGAAGACCGGGGAATTCCTCGGCAACCTGCCGCAGGGCCTTACCCATCTGGCCCATATCATGGCGCAATCGGTGCTGGCGGAGGAACCACGGCCGGACTGAGACGCTGCTTTTCCTGAACCCCATCAGGAGCATCTTATGACCGATCGCCTGTCGATGCAGGACCCCCGCGAGCAGTATCCCAAGCCGCCCTTCCCGTCCCAGCCCCAGCCCGTCCCCGGCCTTGCCCGCAGGATGGAGCCGGTCCCCGATCACGGGGAGACCAGCTACAAGGGCTCTGGCAAGCTGGCCGGCCGCAAGGCGCTCATCACCGGCGCCGATAGCGGCATCGGCCGTGCCGCCGCGATCGCTTATGCGCGCGAAGGCGCCGACGTCGCGATTTCCTATCTGCCGAGCGAGGCAGCGGATGCGGCGGAAGTCGTCAAGCTGATCGAAGCCGAAGGGCGCACCGCCGTCGATCTGCCTGGCGACGTCACCGACGAAGCATGGTGCCGCACGCTGGTCGATCAGGCGATAGCAGGGCTCGGCGGCCTCGACATTCTGGTGATCAACGCCGGCCACCAGCAGAGCCGCGAGGATATTTCAAAGGTCACGTCGAAAGACTTCGACGAGACGATGAAGACCAATCTCTACGCCCTTCACTGGATTGCCCAGGCGGCAGTCCCGCACCTGAGCGCGGGCGCCTCGGTCATCACCACGGCATCGGTACAGGCTTACGAGCCGTCGGCCATCCTGCTCGATTATGCGACGACCAAGGCCGGCATCGTCGCCTATACCAAAGCCTTGGCGAAACAGCTGATCGAGAAGGGTATCCGGGCAAACGTCGTCGCACCGGGGCCTTTCTGGACGGCGCTGCAATCCTCGGGCGGACAGCCTGACGAGGCAGTCCAGAAGTTCGGAACCCAGAGTGCGTTCGGGCGCCCGGGGCAGCCGGTCGAGATCGCGCCGATCTACGTGCTGCTCGCCAGCCAGGAAGGCAGCTACATTTCAGGCGAAGTCTACGGCGTGACCGGAGGTGCAGGCATCGCCTGATCGCCCCGGTGCGCAGTAACGAAAAAGGCCCCTGCGAACACCGCAGGGGCCTTTTTCTTGTTTTGAAGGTTCGCCTCAGCTGAAGGCGGGTTTCGCAGCCTTCACCGGCTCCGGAATATCGACCAGTTTCAGGCGCTGTTCCTGCTCATCGGGATCAATGCGGCGATGGCGCTCCTGCGGCTCGATCTTGACCGCCCCGCCAAGCTTCAGGGCAGCGGCGATCGCCTCGATCACCAGCAGGTCGGCAAGTCCCTCCTCGCCATCGGGCTCTACGCTGCGGCCCTTCAGGATGCAGTCGGAAAAGTATTTCAGTTCGCCGCCGAACTGATCGGTGGCCTTGTAAACCTCGTGCTCGCGGTTCCCCGAACTCTTTCGGAACTGCTCAAGGCCTTGCCCGTATCCGAAAGCCGAATCCATGTGGATCGAGCCCTTGGTGCCGGCAATCGTCAGATTGTCGATCTGGTCGGTGAAGTAGCTCACGGTGAACTGCGCCAGCCGGTTGCCGGGCATCCTGAGGGTAACCGCGATCGTATCGTCAAGTTCGCCAAGTCCCGCTTCCTCGTGGCGTACCGCGATGGCCGACACGACTTCCAGCGGCTCGGCGCCGAACAGGAAGCGGATCGCATTGATCGGGTAAGGCGCCATGTCGAAGAGCGGCCCTGCCTCGATACCGGAACGGCTGCGGTGGTTGGCGGGATCGACCATCTGCCCGAAGCACGACGTGAACGCAACGAGTTCGCCCAGTTCGCCCGCCCTGATCCGGCGGACCGCATCGAGATTGGCGGGCTCGAAATGTAGCCGGTAGGCGGTCATCAGCAGGGCATTGCCGCGTTCGGCCGCCGCGATCATCGCGCGGCATTTGTCGGCGCTGACCTCCAGCGGCTTTTCGCTCAGGACATGGATGCCCGCCTCGAGCGCCGGGATAGCGAATTCGGCATGGCGCCAGTTGGGCGTGCCGAGATAGACGGCGTCTATCTCGCCGGATGCCAGAAGCTGCGGAAATTCCTCGTATGAGTGGCGATGCTGCACGCCGTAACGTTCGCCCAGCGCGCCCAGCTTCTCGCGGTCCGAGGAGACGAGCGCGGTGATCTCGGAATTGCCGGTGTGCCTGACGCCAGGCATCAGCGCTTCCTGCGAGATGTCGCCAAGGCCGACGATGGCGTAGCGGATTTTCCTGCCGCCAAATCCGAGTGCGGATGCAATGCTCATGGTGTCCTCCTCCTCAGATGGTCATGACCGAGCCGGAATCGACCCGCATGTTGCTGCCGTTGACGAAGCTGGCGCGCTCGGAGCACAAAAAGACGATCATGTCGGCGACCTCTTCGGGCTTGCCGCGCCGCTTGAGCGCCATTCCGGGGCGCTCTTCGTCGAGGAAGCTGCGGATCGCCTCATCGACGTCGACACCCTTTTCCTTTGCCCGCTTTTCCATCATCTTGTCGGTCATCGGCGTTTCGATGAATGCGGGCGAAACGGTGTTCACCAGAACGTTGTCGCAGCCGTAGGCCTTGGACAGGCCCTTCGCGAGATTGATGATACCGGCCTTTGACGCGCAATAGGCCAGCTCGTCGACATAAGGCTGCACGCCGTCTTCCGAGCCAATCAGCACCACCCGCCCCCACTTTGCCGCGCGCATCGCCGGAATGGCCTCCCGCGCCATGCGTACTGCGCCCATGAGATTGATGTTGAGCGTTTCGAGCCAGCCGTCGTCATCGACATCGATGAAATCGCCAGTCGCACCGGTCACACCGGCGGCATTGACGAGGATATCGGGATCACCGAGCGCGGTGCGCACCTTCGCGTAGAGTTCGGTAACGCTGTTCCGATCGGTGACATCCGCCTCCACGGCGATCACCTCGCCCAGCGGTTCGAGTTCGGCGAGCGTCTCGTGCAGGTTGCCGCCGGGCTGGTCGCTGATCGCAACTCGAACGCCTTCACTCAGCAGGCGTCGCGCCGTCTCCTTGCCGATGCCGCTGTCCGCGCCGGTGACCAGCGCAATGCGCCCTTCGATATCGAGCTTCATCGTATCGATCTTCCTCTTCGTCGGATGTCTGAGATGTTTCTGATTAAAGGGCTGTCGGCACGGCGAAGTTCCCTGGAACCGCATCGTCTGCCCACGACTTGCCTCACCATTCACCGCAAGCAAGGATGCAGGATGGACGCCGAAGCCCGTGACGTGCTGGACTATCTCGCGCGGCTCGCGCCTGCGGCCGAAGGGACGCCGGACGATGCACGCTGGCTGGAGAATTTCCGCTACCAGACGCGGCTCCTCGCGGGCCTCGACGCTCCGCCGATGGAACTTCATTTGGTATCGCATGTCGTCGTGCCCCGGACCTCAACGCCCGCGCTTGCGATCCGGCTGTATCGTCCGCACCCTGGCCGCTTGCCGCTGCTGCTGCACATGCACGGCGGCGGCGCCATCGCCGGGTCCGTCGATGGCCACGACGCCGCCTTGCGGATGCTGGCCAGCCGCACCGGCTGGCTGGTCGCCGCGCCGCTCTACCGGCGAGCGCCCGAGCACAGGTTCCCGGCGCAGCTCGAGGACGGCTGGCGCGCGCTCGGCCATTTGCGCGATCAGGCGGACACCTTGAACATCGATGCGTCCACCATCGTCATCTCGGGTGACAGCATCGGCGGGACGCTCGCGAACGCCCTGGCGATGCGCGGCCGCGATGCCGTCCGGGAGACCGGGAGCCCCGCCATCGCGGGGCAGATCCTGCTCTATCCCAATACCGATCTGAGGCGCGATGCCGACTATCCCTCACGCACGCGCGAGAACGGCCACATCATCGCGCTCGAGGATCTCGAACGGCAGATCGACCTGTACCTGTCACGCGAAAGCGATCGTCACGATCCGATTGTCTCGCCAGTCCTTGCCGATCCGGCGCGTCTGCCTTCAACTCTGCTGGTGACATGCGGGGCGGATCCCCTTTGCGACGAGGGCGACGCTTATGGCCACCTGCTGGCCAGCGCCGGGGTCCCGGTACGCCATGATCACTTCGCCGGCATGATCCACGCATTCATGCAAACGGGCGGCCACACACGTGCGACCGCCCGGCTCTTCGATTGCATTGCAAATTGGCTGCAGCGCTTCGCGCCTTCACCCTAAGTCTTCAGGCGGATGCCGGCATGTCCCATCTGGCTTCCACCTCCAGAGCTTCGACATCGCACTGACAGGTAAGCAGTGCCTGCTCCTTGCCGTCCTCCCGGAAGAAGACAGCGAACGCGCCTTCATCGACATCGCCCTCGATCCGGCGATCCTTGGCCGAAGCGGCATGGCCGACATAGCGAAGACTGGTATCGTAATGCCCGGACCAGAAGAACGGGGTGTCTCCGAACCCTTCCTCGACCTTGCCCAGCAGCAGCCGCGCAAGGTACTGGCCCTGCCTCTGCGCATGGACCCAATGCTCGACTCGGATCGGGTGGCCCAGTCGCGGATCGGGATAGGAGGCAATGTCACCGATCGCGAAGACGCCGTCAGCGGAAGTCGCAAGCGTGGCATCGACCCTGACCCCGCCACCTTCCTCGTTGGTGGCGAGCGCGATCCCGGCAGCTTCGGCAAGTTCGACGCGCGGCTTCACGCCGGCACCGATGACCAGGAGGTCGGCATCGACCGTCGATCCATCGTCAAGGGTTAAGGCCTTGCCATCATAGCTTTCGATCGTTCTCCCAAGTCGGAACGCAACGCCCTTGTCTTCATGCAGGCCCCGAACGAAGCGCCCGACCTCCTCGCCGAGCACTCCGGCAAGCGGAACATCGTCCTTCGCAATGACGGTCACGGGAAGCTTGCGCTGGCGCAGCGACGCGGCGACTTCAAGGCCGATGAAACTGGCCCCCATGACCGCCACGCTCTTCGCCTTTTCCGCGGCCTCGATGAGGGCGTCGGCATCGGCAAGCGTACGAAGAACACGGACGGTGTCGCGATCGAAGCCGTCGATGTCAGGGACGATCGGCTCAGCCCCTGTCGCGAGGATGAGCGTCTCGTAGGACACGCGCTGCCCATCAGCCGTGGACAGGGTCCTCGCCTGGGTGTCGATGGCCGTCACCTCAGTTCCGGTACGCACCTCCACCGAGGCAGCCCCCTGCCCGGCACCGGAAGCGAGCATGCATTCGTCACGCTCCTTCTTTCCGGCAAGATACTGCTTGGAGCAGAACGTGCGATCGTACGGGACATCGGCATCGGCGCTGAGGATCAGCACGCGGTCCCCCTGCCCGGCCCGCTCGAGAACGTCGGCGCAGGCGTGACCCGCCGCCCCGCCGCCCACGATGACGATGCGGCGCTGATCCGGCATAGCTTTCAGGCTCGCCTGCGTATTCGCATCGGCCCTGCCGGTGACGCGGATCACTCCGCCCTCTTCGGTCACCGCAAAACACGAAAGCGGCTCGATCGCAGGCGCGCCCACCGCCTCGCCGGTTTCGGCCGAGAAGCGCGCGTGGTGCCATGGGCACCGAAGCTCTCCTGCCGCAATGATGCCCTGTTCCAGCCCGGCTCCCAGATGCGTGCATTCGCCCGAGAGAGCGCGCACCCTGTCGCCTTGCCGGACGAGGACGACGGGCTTGCCGTCGAACTCGCCCGCAAGAATCATTTCCGGCTTCAGGTCGCTGCTCGCGATGCCTGCGGCAAAATCCGGCTTGGTATCCGCCATGATGCTCAAGCCTCCAGGAAAGGGCGACCTTCATGGGCCACAAGGAGGTCGTGCATGTCGGACGCATGCTCTTCCTCGTCCGCGAGAATGTGCTCGAGCATGATGCGCGTCGTCGGGTCGTTGTCGCCGAAGTAGCGGATCAGTTCCTGATAGTGCTCGATGACGAGGCGCTCGGCGATCAGGTCCTGCTTGATCATCTCGATCAGATTTCCCGGCTCGCCGTATTCGGTGGCCGAACGGGTGGCGAGGTCCTTGGGATCGAAGTCGGGAACGCCGCCCAACTGGTCGATGCGGTTGGCCGCCATCAGCGCGTGACCATGTTCGCTTTTGGCATGCTCCTCGAATTCCGCAGCGACGCTCTTGGACGTGATGCCGTCCGCGGCGATCGCGTGCATCTGGTAGCGCAGCGTGCAGACGATCTCGGTCGCGACCACTGTCTGCAGAAGTTCGATCGTCTTGTCGACGTCGCCCTGATAGCTGGGCATCACCGCGCCGTCCCCGAGCGACTTGCGCGCGCGTTCACGAAGGGTCTGGACGTCGGTGAGAAAGGCGCTTCGGTCCTGGGTCTGGGTCGCCATGGTGATCTCCTGTGATGGGGGGGTTCACCCTTAAGGCTGTCGGCGGTCCATGGGTTCCGCGCGAACGACTCGCAGAAACGGAAGGCGCCTGTTCGCCGACAGCAACAGACGCGAAACCGTTCCCGGCGTTCGCGCGGCCTTTTCGCGAGATTGCGACAAACCCGCGAACTCTTCGTGAGTGCGCAACGTTACATTCCCGGACTGCAGCATGAGGGGCCAATGAACACAGCTGACACATCCATCTCCGACCAGCACGGAGCCGATGCGAAGACGCCGGCGCAGTACGGCGCCGCAGCATGGAAGGATATCGCGGGACGTGTCTGGACAAACAGCGGCCGGCACGATCTCAATCTGCTTTCCGCGGCGGTCGCTTTCTATGCATTCCTGTCATTCGTGCCGCTGCTTGGTGCAGTCGTGATGACCTATGGGCTGATCGCCGATCCGGCCACGGTCGCCAAGCACATGGCGACGATCATTGACCTCGTTCCTGCCGACGCCGCCCGCCTCATCTACGACCAGCTCACGAACCTCACCCTGGCGGCGGCCGACAAGAAGGGGCTTGGCCTTGCAGTTGCGCTCCTCATCTCGATCTACGGCGCTTCAAGAGCATCGGGCGCCATGATCGGATCGCTGAACATCGTATACGAGCAACAGGATCACCGCTCGTTCGTGCGCGGCACCATTCTTGCCCTCGCACTTGCCGCATCGGCGGTCGTGGTCGGCATCGTCGGGCTGGTTGCGGCCTCGATGCTCAGCCTCGCGGGCGACCTCATCGCCGATCTCGGCCCGATCGGCGCCCCGCTGATCCAGGCAGCGACCTGGGTCGTCGCCGCGGGCCTGTGCAGCATCGCCATCGGCGGGATGTACCGCTTTGCGCCAGACCGCGCCGATGCGCGCTGGCAGTGGCTGACCACCGGGTCCCTGATGGCGACGGCGCTATGGCTGGTCGCCACCGTCGGCTTTGGTCTCTATGCCTCGTCGCTGGGCAATTACGACACCACTTATGGTTCGCTGGGCGCCGTGGTCGTGCTGCTGATGTGGCTTTATGTCTCGGCCTATGCAGTGCTGCTTGGCGGTTTGGTCAATGCCGAGACGGAACGACAGACCGCCCGAGACACGACCACAGGCCCGGAACTGCCAATCGGCTCACGCGGGGCAACGATGGCAGACACCAGCGCCGCGCTGTCACCGAACGAGAACTGAGAGGGGTTACAGGTCGAAACCGGGGCGCGCTTCACGAAGCCCGCTGCGAGCCTGCGCCGGAACGCTCGGCCCCTCCGCTGGTTGGCTCCTGCATGCCCAGAAAGAATTGCCAGCGTCCCGACCTGCATTTCACCCGCTCGGAACGCGCGTCGTTGCCAGCCTGCCCGGCGTATCGCCAGACTCCCTCATGGCGATAAGGCCGCGCATCGCCGGGCGCGAACATGCCCGCGCCGGCACATCACCGATCTCGCGGGCCTTCTTGAAGAGGGTGGCGCCGCTTTTCGCCGGCAACGAGATTTCCGGCGGGCCGATGCTGCTGGCAACGTTCGTCGCCCTTGTCCTGAGCAGTTCACCTCTCGCGTCAGGCTGGGAGGATTTCTGGGGCCTCTCGCTGGAGATCAGTCTGGGCTCGCATTCCCTCTCTCACTCGCTGGCAGAGTGGATCGACCACGCGCTCCTGCCTCTGTTCTTCGTCATCATCGGCACGGACATGAAACGCGAGATCGTCACGGGCGAACTCTCGCGCTGGCGTTCGGCCGCTTTTCCGCTGCTGGGGGCAATCGGCGGCATGGTGGTGCCGGTGGGACTCTTCCTGGTCATTGCCGGACAAGGCCCGGAAGCGGCGGGATGGGGAGCGGTCGTCGTCACCGACACTGCTTTCGGCCTCGCCCTGCTGGCAATCTTCTCCGACCGGTTCCCAGCCGGTCTTCGTGCCCTTCTGCTGGCGTTTGCCGCCATAGACGACGTCGGCGGACTGCTGGTCATCGCCGGCGCCTATACCCGGCACATCGAAATCGTCGGCCTCGTCGTGGCGGCAGTATCGTTCGGCGTCATGCTGCTGCTGCGCAAGCTGCGCTGGTTTTCCTCCTTCCCTTACGTGTTGCTGTCGATAGCAACCTGGGGCGGGATATTCGCATCCGGCATTCATGCCACGATTGCCGGCGTCGTCATCGGTTTCGTCGCACCGGTCCGCCCGAGGCTGGACAAGGATGCCTTTTCACGCGGAGTGCAACGCAAGGTCGATGATTTCCAGGATGCCTACCGGCAGCTGCGCCAGGCCGATGGCGACGATCGCATAGACCGCGCTGCCCATCATGAGGTTGAGGCCCACCTTGGATACCTCGACGAGATGACGGCGGCTACAGAAGTCACCGGCGATCGTCTCGTCGGGGTCCTGACCCCCTGGGTCAGCTATTTCGTCCTGCCGCTGTTTGTACTGAGCAATGTCCATGTGGCAATCACCCCTGATGCTCTTGCCGGCGCAGTGGCATCGCCCCTCGCCCCGGCGGTCGCCGCCGCTCTGGTTCTTGGCAAACCGATCGGCTTTCTGTTTGCTTCGTGGCTTGGAACCCGGACCGGAATTGCCCGTCTGCCGAGCGGCGTGACATGGCGCATGGTTCTCGCAATGAGCAGCCTTGCCGGTATCGGTTTCACGATATCCCTGTTCATAGCCGACCTTGCATTCGCGGACAGTAGACTGGTCGAGCAGGCATCGCTCGGGACGTTGGCTGCGTCGGCAGTGGCTGGTCTTGCAGGCTATGTCTTCCTTCGGTTTGCAGGTGATCGCCCGAAGATGTGATCCGAAAAAATGGCGCTGAATTCGCCGCTGCCAGCAATCTTCGGCCGTAAAAAATCGGCCGACCGGCGCGCATGCCCGGAATGAGAGCCGCAGCCCGAGGCCGAGGTCCGCTGCGGGCACCGACGATGCGAGTAGCCAATGCGACGGATGCCACGATGAAGTCGTCCGGCAGTGGATCGATACCTGCGCCTTGCGTGTTTGGCCTTCATGCAGCGCGAAGGCAATCGCGCGCCGGATTGAAGCAAAGGAGAGCATCGATGAACCGCGATGAACGCAATCCCGAAAATCGTCAGTCAGGTGGCTATCGCAATCAGGCCAGTTCCTGGGACATGCCGCGCCAGGCCAGTCAGTGGCAGGACGAGAGCAGTCGGCAGGCTGGCGGAATGGACGATGCCACCGAAGAATCTCGAAGCGCCTATGTTCCGCGTCGGGGTGAAGGCCGCGCCCGCAATCTCGGCGATCGCTACGAAGGCGATTCGGCGAGTTTCCGTTATGAAGAAGCCTCGCGCGGCACCTTTGGACGCGACCCGCGTCTCGAGGGGCGTTACGGATATGGCCGGGACGAAAATATCCGGCGCGCATCCTCGCCGCGCAGAAACGACTATCCAGTACATGATTTCGATGCGAGTGGGGGCAACGACTATTCCAGCTTCACCAGCGAGGATTACGGCGGCCGCGATTTCTCGGCAGATCGCGGCGCCTTGAGTGGAGGAGCGCACCCCAGCAACAGCTATCGGCCAAGCTGGGGACCGGGTAGCTGGTCCAGCCGGCACCACGATGATGACTACGGCGCATGGCGTGCCGAAGGCGAAAAGCGCGGGTTCCTGGAAAGGGCCGGAGACGAGGTGGCCAGCTGGTTCGGCGACAAGGATGCGTCGCGCCGCCGTGACATGGACCACCGGGGACGCGGCCCATCGGATTATACCCGCTCGGACGAGCGAATTCGCGAGGATGTCAATGATGCCTTGACGCAGGACTGGCGGCTCGATGCAAGCCATGTCCGGGTTGTGGTGAAGGAGGCCGAGGTGACACTCGACGGCACTGTGTCCACACGGCAGGACAAGCGCCGCGCTGAAGATCTCGCGGAAAACGTGTGGGGCGTCAGCCACGTCCAGAACAATCTTCGCGTGACCGGGTCTACTGTGCGGCACGACCAGTCGGCCGTTGATGGCATTCCGACTACACCTTCGTCAGCAGCCACGCGGCCGACCACGACATCCTGACGGCGGAAAAATGCCAGGGGATGGAGGGGAGCCTGATGGCTCCCCTCCTTTCAAAGTCCGAAGGTGCGCGGGAGGCTCCCGGGCGGTTCGTCCAAGGGTGCGGCATTATTCCTCCTCTCTGTGCTCAAGATTGCGCGGAGGGCCGCTTTGCACGCGATCCCGGCGGTATGCTGCATCATCGGCCTTGCCCTTCCCACGCCGGTCCGGGTCCATTCCGACGCCCCCGGTTGCTCCCGCGTTCGGACCAGGGTTGAGGCGCTCCTCTTCCAGCGAGCGTACACCTTCGGGAACCTTATCTTCGGGTTTCATGGCAGAATCATTTCTCGGCACGGGCAGTCTCCTTTGCTTTCCTGATTGAAGTGACTGCATCCCGCCCGCGTTTCGAGTAAAGGCGCCCCCGCAGGCCAGCGCGTGTTGTCGCCACGACAGGCTGCAGTTCCGGCTCGCCGACCGACCCTCCACGCAGGAGCAAAGCGGATCGCACCGGCGTTCGCATGTGCAGATATGGACCCGCAGAGGAAGACGACAGCCTTGGCAATTTTTGATGCCGGGAAGCTAGAAAATCCCGTTCCAGCCTATCTGCTTGCGGCGATCAGCACATCCTGGAACGTGCACCGCGTGCAGATCCTTCGCACCTGCGCCAAGGAATATTGCCGTTGGTCGGCTCGGCCAAGGGCCACCCCAAACCCCCGTTGACCATGCCGCCGCGTCCATACGGCGCATCGGTTGAATAATGGAGAACCCCCATCCGGACGTCGGATGCCGAGCCATACCCTTACATGGTGCAAGCGTTCCGACGCCTTGGGCACGACAATCTCTGCCCATCGTCACACCGGCGACGCCGTCCAGCGAGCCGCATCCGGTGCGGCTCGCTGGACGGTACTTCAGTTTGAGTGGCTCGTGTCCCGGATCGACCTGGCTGATCCCATGCCCGCAGCCTTGGACGCACCGCCCAGCTTGCTGCGGACGCCCTCCTCGACCTTCCTGCCGGTTTCGGCGTCGATGTTGCGCCAGTATTCGAAGGCGCGCTGCAGCACCTTCTCGCTGACACCATCGCACAGGTGGCTAACCACGTTCTCGACGAGACGCCCTCGCGCGGCATCGTCCATCACCTCGCGCACCAGCGTTCCGGCCTGGCTCCAGTCATCGTCGTCGGCGCGAAGGGTGTAGGCCTCGCGCACCATCTCGCCATCGGCCTGCCAGATGCCCGCCTCGTACGGGTCGCGCTCGGCGGCCGGGCCGCCGTAGCTGTTGGGGGCATAGACGGGATCTGTCGCCTTCTCGATCCGCATCGCCCCGGCCGTGGAATAGCTGTGCACCGGCGCAACCGGCCGATTGACCGGGATCTGCTTGTAGTTGACCCCGAGCCTGGCCCGGTGCGCGTCGGCATAGGAGAAGCCGCGCGCCAGCAGCATCTTGTCGGGCGAGAGGCCGACGCCGGGCACCATGTTGTTCGGCTCGAAGGCAAGCTGTTCGATTTCGCTGTGGAAGTCGGTGGGATTGCGCGTCAGCGTCAGCTTGCCGACCTCGATCAGGGGATAGTCGGCATGGGGCCAGATCTTGGTGAGGTCGAACGGATTGATGCGGTAGGTCTTGGCATTCTCGTAGGGCATCACTTGCCAGAAGAGCGTCCAGCTGGGATGTTCGCCCTGATCGATCGCATTGAACAGGTCGCGGCGGTGGAAGTCGCCGTCCTTGCCCGCCATCGTATCGGCGTCGGTCTGGCTGAAGTAGGCGTTGCCGTCGCCCAGGTCGGTCTTGAAGTGGAACTTGACCCAGAACTTTTCGCCCTTAGCGTTCACCAGCGAATAGGTATGGCTGGAGTAACCGTTCATCTCGCGCCAGGTCTTGGGGATGCCGCGATCGCCCATCAGGTAGGTCACCTGATGCGCGCTTTCAGGCGAGAGCGTCCAGAAGTCCCACTGCATGTCGTGATCGCGCAGGCCATTGTCGGCGCGGCGCTTCTGCGAGCGGATGAAGTGCTGGAATTTCATCGGGTCGCGGATGAAGAAGATCGGCGTGTTGTTGCCGACCATGTCGAAGTTGCCCTCTTCGGTGTAGAACTTGACCGAGAAGCCGCGCGGATCGCGCCAGGTGTCGGGGCTACCGCTCTCACCCGCGACCGTGGAGAATCGGATGGCGGTGTCGACCTTGGCACCCGGCTGGAACAACTTTGCCTTGGTGTAGGCGGTGACATCCCCGGTGGTCTCGAAGTGGCCGAAAGCGCCGCTGCCCTTGGCGTGGGGCTGGCGTTCCGGGATCCTCTCGCGATTGAAGTTGGCCATCTGCTCGATCAGATAATGATCGTTGAGGACGATCGGGCCGTCTCGGCCGATAGTCAGCGAATGCTCGTCGCTCTGGATGGGAATGCCGGCATCGTTGGTGGTGCGCGGGGTGGACCGGTCTGTCATGGGAGCCTCTGGCTTTCTGAGTGGATGCTATCGCTACCCATGAGCCTCCCAGAGGTTCCCCAGTCGTTTTGGATCAGACCGCCACCTTGCGCAAAGACTGCTCGATCTCGCCGCCGCAATAGGAGCTGCCATATTCGTCCCGCGCCTGCTCGGCGAGACGCTTTAGTCGAGGCATCTCGGTCATGCGCCGCACCAGCGCGGCAACGTTCGGAGTTGCATCGCGGAGCAATGCCTCGATCGCGGGGAAGCGCTCCGTCATCGTCGACCACAGGACCGCGCTGACGATATCCGCCACGCCCGGCGTGGCGGTGCCCAGCAGGGTTCCCTCCTCGTGCCTGAGCCCGCACCGAATGCCGGTCGCCTCCCAAATTTCCATCCAGCGCCTGAGACGCGGCACGAAGTCCCGCCAAGTTTCCTCCGTCCACATCTGCCGCCCCCCATCCAGCGTGATTTCGTCGAGCACATCGTTGGCGTCGTTGACGACCTTGAGGGTCCGCGCCCGTTCTTCGATCGAAGGGGGCAGGAGATCCAGCTTCTCACCCAGATAGAACGCGATCGCAGGCATTTCGGAGAGCGCAAACCCGCTTGCGTTGTCGACCAGGATGGGAGGCCCCATGAACGGGGTCGACTGCTCGGCGGGTGAACTCGCCATGAGCTGGCCGATCTCATCGCTGTCATGCTCGGTCCAGGTCTTCCCGGCGAATGCGAGGATGCCGCGGATGAACTGGCCGCGAAAGGGCACTGGCCAGTAGTAGAGGTCGAAGTCGGTCATCGCTTTCTCCTGCAGCATGAAGACCTCTCAATGCGCTGCGCCATGCCCGGTTTCGTGACAGCGACGAGCCGCCCTCGCCAGCGGTCACCCCGCCTTTGCCAGTGCAGAACCCTGTGCCCGTTCAAGGGTTATAGGCACCAAAGGAACCTGCATCATGGCAACCCACGAAGCCCGCCTGATCGGTATTACGATCGACTGCCCATTTGAGGCGGCCTATGCCTTCGCTCACGTGCCGGAGAATTTCCCCGAATGGGCGGCGGGCATGTCGTCGTCGCTCCACCGGGACGGCGATGAATGGCGGGCTGACACGCCCGCCGGTGAAGCGAGGGTCCGGTTCACCCCGCCCAACGATTTCGGCGTTCTCGATCACTGGGTCATGCTGCCCGGCAAGCCGGTCATACATATCCCGCTGCGGCTGATCGAGAACGGGACAGGGACGCAGGCGGTCTTCACCCTCTATCGCCAACCGGACATGTGCGACGATGATTTTATTCGTGATGCCGCCATGGTCTGCCAGGATCTCGAGAACCTCAAGGCACTTCTGGAACGTAGTCAGCCGGACAGGGATGCTCCATGACGAACGAGCCACGTAGCGAAGAAACGGAGCAGCCGGACAAGGCACTCGATGCGTCCGAGGCCCGGGGTGTCGAGGAGCGCAAGGCCGGCTCCTCCAAGATCGTTCACGAGGTCGTGCGTTTGCAGGGAGAAGAGGAGCTCGCACGGCCCACCCTCGCCCTGACCCTGTCGGGTATCGCCGCAGGCCTTGCGATCGCTCTCTCCCTGCTGTGCGAGCTGTTCCTGCGCAGCCACCTGCCCGATACCGACTGGGCGCCGCTGATCTATTTCCTCGGCTATCCGATCGGCTATGTGATCGTGGTGATGGGCCGGCTGCAGCTCTTCACCGAAAGTACGGTGACGGCGGTGCTGCCGATCGCGACATCGCCTTCGCTGGGCAATTTCGGCCGCCTTGCCAGGCTCTGGGCCTGCGTGCTCGTGGGCAATCTGATCGGCGTCACGCTGGTGAGCGCGCTCATGGCCGGCGAGATCATCGTCACGCATGAGCAGCGAATGGTGGCCCTCGACATTCTGGGCAAGCTCGAACTCCAGCACTGGACCCGCACGCTGACGCTGGGGATACCTGCCGGCTTCATCATGGCGGCGGTCGCCTGGGTGCTGCCCAATGCCCGGGGCAGCGAATTCTGGGTCGTATTCGTGCTGACCTACGTGATCGCGCTCGGCGGCTTTGCACATGTCGTGACCGGATCGTCGCAGGCGAGCTTCCTGTGGCTCAGCGGCCGCATCAATTTCGGTGAAGCCTGGCTCGAATTCACCCTGCCGGCGCTGATCGGCAATATCGTCGGCGGCACCGGCCTGTTCGCGGTGCTAGCACATGGCCAGATGCGCAGCGATCTTGGCGCGGACGATCCGCATCCGAACCGAACCACCCAAGTTGACCGCATGGATCAACACAAGAGAGGACCTGTCCCATGAAGCTCTACTATGCGCCGGGCGCTTGCAGCCTTGCCGACCATATCGCCATGGCCGAAGCCGGCTTGCCCTTCACCCTGGAAAAGGTCGACCTGAAGGAAAAGCGCACCGAGACCGGCAGCAACTACACCACCATAAATCCCAAGGGCTACGTTCCCGCGCTTGCCCTCGGCGATGGCACCATCCTCACCGAAAACATCGCCATTCTCAGCTATCTTGCGGACCAATCCGAGAAGCTCGCGGCGTCGCCGGATAACCGCTGGAAATTGCTGGAGACGATCGCCTTCATCTCGACCGAAGTGCACAAGGGCTTCAAGCCGTTCTTCACGCCGGACAGCACCGATGAAGCGAAGAAGGCAGCAGGAGACAATCTGGCCAGGCGCTTCGCCTACCTCGAGGCGCAGCTGGCTGAACGCGACTACATCGTCGGCGACCGCTTCACTTCGGCAGACTGCTACCTCTTCGTCATGCTGATGTGGGCGCAGAAGAAGGCCAGGCTGCCTCTGCCGGACACCCTCACCCGCTATTTTGACCGGCTGACCCAGCGCCCGTCGATACGCCAAGCCCTGTCAGCGGAGGGTCTGGACTAGCTCGCCCTCAGGCCCCTGCGAGAAACCCGTCGTCGCGCTCCATGCCGACGGGCCCGCCGGTCCGCGAACAGATCTCGCGCAGCGCGGGCTTGAGACCTTCCTCGAATGTGGGGTGATAGAACGGAAGGGGCAGTATATCGCTCGTCGTCAGGCCCCGGTCGATCGCCATGACGAGGAGATGCGCCATGTGCTCGGCCGCCGGCGTCGCCAGCACGGCACCGATCAGTTTCCCGTTCGCCGAACCGGCATTGAGGCGTGGCAGTCCGCGGTTCACACCTTCGACCCTTGCCCGCCCCTGATCCTCGTAGGACGCGCTTGCGATCACGCTGTCCTTACCATCGAGCTCGCCGATGTTCGCCAGCGCAGGATCGGTGAAGATGATCGAGAAGAGGACCATGCGCCGGCCGGTTATCATTTCCGGGAAACGGGCGGCATTGCGTCCCGCGAGCGTCCCTTCCGCCTGCGCCTCGTGCAGCACGGGACGCGAATGGTCTGCATCGCCGGCCATGAAGATCGGCGCATCGCCGCACTGCGGCGTCGCAGGAGATATTTGCCGTAGGGGGATGATCCCTCTGTTGCCAGTCTCCTCCCCAAACACCATGCCGAGAGTCTGTTCCCGCACCCGCCTGTCTTCAGCGGTGGGGCCGGCCAAATGGCCAGTCGATGATATGTCCTGCCCACAGGAGAGCCCAGATCAGCATGGGCTGGAAAGCCAGTCTGGGGCCATGATACCACCAGGAAAGGTGAACGCCCGCGACCGGAATGTCATGCAGCGCGTGATTGAAGTTCGCCGGCCACACGCACAAGGCATAAGCCGCCAAGGCTATGGAGGCGCCCCGATACGCCCTCGGTGACCAGCGCTTCGGAACGAGCAGACCTGCGCCGCCCGCGATCTCGCACCATCCCGTTGCCCATACCACGAAGTCCGGTAGGGGCACCCAGCGCGGTGTGATCGCCGCAAACCCGTCTGGGGCGGGAATGTGTTTGTATCCGGCAAAAACAAGGCAAGCGCGAACAGGCATCGCAGCAAGCTTCGCACGAGCGGAAATAGCTAGGGCGAAGTCGCTTCGCAAATATGCTGGTTCATGATCATTCTCATTTCGCGGGAACGCTGGCCTGCAGCATTTGCCGTCCATCCTCGCAGTATGTACAAAAATGACCACATGACTATGATTTAATTGAAAATTCCCCCTTCAATTCGATGTCGATCATCCCCAAGTGTTGGCCATGGCCCAGCATGATATCATAATGAATCGCAGGGCGATGATGCTTGCCGGTGCCGCAGTTGCGGTCGCTTCATGCTCGCGCTCCTCTTCGCCCCTGCGATCGACGTCGCCGCTTGCCGCTCCGGTACTTCCGAAGTCCGCAGGCCCTGCCAGCGTTCCGGCAATGGTGCGCAATGACGGACCGCGCGCAGCGTTCTCGACCGTCGACCCAACGCTTCTGCGCAAGGCTCTTGCGTCCCTTGATCGGCATGGCGAGCGGATCAGGCAGCGCGACCGGATCGCGATCGTGGACTTTTCCGCGCCGTCGTCGGACGCGCGAATGCATTTTCTCGACGTGGAAGATGGCAAAGCCATTCGCATGCTCGTCGCGCATGGATCGGGCTCCGATCCGCATCACACCGGATATCTCGAACGCTTCTCCAACGCGTTCGGATCGAACGCATCAAGCGAAGGGGCCTATCTGACCGATGACTATTACGTCGGCAAACATGGCCGTTCGCAGCGGCTGATCGGGCTCGACGCCACCAACAACAATGCGCTTGAACGCGCCGTCGTCGTGCACAGCGCGTGGTACGCCAACGACGACATGATCAAGGCGCATGGCAAGCTCGGCCGCAGTCAGGGGTGCTTCGCGGTGGGGGAGAACAGGCTCGATGACGTCTTCTCGTTCCTCGGCAAGGGGCGGATGATCTTCGCGGCAAGAAGCTGAATCCGGGCCTAAAAATCAGACGGTGAGCAACGTCCAGCATGCCTGTCGGTTGTACCTGGGGTCATCCAAGGAGATCCATGTGCGCAATCGGTTGATCGTTTCCTCGTTGCTTGCCGTGACTATTGCACTCACAGCGTGCGGGTCCGGCTCCGAGACGCCCGACGCGCCTGCGCCGGCCGTGAGCATCACTGAAGTTCATTGGAACGACGCGGCGGTGCGCGACCTGCGCGCTGCGATTGACAGCCGGGCAACGCATGGCCTCGATCACATGAATTTCTCGCTCGATGGCCGCCCCGGCAATGCAGAAGGCGATCGCGCGCTGACGGAAAGTGCGTTGCGCTACGCATCGGCGCTGGCGCGCGGTGCCAGCGACCCTAAGAAGCTTTATGATATCTATTCCGTGCCGAGACCTGATCCGAACCTCCTGCCCGGCCTTGCCAAAGCTTTGAAGGGCGGTGACCTCAAGGACTGGCTGGACGGTCTCGCACCCCGGGATGACGGCTACCAGCGCCTTTCGAAAGCCTACCTCTCGCTTCGTGGCAGCAGGGATGCCCCCGCCCCGGCCATCGCGCAGGACAGCGAGCCGCTGAAGCCCGGCAACACCGATCCGCGCGTGCCGCAGATCGCCCGCCAGCTCGTGGCGTCCGATTATCTAGACAGCGAAGATGCGCAAGGTGACCGCTATTCCCCGGCCATGATGAAGGCCGTGCAGCGCATGCAGGCGGACTACGGCATCAAGCCCGACGGCGTGATCGGCAAGGATGCGCTGGAAATCCTCAACCTCTCCGATGCGGACAAGGCACGTGCGATTGCGGTCGCGATGGAGCGCATGCGCTGGCTGCAGCGCGATCCGCCCAAGACCCGCATCGACGTCACTGTCGCTGCGGGGCGCCTGACCTATTGGCGCGACGGCAAGATGGTCGATACGCGCAAGGTCGTCGTCGGGAAGCCGGAGAACCAGACCCCGCAGCTGGGTTCGCCGATCTATCGTCTCGTCGCCAATCCGACCTGGACTGTCCCGCGCTCGATCCAGAGCAAGGAGATCGCCGGCAAGGGCAGCGCCTATCTGCGCCGCAACAACATGGCGTGGAAGGACGGCTGGGTGGTACAGCAGCCCGGCCCCAGGAACTCGCTGGGCCTCGTCAAGTTCGACATGAAGAACGAGCATCAGATCTACCTGCACGACACTCCCGCCAAGCAGCTGTTCCAGGAAGTGCAGCGCCAGCGCAGCCACGGCTGCGTGCGCGTGGAGGATGCCATGGGCTTTGCGGAAATGCTGGCAAAGGATGAAGGCGTGCTCGACGAATGGCACCGTGCCCGCGCCACCGGCAAGGAAACCTTCGTGCCGCTGCCACGCGAAATTCCAGTTCGTCTTCTCTATGACACAGTCCTTTTCGGCGAAGATGGTGAGCCGGTCATCCGCTCCGACCCCTATGGTCGCAACGAGAGCGTGGCGACCGCACTGGGCTTCGCGGCAGGAACCAGTCACCCGTTGCACGCCAATGGCGGCGACGTCGGGCCGTAAGGCAGGGATCGGACCCATCGGCAACTCTTCGCCGATCGGCGCATTTGCTGTTCTTACCTTCCTGACAAAGCGTTGAAGGAATTCGACCTGCCCTCAGCCAATCCCAGCGCAGCGCCGATCGCGCTGCACCCGCTTCATGCGATCCTGCTCGCTTTCCCGGTGTCGATGTTCCCGGGCGCTCTGCTGGCGGACATCACCTATCTCAACAGCTCGGAAATGCAGTGGTCGAACTTTGCATCCTGGCTGATCGCCGGAGCGCTGGTGTTTACCGGCCTTGCCCTGGCCTGGGCGCTGATCGGCATGCTTGCGCGCCGGGCGGGAAGAGGTTGGCTCTGTGCGATCCTGGCGCTGCTATTCGTCGTCGGCCTCGTCAATGCGTTCCAGCATAGCCATGACGGGTGGAGTTCGGTCGGCACGACCGGTCTTGCCCTCTCCGTCATTTCCACGGTGCTGGCGCTGGCAGCGGGATGGATTGGCTACACCGTTTCCCGCGAGGTGCGAGCATGAACCGCGTTGTCCTTTCCGCCCTGAGCCTCGCCGCGCCGCTCGCCCTTGCCGCTTGCGACAAGGCGCAAGATCTCGATCAGACCGGCCCGCGGCCGGCGCTCCCCGAGCAGAACCAGACCCTTCTTCCGCCGATGAAGATCGCCAGCCCCGCAGGCTGGAACGGCGCGATGCCCAACGTGCCCAAGGGCTTTGCCATTTCGCCCATCGCCACCGGCCTCAAGGTTCCCCGCCAGACGCTCGTCCTTCCCAACGGCGACATTCTGGTTTCCGAAGGACTTGGCGGCAGCGCGCCCAAACTGCGCCCCAAGGACGTCATCGCAGGCTATATCAAGAGCCTCGGGAAGAGCGGCACGAAGGGCGGCGACCGTATCACCTTGCTGCGCGACCGCGATGGCGACGGAAAGTATGAACTCCAGACCGTTCTCATCGACAAGCTGAACGCGCCTTATGGCATGGCGCTTGTGGGATCTGACCTCTACATCGCAGATCAGGACGCCCTGCTGCGCTTTTCCTATCGCGGCGGAGAAACGCGCATCGATGCGCCCGGCGAAGTGGTGACGAAGCTCCCCGCCAATCCCAACCATCACTGGACCAAGTCCCTGACGGCGAGCGCCGACGGCTCGCGGCTCTACGTCGGTATCGGCTCGAACAGCAACATTGGCGAGCGCGGCATGGCTGTGGAGGAAGATCGCGCGGTCGTCTGGGAAATCGACCGCGAAAGCGGGGCGCATCGCACGTACGCCTCGGGCATCCGCAATCCGACGGCTCTGGCGATCAATCCGGCAACGCAGGCCCTCTGGGCCGTCGCCAACGAGCGCGACGAGCTGGGCGCGGACCTCGTGCCGGACTATCTGACCTCGGTGAAGCCGGGGGCATTCTATGGCTGGCCTTACAGCTACTACGGCGGTCACGTCGATCCGCGCGTCCACCCCCAGAAGCCTGACATGGTCCGCAAGGCGATTGCCCCTGACTATGCCCTGGGTTCACACGTCGCAGCGCTTGGCCTTACGTTCCTTACCGGCGGCGGCTTTGGCGGAAACTATGCCGATGGCGCATTCGTGGGCGAGCATGGCAGCTGGAACCGTCGCCAGTTGGCAGGCTACAAGGTTGTATGGATCCCCTTCACCAATGGCCGGCCCTCGGGCAAGCCCCGCGACTTCGTGACAGGGTTCATCGGGCCCGAGGGGAAGGCGCGTGGACGCCCGGTCGGCGTCACGTACGATCCCGAGCGCCGGGCGCTGCTGATCGCCGACGACCTTTCGAACACCGTATGGCGAGTTACCGCTGCACGCTAAGCGCTCTGCCTTTATTCTGACTGCATGTGGCTGAACGGTGCCTCGATTTCGGCTGCAAGGTACCCTTGGTGCATAGCGCAGATCAACTTGGCCACCACCAAGCAGATAAATGGAAGTGGGACGCAAACCGAACCCCGTGTTCCCGGGTTCGGTTACTAAGGGGCCGCCCACCTTCCAGCCACAACGTTTGGGTCCCCGATCATTTGATCGCCCGGCCGTGGCAAAGCGCAATGCCTATCGAATCGCTCATCGCTGCCATGAAACTTCGGATAGGCGCGTCTGTGTCAAAGGACACACAATTACCCCTTGTCTGATCGCGTGTTATCTAGGCCAGGCATTTCGTCGCACGCCGCGGCTGCGGCTGCTTGACATGAGGGTTAACCGGGAAGACGAGAGCGCATGTCCGAACACGCTGCTCAAACCCTTTCCCTGCCCGCTGACCTTGCCGCGCGGCTTGCCTCGCTCACGCGTGACGGCGGATTTTCCGATGAAGCCGCACTTATCGAAAGTGTGCTGGGTCAACTCTCTGCGAGGACAGAAGCGATTGCCGGCTGGCCCTACGGAGGAGGCGAATGCGGGCGCCGTATTCGCGAACTTGACTGGTCCGCCAATCCGCTCGGTCCGATTGGGAGTTGGTCACTGGAACTGCGCGCGACCGTTGCCAATATCGTGAACTCTCCTGTCGCCAAGGTGCTGATGTGGGGGCCAGAGCACGTGATGCTTTACAACGATGCCTATTCCATCGTTGCAGGCCCCAATCATCCCCAGGCGCTTGGCGGCACAGTGCCCGGGATCTGGCCTGAGATCTGGGATTGGAACCGTGAGATGTTGGCCGCCGGAATGCGCGGCGAATTACGGTCCTATCGCGATCAGATCCTGGTCCTGGAGCGTAACGGTTACGCCGAGCCCGTGACGTTCGATTTGTTCTACACCCCAGTCTATGAAGCCGATGGCAGTATCGGCGGGGTGATGTGCACCTGCATAGACAATTCTGCGCGGATCGCCCTTGAGGCGGACGTGGCCGCCAGCAACAAGCGTTTCCGCACTGCGATGGAGGCCATGCACGGTGTCCTGTGGACCAACAGCGCCGACGGCCGAATGCTGGGCGAACAACCTGCATGGGCTGCCCTGACCGGCCAGTGCCTTGAGGAGTATCGGGACTACGGCTGGGCACAGGCTGTCCACCCAGATGATCGCGAACCGACGATCGTGGCATGGAACGCCGCCGTGGCGGCCAAGGCCATGTTCGTCCATGAGCATCGCGTACGCCGCCATGATGGGGAATGGCGCACCTTCGCCATTCGCGGACTCCCCGTTCTTGACGAGGGTGACACGATCATCGAATGGGTCGGGGTCCATTCGGACATCACCCACCAGCGCGCTGCGGAAGAAACACTGCGCGAGCTCAATGCGACGCTTGAGGCCCGGGTGATCGCCGAGATCGACGAGCGACGTCAGGCAGAAGTCAAGCTGGCCCAGGCGCAGAAGATGGAAACCGTCGGCAAGCTAACCGGAGGCGTTGCGCATGATTTCAACAATCTGCTTCAGGTGATCTCCGGCAACCTCCAGTTACTCGCGAAGGACGTCTCGGGGAACGAGCGCGCCGAAGCCAGACTGACCAATGCCTTGGCAGGGGTCACCCGAGGCTCGAAGCTCGCCAGCCAGCTTCTTGCCTTCGGTCGCAGGCAGGCTCTCGAACCCAAAGTGGTGAATGTCAGCCGCTTCGTGCGCGGCATGGACGACATGCTGCGCCGCGCAATCGGTGAAGGCATCCAACTGGAGACCATCGTTGGCGGTGGTTTGTGGAATACTTATATCGATCCGGTCCAGGTCGAGAACGCCATCCTCAATCTGGCGATCAACTCGCGCGATGCGATGGATGGCCAGGGGCGCCTGACCATCGAAGTCGGGAACGCCCATCTCGACACCGAATATGCACTCACGCACGATGAAGTGACGCCTGGCCAGTACGTGATGCTGGCGGTAAGCGACACAGGGACCGGGATGTCGCGCGAGATCATCGACAAGGTTTTTGAGCCATTCTTCTCGACCAAGGGCGAAGGCAAGGGATCAGGCCTCGGCCTCTCAATGGTGTACGGCTTCGTCAAGCAATCCGGCGGACACATTAAGATCTATTCGGAGCCGGGCGAAGGCACGACCATAAAGCTGTACCTTCCCCGGTCGATGGAGAGCGAAGATATTGAGGTCCAGGTCGACAATGGGCCGATCGTCGGCGGCACCGAAACCGTTCTGGTGGTCGAGGATGACGAAGAGGTTCGCGCCACCGTCGTCGAGATGCTGACCGATCTTGGCTACCGCGTCCTGAAGGCGCCCGATGCGGGGGCCGCGCTGATCGTGATCGAAAGCGGCGTACCAATCGACCTGTTGTTCACCGACGTCGTCATGCCCGGCACCCTCAAAAGTCCTGAGCTGGCACGCAAGGCGCGAGAACGACTGCCTTGCATCGCCGTGCTGTTCACATCGGGATATACCGAAAATTCGATCGTCCACGGTGGCAAGCTCGATGCCGGGGTGGAATTGCTTTCCAAGCCCTATACACGCGAAGCGCTGGCCCGAAGGCTGCGCCACGTGATCGCGAACCAGCGTCAACGAGCCGGCGCCGAGCATCCAGGGCACACTGAAGGGCGTCCGGCCCATGACCAGCAGGTCATCGACGGCGCCCGTGCCCGCGGACCGCGCACGGTCCTACTCGTCGAGGACGATCCGTTGATCCGGTTCAATACCGGCGAGATGCTCGAGGACGCCGGCTACGTGGTTGTGGAGGCGGGAAGTGCGGAAGATGCGATGTCAGCCTTGCAGACCGCGCCGATCGACATCCTTGTCAGCGACATAAATCTGCCGGGAAGCTCGGGCATCGATCTTGCCAGCCGCGCCAGGGACCTTCGCCCATCAATTCGCATCGTCTTTGCCTCCGGAGATACCTCCCGGGCTGGTGATATCGATGGCGCGATCTTCCTCGCAAAACCCTACGGAAGCGGAGAACTGACCCAGGCTATGGAAGATGCAATCCGGTCGCCGGCGCCATCAACCGGCTCCAGACTGAGTTAGGGCCCCAAACGGAAGAATGGGCTGATGTCTTCGGTCTGCCGCATTGCCCAGGCCATGCGGGAACCGGTAGCACACGTGCGTCTTCATTCAGTATCCGACCCCGGCAAGCATTGTAGGGGGCGAACGCAGAACGGAAACTCACAGGTTGGGGCAACGCATTCACGAGGCGCCATGCATAGTCCTCATCGTCGAGGATGAACCTCTCATCCGAATGATGGCCGAGGATATGGTAATGGACGCCGGGCTGATCCCGCTCTGTGCCGCCGACGCGCATCAGGCGCTTCGTATTCTCGCTGATCACGACGATATTGCGATCCTCTTCACCGATGTCGACCTGCCTGGTGATTTCAATGGCCTCGATCTGGCACGCAGGGTCCACGCGAGCGGACTTGGTCTTGATATCATCATCACGACAGGCCGATGCGAGCCGGACGAAAGCCTGCTTCCGACGGGTGCGCAGTTCCTTGCAAAGCCCTATTCGGGAGCGGAGCTGCTAAAAGCCATTCACACTGCTGAATGCTGACGCGCTGACCTTTACCAAAGCACTCCCCCCCGCCCCTGATGCCGAGTTGTTTTCTCGCCTCTGGTTCATAGATCATAATCATGCTGCGCCAAGTCTCCTCCAGAACCCGATGTATCGCCCTGATTTGTGGAAAATGCTCAAAAAAGGTCGGCGGCGGCTTTGGGCAGAAAGGCAAGACAGCGCTTGCCAAGATGCTGAATGAAGCAAACGGGGGGAAGAAGGGCAGGAAAGCGCAACTCCTGGCGATCGAAACCAAGTGCCTCAAACTTTGTCCCAAGGGCGCAGTTGTTACAATTGGCGCGTCGCATCCCGGTACATGGCTGCTCATTCAACCTGGAACGCCCCTCGACGAGGTCCGCGAGCAGATGGGCTTCGGGGCTCGTACCCGCAAGGATGACCAAATCTAGTGAACGGAGCCGTCTGAAAGCCAGGATTGGTGTTGCTGTTAGCTGGCCCCCAGGCTCTTGTACGGCCGTTGCGCGATCGCTCGGCGTGCGCGTCGGAGGCATGTTCGATCTCCTGGACAAGTTGACCGATTAACGGTCCGCGCTCGTACCCGGCGACTATTGCGACGTTAAACTTTCTCGTGTGCTCGATCCGCAGAAGCGTGCTGCTCGCATCCTGAGGCATGGCCTGACACGCGGACAATAAAAGAAGGAGGCCGGCAGTCGGTCTATTTATCGTGGTGCCCCGCCTTTATTGACGAAATTACCCAACCAACAAGCGGTATGTGATGGTCTTGTGCCCGAGCTCGGATTGAACCTTTCCATGCCAGTACAAAATTCGAGATTCGCGAGGGAAGGCCATGCAAACTGTTTGCGCCCCTGCCCCGAATGGAGGCCTTTGGGGCGCAACCTGTTACAGGATTTGGGACGAAATCAGGGAGCCCTGGTACCGCGTCCGAACAGATACCCCAGAACGAGAACGACGAGCGCCACGATCAAGAAGATCTTGGCAAGGCCTGCGGAAAGGCCGGCGACTCCCCCGAAACCCAGAAGCGCAGCCAGGACTGCGACCACGGCGAAAATAATTGCCCAGCGAAACATCAGGCGTCTCCCATTTTTGAAGCGCTACATCGATCCTTCCGACGAGCTCGAACCTCAGAACCTGCAGACATTATCAATGTTCCAAGTGCATCCCTCGCAATGCGACCCCAAGGATTTAGTCGTGAGGTCGCCCCCCGAATTTTCAGAAATGCCGCTTTTGTCGTCAAGGCTTCGGCGAGACCAAACTGCACCGGCGTGCGTTGCGTTGGGAGTGAAGGAGACCGATCATGCCCGCAAAATCCAAAGTGCAGCAAAAGGCCGCCGGGGCGGCGCTGTCCGCCAAGCGCGGCGAAACGCCCAGGTCGCATTTGAAAGGAGCCTCAAAGGATATGGTGAAATCCATGAGCGAGGAGCAGCTTGAGGATCTTGCCTCCACCAAGCGCAAAGGGCTGCCTGAACACAAGGACTGAGGAATTCCGGTCGGCGCAACACCTCGTCCGATCAATGCAAGGAACCACACGGCTCGTGTGAAGGTTGGAAGATGGACATTGGCGATGTTTTTCCCGGACATCGGCCGATCCTCCCGGCGGCTGCGCCCACTCGCGCGGCCCTTTTCCAATGCGTGCGCACCGCTGAAGCAGCGAAGCGCCCTGCAACAAGGACAGCTCCATCATGAACCGTTTCAGCGGCAAGACCGTTATTGTCACCGGCTCCAGCTCGGGTATCGGCGCCGCCTGCGCCCGCCGATTTGCGCAGGAAGGTGCGAATGTAACGCTCGTTGCCCGAACCCGCGAAAAGCTTGAGGCGGTCGCTGCCGATTTCGATCCTTCCCGCACCCTCGTATGCGTCGCCGACGTGTCCTCGCGCGATGACGTTGCACGTATGGTCGAGAAAACCATCGCGAAGTTCGCAGGCATCGACGTGCTGCACTCCAATGCCGGCATCGCGGTGATGAAATCCTTCGAAGACACCACGCCCGAAGACTGGCGCCAGACAATGGCGATCGACATCGATGGCTTGTTTCACTGCGCGCAGCTGGCCCTGCCTCACCTGAAGGCCAGCAAGGGCTGTATTGTTCACACCGCTTCGGTGTCGGGCACCGGCGGCGACTGGAACATGACTGCCTACAACGCCGCCAAGGGCGCGGTGGTCAACTTCACCCGCGCACTGGCGCTCGACCTTGGCAAGTTCGGCATCCGCGTCAATGCCGTCGCTCCCGCCCTCACCGAAAGCGAGCTGACCAGGGACATGCTGGACGAAGAAGCGCTGATCGCGAAATTCCACGAACGCTCGGCGCTGGGCAAGCACGCCAGGGCAGAGGACATCGCTGGCCCCGTCGCCTTCCTCGCATCCGAAGATGCGGCGCTGATGACGGGCGCGATCCTCGCCGTCGATGCGGGGATCTCCGCCTCCAACGGCCAGCCTGCCTGATCCGCGCACAGCTTTCCCGTTATCCGCAGGAGTATACCCATGTCCCTTACCGTAGCCGAACTGCTTGTCGCCACGCTTGACGAGATCGGCGCCCGTCAGGTCTTCGGCATCGTCGGCGATGCGCTCAATCCGTTCACGGACGCGATCCGCCGCCAGGACAAGGTCCGCTGGATCGGCGTGCGCCATGAGGAAGGCGCCGCGCTCGCCGCCGCAGGGCAAGCCAAAGTCACCGGACGCCTTGGCGTATGCTGCGGCACCACCGGCCCAGGCGCGAACCACCTCGTCGCCGGGCTTTACGAGGCCCGCAAGGACCACGCGCCGGTCCTTGCCATCTCGGGCGGCGTCGCCGCGGCCAAGCGAGGCAGTGACTACCTGCAGGAGGACGATCCGGTCGCGCTGTTCCGCGACGTCGGCGTCTACAGCGAGATCATCGCCTCGCCGGATCAGGCGGCAGCGGTCATTCAACAGGCGATCGCGCATGCGTATGGCGAGCGCGGCGTCGCGCATATCTCGATCCCGCCCGAGGTCTTCGCCGCGAAAGTTCCCGGCCCGGTGCCGAGCATCGCCACCCTGCGCCCCCGGCCCGAAGTCGCACCGGCAGCGGCCGACATCGCCGCTTTGGCGCAGATGATCGGCGAGGCGAAGACCGTGGCCGTCCTATGCGGCTTTGGCTGTCACGCCGCTGCGGAGGAGCTGAAAGCGCTCTCGGACCGCCTGAATGCACCGCTGATGCATACCTATCGCGGCAAGGACATCCTGCCTTACGACGATCCGCGCTGGATCGGCGGCATCGGCCTGATCGGCGGGCGGCCCGGCGTCGATGCCCTGCACCAGGCGGACCTCATGCTGATGCTGGGGACCGACTACCCCTATTCCGAGTTCCTCCCCACCAAGACGCGTGTGGTGCAGATCGACGAACGCGCCTTCGCGCTGGGTCGCCGCACCCCGGTTGCCCTCGGCATCGTCGGATCGGTGCGCCCGGCCTTGCGCATGCTGCTCGACGCCCTGCCGCAGCGAAGCGACACCGCCTTTCTCGATGCGGTGAATGCCGACCGCGCGAAGTGGGACGCGATGCTGGACGAAAAGGCCGCGCTCGATCGATCGCCCAACATGCTTCACCCGCAGGCCGTCGCCCGCGCGGTCAGCGATCGTGCCGCCGAGGACGCGGTGTGGGTAACGGATACCGGCGAGGTCACGCTGTGGGCGGCGAACTGGCTGCGCCAGAGCGGGCACCAGCAGATCACCGGCTCGTTCAACAATGCCGCCGTCGGCACCGGCATGGGCATAGCCAACGGCGTCCAGGCGCTCGACACCGCGCGGCAGGTGATCCTTCACGCGGGGGATGGCGGTTTCACGATGCTGCTGGGCGAATTCATGACCGCAGTGGAACACAAGCTGCCGGTCAAGGTGGTGGTCTACGACAACAGCACCTGGGGCCTTGTTCATCTGGAGATGGAAGGCGCCGGAGTTCCGCCGAGCGAGGGAGCCTCGTTCCCCAACCTCGACTTCGCCACATTCGCGCAGGCCTGCGGCGCGCGCGGGTTCACGGCCAGAAAGCCGCACGAACTGACCGCCGCCGTGGACGCATGGCTGGCCGAACCCGGGCCAGCGATCCTCCATGCCGTCGTCAATCCTGATGAGATTCCCGCCATGCCGCATATCGATCCCGGTCAGGCGCTTCGTTTCGGGATTTCCAAGGTGAAGCAGGCATTCGGCGCTCTGACGCGGCGGGGCTGAGGGCGGCAACCTTGCCGCTCGCCGTCGGTTGGCCCCGTACGCGTAATCGACGGAGAGGCATGCACCGATGATCGTCGTCCACCATCTGGAAAACTCGCGTTCACAGCGCGTCCTGTGGCTGCTGGAAGAGTTGGGCCTGCGCTATGAGGTCAAGCGCTACGAACGCGATCCCAAGACGATGCTGGCGCCGCCCGAACTGAGGCGCATTCATCCACTCGGCAAGTCGCCGGTAATCGTCGATCGCGATCACTCCGGGTCCGAACGGATCATCGCCGAAACCGGCGCCATTATCGAATACCTCACAAGCAAGGCCGACGGACGCCTGGGTAAGCCCTATGGCGACGACGCGGCACTGCTCTACCGCCACTTCCTCCATTATGCGGAAGGCTCGCTCATGCCGCCGCTGCTGATCGATCTGGTGCTGGGACGCATCCCGCTGGTGGGCAAGACAGCGCAGAAGAAACTGCAGCCGATGATCGATGTCCATCTCGATTTCGTCGAGCATGAACTGGCTTTCCGACCGTGGTTCGCAGGCGATACATTCACCGCCGCCGATATCATGATGAGCTTCCCGCTCGAAGCGGCCCGGGATCGAGGAGGACTGGAAGTGGGGCGTCCTGCGACGATCGCCTGGCTCGACAAGATCCACGCGCGGCCCGCGTATCGGGCCGCGCTCGAACGCGGCGGCCCCTATCGCTTTGCCTGACGACGACACCGCAATACCGCGCTGCCGGCACGCGGAGCCACCGGCTGCGTTACACACAGGCGCATTCTCCGACCATCAGCCACATCCGGCATCAGGAGGTTTCTGCGATGAGCATTCTCGTTAATGGAGCGCCCGCCGAGCTCCCATTCGACCCCCGCGTGTCCCTGCTGGATTTTCTGCGCGATCGCCTTCACCTGCACGGGACGAAGAAGGGCTGCGATCAGGGCGCCTGCGGCGCCTGCACGGTTCTGGCGGACGGGGAACGCATCCTGTCGTGCCTTGCGCTGGCGGTACAATACGACGGGCGCTCCATCGTGACGATCGAAGGCGTCGGTTCAGCCACCGATCTGCATTCACTGCAACAGGCCTTCATCGAACACGATGGCTTCCAGTGCGGCTACTGCACCCCAGGCCAAATCTGTTCGGCGATCGGCATGGCGGACGAACTGCAGCGCGGTGTCCCCAGCCACGTTACGGATGACCTCGACGCCCCAACAATGCCGTTCAGCGCCGAGGAAGTCCGCGAGCGAATGAGCGGCAACCTGTGCCGCTGCGGCGCGCATAACGGAATCATCGATGCCATCGCGGCAACGTTTGCGCCGTCACCAATGCCCGAAACGGAGGCAGCGCAATGACACCTCTGCGTTACGCACGCGCTGCCGATGCCAGCGACGCCGTGCTCCAGGCCGGGACCGGAGCGCGTTATCTGGGAGGCGGCACCAATCTCGTTGATCTGATGCGCGAGACGATCGAGCGTCCCGAAGCTCTGGTGGACGTATCCGGTCTTGCCGTCGGTATCGAGGAAACTGCGAACGCCGGCCTGATGATCGGAGCGGGGACACGCAACACCGCGATTGCGGCGCATCCGCTCGTCAGACAGCGCTACCCCATTCTTTCCCGCGCCATCCTTGCCGGTGCCAGCGCCCAGATTCGCAACATGGCGACGGCGGGCGGCAATCTGCTCCAGCGCACGCGCTGCGCCTATTTCTACGACGAGAGCGGATCGCGCTGCAACAAGCGCCACGTCGGACAGGGCTGCGACGCGCTCGAGGGCTTCAATCGCAACCATGCGATCCTTGGAGCTTCAGACGCCTGTATCGCCGTACACCCTTCGGACATGGCGGTTGCGCTGGCGTCACTTGATGCCGTCGTCCACACGCGCACATCCAAAGGCGAACGGCAAATCCCGCTGGCCGACCTGCACCGACTGCCAGGCGATCGACCCGATATCGAGACCGTGCTGGATCAGGGTGAATTGATCACCGCGATCGAACTGCCACCTGCCCTCCGCCGTTCGACGTACCGCAAGGTGCGGGACCGTTCGAGCTACGCCTTCGCGCTGGTTTCGGTCGCAGGCGCGATCACCGTCGAGGACGGGCATATCCGCGATGTTCGCCTGGCCCTCGGCGGCGTTGCGCATCGCCCCTGGCGCGCACGGCGCGCCGAGGACGTCCTGCGGGGCGGGCCTGTCGGCCAGGTCGCCTTCGCAACAGCGGCCGATGCCGAATTGAGCCAGGCCCGCGCGTTGCGGCATAACGGCTTCAAGATAGAACTCGCCCGCCGCACCCTCGTCGCCGTGCTTGAGGAACTGACGGGAGACCCGGCATGAACATCGCCAAGGACGCCAAGGGCCTCGTACAGGGCATGGCGCAGGGCCTGGTGGCGAAGGCCGTCGCCTTGGCGCCGGACAACTGGGTGCCGGGCGGTGTGCCCGATCCGCTGATCGGCCACCAGCATGGGCATCTGGGGCGCGCGGTATCGAGGATTGACGGCCCGCTCAAGGTCTCGGGCACGGCCCGGTTCGCGGCAGAGTTTCCGATGGAGGGCATGGTCTTTGCCGCCATTGCTTTCAGCACCATCGCCAAGGGCCGCATCGCCCGCCTCGACACCGCTCGCGCGCTGGCCGCCGACGGCGTGGTCGAGGTGATGACCTACCGCAATGCGCCCCGCCTCTCGCCGCCGCCTGCGTTCATGTCAAACCCCAAGGCGGCGGGCGGGGACAGCCTTCCAGTGATGCAGGACGATCAGATCCACTGGAACGGTCAGCCCGTAGCCGTGGTGCTGGCGGATACGCAGGAGCAGGCCGATCAAGCCGCCTCTCTGATCGAAGTGGCCTATGAGAGCGCCCCCGCCGTCACCGCTTTCGACGAAGCCCGCCCTGACGCCCGGCCCGCGATGTTCATGGGCCAGCCGCTGCATGACGAGAAGGGCAAGGCCGAGACTGCGCTGCAGGCTGCGGCCGTGCGGATCGATGCGACGTACCGGACCCCGCGCCACAACCATAACGCAATCGAGCTGCACGCGGTGACGGTGGCCTGGCAGGATGATGTCCTGCGCATCCACGACGCCTCCCAGCTTGTCAGCCATACGGCCTGGTCGCTCGGACAGATGTTCGGAATTCCCGAGGACAAGGTCGTTGTTACCTCGCCTTACGTCGGTGGGGGTTTTGGCGGCAAATGCATGTGGCAGCATCATGTTCTTGCCGCCGCCGCCGCGCAGCTTTGCGGACGCCCGGTACGCCTCGTCCTGTCGCGCGAAGGCGTTTACCGACTGGTCGGCGGTCGGTCGTTGACGGAGCAGCAGGTCAGCCTTGGCGCGGATGCGGACGGAAAGCTGAAAGCGTTGATCCATAAGGGCCTTACCGCCAAGACGCCCTCGAACGTCATGCCGGAGCCGTTCATCCTCGCTGCCCGCAGCGCCTATGATGCCGAGACAATTGAACTCGATGTGCACACGGTCGAACTGGACCTCCTGGCCAATACTTTCATGCGAGCACCGGGCGAATCGGTGGGAACATTTGCGCTGGAATCAGCCATGGATGAACTGGCCGAGGAACTGGGCATCGATCCCATCGAACTGCGCATCCGCAACGAACCCGAGGTCGATCCGCTGAACGGCCTGCCGTTCTCCTCGCGCCGCATCGTCGATGCCTGGCACACGGGCGCGCAGGCGTTCGGGTGGGAGCAGCGCAGCCCGGTTCCCGCCAGCCGCCGCGAAGGCGAATGGCTCATCGGCATGGGCTGCGCCAAGGGCACTTATCCCTACTACCGCATGCCCGGCGGCGCTGCACGGCTGACCATGACGCCGAAAGGCGCCAGCGTGGGGATCGCCGCGCACGAAATGGGCATGGGCACCGCCACCGCGCAAGTGCAGGTCACCGCCGAACGGCTGGGGCTGCCGATCGAGGCGGTGGATTTCGAGTACGGCGATTCCACGCTTCCGGGCACCGTGCTGGCAGGAGGATCGCAGCAAACCGCCGCCATCGGCGCAGCCGTTATCGCGGCGCACCGCCTGCTTATCACGGAACTGCTGGAGATCGTCGGCAATGATTCCCCCTTGGCGGGCCTCAAGCCTGACGACGTGGCATGCCGGGATGCCGGTCTTTGCAAGCGTGACGAACCCGAGCGGCACGAGACATACGCCTCGATCCTCGCCCGTGCGGGTCAGGACAGCATAGAAGTGACGGGCGAAGGGCCACCGCCGCTCGAACTCATGCACTGGTCGATGCACAGCCATGCGGCGATGTTCTGCGAGGTACGCGTCAATGCGATCACGGGCGAACCGCGCGTCAGCCGCTTCCTCGGTTCCTTCGACTGCGGGCGCATCCTCAATCCCAAGACCGCGACCAGCCAGTTCCGCGGGGGCATCATCATGGGCCTTGGCCTGGCGCTGATGGAGGAAACCCAGATCGACGAACGCAATGGCCGGGTGATGAACCCGAGCCTGTCCGAATACCATATCCCCGTCCACATGGATGTGCCCGATATCGACGTAATCTGGACCGACATCCCCGACCCGCACACGCCAATGGGCGCACGCGGCATCGGCGAGATCGGCATCACCGGCACGGCCGCAGCGGTCGCTAACGCTATCTACAATGCGACGGGAAAGCGGGTCCGCGACCTGCCGATCACGCTCGACAAGCTGCTGTGATGGGGGCCAGCAACCCTTTGTAACGCCCGCCTCTCCGAACTCTTCTTCTGCTCTCGAGCGCGGATGATATTCCGGATAGGCACGCAGCCATAGACAGCCGCCGTCGACCGGTAGGCTGATCACGCCGAACAGCGCGACGAGCGTGGGAAGGTGGCAAGCATCACCGAAGGCCGTGAAATCCGTTGGGCCGCGCCTCGCTTTTTCAGACGCTTCTTGAGGGCATAACCCGCTCCGCGATTGACGGCCTGAATTCGGCCCTTGATCGGCGCCGTTGCCCGCCCCCAATCTATTCCATCATCGCAAGAAGGGAGCCTATCGAACAGGTCGCAAAGCCCACGGTACTGTCGGATATTCCATAGGGGATCAGCAACCGATCCTCGACCTTGAGCGCGCCGCAGGTGTAGATGACATTGGGCACGTAACCCGAACGGTCCGCATTTTCCGCCGTGAGCACCGGCTCGGGCGTACGAGCGAGCACCTTGCCGGGGTCGCTACGATCGAGCAGCGCACAGCCGAGGGCATACTTGCGCATGGCGCCGACTCCGTGCGTGAACATCAGCCAGCCTTCATCGATCGGGATCGGGCTGCCGCAGTTGCCGATCTGGATGAACTCCCAGGGGTACTTGGGCTCCATCAGCAACACGCCCTCGTCGTCCCACGTATCGATGGTGTCCGATTTGAGCAGGAACAGGTTCTTGCCGTCCTGCCGCCCGACCATGGCGAATTGTCCGTCGATCTTCTCAGGGAACAGCGCCATGCCCTTGTTGCGGCCCGCCTCCCCCCGGATCGGTTCGAGATCGAAACGCTGGAAATCACGGGTGCGCAGCAATTCCGACCGGATCGAACTACCGGAATAGGCAGTGTAGGTACCGACCCATTCGAAATCGCCGCCGCCATGATCGAAGCGCACCAGGCGCAGATCCTCCAGGCCGCCGCGCTGCTGCTCGGTTATCGGGAAGATCACCGTGTTGGACAGGCTCGATTCCGTGTGGCGGTGGACCGACACCGAACAGTCGGCATCGAACTGGTCTTCCTCGTCAAGTTCCACCGATGTCGCGAAGGCGGCCTGCGGCCAGAGCCGGAAATCGCCACTGCATTCCGCGATACCCTCGCGAAAGGCGATCGAGCTGATGTGGCCTTCGCCCACCGCGCGCAGGCTCATGATGAAGCGCACGCAGCCGCCATGCAGTCCTGTCTGGTCGGGGGAAGGGACGATCGACGGATTCATGAGCGCAGCTGCGGCGAAGGTATACTCATGGCAGAAATACGAGCCGATCAGCCGCTGCTTGGTTTCCGAGAACAGGGAGGGATCGAGGCCAAGGTTGCTTGCCACTTCATCGAAGCGGCAGGCGAAAATCCTTTCGGTCTGCCAGTGGCGTTCCTTGAAGTCGCGCAGCACGCGCTCGTACTCTAGCGCAGCGCGCTCCTCGGTGAGCGCGGCGATGTCATCCACCAGGGCCAGCGCCCGACCTCCGGGCGCATTCTTCGCCTGCCAGCCGAGATGGAAGGGGCGTATAACCACGCGCGCCGGATCGGCGTGCAGACGCGTCTCGAAGATACGAAGCGGCTCAGACCAAACATTTTCAGGCCGGTTCAAGCATTCCTCCTTCCCGCGGGAGCGGGGTGGACAGAGGGAGCATTTCCATAAGCGCATAATGCGACAACTGAAAGGCCAGTATCGATTCCGCACCGCAATTCGCGTTGGCACCGCGCGGAGTTACCCCATCCCGGCAACGCCCCGTCGCAATGTCAGCAAGGATCGCACCCCGGTCATTGTCGCCGAAGAACCACCGCCATGCCATCATCGCATGCTCGCGCCAGAATGTGTTGCCGGTTACCAGCCATGCCGATCCTGCAGCCTCGATCGCCGCCTGCGCTTCCAGCGGCTGCTGGTCGAAAGGCAGGTAATTGTGCTCTTTATGGAAGCTCTCCGAGCCGATTGGCCGGAACTGGCGCTTCGCCGAGACCTGCTGGGCACATATCCATTCCAGCGTTTCCAGTCCTGCTTCGGTCCAATGGTCCTGCCCCATCAACGCGCCGGCTTCAATGAGCGCTTGCGGCAGGCGCGGATTGTCGTAGCCGATCACCGCTTCGAACCATGCCCAGTCCGGCCGCCGTCCTTCGCGCAGCAGGCGCATCAGAATGTCGCCGCCGCGCGTGGCAACTTCACGGGAGGCGGCATGCTCCGGATCGCGGCGCAGTACGGCGCAGGCGCCAAGCATGGCAAAAGCGATTGCCCTGGGTGATTCCAACGGCGCCATGTTCTTGTTCACGTGGCCGTAGAGATGAAGTGCCCAGTCGGCGACACCATCATCGGGGGCACGCAAGTAAGTCTCACCCAGTGCCCAGATCGCCCGCCCGTTCGAGTCCTCGGAGCCTTCATCCTCACACCAGCTGCGGTCGAACCGCATGAAGTTTCGAAAACGCCCGAGATCGGGGTTCCAGGCGGATTGCACGAAGGCGGCATAGGCGAGCGTCCACTTCATCCGCTCCGCTGCGGACAGACCCTGCGCCACGTTCA
>Ga0308159_1001244_pt1 | contig 39617 bp, 35 predicted proteins | sample PhyCR1_FD_201040 | JGI IMG/M metagenome (GOLD analysis project Ga0308159, IMG submission 201040) | Phyllosphere microbial communities from UC Gill Tract Community Farm, Albany, California, United States - DLSLC.R1 | ecosystem: Host-associated > Plants > Phyllosphere > Unclassified | place: USA... | reverse complement strand
TCGCACATTCCCTTTCTTCAGTTCGCTATGACGATAAGTGGTGTCGTCATTGCGAGGAGGCTTTTTCAGCCGACGAAGCAATCTTTTTTGTTATTAATTCATTTTTAAACCATTAACGCCATGCAGGAAAGATTGCTTCACTCCATCGCACATTCCCTTTCTTCAGTTCGCTATGACGATAAGTGGTGTCGTCATTGCGAGGAGGCTTTTTCAGCCGACGAAGCAATCTTTTTTGTTATTAATTCATTTTTAAACCATTAACGCCATGCAGGTAAGATTGCTTCACTCCATCGCACATTCCCTTTCTTCAGTTCGCTATGACGATAAGTGGTGTCGTCATTGCGAGGAGGCTTTTTCAGCCGACGAAGCAATCTTTTTTGTTATTAATTCATTTTTAAATCATTAACACCATGTAGGAAAGATTGCTTCACTCCATCGTACATTCCCTTTCTTCAGTTCGCAATGAAGAATATATTCTATTTCACCAACGGCAACAACTGTTCAGCAACTAACTGATTACCCTTTTCATTTAAATGAACCCGGTCTTTAGTTAAAACATCTTTTTCTTGATCTTCAGGATTATGATTTGCTTCATAATCAGCAAACACTTTTCTTAAGTCGCATACAGGCAAATTGTTTTTAGCGGCTAACTGCCTGATGCCTTCAGCATATTTATTTAAGTCGGCATCCATCTCATTTGTTCCATCCTTTTTTTCGCCAATTACAGAAGGCGTACACAACACTACCTTACTACCAATACCCTGAATTTTATTAATCAGTGCCTGATAAAATTTTAAATACTTATCATAATCCGTTCCGGTATGCGAAGATTGTTTATGCCACACATCATTAATGCCTACATAGATCACCACTAAATCTGGTTTCTTATTTAATACATCATCTTCTAAACGTAAATATAAGTCGTAAATTTTATTACCACCGATACCAGCTCCAAGCACTTCATATTTTGTGGAATCCAGTTTTCTTTTAAGCAATGTGATGTACCCATTTTTAGATACACCCTGTTGGGTAATGGAATCACCGAAGAAAATAATTCGTTTTGGTTTTAACGTCATTGATGTGAAAATCACCAGGCAAAAGCCTATTAAAATTACAGTGCTAAACAGGTTTCTCATAATTTTTTATTGGTTAGGGTTTCTTTTTAAAATCAAGGTCTTGAAAATCGAAACTAAAATCAGTTAGCGGAGAAATGGCTTCTATTTTAAATCCATCCGCAACGGCGTTATTATTCAGGCTAAAGTTGACAAATGCATCAGCATCCAAACTTCTATCGTACCATTTTACAATAAATGTATTTCCTTTATAATAAGTCATCTCACCTCTCAACTTTGGTGCATTCTTCGCTTGAAAATACATTTTACCATTTACTTCGCTCACCGTAACATCGCCGAACCAAGTATCATTATAAGTTCCATAATAGCTTTTAGTATCCGGTTTTGCAGACGTGTTTTTTTGTGTAGCAGCAATATCAGCCCAAACTTTGGTTACTATTTCATGAGCTTCTTTCTCATCAGCAAGGCGGCTATCATTAGACGACTTAATTCTATCCCTACCTTTTATCCCCAGATAACCATCTTTAATGGAATTGGTGATGGCATTAAAAGCTGCACCAGATTGTTGATTGGTTAAAACAATGACACCTAATTTCAATTCTGGTAGAATCGTTACCTGCGTTACGATTCCAGACAAACCACCGGTGTGGGTAGCCTGAAACTTACCATTCACGTTACTCAGAAACCAACCCAATCCATAGGTGTTAAAGCTGCCTTGATTGCCACCTACTATAATGGTTTGAGGCGTCCATAGTTCGCGGGCGATAGCATCGCTAAATAATTTCTGATCAAGTTTCTCACCATATTTACCACCGTTAATCATCGTTTGTACCCATTTACTCATATCAGTTACGCTTGAATAAATACCGCCTGCTGCGTTCGCAATCTCCCCAAAACTTAATCCCACTGGAATTAACTTCCCTTCATATGGCGCATGGCCATCAATTACATTCGATTTATCTTTTAAACGATACCACGAGGCTGCAGTTTTGGTCATTCCTAATGGTTTGATGATTCTGCTTTCAATAAAATTTTCATAAGTCATTCCTGAAACCCTGGATACAATATCGCCCGCAACAATATACATCAGGTTATCGTAATCAAATTTAGTACGGAAAGATGAAACAGGTTTTAGATAACGAAGGTTATGAATCAGTTGCTTTTTATCTACCGTTGATGAATCAGGCCAGATCATTAAATCGCCTGCCCCAAGACCTAAACCACTGCGGTGTGTTAACAAATCACGAATGGTAAATTCACTGGTTACGTAAGCATCATACATTTTAAATTCTGGAATCACATCGGTAACTTTCGTATCCCATGTAATTTTTTTCTCGTCAACCAGCATGCCTATTGCGGCTGCAGTGAAAGCCTTTGTGTTAGATGCTACACCAAAAAGTGTATTTTCATCAACTTTTTTATTGGTTTTTATAGAGCGAACTCCGTAACCTTTCAAATGGATTATTTTCCCATCTTTAATTACAGAAACGGCAATTCCAGGAACGTTAAATGTGGTTAAGGTTTTTTCAACCAAACTATCAATTTGATGAGAAGAAAGGATTTGAGCCTTTAAGCTGATGCCACAGCACAGTAAAAGGGCAATAAGAATTCTAAATTTAAGAAAGGAAGAAAATTTCATTTTTACGGGTTTGAATAATGGCTTAAAGATAATAAATCTTTTACGCAAGCCATTCTTACTTCCCTTTTTCCAGCTTATAATCTTTATGTACAATCAGGAAACTCGCCCGCTCCTCTTTTTTAAACGGGTAGTCCCAATTCCCCTGATAGGTTATTTTAGTAGGTAATTTATCCTCACCAAAATAACCCATTTCAATATTCATCTGCACATTAAAGTCGAATAACATGTTGCCATATTTCATGTCTACATAACGGCCGAGGATATTAAAATTTCGCTTATCAAATATGGTAACGAGTTCCTTAATCATGATGCCATCTTTGGTCCAGCTACTTAAATCTGGCTTTACAGAAACTTTAAAACGATAAACCGGAATAGAATCAAGATATGTACCGCTGGTGAAAGCGTAATCATAATACTGACGCATATTTGCAGTAAAAATTTCAGTTTTGCTGCCAATAAAAGGCACTTTAACCGGGCGGCCCGGGTTAAAAATGAGGGTCTTTAATTTGTCTTTGTAGCCTTCGTTCGTTCCTCCTTTACCATCTCCAGTTGGTGCATTTGGCACGAAGTCAGTATTATAGGCATTCATAAAAATGTAATCAAACATCTCAACCGTATACAACTGATACTTTCCATTTTTCTTATAAACCTTACCTGTATCCTGTTTTACAAGATATTCCATTTTGTAAGGGCCATTATTGTTGTGTTTAATTTTACGATAAATCTTTCCTTCAACCTTATTTTTCTTATCATAAGTATAAATCCTATTTTCAGCGATGAAACTATAACGTTTCATGTTTCTAAAGGATTGATAAAATGACGTATCATTAATGACCTTATTAATAAAGGTTTCAATATTCAGCTTTTCGGCTTTGATATTAACGGTTGAATCTAACGTAATGGTTTTAATCGTATCAGGATTGAATCGTGGAATTTCCTGTGCAAAACCATTGTAAAAAAAAGAGGTAAGGATCAGGATTAAAAATATTTTCTTCATGCTTGTGTAGCTTGGCAAAAACGATGCCTTATTTAATTTGAGAAACATTAATTATAGACATTAATTAGTTGCCTAATTGTTTCAATGCGATGTAAGCCATTAATCCCGTAGAAATTTGCAAGGCATCTTCGTCGATATCAAATTTTGGCGTGTGCACAGAATATTGAGTATCCTTTGCCGCGTTCCCAGTACCTAAACGATAAAAACAGGCATCTGTTATCTGTGAGTAAAATGAAAAATCTTCCGCTGCCATCCAGATGTCCAGATCAACAACATTTTCCTTTCCTAAAAAATCTTCAGCAAAAGATTTAGCATTTGCTGTTAACTTTTCCTCATTAATTAAAAAAGGATAGCCCTTGTGGATATCAAAATCGCAGCTTCCGCCCATGCTTTCGGCAATACCTTCAGCCATTTTTTTCATGCGTCTATGTGCCTCAGCTCTCCACTCCTCATCAAGGGTCCTAAATGTACCTTCAATTTTAACTTCGTTCGGGATAATATTTGTAGCACCATTGGCTGTTACTTTACCAAAGGATAAAACAGAAGGAATCCGTGGATCTGCATTACGACTTACGATTTGTTGCAGCGCAATAATGATATGTGAGGCAATAACCACCGGATCGATATTTTGATGCGGCTGAGCACCATGTCCGCCTTTTCCGGTTACGGTAACATATAACTCATCAGTTGATGCCATGTAAATTCCAGAACGGAAACCCACCTTACCAGCATCTATTAAAGGCATTACATGCTGACCAATAATGTAATTTGGTTTTGGGTTTTCCAGAACACCTTCTTTAATCATGATACTTGCTCCCCCTGGAAGTAATTCTTCAGCAGGCTGAAAGATAAACTTAATGGTACCGGCAAATTCACTTTTCAGTTGATTTAAAATATAAGCAGTTCCTAAAAGTGATGAAGTATGAACATCATGTCCACAGGCATGCATCACGCCGGGATTTTTAGAGGCATAAGGTTTATCGCTCACTTCCGTAATTGGTAAGGCATCCATATCACCACGTAAAGCGATCACCTGATCTGATGGCAAATCTCCTTTTAATAAGGCCACCACACCTGTATTGGCACAACTGGTAAATTCAATTCCCCATTGTGTTAATTTTTCCTTAACAAATGCAGCGGTTTCAAATTCATGATAGGACAATTCTGGGTTTGCATGTAAATGCTGACGATAGCCTACTACATCATCAAAAATGGTTGCCGCTAAATCCTTAATTTTATCTTTGATCATCAGTGGTAATATCTAATTGTGGTGCATTAATTTTTTCTCTAAAAATAAATAACGTTGGGAAGGTTGGTCTGATTTCACTCATTAATCGCTGGGCTTCTAATCTTGTTCTAAAATCGCCAACCCTAACATAATAGTTTGGTTCTTTATAAATGAGATAAGTGTTTAACCTTGGATATAATGTTTTAAAGCGTGCCTGTTGATTGAAAACTTCCCGCCGATCGGAACCATAGAAAATCTGAACACGGTATCCATAAGATGAAACGATAGGTTTACCTATTTTTACTTCACCTGATGTACGATATACATCCACTCTCTTGGCAATTAAGCTATCTATCAAAGGATCTTTTATAACCACAACCTCTCCCTTTTGAGCAAATGCGATATTGATAAAGAAGAAACTGAAGATTAGTGTATAAAATATTTTCATGATGGTATGACAGTAGACAAACGAAAATTGTTTTAAAAACAAGAATGCCGAATTCGCTGCAAAAATCGGCATTCTTTATGGGTTGTGCAAATGTCGCCCAATCTTAGTATGACTATCCCTTCGTAATACGCTTTGCCGAAATAAAATAAACATATGGAGGCTTGTTCATTTCAATAATCTTAACTATTTCGATCCAATGCTTAATGATTACCTGCGTCTTATCCCAGTATCGATAACCTTTTGGCAACTTTAAGAAAAACGCTCCAATATTATGTTTAGTCAAAAGTGCTGCCTGTAATTTAGTTGAATAGATTCTTAAATCCTGAGAAATAAAAACACCAGATCGATTTCCCCAATCTGGAATCCAGTCTTCATCTTTTATTCCTTTACCAAATTCTTTTTCAATAGATGTTATCTCAATATTATTTCCGAGTGGATATTGTAATTTATCCAAGCCTTCAGCAAAATATTTTGAGAGGTTCTCATCTATTAAAACTTTTATCATGCCACGGCTTTACTATTAAATAACTCAATAGCACAAACCACATCTGCTTCACGAAGATCATACAATCTGGTTAAGAAACCTACCGTTTCACCTGCAGTATAAAGATCGTATAATGTTTGTGCCAAAATATTAGTTTCCTCTACAACAGGCTGGCCAAACTGGTGATGAGGATCTATTATGATATGTTTTTCTTTTCCTAAAGGATAAAACCGCTCTGCTATATCCGAAGTAGAAAATTCAATTTTTTTACAAAACTCTTCAATTATTTGTTTAAAAGCTGCTTGTCTGGATTTGTCTGCATTCACAACTGTTCCATCATTTAGCATAAAAAGAATACTTTTCCCATCAGATAACATTTTTGAAGACGCAAAAGGATACGCTGTACCTAACATTTCGGCCATATCTTGATGAGCATTTATTATTTTATTCACACTAACATTGATTTCTCTTAATTGATAAAAAACATAAAATTCTATGAGCGTAAAAAAATTTGTAGCCTTTTCACGACCAGTTCCCCATGAATATTCAACCTGATGCTTATTAGAAAACTGGTTATCCCAAAAATCATTCATCCATCGGCGTACTTTGGAAGTTGGCAACTTTAAAATAAAAGCTACTTCAGGAATCGTATACATGCCGCTTCCAAGTTCTTGATTTAAGTTTTTGCCTTTCATAGTTCACAACAAATATAATACTAATTACTTTAGCTTTACCTATCAAGTACTTTCAACCGTAAGCAGTTACATACAAAAGGCAGGCAATGACTTATGAGACCAAATTATTTTTTAGCCATTCAGTTTCATCAATAAGCGTGGTATGATAATCCATTCTCGATTTGCTTCTGGGATGAAATAATTTCTTAATGATGTTCGGGGGGGATAACAACAGTGCTTTATTTTGAATATTAACACCAACAATAGTTACATTAAATTCTTTTAAAATTTACTTAAAAACTGTGCTTTTATCCTTTGGAATATTTATAGTTAAAGTTTCCATATATCAAAAATACTAAAATAAAACAGCAAAAGAAAAGCCGAATTTTTTTTATGAATTCGGCCTTTAACGTATTAATTAGATTTTTTCTTATCCAATTGAATCTCATAAACTTTTGGATCGTATTTCATCATTGCGCCAGTTGCGGCATCTACACCCCAACCAATCAGGCCAAATAAATTTAATATTGCAACAGGATTGAATGCTGGCGTTGGCTGAAAGGTTTTCGTTTCATAACCATCAAGTTTTAAGCTAACCATCGGGCCTGAAAATCCTTTTTTCAATGGAACTGCCATTGGTGTAACACCTACTTTAACTCCATCAACTTCAATATCAGCAGCTGGGGGGTTAGAATTAATCTGAACGTTTTGTTTTGTTCCGGTAAAAATGGTTGCGCAGCTCGAAAGCAGCAATGTTGCCGAGATGGCAACAAGGGTAAATACTTTTTTCATTTGTTTGTGTGTGTTGTGTGTCCCTACTCTTATGGCCTTTCAGTTCCGCCCTGTTTACGGTTCAGCTCCGCTTTTATATTAACAGCATAAGAAGTTGCCTACCAACTTCAAAATTGATTAATAGCTTGGTAAATACGTTAAAGAATTGTGTTGATTAGAACAAGTAGATGAGTTAAAATCTACTTCAATAAATATAGCATTAAATCTGAGCATTAAAAATTTAGTTATAAAAAAAGGCCTTGAAAAAAATCAAGGCCTTAATAAGGTGCTATATAATTTATCTTACAAATTTGCGCCGTGGCAGTTTTTGTATTTTTTACCACTTCCACAAGGGCATGGTTCGTTTCTGCCTACTGTTGCCTCTTTGCGAATAGGTTGTTGAGGAACTGCTTCACGGGTATCACCAAATTCAATACCTGGTTCTTCTCTACCAAACTCTTGTTTGGTGGTTTGTAACTTAGGTTGTTTTACTGGTGCTGGTGCTTCTCTCAAGTCTTCAGCCTCTTGCTGAACCGGAATACCACCTTTATATAAGAAACTCACTACTTCTTTATTCACCGCATTAAGCATATTCTTAAATAAGTTGAAGGCTTCCATTTTATAAATAACTAATGGATCTTTCTGCTCATATACCGCATTTTGAACTGATTGTTTCAAATCATCCATTTCACGTAAGTGCTCTTTCCAGCTGTCATCAATTAAAGCCAGAACAATTGTTTTCTCGAATGAACGAACAATCTCTTTTCCTTTATTATCAATAGCTTTCTTCAAATCTACAGCAACCTGAATCCCACGAATACCATCCGTGAACGGAACAACAATTTGTTCAATATGCTCACCACGCTCTTCGTAAACCTGGGTTAAAACAGGTAAAGATTGCTGAATTACTGCTTCTGATTTACGGGCATAGAAAGCCTCTGCTTCATCAAATAATTTTTCAGTGAGTTGTGCAATATTGGTTGATGCAAATTCCTTTTCGGTAATGGCGGTATCTAATGAGAAGTTTTTAATTACTTCCAGTTTAAAACCGTCAAAGTTAGCTTCTTCTTTGTATTCTGTTACGATATCTTCAGCAACATCGAAAACCATGTTGTTCATATCCACGTCTAAACGTTCGCCAAATAAAGCATTTTTACGTTTAGCATAAATTACAGTACGTTGAGAGTTCATCACATCATCGTACTCCAATAAACGTTTACGAATACCAAAGTTGTTTTCTTCTACTTTTTTCTGTGCACGTTCGATAGACTTTGTAATCATAGAATGTTGAATTACTTCACCATCTTCAATACCCATCCGCACCATAATACCAGAGATTCTTTCAGAACCAAATAAACGCATTAAGTTATCTTCAAGAGAAACGAAGAACTGTGAAGAACCCGGATCACCCTGACGACCCGCACGACCACGTAACTGCCTGTCAACACGACGGGATTCATGGCGCTCGGTACCCACAATGGCTAAACCGCCTGCTTCTTTTACACCTGCACCTAATTTAATATCTGTACCACGACCAGCCATGTTGGTTGCAATGGTAACTGTTCCTGCCTGACCAGCTTCGGCAACAATATCTGCCTCCCTCTGGTGCATTTTAGCATTTAATACATTGTGTTTAATTCCACGAAGTTTAAGCATACGGCTTAACAATTCCGAAATCTCAACTGAAGTTGTACCAACTAATACCGGACGACCAGCTTGTGTTAACTTCACAATTTCATCGGCAACTGCATTGTACTTTTCACGAACCGTACGGTAAACATAATCCTGCTCATCTCTTCTTGAAATATTTCTATTGGTTGGAATTTCAACAACATCCAGTTTATAGATCGACCAGAACTCGCCAGCTTCAGTAGTTGCAGTACCCGTCATACCACAAAGTTTATGGTACATACGGAAATAATTTTGCAAGGTTACGGTAGCATAAGTTTGAGTCGCATCTTCAACTTTAACGTTTTCTTTAGCCTCAATAGCCTGGTGTAATCCGTCAGAATAACGACGACCATCCATGATACGACCAGTTTGCTCATCAACAATTTTAATCTTTCCTTCATCAATGATATATTCTACATCAATTTCGAAAAGAGTATAAGCTTTCAACAGTTGATTTACAGAGTGAATGCGTTCTGCTTTTACAGAGTAATCACGCATTAAGGCATCTTTGGTAGATACTTTTTCTTCTAGAGGCAAATCTGATTTTTCAAGCTCCGCTACTTCTGTACCTACATCTGGTAAAACAAAGAAATGAGGATCTTCACCCGATTGGGTAATCAATTCAATACCTTTTTCTGTTAATTCTACCTGGTTATTTTTTTCATCAATATAGAAGAACAATTCAGAATCTACCTTAGGCATATTCTTAGATTGATCTGCCATGTAGTAGTTTTCTGTTTTCAACAACAAACCACGAACACCACTTTCACTTAAAAATTTGATTAGGGCTTTATTTTTTGGCAAACCGCGATAAGCACGTAATAGTGCTAAACCACCTTCCCCCTCTTCAGTTCCGCTATTACCAGCATTGATTAATTTTTTAGCTTCGTTTAATGCTTGAGATACATACGCTTTTTGAGCATTTACCAAACGCTCAATGCGTGGTTTCAACTCATAAAATTCATGTTGATCTCCATGAGGGATCGGGCCTGAGATAATTAACGGTGTACGGGCATCATCAATTAATACTGAATCGACCTCATCCACCATGGCAAAGTGTTGTTTGCGCTGAACCAATTGATCTGGCGTTTGCGACATATTGTCACGCAGGTAATCAAAACCGAACTCGTTATTGGTTCCGTAAGTGATATCTGAAGCGTAAGCCTTTCTTCTTTCTTCAGAGTTAGGCTCATGTTTGTCGATACAATCTACACTTAAGCCATGAAATTCAAATAAAGGACCATTCCATTCACTATCCCTGCGGGCCAGGTAATCATTCACGGTTACGATGTGAACACCTTGTCCGGCAAGAGCATTTAGATATGCTGGTAAAGTACTTACCAAAGTTTTACCCTCACCAGTAGCCATTTCAGCAATTTTACCACTATGCAGAACAATACCACCTATTAACTGTACATCGTAATGAACCATGTTCCATACCACCTCAGTTCCGGCAGCATCCCAACGGTTTGCCCATTGTGCTTTATCTCCTACAATTTTAACGTTACTTTTGCGTGCGGCATAATCTCTATCAAATTGTGTTGCGGTAACTTCCAGGTAATCGTTCTCACTTAAACGGCGTGATGTCTCTTTAACCACAGCAAAAGCTTCGGGAAGAATTTCCAAAAGAACTTTCTCTAATTCGGTATCACGGTCTTTTCCTAAGGCATCAACCTGATCGTAAATGGCGGTTTTTTGATGAAGATCCAGTTCTTCACTTTCAGCATCAGCTTTTAGTGCAGAGATTTTACCATCTATTTCAGTTAAAAATGCAGAAATTCTGCTTTTAAATTCTATCGTTTTACCACGCAACTCATCGTTGCTGAGCGCTGAAAGTTTGCTGTATTGTTCATTGATTTTAACAACCAATGGCTGAATAGCCTTAATATCTCTTTCTGATTTACTTCCGAAAACCTTCGCTAAAAATCCTAACATTATGTTTTAAATCGTATTTATTATTAAAAAAATGGTGTGTTACAACAACTAAGCCATTGTATTGTGCTGGTCAGTTTGGCAGCTGCTGGTATAAATGGGGTATAAAATCTTATAAAAGATTTATTTAAGAAAAGAGCATTAAGGGCTATTGTTCTTCGGTTTTTTCCTGATTGTTAAATCAGAAATCACTTGATCTACACTCACATATTTTGCAACTTTTAATTGGGGTTGAGTTCCGATTAAAGCTAACCTTGAGTAAGATAACAAATAAGGATTCCGGTCTTCATTAAGTTGAACCGATGCCTTACCAAGGGCATTAATGCTGATATTATGCTCATTACAATACTCGTTTAATATCCTTAAACCTTCAACACGTTCGGCTTTTGCCAAATGCGTTAAGCTAAAAAATACAAGCGATATGGTAACAAGGTGTTTCATGAATAGCGACAAAGCTACTTTTAATCTTTTACAAAAAAAAATCGGCCTATTGCAAAAAGTGCAGCGCAATTTTTGACTATTTTTTAGTTTACGCTCTTCCTGTATGGCCTGACAGATTTTAACACGAAAGGCTTTGCAGCGTTCCTCAGTCCAGGGCAGGATCAGCGAATGATCTGGCGACAGGCAATAACTGAATTTGTTGTTCAGTGATAATCAAACAGGTATGGGGATTTTATCTGCGATCTAAATTAAACTTCAGTGCTTGGTAACCGTATTTTAGTATTTTAGCGGGCAATTAAGAATTTCCCGACGTTTTTTAATTTTACCTTATTGAAAAAACATCATTAACAAGTATTACCGGAAAATAATTGATGCAAGGCAGGAGCAATTATTATCATCAGCATTCCATTCATTAAAAACCATCAACTAACCTAATGGATATTATTCAGGGAAAAATATACCCCGCAGATCAAAGGGGCTTCATAGAAACCTCAATTGCAAAAAGATACAGCACTTTTAACTTCGAAAAGTATTACCATGAAGACAAAGCGGCATCCGGAGAATTATTTATTTGTAATGACGAATACATTACCGGAAATAAACTTACCTTTTTTCTATCCAGAGAAGATTCTTACCAGCTATTTTTTCTGGTTACCGGTGGATTAGATATTGTACAGAATGGCAAAGAATTTTCCATTGAAACTGGCCAGGTACAGGTTTTAAATCTAGGGAAAGGCGAGGTTTTGGAAATCAGTAATCCCTATGCCGATGATATAGTGAATTATATACAGATTGGGCTTACTACAGATCTGTTTTTACTCAGGGCGAGCGAGATGCTGTTCAATTTCGATTTCGACAAACATTCAAATAAGCTGATGGAAATTATTTCCAGCCCGAAATTACCTTTTAAATTAATTGCAGGTATTTTTGCCGGACGGGAAGAAATCACCTATCAACTTCAAAACCCGGAAAACATATTCTTCTGTTTCATTATTGATGGAGCTTTCGAAATTGAAGGCAGGCTATTACATGCCCGGGATGGTTTGTCACTTTGGGGTGTAGCACAAGTGGAAATAGAAGCCTTGAGCAATAATGCCATTATTCTGATATTAGAGCATTTGTAGCATTAAGTTTTCTGTTTTCAATCCTCCAACTCCAGTGTAATCTTTTGGCTTCACGTCCAAATATGACATCACACTTAAATTAATGTAAATCGAAACTTTTATCTTCGATAAATCGTTAATACAAGCACATGAGAGGTTTCCGTTTTTCTGATTATAAGCCTGGCGATACGCCAAAAGGTGGGTTTGATGAGTTGTTAAAATTATTTAGTGAATTGCTGAATTATACAGCGGGTGATGCGGCGGAAGCTTTAAGCTGGCTAAACGAACTCGACAAACAATATAAATTAACCAACAATGAATATGGTATCGGTAATTTTATTGATGACCTGAAAGATAAAGGTTATCTAACGGAAGACAATCAATCTGGAGAATTTAAAATTACTGCTAAAACTGAGCAAACCATTCGCAAGTCTGCCTTAGATGAAATTTTTGGCAAGCTCAAAAAATCAGGCCGTGGAAATCATAACAGCAATCAGTCTGGTATTGGTGAAGAAAAAAATGCCGATCGACGCGAATATAACTTCGGTGATAGTTTAGACCAGATTGATATGACGGCATCGATTCAGAATGCACAAATCAACCATGGTATAGGTGATTTTACTTTAACTGACCGTGATCTGGAAGTAGAAGAAAAGGATTTTAAAACTTTAACTTCTACAGTATTGATGATTGATATTTCGCACTCTATGATTTTGTATGGCGAAGACAGGATTACGCCTGCTAAAAAAGTAGCAATGGCTTTAGCAGAATTGATTAAAACCAAATACCCAAAAGATACACTCGATATTGTGGTTTTTGGAAATGATGCCTGGCCTATTACAGTGAAAGATTTACCTTACCTCCAGGTGGGACCTTACCATACCAATACTTTTGCAGGTTTAGAACTGGCGACAGATTTACTACGCCGCCGAAAAACACATAATAAGCAAATCTTCATGATTACGGATGGAAAACCTACCTGTTTGAAAGAAAATGGAAAGTACTATAAAAACAGCATGGGTCTGGATAGAAAGGTAATTAACAAAACCCTAAATATGGCGGCCCAATGCAAGAGATTAAAAATTCCGATTACGACTTTCATGATTGCCAAAGACCCTTATTTACAACAATTTGTGCGTCAGTTTACCGAAATAAATGGTGGCCGGGCGTTTTATAGTTCATTGAACGGATTGGGCGAATACATTTTTGAAGATTATATTAAGAATAGAAGAAAAACAGTAAAATAGAGTTAAGGGTTATAAGTTATGGGTTACGAGGTGAGTTGCAGACATCTATTATGCTCCTAAAATTTAACCAATTTCACATTTAACTTGTAACTCATAATACGTAACATAACTATATGCAAAACACCACATTAGGCGAATTAAAAACCACAGGATATCAATCAAGATCAGTAAAAGAAGAATTGAGAGAAAACCTGATTAAAGTTTTAAGAGATAAAAAAACAGAATTTGAAGGCATTATTGGTTACGATGAAACCGTAATTCCAGAATTACAAACGGCCATTCTTTCCCGCCACAACATTCTGCTTTTGGGCTTACGCGGACAAGCCAAAACACGGATAGCCCGTTTAATGGTGAATTTATTGGATGAATATGTGCCATATGTAGCTGGCAGTGAAATATTCGATGATCCATTGAACCCCATTTCATGGTATGCCAAAAATGAAATCGCCACTAAAGGTGATGCTACAGAAATTGCCTGGTTACACCGCAGCGAACGCTATACAGAAAAACTGGCTACACCTGATGTTACCGTTGCAGATTTAATTGGTGATGTTGATCCGATTAAAGCAGCGACTTTAAAATTAACTTATAACGATGAGCGTGTAATCCACTTTGGATTGATCCCACGGGCACACCGAAGTATTTTTGTGATTAATGAGTTGCCAGATTTGCAAGCCAGGATTCAGGTAGCTTTGTTTAACATGCTGCAAGAAAAGGATATCCAAATCCGTGGATTTAAATTGCGCTTACCTTTAGATATTCAGTTTGTATTTACTGCAAACCCAGAAGATTATACCAACCGTGGTAGCATTGTAACGCCTTTGAAAGATAGAATTGAAAGTCAGATTTTAACTCATTATCCAAAAAGTATTGAAATTTCACGCAAAATCACTTTCCAGGAAGCTAAACTAACTGAAGCTCAAAGAACAGCTATTGAAGCAGATGGTTTGCTAAAAGACCTGATCGAACAAATTGCTTTCGAGGCCCGTAAAAGTGAATACATTGATCAAAAATCTGGTGTTTCAGCAAGGCTGACCATCTCAGCTTATGAAAATTTAATCAGTACTGCTGAACGCAGAATGCTCATCTCCGGCGAGAAAAACACATTCGTCCGCTTATCAGATTTGGCCGGAATAATTCCTGCCATTACCGGAAAGATAGAACTGGTTTATGAAGGTGAATTAGAAGGACCTGCACATGTAGCTACAACCTTAATTGGTAAAGCTGTTAAAACATTATTTGCGAGATATTTTCCTGATCCTGAGAAAGCAAAGAAAACAAAGACAGCCAATCCATACACTGAAATTACAGAGTGGTTTACAGAAGGAAATAATGTAGATGTAACTGATAGCTTAGGCAATGCACAATATAAAAAAGCATTAATGCTGGTACCAGGTTTGTACGATACCGTTAAAAAATTCCATCCAAAATTAAGTGAAAATCAGACCTTACTGCTAATGGAATTTGTATTACATGGTTTAGCAGAGTACTCTCAACTCAGTAAAAATTATTTAAATGGTGGCTTTGGTTTCTCTGATATGTTTGGCAGCTTATTTAATGCTGAATTTGATGAGGAAGAAGATGAAGACGATTTCAGATAAATTTAATCTATAATTTTTTAGCTTTGACAAATTCTTTCCATTTGGAGAGAATTTATCAAAGCTTTTTCTTTATCAAATTTTTCTCATGGGAAGATTACCTTTTATCATAGCAGCCTGCATTTTCATCATCATTTTCGATATTTATTGTTTCAGGGCAATTATTGCTGTTTTTAAAAAGTGGAAGCCTACCACTAAAAAAATCTTTTCCATTTTATACTGGAGCTACAGTATTCTGCTTATTATAGGTGTTTTCGCAGGCATTTACCTCAATCTTTTTCTTACCCTCAGGGCAATCATTTTAGTGGCATTCTTTTTAACAGTTGCCTGCAAAATGGCTATGTTGCCTTTCTTGATGCTAGATGACTTACGCAGGATATTTATCAAAGTTTTCAGAAAAAAAACGGTGGTTAAAGATCAACCCATCAGCGAAACTGATCAGATTTCACGTTCAGAATTTTTGGTCAAGGCAGGTTTAGTTGCGGCGGCCGTTCCACTTACATCTTTAAGCTGGGGCATTATTTCTGGCGCATATGATTATCAGATCAGGAAAGTAAACTTGGTTTTACCTAACCTCCCGAAAGCTTTTGATGGCATCACCATGGCTCAGATTTCTGATATCCATTCTGGCAGTTTCTACAACAAGACTGCTGTAAAAGGTGGTGTGGAATTACTGTTGGCAGAAAAACCTGATTTCGTATTTTTTACTGGCGATTTAGTGAACAACCTGACTAATGAGGTTCGGGATTATCAGGATATTTTCTCAAAGGTTAAAGCGCCGCTTGGTGTTTATTCTTCTCTTGGAAATCATGATTATGGTGATTATTATTTTGGAAAGGAGTCATCTCCGGCAAAAGTAAAAAACCTGAAAGACATGGTTGATGTACACAAAATCATGGGTTATGATTTGTTAATGAATGCGCATCGCCGACTTAAAGTTGATGGTGAAGAAATTGGGATTCTGGGTATAGAAAACTGGGGAATGGGGCGTTTTCCAAAATATGGAAAAATGGAATTAGCCGTTCAAAACACCGATGATTTACCTGTAAAACTGTTATTAAGTCACGATCCTTCACACTGGCGTGGCGAGGTGTTACAAAAGTATCCGCAAATTGATGCCATGTTTAGCGGGCATACTCATGGAATGCAGTTTGGCGTTCGCCTTAAAGAATATCAGTGGAGCCCGGTACAATATATTTATAAAGAATGGGCAGGATTATATCAGGAGCAAAAACAACAGCTTTACGTTAATGTTGGCTATGGCTTTTTGGGCTATCCTGGAAGGGTTGGCGTGTTGCCAGAGATTACAGTTTTTACTTTGAAAAGAGCTTAATATGAAAATTACTGAAGCAATGAATTAGTAAATGACTGAATAAATGAAGGAATGATGGATTGAATGCCTGATTGATTGAAGGAAAAAATGATTGAATGGAAAGGTATTACGCCAACACATTCAATCATTCAAAACTTCCTCATTCATTCATTAAACCTACCCCGCATTAAAGCGATAACCAACACCTCTTACCGTTTGCAATAACTGAGGGTTATCAGGGTTTAACTCAATTTTTTTACGTAAGCGAACAATGTGCATATCAAGTGTTCTGGTGTTCACATCAGAGTTATAACCCCAAACCACCAGCATTAATTCATCACGGTTGATTACTTTTCCCGGGTTGCGCAAAAAGTACAGTAAAATACGGTTTTCCAATATGGTAAGTTCAATTTTCTTTCCATCTCTGAATAAGGTATGGATATTCGGATGGTGCTCCATATTACCAAAACGGTGAATTTCAGCCGTATCTTTATTTACAATAAATTTCACCTTACTTTCCAGCATGGCCACCAATACATCCATGTTAAAAGGCTTGGTGATGTAGTCAGAAGCACCGAAATTATAAGCATCAATTTTATCTACATCCTGGGCTTTTGCCGTCATCATAATAATCAGGTTCTCGAAACCTTGTTTACGAACATTCTCGCATACTTCGGCACCCTGTCTACCTGGCATCATCCAATCCAATAATACAATATCAGGCTGGTCTGCAATAATGATCCGCTCACCTGATTCTCCATCATTTGCTTCTAAAACGGTGTAGCCTTCGGCTTTTAAACGGTGTGCAACTAAAAAACGAAGATTTTCATCATCTTCTACAATTAATATTTTTACTTCTTTAGACATTTATCTATGATTAAGGTGGTAATGTTTAAATGCTTTACGTTGCTGCAGGCAACAGGATTACATTCTAATTTACAACATTCAATTTTTAACTATTATAGGGCAATACGATTTTAAATTCTGTACCCAAACCTACTTTACTTTTAACAGAGATTTCTCCTTCCATAAAGTTAACCAGTTCCTTGCAAAAAGCCAAACCAAGGCCTACACTCCCCATCTGATTATATTCGTTCTGTATCCTGAAAAACTTCTTAAAGATATTATTCAATTCCCCGGAAGCGATACCAATTCCCTTATCTGCAAAACGAAAAACCAAAACTCCTTTTATCAGTTTGGCACTCATATGTAACTTTTTATTTTCAGGTTTTGAGTATTTGTATGCGTTCTCTGCCAGGTTATCAAACAAACTACCTAATAACACGGGATCGGTGATGAAGGTTTTAAAACCAACCACTTCATAGGTCATCTTAAAATCCGGATGCTTTAAAGTATGCGATTCAATGGTACTTTCTATAAAATCACGAATATTAACCGTTTCCTGATTGAGTTTTATGGCTTTATTTTCAATCTGTGTAAAAGCAAGCAGCTTATTCATTAAACCATTCAGTTTATCGGCTTCCTCATCCAGTATTTTACCATAAAGTTGTTGCTCTTTCTGGCTTAAAGCTGTGGCACTTTTAATGTTATTACCTGCAATTTTAATCACGCTTACCGGAGTTTTAAACTCATGTGTTAGATTATTTACAAAATCATACTGCAGCTTAAACATTTTACTGTTGATATTTAAGTTACGGTAAATCAAAAAAGCAACCAGAAGAAGCACACCATATACCAGGAGCAAAACAAGGGCAATAGGCATAAAGTAGATAAATATTTCCCTTTTAATATAAGATTTAGAACTGGTGAGATATAACTTGAAATCAGAAAAAGCACCTGGTAATGCAATTTCAGTGGTCATGTTTTCTTCGGAGGTATCAATTGGATCGTATGTTAATGGCTCTACCTGGATTTTCTGATACAGCAGTGGCCTGGTATTGATCACCTTAATTTTATTTGGATTAAGCTGAAAAACGAGCATATCCTGCTGATAAACCGGTGAAGGATTTAACCTGCGCCGCATCATATCCTTATAAACTTTTAAGTCTTCTCTCCTTGGGATATTCAGGTAAGTAATCTTGTTAGAGCTAACGACAGAAAAGTTGGTAAACAGTTCCTCCTGTGTGGGCACAGCAAGGGTATCTAACTGATCAACAAAAGTGACCAATTTATAAGCCATGGCATTAAAATCATCACCAACTTTAAAAGATTTGGTGTCAGATTCAGAAAACAACCTGATTGAATCCAGAGCTACATTTTTGCCAAACTGAAAAATAGATTTAGGCCCGATTGATAACTTCCCTACATTCATGCCATCTTTTACAGGCATGTTTTTAACTTCGGTATCATAAAAAGTTATCCTTGATACAAATGGGTATTTAAGTGTTATGGTATCTACAAATTTGGATGCTGTAGCAGAATCCAGAAACCCGTTATAATAAGAAATTTCGGGCATTTTGTTCTGAAAAAAATCATTATAAGGCTTAATGCTTTGCTCCAGTACATTTACCTTCTCTGATACAAATTCATTTTCTATAGATTTCTTACTGAAGTTGAAAGCCAGAAAAAGAGATAATACAAATAGGATCGAAATGAGTACGATAAAGGTAACACCTAGTGAGAAATTTTTGCGATAGCCGCTCTTCTTATCCAGCGCCATAACTTATTTCCTACTGATATTGTTTTTTAAAAATTCTTCCAATGCTTTATACAAAGCTGTTCTCCCCTGTTGCCTCTTAATTGGATTTGGTCCCTCTTCTTTTTCAATATAGGTAACAGGAACATTTCTCTTTTTAAGCTCTTTAATAAACTGCACACCTTCGGCTACATTAACCCGTGGATCTTTTGGATTCTGGGCAATAAAAAGGGGCAATTTGAACCTGTCTGCATGAAAAACAGGCGAAGCCGAACGCAGGTAGTCGGTATTGGTTACCGGATTGCCAATGATCTCGTAATACATTTGTAGATTAGACTTTAAAAATGGTGGAATCACTTTCAGGTAACTAAATAAATTAATCACTCCAGAATTTGATCCTCCACAACTATAAAGATCGGCATTTTTATATAAACAATTCAGTGCAATATAGCCTCCAAAACCATTGCCATAAATGGCTATTTTTTTTGGATTAGCAATTTTATTTGTAATCAGCCAGCGAACACCATCGTTTACATCCTCCTGTATTTTATCATCCCACTCTTTAAAACCAGCAGCATAAAAAGATTTACCATAGCCATTTGAGCCACGATAGTTTACTTGCAATACAGCATAACCTCTATTGGCCAGAAATTGTACTTCAGCATTGTAGCCCCATGTATTTCTTCCTCCCGGACCATTATGCGGCAAAACGACTACCGGCAAATTAGTTTGCTTTTTGCCTTTCGGAAGGGTTAAATAGCCATTAATGGTTAAACTATCAGAACTTTTAAAACTGATGGGCTTCATAGCGCTCATTGATTCTCCTTTAATGGAGGAGTTGATATCAGTAAGTTTCTTCAGTTTATTTTCGCTTACTGTATATAGATAATAAGAGCCCGGGTTTTTGTCAGTGAAGGTTCTAATAACAAAAACGTTATCCATTTTATCGTTATCCATAATCCGCCATTCGGTACCCGGTAAAAGCTGGTCTATTTTACTATAAGTAAGCCTTGTTGCATTATCCAGGTAATATTTTTGCTTTTTCCAGGTCTCACAGGTAACAAACATAATTTTATTTTGGATTCTGGAATACCTGGTTTCCGTAACATTAAGGGTATCATTCGCAAAAAGTACCTTTTTTTCTTTACCTGTTTTTAAATCCAACGCCACCAAAGCATTTTTATCCCGGTTTACACTAGAAATTGCATATAACACATTTGGCTCATTTTCTGGAAAGGCTACAGGCTGAAAAGTAGTTTCAAAGTTATTGGTAATTACAGGGATAAAAGGTTTACTTTCATTCTCCCGGTAAAGCAACGTTTCATTTACGCCATCACTGGCAACCGCAATCTTTAAAATCCCCTTATTATCCGTCATCCATTCGGTAATATTGCCAGGATTTTTAGCGGCAATTTCCATTTTCCCATTTCGAACGTTTAACCGATAAACATCAAAAACGGTCGAATCTCTTTTATTTGAAGCAACAATAATGTATTTATCATCAATTAACTGATCTTCAATTACCCTAACCCTGGTTTTTTCATTTGAACTCAGTTGCACTTGTTTACTTCCATCCTTGTTGATGACAAACAGATCTGATTTTCGTTCTTTAGTATCGTCTTCGGTGTAATAAATCAATTCGTTATTACTGGTCCAAAAATGAAAGCTGATTGATTTTTCTGTGAGGTGTGTGAGCTGAACACTGTTTCCGGTGGCCAGGTTCTCTACAAACAAATCAAGTTTTTTATCCTGAAGTTTAAGATAAGACAGGCTTTTGCCATCAGGCGAGATGCGATAGTAAGCTTTATCTTGCGTTTTAAAGAAATCATCAACAGGTATAATGCCTACATTACCTGAGCGCTTACAAGCGCAGATTGCAGCAATAAAAACCAATAAAATAATCCTTTTCAACATAAATAATTTCTCGCCGGGATGACAAAAATAGGCATCTCAACCACTTAACTCTAGTTTACACTGACAATGTTACTTTAATAACAAATCTAAGCCTGTCGCCCAATTTAGTATTTATTCAGAATCTGAGAAAACAAATGCTACAATAAGCCTGCTCAAAATTTCAAGTAATAAAGCATCCAGTTACACTAAATCAATTTAGTTATTCTTTAATACTAAATCTTTTACCTTTCGTGTCTTTTTATTACATTTAAAATTTACAAAATAGGATTATGAATCGTTTAATCACCTTCGCATTTTTCATTTTAAGCTTTAATGTTCAGGCGCAGATTATCAATAATAATTCATCTTTTTTATCGGAAGATAACAATTTAGCCATCCAATATTACCGGGATGGCGATTATGAAAAGGCTGTTGTCTTGCTAGAGAAAATGTTTGCTAACCCTAATAATGAAGGCTATTTCGACATTTATTTCAATAGCTTATTAAAACTGAAACGTTATGATGTAGCTGAAAAAATAGTAAAAAAAGTGATGAAACAGCATCCGCAAAATGATGCTTATCCAATTGCGCTGGGCAAGCTTTACCAGGAAAAAGGCGATGTCCAAGCTGCCAATAAAATATTTAATGACATCATCGCAAAACTTCCAAAGGATGAATTTATGATCCGGAATTTAGCGAATAACTTTTATCGCTTCGAAAACTACGATTTGGCAGTTCAAACCTTTAAACAAGGAAGGAAGATTCTCGCAAATGAACAGCTCTTTACCTATGAATTATTGAACATCTATCGGTATAAAAAAGATAAACCCATGCTAATGCAGGAGTATCTGGACATATTACCTTCCACCCCACAATTACTGCCACAGGCTGAGAATGTACTTTCAATGATTTTTGAGGATAAAAGTGACTACCAGAATTTTCAGGCGGCCATACTCAGGAAGATCCAAAAAGCGCCAGATGCAGAAATTTACATCCAACTTTTAACTTGGAATTATATCCAGCAACAGGAATTTGATGCAGCATTGCGCCAGCTTATTGCCTTTGATAAACGTACAAAAGCTGATGGCGGAACTTTATTTAATGCCAGTTATATATTTATAGATAATGGCGCTTATGAAACCGCAATAAAAGCTTATGAATACCTGTTAACTAAGGGAAAGGATAACCAGTATTACCTGCCATCGAAAATTGAAATGTTAAATACCCGGTATAATCTCCAAACATCAGGAAAGTATACAGTAGCAGACCTAAATTTACTGGCTAAGGATTATCAAGGTTTGCTTGATGAAAATGGAAAGAACAGGAATACGTTATTTGCCATTAAAAAACTATCAAACCTGCAGGCGTACTATTTAAATGAACCTGGTAAAGCCGAAAAAGGACTCGAAGAAGCCCTGCAAATACCAGGAATTGTAGGGACAGATCTTGGACAGTTAAAATTGGATTTAGGTGATGTTTATATCCTAACCAATCAACCCTGGGAAGCATTTTTGGTTTATGAACAAGTAAGTAAGCAATTTGAAAGCCAGCCAATTGGAAATGAAGCCCGTTTTAGAAGTGCCAAACTTTCTTTCTACCAGGGAAATTTTGATTACAGTAATGGACAGTGCCAGGTACTTAAAGCAGCAACCTCGCAGCTTATTGCCAATGATGCCCTTAACTTAAGCCTGCTGATTTCTGATAACATTCAAACGCCAACTGATAGTAATGCGTTAAAAATGTATGCTGATGCAGAAATGTTGGTGTTCCGAAACCTACCCGCTCAAGCTGTAAAAAAATTAGATAGCATTGGCATTTCCTATCCGCAAAATGGCTTAGCCGATGCCATATTAATGAGCAAAGCCAAAATATTTATCAAATCAGCTGATTTTCAGAAGGCTGCAGAAATGCTTAAAAATGTGGCAGATAACTTTAAAGATGGCATCTGGACTGATGATGCGTTGTTTACCCTGGGCGATTTATACGAAAAGAAACTCAATGATATTGCACAAGCCAAAAGCTATTTCCAAAAATTAATTACAGATTATCCAGGTAGTATGTTCAGTGCAGAAGCCAGAAAAAGGTTTAGAAATTTAAGAGGTGATGGGGTTTGATGATTAGTTCCAATATTTTATTGTTAAGGTTAATCAACTAATAGCCTAAACGCCAGGCAGAGCTACTCTTTCCAATCCCATACTACTACATTCCACGCCACACCTGCAACATCTGTATAAGTATAAATGGTTTTGAAGCCCATCCTTTCATGCGCTTTCATAGACCTTAAATTAACACAGGCAATTTCTGTAATCGCAAAATCATAACGGGAAGCAAAATGATTTTTATACGCTTCATAACACTGATCAAATAAACCTTGCCCGCGGTAATTCTTATCTACACAAACTTGCCCAACTACAATATAATGATAATCACCAACGGGCATTCCTTTGAATTGGATATGATCAAAACTTTCATACAATTCTACCAACCGGGGGATGTCATTCTTCGATTGCTCGGTCATTCCCAACACATAGGCAATAACCTGCTCACCATCTTTAGCAATGATATTTTTTTCATGAAGATGCATTTTCTTCAGATCATCAAGTGTATGCGAAACCGTTACAAATCCCTGCTCTCTAATTTCTAAAGGAGATAAATCCGTTTTTAGATTTTTCTTTTGAAGGGTTATAATTCCTTCCAGGTCAGAAGAAGTATTAGAAATAATTATTTCAATCATAATATCGGTAATTATTGACCACTAAATATAAGTAATCTATTCGTTCCCATATTTTCTTCCTTATCTTTGCCACATGCTTTTATATAATGTTACGCTAATTTTAGAAGATTCTGCTGCAGCAGAATGGTTACAATGGATGGAGGAAACCCACATCCCTGCGGTTATGGCTACCGGAATGTTTGTTTCTCACCGTTTATTGAAAGTACTAGATTCGCCAAACGAAGGTGTTACCTATTGCACACAATACGTTGCTGAAAACCAGGAAAACTACAATCAATACCAACAGGTTTATGCACCAGCTTTGCAGGAAGATTTGAATGAAAAGTTTAAAAATCGTTTTGTAGCTTACAGAACGCTAATGGAGTTTGTTGGCTAGACTCTAAACTTCCCGACTCCAAACTTATTTCAACTTCTCATTATTCTGGTGCCTGTCTGCATCACGGATACTTTTCTTTTCCAGGTTTTTGGTAAAGGCTTCTGTTAGATTGATACCGGTTTGGTTGGCCAGGCAAATCAACACAAACATCACATCAGCCATTTCATCGGCCAGGTTTACCGCCTCATCACTTTTTTTAAAAGATTGCTCTCCATATTGACGGGCCATAATCCTGGCCACCTCCCCAACCTCTTCCATTAAAATTGCAGTATTGGTAAGCTCGTTAAAATAACGGATACCCGTAGTTTTTATCCATTGGCCTACAGTTTCTTGTGCTTCGTTAATGGTCATTTTTTTCTTTTATTTTTTAGTGGGTTAAATTTCATAATTTAGGCTGATATAAAGATTTATATTCCAAAATAAAAACGCTAAACAATCTAAATTGATCTTATGACTACGCTCTTCAGTGAAAAACAACAAAAAGCAATTGAATCTATTTGGATCTTGGGCATCATTATCGCCACTTTGCAAATCAGCTGTTACTTCATCGATAGCTATGGGCCGGATAATGTACTATATGACTACTTATGGAGAATACAAACCTGGTTTTTGGAGAGTTTAATTTTTGCATGGTATTTTTATAAAAATAAAATGTTCCTGAAAGGATTAGTCATTCAGTTATTATTTTCTCCTTACTATATATTTAAAAAAGATTGGCCAAGTTTTATAGATTATCATTTCAATTTTGGCAATAGCGCATTAATTTATCAAGTGATTGATGTACTTTCTTTTCTAACACCAATCCTCATATTTGCTGTTTTTTATTTCAAAGCCGAAGGCAAACCAGATAACATTTCAAAAATTAAGGCTACGGTAATTCAAATTATCTTTACCTTAATCTTTAGTGTAACCATTTCTTCTGATCCTGATTCCTTATATAGTACTATAGGAAGCTTTAGTACCAGCAACCTTTATTTAAAAGACGCCATCGTATCCATTATATTCATCATTGTATCGCTAAAAATGATCTCGGTTTTAGTTGGTTTTTTCTATCTTTCCAATAGAATTTACCGGGTGAAGCAGGTTTTAAAACCTTTAGATGAGCAGCCTGTATCAACAAGTTTTTTTAAATGGAGCTTTTTAATTAGCTATCCTATTTTAATGCTTTCAGTATTGGATATGGGTTCATCAGCGCTGAAGGTTTCTTTCTCCTTTTCATCTATAGCATTTTCTACTTTATTTTATATTGCCGCTAATTTAGTTGTACTTTTTATCTGTGGGAGGTTTTTCGCCACCTTAATTCAATATAGAAACTTCACGTTAAAACGTTATTTCGGCGTAGTAAATACATTAGCAATTTTACCGATCATCAATCTGGCTTCCTTCTTTACCTTACTTTTATTTAAACAAAACCCGGAAACGACCAACGGTTATATTGATAAATTAAAACAGAACAGAAATGTACATTTGATCATTTATGTGGCTTTGCTCATCTTATATTACACCTACCATTATTTCTCCTTAAAACCCGATTACAGGACTTTTGAACCCCTTTACAAATTGCTGGTATTTAGCATATCGGCCATTCTATTGGCGAGATTTAAATGGAGCACGAAGGTTATTCCATTTTTAGCTGTTATTATTTTATATTATGCAGACTTGAAAGAATTTTTTGACTTTGCAGATGGCCTTTGGCCCTTCATTCAGAAAAAACTGATTTCCTTTGTCTGGATTGGAACCTTGGCTACGTTTATTATTTATTATATCATCGATTACTTTCTTCATAAGTGCTTTTATACATCTTTTTTTGAAAAGCACAACCCTGAGGATTTCGAAACTTATATTAATAAATTTCAATAGCTTTTTAAGATTTCCGCAATACTATAGATAATTTATTCCCGAAAAAACTCCCTTGATTGGAGCGTTCAGTAAGCTTAAAATCAAAAGAATATTTTCCATCTTTTGGTACGGTAAACTTCTTGCTTTCCGTTTCATACTCATGAACGGTATAATAAATCGTACTATCCCCTTCAGAGCTGCTTTGATTGTAAGATTCCTTTGTTTTTTCTGAATTGATTACATGATCTTGGGCATCTACATTTAAACTATCAAAGAGAATAGATTGACCTTTATTTTCGATATTAAATTTCACACTAAATGCTGATCCTTCGTCTTTACTACTTTTCAAAACTTTAGACCAAATGGTTACCACGTCGCCTTTTTTTAGGCTTAAGTTTTCTGCTGTTGCAATTTCACCTGGTGTTAACTCTAATACAGTTAATTCCTTACCTACAGGATTACAAGAACTTAAACCTAAAATAAATAAGGCTGAGAATAGATAATTTCTATACATATTTTTGGAAGGTTATGGGTTAACTGTTGTATTTAGGGTATAATGTTTACTGAAATAGCTGAACATTTTTACAAAAAAATCAGCATCAGATGGAGATAGGTCTTTATCAGTTTTAAGTATAAAAGTTTTCCCCTTATAATCAACAGGACAAAATACAGTTGTTTCCTTAATCGATATCCTTCCGTCATCATTTTTTGAGCTCGCGATCACTACATAACAGCCCGTTTCTTCTCTAAGCTGATAAGAAAACTGGCTATCCAAACGAAGAATTTCTGGTCTGGAATAATAATCTGTTTCACTGATTTTATTGGCTTTAAGCTGATCTACACCTTTATAGAAACTGAGCAATTCATCAGGTGATGGCCTGAATAACTTAACAAAAGTATAGTTGCCAGGTGTTCTTGGCGAAGACTGTTCATTAGGTTCCAGAAAAAATTTAAGCTCTTTCTCAATCTTACTAAACATACCATTTATCCAGTTTATTTCTAAAACGGGCATATGCTGAACATAATCATTCCAGGATGTAAATTTTACAGATTGATAATTAGCTGTCATTAAGCTTTTTGCATGTTTTACAAGAAGTAAAGAAAGTTCTAGCTTTTGCTTTTTAGGATACTTCTGTGTCCAGCTGATTTCACCTTTGTAAAAAAGGAAGCACTTTTTCAAGCTATCATATTGGATACTATAAGTAAAGAAAGTATCGCCATCACTGTAAACAATACTGTTTTCATCTTCATAATAAACAGCATCTATCTTTTCATCGCTCGCTTTTAAATCAGCGATTGAAAATTGCTTTGGATCATTTCCAGGAACAATGTAAACATCTTCAGAATAAAGCCCTTCGCTTCTGGTAAAAAAATTATTCAGACTAACATTTAAGAAGCTAGAATCAATTTTTGTAAGGTCTATATTCCCTAATATGATTTCTTTTGAGCTCATCTTACTCACTTCAAAATCGCTGTTTTCTGGAATGGTAATGGAATAGCGCTGATCAATTAAAACTGTTTTTAAAGGTAATTTTAAATTCATCATCTGCTGATATTCAGCCTTGGACACTTCTTCAATATCATCAGCAGATGAAACTTCATCAGGGTCTGTTTTTACCACCCTTTTACAAGAGGTCAAAAACAGAGCAGACAGAAGACCAAATAACAATAAATTTTTAAAGAAATTGGAGCGTAAATTCATCATAATTGTTTTGAAGATAATCAAATATAGAATAAACCTGTTAATTATACCTTATTCCTTATATCAATCATTATTATAACCAATTCATCGTTTAATGAAGCAATTACAATATGATTTCTAAACATCCGGCTTTATAATTTTTGCATGCAGGAGATTTAAGTATTTTCAATCTATGGCCTCAAAAAATTTGATATACCTGCTTAATTATATTCTTTCTCTTCTTCTATTTCTTGATTAATCCGTTCATTTATATTGATTTTAGCGCCTTCCAGTAAGAAAACACTTGCGCCAAATTCCCTTGAAAATGGATTTTTTACTTCCCCTATTTTAGTGATCCTTTCAAAAAAAGGCTGCTCCTTTTTCCTTTCAGGATCCTCATCATCAGCATCCCGGATTAAAATTAAATCTTTAATTGGCTTATCCATTTTAAACCAATAGAGGTAATCAGCATTATATGATACCGCGTTTATGTTTTTAAATTTAGAGTAAAAATTAATAGCACCAGCTTGCCCATAGTTATCTGCACGCACCAGCAATGCTGATTTATCCTTAACCTTTGCATAGGCAATATCAGTTAAGGCAGCCATTTCTTTCCAACCCTGCATATCTGCATAATCTTGCGGCAATTGATGGTTTTTCCCATCTTCCCAGTTTAACAATCCAACTTTTTCAAATCGATCGTGATTTGCAATAATCTGTTTTGGGGAATAGATTGGCATGATTAAAGGCAATGCATAAATAAACAACCCAATATTAAAAGCAAGAAGCAAAGCAATCCATACATAGCGCTTGTACAGGATAATCCCGAAATATGTTGCTCCGAAGGCGAGTAATACAGGATATAAACCCAAAGCATAATAATCTTTAGCTTTGAAATAGCTAAAAATAATCATGGTAAAAAGATAGGTTAAAATCACCCATCGGTATTTGGCAAATGGCTTATAAAAAATCAATGCACCCATTCCACCGAGTAGAATAAAAATACTGGTGGCAAAAAACAGCAATTGATTGATAAAGAAATCGACCCGATTGACGTGAATGAGTTGGGTTTTCTCCAGTAACTTCATATGAGTAAGTACAGGAAAACCATGGGTAATCTGCCAGATTATATTCGGAGAAATGATCATCAAGGCGATCATAATTGCTAAATACAAATGCTTATTGGCAAATATTTTTCTGTTCGGGCTGATGATTATTGCCGGCAACATGCCCATAATCAAAAAGAGAATATTGTATTTATTTAAGAAACCAAGTGCAAATGAAATTGCAAAATAATATAAATACTTAGGTGCTGTTTGATCAAAATACTTAATCAGATAATAAAAACAAGCTGTCCAGGCCAGCACATCAAATGAGTTTGGTTGATAGAGTGTATTCAACCTTAAAAGTAATGAGCAAAGGCAAGCAATAGCAACAAAACATTTAGCTAACAGATTTCCTTTAAAATGCTCGACAATTTTCCAGCTAAAAAAAATAGTCAGTGCCCCAAATAAAGCGGGCAAAAATTTTACCCAAAACAGGCCATTACCCAACCACTTAATCACTAAAGAAAATAATGAGGTTAGCGGAGGTACAGAAGTAAAACCCGCTGCCAGATGGTTGGCCTGATCCAGATGCAAAAATTCATCACGCTGTAATTCGTAAATTGAATTAACCAATACAAAAGATAAAACGATCTTTAAAAGCAAGAAAAAAGTAAGAGCAATATATTCTAACAGTCGGTTTGGATTTTTACCCTCCATATTTATTTAAACTCAATAATTTATTGAAATAGATTAATTATGGCTTTGACAGCTGCTTGCTTAAATAGTTACGATTACAGCGTTTAAATCTAATTTATTCCTTATTTTTTGTATCAATAATAATAGTAACTGGACCATCATTTAATAGGGCAATTTTCATATCAGCACCAAAAATCCCGGTTTTCACTTTTTTACCAAGCAACGCTGATAGCTTTTCGATCATTTTTTCATACAATGGAATTGCCACATCAGGTCTGGCCGCTCTGGTAAATCCAGGTCGGTTTCCTTTTTTAGTTGATGCAAATAAAGTAAACTGACTGATTAAAAGGATATCGCCATCCACATCAGCCAGTGCTTTATTCATCATTCCGTTTTCATCACCAAAAACACGCATGCCGATAATTTTCTGTGCCAGCCAATCCAGATCATCTAAACGATCAGCATCCTCAATACCAAGAAGCACTAGAAATCCAGTATCTATCGCTCCTGTAATTTCGCCATCAACTGTGCAACTTGCCTGTGTAACTCTTTGTAAAACTGCCCGCATTTTATATACTTTTGCTCAATAAATTGATATGCGCAAGATAAGTATTTTAGTGATTTCTGTATTTCTCATCTTCGGTTGTAAACAAAAATCAATCGTTCATCCAACCTTTTATTATTGGAGAACCGATTATCGAAATCATAAAGCCGAAACCAGTTATCTTGATCAATTTAAATCAAAATCTTTGTATGTGAGGATCATGGACGTAGATTATGATTCGGATCTGCAACAGCCCGTACCCGTATCACCTATAAAATTTTCTAACCCCATACCTCAGCAGGTAAATATTATTCCGGTTGTTTTTTTGGTTAATAATATATTCAATCATTTAGATTCTAGCCAAAACAAATGGCTGGCCGATCGGATTGCCAATTTTGTAGATGCCAAAGTAAAACAAGCCGGAAAACAAAATTACGCAGAGCTTCAAATCGATTGCGATTGGACAAAAAATACCAGGGACAGGTATTTTAATTTTCTTAAAAAATTAGCCGCCCATCCCCTTTTAAAAGGTAAAAACATTTCGGTTACACTACGTTTGCATCAGGTAAAAAACCTGAGCACCAGCGGCATTCCTCCTGTAGAAAGAGCCATGCTAATGTGTTACAACATGGGCAACCTGAGGAAGTATGGTAACCAAAACTCCATTCTTGATCAGCGTGAAATGGATCGCTACCTGAAAGATGATCTGGAAAATTATCCACTAAAACTGGATGTTGCTTTGCCTTTATTTGAGTGGGCCGTGGTATTTAGAAACAAAGAATATGCAGGGATTTCTAAACGAATAAGCAAAACACAGATCAGGAATAAAAGATTATTTAAGCAAAGGGGAAGATCTATTTTATATGATTTGTTAACAGATTATCCTGCAGCAGGGTTAAAACGCGGCGATGTCATCCGATGGGAAGAAATTTCTGCCAGCGATTTACTTGCAACATCTGATTTTTTATCCCGACATTTAAAACCAGAAGAACGAAATCTGGTTTTCTATCATCTCGATTCCGATCTTTTAAAACATTTTACGAATGAAGACTTTCACAAAATCATCAATAATTTTTAGCATTTTCTTGCTTACTTTTTTTGGAGAAATCGCCGTTAACATTGCCTGTGGTCCGGAGGCCGATCCCTATGATTATTATGTAAGTTATTTCCACAATAACATTCAGGGAGACACCTACAAACCCTTTTCCTATAATGCCAATGTATATTTATATGATGATAATGAAGTGGAAGATGAGACGCAGATAAATAGCAACGAATGGGCAAAATACACCGGTGCTTCAGTAGAAGATGTATACCGCATCATGTATCGGATGGATAGCCTTACAGAAATCCACCTTCAACAATTTGCTGATAAGGCTCAGCGAAAACTGCCTGACAGCCTGTATAAAAATACTTTCATTAAAGCCCTGCTTAAAAATAAGCCGGCAATGAAATATTTTTTATTTGCTAAAAGCTGCGAACCATTGGCCGTTGTTCATTATAACCTGTGGGATCCAACACCGAGGGATACAGCAGCTATGAATAAAAAAGCAGATGAAGCGATAAGCTATATTAAAAAAGTAAAACGAGATGAGTTTTTAAAATTGCGTTACGCCTATCAGGCAGAACGTTTGTTCCATTATGCCGGAAATGGGGAACAGAGTATCAATGTTTATGAAAACTACATTAAAACAAGCCAGGTTAATTCTGCTGTTAAAAACTGGGGGCTGGCTGTTTATGCAGGTGCCATTCGGCATTTTGGTAAACCTATAGAGGCAGCATACCTTTTTGCAAAAGTTTTCGAGCAAAGTCCGGAACGAAGAATCCAGGCTTACAAAAATTATTTTTATACCAGCAGCAAAACAGAAGACGTACTTAAACTTGCCCAAAATGATCAGGATAGGGCTACCATTTATGCCATTAATGCTTTTGGAAATTCCGACATCGACATTAAAAACCTGGAGAAAATTTATAAGCTAGAGCCTGCAAGTTTATTAAATGGAGCCCTCCTGGTTAGGGAAGTGAATAAACTGGAAGAACATTTAAATAACTCCAGCGACATTTCAAGAGGTTATTATGAAAGTTATTTTAGTCGATATAATAATGTTGACAATGACAGCTTAAGGAAAAAGAATATTAAAAACTTAACAGATGTGAAACAGTTTGCTTTAAAGCTGGCGGCCGAAAAGAAATATCCGCAGCCAGAATTGGGCACCATTACCGCGGCCTATCTTTCCTGGATGGAGGATCGAAACGATTTGGCCGCAGAATACCTGAATCAACTTAATCCCAATCAATTGCCCGAAAGGTTAAGGGATCAATATCGGATTACAGACTTACTGGTGAGGTCTAAAAATATCAGCAAGGGTGATGCTTTTAATGATGATTCTAAATTGGTGGCTACTTTAAAATGGTTAGATGAAAAGCGCTATGCTGAAAACAAGGAGGATTCTACTGGCAAACAAGTTAGCAATAGGGAAAGTTCAGATCAACGCTTTACCATCACCACCAGAAATTTTTATCAGCAGGTTTTGGCACCAGCCTACTTAAAAATGGGCGATACTGCCCTTGCTGCGCTGGCAATGGTTAAGGCCGATATCAATACTCCATCGGCAATAAACGCCATATCATTTAACAACATAAGCTATCAAGCCACAGCATTCTGGCAAAATTACTTAACACCAAAAAGCATGGCTGCTCTGGCTACCTATAAAGTAAAAAACAGCAAAAATGGCTTAACAGGTATGCTTATCCAAGCATTAAACCATATGGCAAATGATGATTTTTATGAGCTTTATGGCACAACCTACCTAAGAACCCATCAATACGACAAGGCACTGATCTACTTTAAAAAAGTTTCAGCTAGCTACCAATATTTTTCACCTGCTGATTGGTATGCCGATGATAGCGAAGCCAAGCTGGTTGCCGATCCCTTCATAGAAACTGTAAATGATTACCCTAAAAAGTATGCATCAAATGATCAGCGATTTAATAAAGTAATTTTCGCCAGGGAAATGGCCCGTTTACAGAAACTAATCCTAACTGATAAGAAGAATGCTGCCCGTTATTATTATCGCATGGCAAATGCTGCTTACCAAACCGGCTATTATGGCAATTCATGGTTTTTGATTAGTTATGATTGGAGCACTTACGCCAATGAACAAAAGCCACAATACCACTATGATGTAGATTATAAGTTGGCCAAAACAGCTGCTGTATGGTATGCAAAGGCCAGGGCTTTAAGTACGAATCAGGATTTTAAAGCCAAATGCACTTTTATGCTCGCCAAATGTGCCCAAAAGCAAATTATCAGTAATGCTGACTATTCTGCCTACAGTTATTATAATACCAAAAGCAAGGCCTATAAAGATTTTATTGCAGCTAATTATAACAATCCCTATTTTAAAGAACTAAAAACAAAATACGCTAAAACACCTTTTTACAGAATCGCAGTAAATGAATGTAGCTATCTGGAAGATTTTATTGCCGGGAAGTAAGGGTAAAAGCAAAAGCAGAAAGGTTAATGCCGAATTCGAAAGTCAAAACAAGATAATGAGCATGATGCTATCTTTGCTTTAACCTTTCTGCTTCAAGCTTAACTAAAGATTCTACCATCTGATTAATGCACTCGCCCAGGCGAAACCAGATCCAAAGGCAGCAAGGCAAACCAGATCGCCATCTTTGATTTTCCCCGCTTCCCAGGCTTCGCATAAAGCAATCGGAACTGATGCTGCTGTGGTATTTCCGTACTTCTGGATGTTATTGAAAACCTGATCGTCATTTAAGCCTAATAGATTCTGCACATACTGACTGATGCGTAGATTTGCCTGATGTGGTACAAGCAGATTGATATCTTTTTCGGTAAGATTATTAGCAACCAAAGCCTCACGAATTACCTCAGGAAATTTAACCACAGCTTTTTTAAATACTGATGGACCATCCATATAAGGTAAAACAGCACCACTAGCTAAAATTTCTGGTGTCATAAATAAACCACCCAATTCCTGATCAGGAAAAGCTGGTTTATCTTTCATCCATTTATTAGCATGTGATCCTGGATAATGCATTGCTAAAATTTCTGCATCAGCACCATCACTATGTAGATGCGTACTCAAAATACCCTTCCCTGTTTCATCTGTAGGCTGTAATACGACTGCACCTGCCCCATCGCCAAAAATCACTGATACATTTCGGCTTCTCGTTTCAAAATCCATGGCAAATGAATGTTTCTCACTCCCCACCACCAAAACATTTTTATACATCCCGGTTTTAACAAACTGATCGGCAACTGAAAGCGCATAAACGAAACCCGAACACTGGTTGCGAATATCTAATGCACCAATCTCTCCCATACCCATTTCACGTTGTAATAAAACCCCGCAACCAGGAAAATAATAATCAGGACTTAAGGTAGCAAAAACAATAAAATCAACATCCTTTGCGGTAATGCCAGCACGTTCAATAGCAATTTTTGCTGCTTCAACTCCCATTGTAGTAGTGGTTTCTTCGTAACGATCAGCAAAACGACGTTCCTGAATACCGGTGCGTTCCTGAATCCATTCATCATTGGTATCCATAAAACGACTTAAATCAGTATTGGTATAAACATTTTTCGGAACGTAGTAACCAATTCCGCCTATTTTAGATTGATGCATGTGTTATTGATCATTTGTGTAAACAAAGTTAGTTAATTAAAAAAAGATATGACGCTGCGATTTGAGACATGTGATTTCATTGCAATATCCTAAAATCTAATATCTTAGTTCTAATATCTCAAATCTTCTAAATTATTGTTTATTTTTGCACCATGTCTACAGAAACCAAAGAAGAGACCTTTACGCTCGAAGAGATTTTAACTTCCTTAAAAACCGTACACCGCCTTATTTTGTGGAATGATGATATCAATACTTTCGATCATGTAATCTATTGTATGATGAAGTATTTGGATTATAATGAATCTCAATCTGAAAAAATAGCCTGGAAAGTACATAATGATGGCAAATGCCCTGTATTAGAAGGTTCATTTACTGAAATGGAAGTGTATCGCAAAATTTTGCAGCAAGAAGGATTGACGGTTTCAGTGGATTAATCTTCATATTATAAAAGAGGGGTCGTCATTGCGAGTAGGAACGACGAAGCAATCTTTCCAACTCGTGATAAAGATTGCTTCAGCCAATGAAAAATCGGCTTCGCAATGACGATTTTCAGAAAAGATATGCTGTATAAGCTATTACCTTATAATAATCCTTTCAAAAGATCATTCAACTCCTCCTGTGTACTTTGCGTTTTATCTTTCGCATACCAGCCATGCAGTTTTTCGGCCAGAATTGGCATTTCAGTTGTTTCCTTTTTCCATTCTTTCAAAAGATCCTGCAAAACCTGTGGTCTAGGTGCCCAAGTGGCTAAAACCTGATCAGCTGATTCATTCAGCACAATTAAAACTGGAATTGCCCTGCCACCATTAGTCAAATGTGCATCAATTAATGGCAGATTTTTATCACGCAGCACAAATTTCAAATCAATTCTACCTAAAGATACAGTCGCGATCTTATTAAAAACCGGAATAATTTGAGCAGCATCACCGCACCAGCCTTCAGTAATCACCAAGAACTTATAATTATCTTTCAACTGATTAATGGTAGAGATTAAATCATCAGTTAAACTAACGGTTTTATCAACCCGATTCATGCGCTGCACGTTCATTTTAGTGTAATGCAGATCATAACTAGCCTCACTGGTAGATTTACCTTCTAATAAAAGTTGGTCTACCAATGCACGATAGGTTTGGTAATCCATTCCCTGCTCATTAAAAATTTCGCTATAATTAATCATGGTGTCTTTCAATTACAGCGCAAAGGAAAGGAGAAATTTAACGAAAATAATCACGGATTTGCAAGAAATCTCTCAGTGAATAATTACACAATTCTGAGATTACGCAGGTGTTTTTTCAATGACAAAAAAAAGCTAATCTGCCATTAATTTACTTAAATGCTGTGTTAGTGCCACAAAATCATCAACGGTTAATTGTTCGGCACGTTTTTCAAAATAAATATGATCATCCATTTTATCTTTCGGCATTACAGCAGACACTGCATTACGCAATGTTTTTCTTCGTTGATTAAAGCCTGCTTTAACTACACGCCAAAACAGTTTTTCATCGCAATCCAGCGTTTCCGTTTCATTTCTGGTTAAGCGAATAACGGCAGAATTAACCTTTGGTGGCGGATTAAAAGTACCTGGCTTTACAGTAAAAAGGTATTCAATTTTATAATAAGCCTGAAGAAAAACACTCAGGATTCCATAATCTTTTGTACCTGCAGGCGAAGCACAACGTTGCGCAACTTCTTTTTGAAACATACCAACCATCTCCACAACCTTATGGCGGTTATCCAATATCTTAAATAAAATCTGAGAAGAAATATTATAAGGAAAGTTACCGATAATGGCAAACTGACCTGGAAAAATAGCGTCAAAATCTAATTTCAGAAAATCACCATTGATTAAACGTTCACCCAATTGTGGATACTTCTCATTCAGGAAATGGTAAGATTCAGTATCAATATCAATTAAATAAGTTTGTAAATCTTCACGTTTCAACAAAAAATCAGAAAGGATTCCCATTCCCGGGCCAACTTCTAAAACCTGATGATACTTTTCGGTATTCACCAAAGCCTCAACAATGCGGTTGGCAATGCCCTTATCAGTTAAAAAATGCTGACCTAAATGTTTTTTCGCTTTTACTAAACTCATATTCCAAACCCCAAAAAGGGCTTTTAAAAAATTAAAATGATTAGCAAAGATAGACTTAATATTCCTTCGCGGATAACTTCGTGTGCTATGGGCTTTCATTTTTTTTAAAGTCTTTAATCGAAAATCAGTATTTTGCGCTAAAATTTTCCAGTAATTATGAGCGATAAACTTAAAATAGGTATTAGTATAGGCGACGTGAACGGTATTGGTTTAGAGGTAATTATCAAAACGTTATCCAATCCAGCTATTTTAAATTATTGTATTCCAATTGTTTATGGCCACACCAAAGTTTCATCTTTTCACAGAAAGGCAAATAACCTTGGTGACTTCAGTTTTAATGTAATCAATCATGCCAACCAGGCACAGGCAAAAAAGGCAAACATGATTAATTGCTGGGAAGAAGATGTAAAAATTGAACTTGGACAGGTAACTGCAACAGGTGGAAAATATGCGCTATTATCGCTTGAAAAAGCTACCGCTGATTTAGTAAGTGGCGAAATTGATGCTTTGGTTACTGCACCAATCAACAAACATAACATCCAATCAGAAACCTTTGCATTTCCAGGTCATACGGAATATTTACAAGAAAAAAGTGGCAGTAAAGATGTGCTGATGTTTTTAATCAGCGAAAATTTACGCATAGGTGTAGTTACGGGGCATATTCCGGTTAAAGATGTTCCAACTTCTATAACTAAAGATAAAATCTTAAGTAAATTGAAGCTGATTAATGAAAGCTTAAAAAAGGATTTCTGGATTGAAAAACCAAAAATTGCGGTTCTCGGTTTAAACCCACATGCCAGTGATAATGGCCTGTTAGGCGCAGAAGAGGCTGAAATTATTACGCCAGCCATTCAGGAAGCATATGATAAAGGAATGATGGTTTTCGGACCCTACCCTGCAGATGGTTTTTTCGGAAATGGCAGTTACAAAAAATTTGATGCTGTTTTGGCCATGTACCACGATCAGGGATTAATTCCTTTTAAAACTTTAGCTTTTCATAATGGCGTAAATTATACCGCAGGTTTAAACTTTGTTCGCACTTCTCCAGATCATGGAACCGGTTATGATATAGCTGGAAAAGATCTTGCAGATTCTACGTCATTTACAGAGGCTTTATTTTCAGCTATTCACATTGTAAAAAACCGTAGAGAACAAGAAGAAATGTTAAGTAGCCAGTTGCGTTCTGGAGGTAAAATTGTGGAAACGCAGTTTGATATTAAAGATGATGCATCATAAGATGACAAACCTATAAGGTTTTTAAAATCTTATAAGTTTAATTAGAATACAAAACCCCATGTCAAAATTCTCCCCAATTATAAAACCAGAGGATTTAGCTTCGTTAAATCCAAATGATGACGTCGTAATAATCGATGCGAGCGCCGGATCGAAAGCCCGCTACGAAGAGCAACATTTAGCCGGTTCATTGTTTGTTGATGTGAATAATGATCTGGCCAATATTGGAGATTTCGCTAAGGGTGGCCGCCATCCATTACCAACGTTAAATCAATTTGCACAGCTTTTGCAAAAACTAGGGATCAATAAAAATACGCATGTCATCGTATATGATGATAAGAATGGAGGTAATGCAGCCGCAAGACTATGGTGGATGCTGAGATCAATCGGACATGAAAAAGTTCAGGTAATTGATGGGGGATTTCAAGCAGCTATAAAAGCTGGCTTCCCTACTACCAATCAAACAGAATTCCCTAAATCAGCTGGCGAATACACAATATCATCCTGGAGTTTGCCATTGTCTGATATTCATGAAGTGGAAGAAGTGGCAAAGCATAAAGAATATATGGTTATTGACGTTCGAGATGCTAACCGTTACGCTGGCTTTACTGAACCAATTGATACCCTAGCTGGTCATATTCCAGGAGCCATCAATATTCCATTTACAGAAAACCTGGATGAGGAAGGCTGCTTTTTATCTCCTGATGTATTAAAGGAGAAATATACTGCTGCATTAGCAACTATAAAACCTGAAAATGTGATTGTGCACTGTGGGTCTGGCATTACAGCTTGTCACACCCTCCTGGCAATGGATTACGCAGGTTTGCCCATTCCAAAACTTTACGTTGGCTCCTGGAGCGAATGGAGCAGAAACAATAAAGAAATGATTTTAAAAAGCTAAACCTGTGAGCTTTTTAAAATCTCATCGGTTTTTTAAATAGATAACAATTTTAAAAAACATTTTTAATCTAATTATTTTATCCATACATTTGCAGGCTAAAATTTTACAGTACTTTGAACCCACTAAAACAATTTTCTATACCGTTTACCGGACTAAAATTGGGAACTCATCAGTTTGATTATGAACTAGATGACAGTTTCTTCAGTGCTTTTGAGTATTCGTTAATTAAAAGCGGCAATTTAAAGGTTAACCTTGAACTTGATAAGCAAGAGACCATGTTGCTTTTAAAATATAAAGTTGCCGGAACATTAAATTTAGATTGCGATAAATGTTTATCGGAATTTGCTTACCCGGTTAACTTATACGAAAGACAGATTGTAAAATTTGCAGGAGATGAACTGGAAAGCGATGATGAAGAAATCATTTCGTTAAGCCGTAAAGATTCTGAGATTGATATATCAGGTCCTTTATATGAAATGATAAACGTTTCAGTACCTTATATCAAAAACTGTGAGCAGGCAGGTAAAGAGTGTGATCAGGAAATGATTGATCGCTTAGAACAACTCTCTATCGATAAGCAGGCAGAAGAAAATGAACAAACAAGCGACCCACGTTGGGAAGCCCTTAATAAGTTAAAAAAATAATTAGATTATACACCAATGGCACATCCAAAACGGAAAATCTCGAAACAGAGAAAAAATAAAAGAAGA
>Ga0308159_1001241_pt1 | contig 39639 bp, 34 predicted proteins | sample PhyCR1_FD_201040 | JGI IMG/M metagenome (GOLD analysis project Ga0308159, IMG submission 201040) | Phyllosphere microbial communities from UC Gill Tract Community Farm, Albany, California, United States - DLSLC.R1 | ecosystem: Host-associated > Plants > Phyllosphere > Unclassified | place: USA... | reverse complement strand
AGTAGTGCCACGTCGATCACTCCAATTCCCCGCTCAAAATCATGAGCAGGATTGTGTCTTAAACGTGGGTCAGTTCCGGTTGCAAATTAAGCGGCAAAGTGGGTCAGATTTCGCTGCAAATCAACAGGGGTCATTTTGCGCGCAAATTGACCCGCGAAGATAACGAACTTCCAGCGCCGGCCGCCGCTATTGCCGAGGTGATTTGCATTCGCAGTTTGCAAAACAACGCAAACAATGGACCAATCCTCTGACCCACCGTTTTCAGCCGAGGGCGGACCCGCTTCCATCGGCCAGCTCGCCGCCCGCCTCCTTGCTTGGCGAGGATCGCTGTCCTGTATGCCCCGCCAGCTGGCCTGCGCAGAGCCTTCCAACGGAGCAAAGCTTTTTATTGATACACCTGACGCACCTGAGCGCGGTGAGGGCGCGGTGCGCATCCCAATCGACGCGTGGCGAGCCTTGGGCTAAGCTCCAGCCGCCTCAGCGAGCGGCTGCATTCCGAGCCGCCATCGCGCGTCACACGTCGAACGATGCCAGCGTTTCGCCGAGCTTGCCGGCGCCATCCATGGTGGCCGCGGATATGCGCCAATACTGGTGGCTCCTTGCGCACGTCAGCGCGATCGGGCCTGCGGCTTCCAGCCGCGATATCGGACCCGAGGCCTCGAACGGCCCCAGCTCGATGAGCTGGGTCGCGTTCGCCAACGCGGCGACGCCGTCAGCGCCGGCCAAGCGCGCCTCAAACGTCCAGCATGCGCGCGACCCTTCCACGGCGGACTTGCCTCGCCATGCCGCCTTGGCCACCGCCCACGCGGCGCCAGGTGGCGCGACTCGTTCGAGCCAGGCTTTGATGGGGACGCAAAGCTGAGAATCGTAAGTCGCTGATCCATCGGCGAGTGCTGAGGCCGCAGCGATCGCCAAGCGGAGTTCGGCGCAGTCCGAAGCGATGCTGGCGAGCTGCGCTCGAGCGTTGCGCCATCCCAGCGCTGCCTCGTTCAATTCATCGATGGCGGATCTAAGATGCTCAATGCTTCCATCGTTGGAACCAAACTCGAATGCGTTGGGCCCAGTCGGCGGGGCGCGGCGTTCGTGAGCCTCTGTGGCCAGCTCGATGGCCCGCACCATCGCGGCCGTGGGCGAGCGTTGCGCCGCCCCGTCGGCCAGCAAGCCTCGAAGCAAGCGCTTGCGCTCGGCAGTCAGACGGAACGTGACGGCCGCTCTTGACCAACTCTCTTCGTGATCCATCGTTGACTCCACAGGATTGTTGGTTTGCTTTATCGAACTTGCGTCGGCAGTGGCAAACGCGGTTCGAATTGGCATGCGTTAGCGCTCCGGCTCGTCGCCACGGACGCGAGCCGCTTTGGAGGAGAGCATGGCGAGAAAGCGCGCCGCGTTGGCGATGGACAGCTTCGGGTGGGTTCGCTGCGGGAGTGATCCTGAGGGCGACGAAGTGTCCAGGCCCCTCATGGAGGCAGGCGCGGGGGAGGAAGCAGGAGCCGATGCAGAAGCAGAAGCAGAAGCAGAAGCGGAAGCGGAGCCGATGATCGGCGCCACGTTTAAGGCGTCGGCTGCCGGCGCGAGCTGGCCAAGCTGACTCGGAAGCGCATCGGCATCCGCGATGGAGGCCGGGAATGCGCCTTTTTCGGCGGGCGAGGCCCAGTCCAAGGAGGTCCCCTTGGCCCGCTCGCGAGACATGGCAAAACCAAGCCTTTCAAGGGCCGCCTCGCGGTCAAGAGCATGCGCGGGGTTCGAGAAGGGGCCGTGGTCCTGCTCCTCGTCCGGCGCCAGCGCTTCCAGGTCGACGTAGAGGGTGGTGGCGAAGCGGGAGCGGCTGGCGGCGACGTAGCTCCACTCCCGGTCGGCCATCGAGGGATTGACTAGGCAGTAGGCCGAATCGAACGTCCGGCCCTGGCTCTTGTGGTTGGTGAGGCAATACGCGTGATCGAAGCGCCCGAAAGACGGCGGGACCATCACGGCCGTCTCACCCCGCGCGTTCGGGTCGTCGAGCTCCACGCGGAAAAGCGAAGTGAACATGGCCCGCTCAACCGCCACGATCGTTCCCGCCGCCCCGTTGGCCACGCCCACCTCGCGGTCATTTTTGGTGAAGACGATTCGGTCGCCCGGCGCGAAGCGCTTGGACTCCACGCTGCCGTCGCGGTGGACGATATTCACGTCTAAGCCTCGCGCGTCGCGCACCTGGCCGGTGGATATCAGCAAGGCTCGAGCTTTGGCGTTGAGGCTGGCCACTTCCACCCGCGCGCCGGCGATCATGGTCTTGGCCCGCATCGGCGCGGCGTCTGCGGCCCAGTCCGCTATCAGCCGGTCGAGCGCCGCCCCATGCCCGGATAGCAGCTTCAAGCGGCCGCGCTCGTCGAGCAAGTTCAGAGCCTCCCGCGCTTGGCCAGTGGCGAACATGCGCACCGCGTCGCGCAGCCACTCATGGTCGTAGCGCTCGCGCCATTGGCCGAAGCCTTGCGCGAGCTCGGGAAGCGCGAGCTTCATCGATTCCAGCGCGGCGAGCTTGGCGTCTTGCGGCAGCTCACGCAGCGCCTTGGCGGCCTGAGCATCGAGCGCGCCTTGGGAGTGAAGCCAGTCGATGAGAGGAGCGGGGTCGGTGCGCTGCCGCTGGATGTTGGAGATCTCCGCGTGGCCATGGCGCTCGCAAAGCGCCCGAAAGATGCCGCCGGCGGCGATCGGTTGAAGCTGTTTGGAGTCGCCCACGGCGACGAGCTTGCCCCCGGCGCCGATCACCGCCCGCTGCAGCGCGGAGAATTCCTGGGAGCCGACCATGCCGGCCTCGTCGAGCACCAGGATCGTTTTGGGTCCAAGGCGCGCTTTGCCTTGGCGGACGGCGTATAGCAGGCTCGCGATGGTGCGCGAGGGGATGCCGGTCTCGCGGGAGAGATTCTGGCTGGCCGCGGCCGACTGGCAACAGCCAAGGACATCGAAACCGGAGGCCTTGTAAGCGTCTCCCAGCGCTTTGAGCATCGTGGTTTTGCCTGCCCCGGCCCAGCCTTGCGCGAAGGCGTGGCGGCCCGTCTCGCAAGCCACGTGGGCCGCCGCGGCGCGTTGCTGGGCCAGCGAGGCCAGCGCGCCGATTTTGGCCGAGATTTCGGCTTCGAGCCGGTCGAACGCTTGGTCGATGAGCGCCGGGTCCAGCCGGTGCGCCGCGTCGGCCGCGCCGCGCTCCACCATGTTGGAGCATTCTGCTTCGTTGGCCAGCGTCGCCTTGGAGGTGAAGACCTCGGCGAGCTGCTCGGTTTGCCCCAAGCGCGTCGCCAAGGGAGAATCCAAAAAACGGGACAGCTCCGCCAGGCATTCAGCCGCGCTCCATTGGCCCATGGCCATTTCGCAGATGGCCGCCAGGGCGTCGGAGCATGTCGCGCAAGATTGCGACTCCATCAGCCGCTCCATCAGCTTGTCGTGATCCAGCGCGAAGGGCGGGTCCCCGGGAACGGGCATGGCCAAGGACGGGGTCCGCATCGCGGCGATGGAGGCGGGGGTGAGGCCGATCGCGGCGGCTCGCTTGGCGAATCCTTCAAGCAGCTCCGGAAGGGGCGGCTCGGCTTTGGCCTGCCGGGTGTTGAGGGCGGCCACCTCGCGGGCCGCGGGGGTGTCGGGCATGCCATGCTCGCGCAGGTATTGGGCGATTTGCTGGGAGCGGGTGGATAGGGCGTCGCGCTGCGCAGGGTCGATGCCGCGAATGGTGAAGTAGGGGCCGTCGGGCTCCACGTGAAAGCCGAGGGCTTTCATACGCGAGGCGAGCTCGGCGCGAAAGAGGATGCCGGTGGACATCTTGCGCTCGAACTGAGCGCGCTGCTCCAAGGCGCTCCATTCTTCGGCGCCGTCGCGCTTGCCCACATTGAAAAGGAAACCGTGGACGTGCAGCTGAGGCTCGGCGCCGGCCCGGCTGGCGAAATGAGGGTAGCAAGCCGCGACGGCGGCGCGGGCGAGGCGCTTGACCGCACCGGCCTTGCCGTGGCGGGTCACGCATTGCGACTCGACGTGGGCGAGGGCGGTTTTGGCGGAGTCCAAGACGGCGGCCGCCACGGCGTCGCGCGTGGCGGCGTCGGCGCCTGCGAAAATGGCGGAAACGTCTTTGGGGGCGGAGAAGGTCATGTCCAAGCCCATGACGTGTTGGGCGCCGGCGCCTTTGACCAAGGGAGCGCCGCTGAGGGGATGGAGGCCCTTGGCGAGGCGCTCGACTTGCTCGGGCTGGGCCACGCCGGATAGCCCCAGTAACGCGGCTCCGGAGCAGGCCCAAGTCGGGAGGGTTGCGGTCTGCTGCGAGTCGCCGCGAGCGTAGTCGTCGAAGTCGCCGCGCTGTTGGGTCGTGGTGGAGGGCCCGCCCAAGTAGTGGAGATAGCCGCCGTCCTTGCCCTTTTTGGACTGGTTGGCGGCCGAATTGATCTTGGTGATGGAGAGCATTCAGGAGTCTCGGCCAAAAAGCGCTTCGAACTGGTCGCCAATCGAGGGCGCCGGGCCGGCTGCGGCTTGATCCAACGTCAAGTCCAGCACCGCCTCGACGTAAGCCGACCGAGATAGGCCCAGGGGCGCTCGGGCTTGGTCCAAGCGCGCGAGCGAACCGGGTCGCAAACGCAACAGCGCGTGCTCGCGTTGGGATTTGCTTTTGGCGTAGGCGGCTTTGGAACTTTGCCGTTTTAGATCATGTCTTGGGGCGGGGCTGTCGTGGTCCATGAATCCTCCTCGGCATGCATTGCTGGCCAGCAGTCCGACCGCGCCAAAAAAATCCCGCCGAAGCGGGATGGGTTCAGTCGAACAAGCCAATGATGTCATCGTCGAGAAGGTGGGAATATCTCATGAGCGATTCATAATCCTTATGCCCTACGATTTCCATGATGGCGGGCAGATTTTTCGGTGCGCTTTTGAGGACACGTCGGCTGATTCCCTCATGGCGCAAGTCGTGGTATCGCAGGTCTGAAATTTTCGCCCTCTTGACGATATGTCTGAAGCCTTGACATACCACGGCGGGATTGCGGAAGACTTCGAATATTCTTTGGTCGCCGTCTTGCCTTAACGATCTCAACTCGGCGATGGCCGCGCGCGCCAACGGCGACAGCGGAACGCTTCGCTGGGTTTTCTTTTTGGTGTGGGCCGCCGGAATTACCCAAAGTTGGTCTTCCCTGCTGAGTTCGCTCCAATGAGCCAACACCAGTTCTTGCTGTCGAGCGCACGTTTCGAGCGCGAGGGTGAGCAGGCAACGCCATTGCGCTTGTCGAGTGGGCAACATGTCGATCTGAGACAGGATTCTTGCGTATTCGTCGGCCTCCAGACGTCGCTTGCGTTTATTCTGCCAATCCGAAGGCATGCATGCTGTCGACGGTCCAATGAACGGATTGGCGACTTTGTTTCTCCTTGCCCACCACCTGCAGACGCCCTTCAGATAGTCCAAGTGTTCCTTGATGGTGGCGAGTGCGTAGGGCCTGCCGTGCCGCGTGAGCCTCCGTTTCATCTGGTGAAGATAGTTCTGTGACCAACCTTCGTCGGCTTGGCCAACGGTGATTTTGCCCACGTATTCAGCGACCCTAACGAGGCTGCTCTTGGCGCGTGGGCTGCAAGCGGAGCTGTCGCAAAAAGCGACAATGACGTCGGCAAGCTTGGCTCGTTCAAAGTTGCGCTGCCCGCCGACGGCCCCTTTTTGAATCACTTTCGATGCGCCGGCGAGCAGCGCTTTTTGCGCAGCCGCAGTGGTGCTTGCGATAAATTTCTCCGCCATTTCCCGCGTGTCGAAGGTGCTGGTTTTTCTGCCGGCGTTGGCGATTCGCACGTCGGCCTCAAATGTGATCTTGCCGTTGGCTCGTTTCAATTCTTTGATGCCCATGGTTCTCTCCTCGTTGTCGTGGTTGGAAGGTCGCAGCGAGGTTGCTGATGACCGGGCTTGACTCGCCTTCGTCAAGACCGACGGTCGAGCCGTCAAAGGTCATGTTTTCGCGGTAATTTTGCGGTGTGCCTCAACGCTGCTGATCACATAAAAACAGGAACAGGACTGGACGCAAGGGGTGGTTTTTCTCAGCAATCTGAACAGAGGTTCGCCTGACATTCCATGTCGAATGGCTTGTATTCCTAAATCTAGGGAAATAAATTATTTTTATATTATTTTTCCGCCGAGAAAACGCTGTTTTTAATTATAAAAATATATAGTTTTGTTCATTGTGGCGAGCACATCGAGCAGATCGCGCAAAGCTGCGGTGCACGTTTTGCGGATTAAGTCACATGACGAACGGCGCAAAAAACCGCTCATCGCGCCTTGCCGGCGGGCCCCTTTGGGCTAGCCGCTGTGGGTTTTGGACTTCCTGAAAGTCGGCGGCGCTGGCGCCGCGCTCCGCGTTCGAGGCGTGTCGGAGACGCGCCGGCCACCCCCTATCGTTTTTGAATTTCTATTAAACCTATAGCTCATAGGGCCAGCGGGCAGCTCAGCGCCGCTGCTCGGCCATTTCAACGCGGCTTTCGCTGCATCACGGCCAACTCGACGCGGCTTTCGACGCATTCTGCACCGATTTTGAACGTGTCGGGATCGCGACGGTAGCAGATCGCTTGTTTTTGCTCTTTGTTCTCTATCTCATGCAAACAAAGACAAGGGAGAACGCTCTGAGCCGGCCATCTCAACGCGGCCAGCGGCCATTTGAACGCCGCTGTCGCATTGGTGAGTTTGGGCAGGACGCCATCACATTTCACAATCAAGCGCGAAGTTTTTTAAAATTGAGATTTTTTAATTTCCGTCACGCGCGTCAAAAATTCTCCATAGGGCGGGCATGGCCCAGCGGCCAGCTCAACACCGATGAATAATCGTGTATGCGAGAAAACGCTCCAACACTTCTAGGCGTTTCGATTTTTCGTGTTGGGCACGGCGCCGCCTTGGCGACGCCTTTGTTTGCCCGAAACTGCCTCAGAAAACAAAACTCACAACGAAGGTCCGCGACGGCGCGCCGCCGCCGCTGCCGCCGCCAACTGGGCCGGCGTGGGCGCCTTGCCCGCGTGAGGTTTGCCTGGATGCTTGACCTCCGGCCTGGCGTCGCCACGCGCCACCTGCAATGCCCATTTATCGCTGGACCTGTTGGTTTGGTCGATCGACCATCCCGCGATCAGGTCGGGGCGCGAGGCCGCCAACGCGGACATGGCGGCTTCCAAACATGCGACGAAGTGTTTGGGAGCTCCAGGGTGACCGCAGAGCACGCGCAAATACTTCAAGCGCAGCTGCAAGTTCGAAGGTTCATGCGTCATGAAGAAGTCGCCCAACCACTGCGCCAAGAGGGGCGCGGCGCCCCCCGGCAATGAGCCCGCGACGGCGGCGTTCATGGTTTTGCCCAGCGCCGCTTCCATGAACGGCAGGTCGAAGCGGACCACCCGCCGAACGCCACGCTTGACCGCCGAATCCAGCAGCTTGCCGCGGACGTGGACCCCGTAGACTACGGCGCGAACCTCTGACGCGGCTAGGCGCTCGATGGCGGCCCACGCCGAGCGCGTCTGGCTTTTCTTGAAGCCCGCCATCTCGGCGACCGCCACCATGGGCGCGGCGAACGGGTTTCCGGCGTCGATCTCTTCTTGTTTGGCCAGCCGAACGAGCGCTTCCCAAACGCGCTTGTCGGCCATCGAAAGCCGGGGGCCTTCAAACTCGAGGATGACGTCTCCTTGGGCCGGCAGCGGTCCGTTGTGGTGGCCGCCAGTGTTTGACCGCAAGGCTGAGAAAAGGGCGCTTCTGGACATGAAGGCGGGGAACAGGTCGGGCTTGTGCGCCAGAGGCAGCAAAGTCGGCGTGGGAGGCGTAGCCGCGCGCGCGCCGCCGTAGGCGCGCTTGCGCGGCGCATCCAGCGCGGTCGAATCGTTTTCGTTGAAGGCGCTGCCGGCTTGCGCGAGCGCCGCCGTTTTCTCGACCTGGTCGGCCCTCTCTGCAATGGGCGAGTCGTCGAGGAGAGCGCTCGATGCCAAGTCTCCTGCGGCCGAGCCCATCCAATCCGATCCGGGATCGATCCGGGACGCGAAGCCGTCATCCGACATGATGGCGTCGACTTCGACGCCAACGTCAATGTCGGCGACGTGGTCGCCGTTTTCGCGGGGCGCCGCAGCGCTTTTCGACGGCGCGAGGAGCGCGTCGTGGTCCGCCCCCTTCGAGTCGAGGGCGCTTTTTTTCGAGCTCGATGCGGGCGGCGGCGAGCAATCCCATGCGTCCCCTTGCGCTTCTTCCTCCGCATTCATTTCCACTTCGTTCTCCACATTGCCGCGCGGAGCCTGGCGGGGATGCTCCGACGGGGGCCAGCAAAGAAAATCGTCTTGGGGATTGATGTCGTCTTGGTTCATGGCAGTCCTCCATTGGTAAATGCGTAAACAACTATTTAAGTGTCCGCTCCCTTACGTTTCTCAAGCGCCTACCCATTTGTCAATACCCGACTTCGCGCTTTTTCATCACGCTGCGAAGCGCGCCAGATCTGCGGAAAGCCGCCAGCTTGGGCGCAGAGCGAGGGCTGTCTGCTCAGCGAAAGGGGCAATCAGCCACGGCCTATCGCGTTCGGCGCCAGCCGGCGCGCCATCGTCCTTGCGTCGCTTTGCCCGCGCGACATCGAGCTTCGCGCGGCGCTCAGACAGCCCCAGCCAGCAATGCCTGCGCCGCCGCGGGGGCGGCCCACTTGGGAGGCGCGGCGAATGGGCGGCAATGAAAAAAATTCTGGGACGAGGAGGGCGGTGGCGCCGGCCCGGGCGGCGCGAGATGGACAACTCAACCAGGTTGACCAGGCAGGCCGCGCAGCGCCTGATGGACTGGCATTGCCGGTCGGGGCGGCAAAATGTTCAGCGCCAGGAGGACGCGGATCGCCAGTGGAACCGGCCGCGTGGAGGGCGTTCGCGCTGACCGAGTGGGAAGTCGAAAGCCCGGATATGGCGCAGGAGCGCGCGAGGCGCGCGAAGCGAGCGGCGGGGCTTGTCGATTCGGAAGGCGCTGAGCCAGGCGCGGCGCGCGGCACTGAGCGGGACGGGCAATGGCAACATTCAACGGAAGACCAGGCCGAGAAAGGGCGCGAGGCGGAGAAGTCTAGTGCTGAGGGAGCTGCGGTGCTCGGCGCGTCCAATGCGGAGCCTGCGCGCAGGGTCTGGGCCCGCAAACATCTGATCGCAACCTACAAGTTGGACTCGGCGTTCATCGGGGTCACGCAACTCGCGCTTCTTTTGGGCATCGCGCCCTCGACGATCTACACGCACATGAGGGCCGGGCGTTTCTTCCTTCCTTACCGGCTGTTCAATGCGACACCGAAGGTCTGCATTGACGACCTGATCGAATGGTATTGCTCCGGCGAGTCCGTGATTCCGGCGTATGGCGCCAAGCCCGCCCGATTTTCTAAGGCGTTCCAAGAAGGCGCAGGCGACGAACACCTCGGCGAGCAGTTCAAGCGCGGGCTGTCGAGGGAGGAAGTCAATGCCGCGATGGACAAAGCGGCCGACGATGCGCTTCGAGCGCTGGGCATCGATCCAGCCTCGCGAAAAAAGCGTGGACGGCCAAGACGGGCATGATGCGGTCGTTTGCGCGGAGGATGGCCAAGGATTTCGGGATGGACAGATCGCGAAGCGCAAAGATGATCAGCGCGCCACTCTCTTGGGCTCGTCAGCAAGCACGGGCGCCTCCCCGGGCGAGGGTGGCGTCGTCCATGTTGGGTGAGGCGCGCGGTGGTGATAGGGGTCGTTATTCACGCGGCGGAGCATTTCGTAGGGAGCAGGCGGCAGGCTTGGGCTGACTCGGTTTAATGATGCTCAACCCGACCAGCATCCAATGGCGACGAAAAGGCTTGCGCGGGGTGACAAATCGCTGTTGCTAACCCCGAGAAAATTTTTGCTTGCAGACCACCACACAAGCCTCTGGACAAGGCCATCGAGCCAGCTCGAAGCCTCCCTAGCTAATTTCGGTGCCCTCAGCCACTGCGCTTGCGCCTGAGCCTTGCATGAGCTCACCAAATAAAAATTTATCAAAAGAAAGTTGTTCACTGATGCTTACCGGAGGTAACTCCTGTAGAATTGCCTAAACATAATTGCTATTTAGAATACGTTTCAGCGCACATGAATGCAGCGACTCAGGGCATTTGCCAATCACGTCCAAGACCCACTGGGCGGAGACAGCATGCCTCCTCTTAACCAATTTTTTAAGATGGCTGTCATGGCCGGCGTGGAAAGCGCCGTCCAAATCCATATTGATCGTGGCGACGATCTCAACGCCCGCGACTCGAACGGTTTAACTCTGCTCATGCTTTCAGCGGCGAGGAATAAAGCTGCCATGTGTCGGTTGCTGCTGAGCGCCGGAGCGGATAAAACTCTGCTTGATCCCTCGGGCAGAACTGCCCATGACATCGCCGTCGCAGCGGCTGCCCACCTGGCGGCCGAGGTGTTGGATCCCCCAGAGGCGATCCCCCAGCCCCCCTCAATCCCTGAGCCGCCAACAGATGCTGTTGCCTCATTGGTCGCGGAGCAGGCGATTGAAGTTGAGCCGATTTCCGAGAAGGGCCCGGACCAGGAGAGTTCATCCCCTCTTATCCCCACATTCCCGCCTGCTCTCGACTTCGAAGACGACGAGGACGGATTTTCTCTGCCCGACTGGGAGCCAGAAGAAGATCTGCTGCCGCCTGAAATGGACCTTGCCTTGGTGGCCGAGGCGAGCGCGGCTCAAGCGGCCATCTCAGCGCACGAACCGTTTGACTCGTCGGCGGATTGGGACGATGTCGACGCGTTCCTCCCGGACCAATCCGTTCCGTTCATACGCGCGGACGATCTGGAGGCCCGGCAACGCTTGCGCCTTTTACTCTTGAGGGCGCATCGAGAAGGCAGCGTGCCGGGCAGCGAGATTGAATCACTGTCGATGAACGAGGCCGGCAGCGCGAATCCAGAGTTTGCGGCGCTGCTGACCTTGGTCGTGAACGACTTGGGGGCTGAAATCGATGAGCGATTTGAATATGCGTCGCCAAGCGAAGATTTTACGGTCTCCGTGTCGCCTCATGAGACTGAGGACGAAGAAGAACTTGTTGACAGCGCCATGCGCGTCATCGACAGCGCGGCTTCCCGGCGCGCCGAACCGTTGCGCATCTATCTCAAGGATTTCCAAAAGTTCAAGTTGATCTCCGGCGACGAAGAGGTTGCCCTCGCTCAGCGCATGGAGGGGCAATACGAGCGAGCCCTGAATGCTTTGGCCCTTTGGCCCATGGGCATTGCGGAGGTCTTGATAGCCGGCCGCCAAGTTGAGGCCAAGAGGCGGACATTGTTTTCCATGTCAAAAGGGCCGCTTGAAGCGCAATCCGAAATGGGCGATGCGGACGAGGAGCCGGCTATCGTGGTCGCAGCAGAGACTGTGGTCGATGACAGCGACGAGGATGCGGAGGAATCAGTGGCTGCTTCGGAAAACATCTCTAATTTTTTCTCCGATGCGCTGCTTCGCTTAAACGAGCTGGTGGATAATCCGCAGCCAGCGAACCGCGCTGATCAAATCAAGGAGCATCTTGAGGAGCTTCGACTCAGCACGGCGTTTTTGCTGCAACTGGCGAAGACCGCCGCCACCGACAGTCACGAATCGGCCCAAGCATTTGCGGCGGCGGTGACGGGCTACTTGAACGCTCGCGACCAGATGGTTGCGGCCAACTTAAAGCTGGCTTTCCATACCGCGAAAAAATATTTGTATAGTGGCGAGCCCCTTGACGACTTGGCTCAGGAAGCAAATATCGGATTGATGAAAGCGGTCGAGCGCTTTGATTGGCGACTAGGTTACAAGTTCTCCACCTACGCAACATGGTGGATACGCCAGCAGGTGAGCCGCGCCGTCGCGGACACGGTCCGCACCATACGAATTCCTGTTCATGTTCACGAAAGTCTTCAAAGGCTTTCCAGGGAAGCTCGAGCATTTGAATCGGAAAAGAAGCGCCCGCCCAAGTCGGATGAACTTGCCGAGCGCCTTGGCATCAGCTTGCGAAAGTTAAAAATGCTCGAGAGCATTCCGGAAGAGCCCACACCCATTGACGATGAATTTGACGACGGGTTGATCGATGCGAGCGCCCACGACCGTTTAGTGTCCAAAGACCCCTTCGAATCCTGCGTCGAATCGCAGTTCCGCCGCGCGGTGGACACTGTTGTGTCGTCGCTGAAACCGAAAGAAGAGAAAGTCACTCGCCTGCGCTTTGGGCTTGGAGGGATCGCTCCCCACACCCTTGAAGAAGTGGGCACAGCTTATGGCCTGACGAGGGAACGCATTCGTCAGATTGAAGCCAAGGCTCTTGGCAAGTTGCGCAAGCCCAGTTACTCAGATCCGCTGGCGTTGGCATTCTTCGGAAGCGTGCCTGCGCGGGCGAAAAGCCAGGCAAGTTCCGAGGCGTCAACAGACGGGGCAGCCGACCCGGCAGAGTCGGAAGCGCGCATTGCGGACACCGAGATGGTGACGGCATCGGAGGGATCCGACGAGTTCAAAGGGGATCTGTTCACTGAGATGGCAGCGCCTGAGGATTTTGTATCCAATGAAGCGGCCCCATCATCAAACGCCCGATGACATCCAAAGATTTTCTCGGGTGGAGTTGGTCGCAATTTGGAGTGGGTTAGGCGATCTAGTGCTCGACGAGCGCTAGGAAGCTTCGTGGCGCTGTTGCCATAGGTTTGATTGCGAAGAAAAGGTCATTGGAAATGAATCTGAAAACACGCAGCGCGCCGCCCCATGCAATGGCGATGCTTGAGGCGCTTCGAGGCCTGGGGTATTCGACGTCTGCGGCGCTGGCTGACATCATCGACAACAGCATTTCCGCCGGCGCGAAAGAAGTCCGCGTTGATTTCGTTTGGAACGGCGCGGCGAGTCGCATTTCAATCGCGGATAACGGCTGCGGCATGACTGATGCCGAGCTGGAAAGCGCGATGCGACTGGGTGATAAAAACCCGCTTGATGCCCGCGCTTCCCATGACCTTGGCCGTTTCGGAATGGGGCTGAAGACGGCGTCGTTTTCGCAATGCCGACGGTTGACGGTGAAGACCATCAAAAACGGAACGGAAAGCTGCCTGCGTTGGGACTTGGACGAACTGGCTGCCAATCCGGAAGGAGGATGGCTCCTGTTTGAGGGGCCGGCTTCTGGCTCCGCCGTCCATCTCGGCGCGCTCGGCGATGCGAAATCTGGCACGCTGGTGCTCTGGGAGTTGATGGATCGGATTGTGACTGATGGCTATTCGGTCGATAATTTCAACGACCTGATCGACACCGTTGAATCGCATTTGGCGATGATTTTTCACCGCTTGCTTCAGGGGCCTCGCGCTAAACTCAAATTGCTGCTCAATGGCAGAGCTGTCGCTCCATGGGACCCATTCATGTCGGGCGATTCTGCGAAGCCGTGGACCTCCCCGGTCACGAACCACTCGACCAGTTACGGGAATGTGGCGGTTCAATGCCACGTCCTGCCACATCGCGACAAGCTGACCGCTGCTGAGTTTGAAGAGAATGCTGGTCCCGCAGGCTGGACCGCGCAGCAAGGCTTTTACGTGTATCGCAATGAGCGTTTGCTTGTTGCCGGGGGATGGCTAGGGCTGGGCAATGCTCGCGCCTGGAACCGTGAAGAGGCGCACCGCCTCGCCCGAATTCGTCTCGACATCCCCAACACGGCAGACGCTGACTGGAAAATTGACGTTCGAAAATCCACTGCGAGGCCGCCGGTGTCGCTGCGCCCTTGGTTGATGACGCTCGCAGACAACACTCGAGAACGAGCGCGCCGGGTATTCGCCTATCGCGGGACGCCCGCGCCGGCGCAGGGCAACGTGCCCATCGAACAGGCTTGGCGCGTGGACCGTCTCAAATCTGGCATGCGCTATCGAATCGATCAAAACCACCCGTCAATCGCGGCCGTGTTGGCGAGCGCGGGAGACCTTCAACCGCTCATTCAGTCGATGCTGCGAGTGATTGAAGAAACCGTGCCGGTTCAACGCATCTGGCTGGATACCGCAGAGAACAAGGAAACGCCGAGAACTAACTTTGACGGGGAGCCAAACGCAGCCATCATCGAAGTGGCCACTGTTCTTTTTGAAGATCTCATCGAGCGCAAAGGCCTCAGCGCTGAGGAGGCGCGCAAGTCCATGCTGCGCACCGAGCCATTCCAAAAATATCCAACACTTGTCGCAAAACTTGGGAGCTAAAACATGACTGGAGCTGAGGACATAGCAGCGCAGAACGAATTGATCGAAAACGTCATCGCCACCGCGCAGCGGCTGATTCGAGCCGAGAAAGACAAATCCAAAATCACGCCAGCATACATCGCGGCCAAAGTGCAGAAGGCCGTGGACATGTTCACGGACGATGAGCCAATCGCCATCGAGCAACAGCAAATCATCTCCACGCTGATCCAGCGTTTCAGCCACTGGATGGGTAAGTCCACCACCATGAAAGACATCGCCAATCACAAAGATTGGTTGAATGCTGCGCGCAAGAAGGACTGGCACTATTGGCGTCGCTATCGCGACTTCCAGGAATCAAAAATGTCCGACATTGTCGTGGAAGGTCTCGACGAGGCCACGGATAGCATTCTCGAATTGCTTGAGGATCCACAGCGCGCCGACCCGTGGGACCGTCGTGGCCTTGTAGTTGGGCACGTCCAATCGGGCAAGACCAGCAACTACTCCGGACTTGTCTGCAAGGCGGCGGACGCCGGCTATAAAATTATTATCGTGCTTGCAGGCCTCCACAATAATTTGCGATCGCAGACGCAAATGCGTCTGGAAGAGAGCTTTCTAGGATATGAGACTACATTGGGTCGAGACCCTGGAATGCCGATTGGCGTCGCAGGATTTGGGGAGGACTTGAAGACAAACTCCGCGACAACCAGAGCTGACAACGGCGACTTCAGCAAGGCCATCGCAAAACACTTCCACGGCATTTCGCCCGAAGAGCGGCCATGGCTTTTCGTGGTCAAAAAGCAGAAAACTGTGCTGACCGCTTTGCTCAACTGGATTCAAACGCGTGTAGCGGACTCCACAGATTCGGAGGATGGTCGAAAGCTGGTCACCAAGTTGCCGCTGCTCGTCATCGACGACGAGGCCGATAACGCGTCCGTGGACACCGGCGAGCAAGCTTTCGATGAAAACGGCGACCCGGACGAGGAGCACCGCCCCAAAGCGATCAACAGCCTTATTCGTCAGATTTTGCACTCATTCACTCGCAAGGCTTATGTGGGCTACACCGCCACCCCATTTGCCAACATCTTCATTCATCAAAAAGGCGCGACCGCCAAAGAGGGCCCAGATCTGTTCCCCAAGGCTTTCATCATCAACCTGTCGGCGCCTTCAAACTACGTCGGCCCAGCGCGCATGTTCGGCAAGATGACCAACGACGGCCGCCAAGGAGTGCTTCCCTTGTCCCGTGACATCTTGGATAACTTTGACCAGATGACCCAAGCAGGGTGGATGCCGCCGAAGCACAACAAGGCGCACGAACCTCTTTACGAAGGTCAGGAGACCGTGCCGCCCTCGTTGAATGAAGCCATCCAGGCATTTGTGCTGGCCTGTGCTGTTCGAGAACTGCGCGGGCAAGGAAAACAGCACAGCTCGATGCTGGTTCATGTGACCCGCTATGTCGACGTGCAGAATCACGTGAAGGCTCAGGTCGAGGAAGTGGTTCGTCGGATGAAGCAGCGGATCATCAGAGGGACGGACTCGAATGCTCTCCTCGCTCAACTTCATCAGCTGTGGGAAGATGACTTTGCCCCGACTCGCGACGAAGTGGCAGCCTTGTCCAGCAAGGAAGAGCAGCCACCCGAGCTTCCATCATGGGATGAGGTGGTGGCTGCGTTGCCCGACGTGCTGGACGATATTCAGGTTCGCTCCATCAATGGAACGGCGAAGGACGCCTTGGATTACGCCACGCCTGGCGCGTCATTGAAAGTGATCGCCGTGGGGGGCGATAAGCTCGCGCGAGGTTTGACCCTCGAGGGCTTATGCGTAAGCTACTTTGTGCGGACCACGAAAATGTATGACACCCTGATGCAGATGGGGCGGTGGTTCGGCTACCGTCCTGGCTACTTGGACCTGTGCCGTCTCTACACATCACCGGACCTGATCGAGTGGTTTGAACATATCGCTGACGCTTCCGAAGAGCTGCGCGAGGAATTTGACTTCATGGCGCAAACCGGCCTGACGCCGGAGCAATATGGGCTGAAGGTTAAATCGCACGAAGTATTGACGGTGACATCCCCAATAAAGATGCGCAACTCCGAAACGCTTTCTTTGAGCTACAGTGGCACGCGGCCTCAGACCATTCTTTTCCACCGAGACGCAAAAATCCAAGAAGCAAATCTGAACGCCGCTGATTCGCTCGTCAGCAGTATGGGCAAGCCTTTCGCTCACGATTTTTCACATCAGCGCAACGGGGTTTCACAAGCGTGGCCTAATGCTGGTCTGTGGAAAAACATCGAAGCTGAAAAGATATTGAATTTCCTTTCGGCCTACACCACCCATCCAAACGCGACCAGCGCAAAAGCGGGTGTGCTCTCTGACTTCATCACCAAGATGTTGGAAATAGGCCAGCTCGCGACTTGGAACGTAGCTCTCATTGGGCGTGGGACTGGTGATGGCGAATCTCACTCGTTTGGCGATATCGAGATCACGTTATTTCCAACTCGAAAATTGGACAAACCTGTTGCTGACGGCGATACCAAATTTTCCATCGGCGTTCTGACCGGGCCGCGAGACGAGAGCATCGACTTGGACAGCGCGCAATGGGAGAAGGCGTTGGAGCTTACCAGGGCCGCCTGGAAACCTGACGCTGCTCGTGGTCGTCAGAAGGACGATTTGCCTTCAGACCCCAGCGGCAAAGGGATACGGGAGGCTCGCAAAGTGTTGGGCTCAGACGCCCAACGGGGCTTGCTGTTGCTCTATCCATTGTCCCCATACGCATACGATGGCGACACAAAAATCTCCCCGCCTATTGTTCCTGGTTGGACAAAGCCGATCATGGCGTTTGCCATCGCGTTCCCCGCCAGTGCGAAAACGATCAGCGTCGCTTACGAAGTCAATCTCCTCTATTGGAAACAAGAATATGGCCCGACAGAGTGATGAATTTTTGATGGCGTGGGCGTCGCTGTCCGGGCTTGGCGAAGAGGCCGGCTGGCAGGCTATTCCGATTGCTCCCGCCTTGCCGCTCGAGTTGCAGGCTGGCCGTCGCTCGCCAGATAACGCGGAGGCTGTATTGGTGGGGTTTCCCTCCATGCGACTGTCCGCATCGGACAAACTGCCGGAAGGCCAAGGCTTCGCGGTTGAGCAGGTGAATCCACAAGACGACGCCAAGTTATGGCTTGCGTTGACAAGGAAGGCCACAGGCAGTGAAGATCTTTTTGCCAGCATGGCCTCCGACGTGGTCGGAGCGCTCGATGATGCCGCTGCGGTGGGATCGAACGAGAAGAAACTGCTGCGGGTGTTTCTAGGCCGCGTGGGAGCTTGGCAAGAGTTCATGAGGAAGGGTTTTCAGGCCCTCAGTCCTGAGGCGGAAATCGGATTGGTGGGGGAACTGTCGGTGCTGCGCTTGATCATGGACGCAGGGGTGCCGGCGGCTCTCGCTGTCGGATCATGGCTTGGTCCATTGGATGCGCTTCAAGATTTTGAGCTGGGGACCGGAGCGCTGGAAGTGAAGACCACGCTGTCTGCGATCGGGTTCCCTGCAAAGATCGGCTCCCTCGAGCAGCTTGAAGATTCTGTTCGTCAGCCATTGTTTGTGGCCGGTGTTCGACTGAAACAAACCACCATCGGCAAGACCTTGCCGGAGATAGTCGATGAGATGCAATGCATCGTCAAGGGGGATGCAGAGGCTGAACGCCTCTTCGCGGAGCGTCTGCTCGCCGCAGGGTTTATCGAACAGCATGCTGAGCGCTATGTCAGGCGCTACACACAGGCCGGCACTCGCATCATCGAGGTGGATGAATATTTCCCGCGCCTGACTCTCGGAAATGTCCCTTTGGGCATCACGAAAGCAAGCTACGAGATCGATCTGGACAAGGCCGCGGGCGCGGTCGTCGAGATTGATGGCGCATTAAAACGACTAGGAGCAATGAGGATATGACTTTGACAGATTTTCTGCGCGAGACGCAGGCCAGCGTCCGCTCGCAAATGCGAGATGGGGCGCTGTATGAGGAGCTGGTTTTTTCAGGCATCGTGATGGATCACATGTCGGAAATCGGGATGACATTCGAGCCGGTGGAATGCCATTTTGAAGGAAAATTCGGCTCAGCAAATTTGCGGCTCAGCGGCTATTCCATCTCGGAGGACCTGGATCAACTGGATTTGTTCGTCAGCCTCTACGCGGGCGTGGACGATCCCACGCCGATTCCGGATTCCGAGACAAAAACCGCAGTGGAGCAATGCCTTCGTTTTCTGACGCTCTGCGCTGAAGGCAAGATGGCCCCCAAGCTGGACCCATCAACCAATGTTCGGTCCCTCGCGGAGACGCTGCAAGCGATCTATAACGACTTGGAACAAATTCGCGTCTATGTCATCACCGACAAGGTCGCGAAGTCCAAGAGCTTTAAAACGCGGGAAGTCGGCGGCAAATCCGTGCGCCTCGAGGTCATGGACATCGAAAGGCTTCATCGTCACTGGTCAGAAGGCAAACCGCGCGATGAGTTGGTGGTGGACTTCGCCGAGGTGTCGGGCGCTCCTCTGCCCTGCGTGTTCGTGCCTGGTGAAAATGATGACTACGACTACGCGCTCACGGCCGTGCCGGGAGAAGCTTTGCGCCTCCTCTATGAACGATTCGGAGCGCGGCTGCTCGAAGCGAATGTCCGTTCCTTCCTGAGCGTGAAGGGCAAAGGGGTCAACGCCGGGATACAAAGCACGCTGCGCTCAGCGCCTGAACGATTCATGGCCTACAACAACGGCATTGTCGTTGTGGCTGACGAGATGATCTTGGGCAAAACGAGTGATGGCTCGTCCGGCATCGCATGGCTCAAAGGGCTGCAAATCGTCAACGGCGGCCAGACCACGGCTTCCCTCTACTTCACCAAAAAGAAATACCCTTCAACCGACTTAAGCCATGTGCGCGTCCCGGCCAAGATCATAGTCATGAAGACGACAGACGCTTCGAAGGAGGAGGCTCTTGTTTCAGACATTTCCCGATTTGCGAACAGTCAAAACGCGGTGAAACAATCGGACCTGTCCGCGAACAAGCCATTCCATGTCGAGATCGAGAAACTCTCCCGCTCAGTCTATTGCCCGGATGGCGTGGGCCAGTGGTTCTACGAGCGGGCGTCGGGCAGCTACAACACTCTGCTGACCCGGGAGGGCTCCACTCCAGCAAAACTCAAAGCGCTCAAAGATGCGATCCCGGCTGCTCGTCGTATTACAAAAACTGATTTGGCGAAGTATCTGGCTGCCTGGGACCGCAAGCCAGATATCGTAAGCCTGGGATCACAAAAGAATTTCGATCGCTTTATGGCGAGTCTTACCCCCGCAGAGGGACAGGAAATTCCGCTGCCGAGTGTTCAGGACTTTAAGGCGATGATCGCCAAGGCGAAGATTTATCGCGATGCCCAAAAATATCTGCGTCCCATGTTTCCTGCATTTCAAGCCAACGTCACGGCCTACACCGTGGCGCTCATGTCGGAGAAGCTCGGAAGCCGCATCGATTTGGAACGCATCTGGACCAAGCAGGCTGTGTCGCCTGAGTTTCTCGCTCAGATGGGCGTGTGGGCCAAGGAAGTGAATGACGTGCTACACAAATCGGCCGGTGGGCGTATGGTGTCGGAATGGGCCAAGAAGCCTGAGTGCAAGGATGAGGTGATGAGCGCGAGTTACTCGGCGCCGGCCACCGACATACCGGAGCTCAAGGCGGGATAAATTCAACGCAACGGAAATAGGGAAGTTTGGTGGCAGACATCGTAGAACCACATGTTCGAAGCCGGATGATGTCTGGCATCAAAGGAAAAAATTCCAAACCCGAAGTTTTGGTAAGGCGCCTGCTCTTCGCGGCGGGTTTGAGGTTTCGACTTCACCGCCGTGATTTGCCAGGCACGCCTGACATTGTCATGCCTGGCAGACGGGTCGCGATTTTTGTCCATGGCTGCTTTTGGCATGCGCATCGTGGATGCCGCTACTTCAAGGTTCCATCAACCAGGCCGGAGTTTTGGTTGGCGAAACTGCAAGGCAATGCGGAGCGAGATCAGAAAGCGATCGCCAGCCTGATGTCCTTGGGCTGGCGCGTATTGTGTGTCTGGGAATGCGCGACTCGAGAAATGCAGAACCAGCAGCTGGGCGAGCTGATCTTGGATTGGATTCATGGCGACGAGCCGTTTGCCGAAATTGGAATGCCCGCCAGCAAGTAACTTGAAGGGGTTTTGTCCCCTTCGTCTTTTACTCTCCAATCCTTGACGCCAAGAACTTGTAAACCACTTTCGCGATCTTTCTCGCCAGCAAAGGCGGCACGGCATTGCCAATCTGCCCGTATTGCTCAGTGCGATTTCCTTCGAAAAAATAGTTGTCGGGGAAGGTCTGCAAGCGCGCCGCCTCACGCACCGTCAGGCTTCGGCATTGCGAGGGATCCGGGTGTATGTAGTAGTGCCCATCCTTCTTGATGTGGGCGACTACTGTTGAGGATGGCTGCCCCCCGATTTGCACGCGAAAGCGATCGGCAAAAGGAATTTTTTCGTCGTCCACGTTTTCATGATTGGGCAGGAGCTTCTCCGGAAAATCATACAGCGATGGCGAGGTCGCTTTCTCCTTGGCATACGATGCGGCGAAGAGGTAACGATGCAAGTCAGATCTCATGTGGCTACGAGATTCATGCTGCAACACGCCCCCAAGCCGGGCGTCCAGATACCAAGATTTCAACTCCTTCGGCATCGTCTCGCTGGGGGTCACCGTCATCGGAATGAAAGTGCTTCCCGAGGACCTCAGATTCTTGGCTCTTTCCAGCGCATGCTCCATGCGTTTCTCAACCGCGGGACGAACATCCGCCCGCCAATAAGCTAGGCTTTTTCTCGCTGAGGTCAGCGCGTCCACCCAAGCGTCATGAGAATCTGGCTCTTTGGAGAGCCGGCTGCGCAGCGGCGGCAGTCCCGAAAGGGCAGTGAGAACGTTCGTCTTGGGCGCGATAGGACGCAGCAGAAATTTCTGCGGCCGCTCCGTCAACGCGGGCGTGCTCTCGGCGACATCAGAGCGAATTCCGAAAAGAATAACCCGATGACGACTCTGAGGAATTCCATAATCATCTGCTTCGATCACATAGTCGTGCGGGTCGAGCTTGTCGCCATGAACCACGAGGGAGCGAATTTCATATTTCAAACCATCGCGCGGGGAGGTGAGGTCCGCCAAGATCCGTTCGAATATTTTGGTGCCGCCTTGTTTGGAACTCAACATGCCCTTTACATTTTCCATGACAAAAACGGACGGGGCAAATTCTTGGATGATTCGCAGATATTCGGTGTATAGGAAATGTCGTTTGTCGTTATCAAAAGCCTCGGGATCTTTGCCGCGCAGGCGAGATCGGCCGGCGGTGGAGTAGGCTTGACAAGGGGGGCCTCCGATCAAAACCCATTCGGGAGCGTCGCCAAGCGCCTCTTTGATCCAAGCGTTGACTGTTGCGACAGGGGTTAAACCAAGCTCGGCGCATCGAGCCTCATGGGCAGCCTTTTCGGCGGCGTCCTTGATATCAGCGTGAGCCAAGAACTGCTCGCGAGTGATGGAGCCTCTCACATAGTCATAATAGGCATCGGGGGCTTTGCCCTTCGGGAATTTTCGAAACAGGGCTCGGAGCAATAACGTCCGGTGAGCGACAGGGTCTTTTTCAATGGAGACCTTCACATCAAAGCGCGGAACTTCGCGCTCATCTCTGATCGATGAGAAGCCCTCGCAAAGCCCTCCGGGGCCAGCGAACAAATCAATTACCGGTATTTTTCCGTGCTGCACTGCCATTAAATTATTTGTCTTCACATGCATTATGGGGGCGAAAGACCAGCCCAAATTCACACGAGGCGATTCTCAGCCACGCGCCCTACTGAACCCTCGATTTTATCCGATATTGGATATTTACTGAAGGAATGATCAGACTGGTTTGCTGGAAGAGGGGCTCTCGCATGCGCAACTTGTGCGGATCATTTCTCGACCACGCCTCAAATCTTTTTAGCTTGAATGGGTCGTCGCTGCCTGAAGAAAATATCTCGATCAGTCAATCGGCCGGAAGCTCAACGCGATGACAAGCAGCAGGAAATATCCAGTGGAATCAGGAGCCCCAAGCGCATTCGGAATATTCAACGTGGTATGGAGCCGATCAAACTCTAGATGACCAAGTCGCGCAAGCGACGATGGATACGAAACAGATCCAAGGAGACATCAACAGGGGCGGGTTTGAAAGCCGACACGATCGAGTGGCGGCGGTTGCCGGGCATTGCAAAGAAGGGCGAAGAAGAATAGGGCAGTTCTTCCGAAACCAGAAAGCCACCACCAAGCGTTTTATCGCGCTCGCAACGCGAGGTTGCTCGTCGGTCAGTCCGCTGTTGGAAACCAACGAGTCGCGCGCAGGCTAGCCGTTAGCTGGATTGCTTCACCGGCACGAGGTCGTCATCGCTGACTTCTACGGCATCGCCCCAGTGATTTGATACCATAGCCAAGAGCTGCTCGCGTGTTCCCTCGAACACAACCGACCATGGCTCGCCGCTTCGATCGGTAATCTTGACATCGTGATCCCTCAGAATAATCTGTTCGAATTCATCGTCGATTGAATGGGCGTCAAGTTCAAGGGTATAGCGGGACGTGGTGTCGCTCATGTTGGGAATCAGGCGAAATAAAGTGGTAGTGTAGCACCCTGCTGCGCCGCAGGCACAACTCGTTTTAGACCGGTTTCAGATCATCGTGGTCTGCAAGTTGCCGGTCATCGCATCCTGATTTTGATGCTTGAACGTTTCAGTGCTCAGCGCCTTATCCGGCAGCCGCTCGACTTTTAATCAGCAGCCGGCGCTTGCCGCGGGGGCGATCACCATCAACGCTTGCAGTTCAGCTGGATTCAACGGGATCGCGGCGCGATCGTTTGCGCCTAGGCACAGCAGAGGCGCGCCGCCGATAAAGCGCAGTCGCCGAATCAGCAATCCACATTTTGGCCGCTCCATTGCGACCAGGGAGCCGTCGACGGCTGCTGACTCGGCCAATATCTTGAAGACGTCGCCGTCTTGGATGCCCAGCTGCGCGAGGTCAGGGCCGCGCGCAACGACGTGGCCGGGACGAACCGCGCAGAACTGGGCGTTGGATTCCAGGCCAGCGACGTTGCATGCGGAGTGGCCGGGGTCGAGCCGGGTCTGGATGTGGCGCGAGCCTGCCTCGCGCCTGGCGCGGGCAGGGCGCGATGTCCAGCCTGGTGGCACGCCGCCGGGAGCCGCCCCGTCGTGAGCGCAAGCGCTTTCAATGGCGGCGGCGTCCAGCCCCTCGGCCAACAGGGCATATTCCTCCACGGGGAACCTGGCCGGCTTGGCCAGGCCGCTTTGCTCGCTGGGCTTGTCGTCGCTCTTCATGTCCGAGTCTCCCGCGCGGCAGGCGCAGATGCCCGGGACGATCCCGGGCTTTCGGCTCACAGTCTCCCTGTATTCCTCAGCGCGCGCAAGACTCGTTTTTTTGCCGCGTCCAATTGCGCGGCGCAAAGGCCGAGCTCACGCTGCATGGCCAGCAGAGGCTGCTCGTCCATCAGGGCATCCAGCACTCGACCCGCCACCGGGTCGTTCAAGGTCATCTTCTCGCGAGCGCGGCTTAATTTGCGCCACTTCATTTGACACAGCTGCGAGCGCTCAGCGCATTCCTCGGCGGAGGGGTGGGACACCGAGCTTCCGGTCTCGGACCATTCCAAGATGTCTTCGACGCTGAAATGGGCGGTTTGGCGGCTCTCGGCTCGGGTGCGCTCCGCATAAGCCACGCTGCGAATGGTCATGGTCATGAAGATCGCGAAGTTGAGCCCGATCGGCCAGTTGCGCCGGCCCTCGACCGCCAAAAACAGAGCCTCATGCACCAGATCGAGCGGTTCGGAAAAACGCGTGCCTTCCAGGTGCTTGCGCGCGGCGGCGTGGATGGCGCGTTTCTCCGCGTCCGCCAAGTTGGCGAACGCGTCCATGATGTCTTGCGGGGTGGCGTGCTGGGTCATCGAGTGTCCAAGGTGGTGGGATTGGCGTGGATTGCTCAACCGCGCGATGGGTTCGCCGCAAAAGGCCTGCGATCTGATTGCCGGCGCGAAAAGCCGTTGATCGACATGGGGCTATTTCGGCGGCGGTGGCGCGAGCCGGCCAGCAGTGCCCTAGTTGCGGCATCGGAGGCGGCGCGGTGGAGACAAAAGAAAAGGCTTGGCGGGACTTCGGGGGCATGCCGTTGGTGGCGCCCACGGCCAAACGCGTGGACGTGTTGGCGTGGGCTTACGCCGGAGGCGCGCTTGGGGCGCTCTGCGGGACCGTCGCGCTGAATCTTTTATGGAGGCCGCTGTTGGGCTTGGACGCCCCGCCCGGCGCGCTTGGCGAGCACGTCATGCTCGGCTTGCGTTGGGCTGTTCACCAGGCGTGGGCGCCGGCCTTCGCCAGCGATGCCGAGCGCTACGCGGATTGGGTCGGTGGGCTGAACATGTCGTCGGGGTTCGCTCTGGCGTGGAGGCTTTGCGTCGCGGCCGGCGCCGCATGCGCTCCGGCTGTTTGGCTCGCGCCTCGCATGCTCAAACCGCGCGATGGGCTGACGGTGCTGCGCGGTCCCGCGCGCTTCGAAGGCGCTGAGGCTGTGGAGGCGCTGCGCCGCCTGTTGGCCAAGCGCTGCGTGGCTCGCCCAAGCCATGAAGTGGCGCCGGGGGTTCCGTATCCCGCCGACATGTGGACCAGGCACATGCTCCTGATCGGCGGCGTTGGCTCGGGAAAATCGACGGCCCTGAAACCTTTGATTGCGAAAATCATTGCATCCGACGAGCGCGCCCTGATCTTCGACCCCAAGGGCGAATTCACCAAGGGGTTCGGCCGCCCTTGGATACTGGCTCCTTGGGACTCGCGCTCGGTCGCGTGGGATGTGGCCAGGGACATGCGCAACATCGGCGACATGCGCCGGCTCGCGGCTACCATGGTCAAGGAAGCCCAAGATCCCATGTGGTCCAATGCGGCGCGACAGCTTCTCGTCGGCTTCATGGTGTTTTTGAAAGAGACCCGTGGCGACGATTGGGGATGGGGCGAGCTGGCCCGTTGCTCCTCGGAGCCTCAATCGACGCTCTTGCCCATGATGGAGCGGCATCACCCCGAAGCGGCCCGGGCGATAGAGCGCGCGTCGGTGACGGCGCAGGGCATTCTCATCAACCTGGCCTCCTTCATGGCGCCCATTCATGACTTGGCGCAGGCATGGGGAGAAGTCCCGAGGGCTGACCGCGTGAGCTTCGTGGAGTGGACGCATGGGCGCGACGCGCGCGCTCAAATCATTTTGCAGGGGCACGGGGCGTATCCGGATCTGACGAAAAGCGTGGTGGAGGGCATCATCGGGACGGTGGCGGCGATCGTGAACAGCGTCGAGATGGACGACGACCCGAATCGGAAAATTTGGATCGTGGCCGACGAGTCGGCTCAGATGGGCAAGGCGCCGATCCGGCCCTTATTTGACGTGGGGCGATCGCGAGGCGCGTCCTGCGTGCTGGCGTGCCAGGATCTCGGCCAGTTGGAAGAGATCCACGGGGACAAGACCGTCAAGGCCATCGTGTCGATGGCGGGGTCGATCTTGTTGGGGCAGTTGATGCCCGGGGAGACCGCCGAGCAAATGTGCAAGGCGCTCGGGAGCCGGGAAGTGGAGCGCGCCAACGTGTCGGCGTCCATGGGCCGCGGCGACGCGGCGCGCTCCACCACGCTGTCATTCTCGCGCGACGAGCTCGCTTTATACAAGCCCGCGGAGCTGGCCTCCCGTCTGGGTTTGACGGCCGACGGGCAGGGCGTGCGCATGGCGCTGTGCACGGGAGGCAACGCCTACGAACTGTTCTGGCCTCACTTCCAGATGAAGACCGCTCGGCCCGCGCACGTCCCAGCGCCTTGGACCCGCCGCTTTGTGTATGACAGCGCGCCTTCATCGGGAGCCGCCTCCTTGGCTGAACCCGACGCCATGCCAGAGGCCCCCATCGATGTCGAAGATCGCCACTCCGTCTCCGGCGCGGGAAAGCAATCGCTCATCGCCTTGGCGGAAGTCAACGGTGAGGACGGTGTCTTGGTCGGGGAGGTTGGCGCGGGCGCGGGCTTTGTTCAGGACAAAGCTGAGATGCCCTCCAACGAACAGATCGAAAATCTGCTTCGCCAGTTTTAGGCGTCCGCGACACATCTCCAAGTCTGGCCTGCTTGCATCTGGCGCTTGAATTTTTAAGCCCGCTTGAAGCGCATCCGTCACTGCGGGCGCCGAGCGGCGGCGACGAGAGGAACAGGGATTGCGCGCTGGCGCGCCATGCGCGAAAAGACGGCGCTGGCTTTACGGCCCAAAAATCCGCGCAGTTCGGCGCGGAATCTCTGGGGCTCTCGCTCGTGATGGCTTTCCGAGTTCTCGCGCCACGCGGAATTGGCGCGCGCTTGCAGCGGCTTGGCATCTGTCGATCAGCGCGTTGAGGCATCGGCGCTCGCGCCGGGGGCTGCCCGGACGGGGACGCGGCTGGTCAAAAAAAATTTCGGCAAACGCCGCCGTTGGCGAGCAATGCCTTCTGAACTGGTAAATTCGTTGACCAAGGAGAAAAGATGGGGCGCTGGAACGAGAAAAGAACGGCCAAGGAGTTGAACGACGGGGAAGACATTGCGCTGGAAGCGGACGACGAGTGGGCGATCGCGATCTGGGGAGCCGCCGAACTCGGCGAGCGTCGATCGCGATCATTGGATGGCCCTATGCGGCCGCGGAAGTTGGAAGCCATTTGGGCGCGGCTGCGGGAGCTGTGTTTGGCCCAGTCGAATAGTGGGCGCGCATATCGACTCGACGACAACGCGTTGCGGGAAGCTTCGGACAGCGCATGGCCGCGTTGCAATCGAGTGGGAAACGGACAACGCGGCGGCGATGACGGAGGCGGCGGATCGACGTTGCATTGATTCGTCCGGTGGGGCGGCAACAATCAAGACGAGCGCCTTGAAGATCACTTTTTGATCTTCAAGGCCATTTTTTTACTGCGTTTCGGCATTTAATTCGGCGCAATGAGCGCGACCACTGCGGAGCAGGGAGGCAACTCCTTTGACCTGGTCAGAGCGGTCGAAGGAAGACCCCAGGACCTGTTTTATCGACCGGCGGCCGGCGCTGGGGGCTCATGGCCGAGCAACCGTTTGGCGCGTCGTCGGCGTAGCCTGCTCGACCTCAGCAATGCTTGCTCCGACAGCTCGCGGCCGGCCATGCCCGCGGCAAGCTGATGGTCTCGGCGCGCGCGGGGCAGCCGGGCGTCGGCGCGACGTCAGCCCGATGCGAAAGCTCCGCCAAACCCGTCAACGGAAGGATCATGAGAAAACCTTGGGAAGAGCGCCGCGGCGCCAATGAATCAGCGCTTCGCGATTTTAACGAGCTTGCGAAATCGGAGTTCGGAACCATGTTGATCGCCGCCGCCAACCGTCGCCCGGTGGACGTGGCGCCGTGGAGAAACCCGCGCGCGCGGGCGCAACCTTCGGGACCAGAGCTTGCGCAGCTTTTCGAGCCTCGGTTGCAGGCCCCGCAGGCTGACCCACGCGGCCGTCGCGGTCGCGACGAAGTTGCGCGCGCTTGCGAAATTTCATCATCGGTTGCTTGTCAAAGCACCGAGCCGCCGACGACGCCTGCGGCGCATATACCCATGTCGACAATTTCATCTCTTAGTGGGCCCATCGGCGCCATGCCTCCATTGGTCTCTGCTGCCTCGCCTGAGGGTGGGAGCGGTGGAGAATCGCAGAAGGCAGAAGAAGCGCCATTGGCGGCGACCAGAAGAAGCCGCTTGGACGTTTGGCCGATTCCGCGATATCCCGAAAATTACGTGTCCAATGAATGGGTGAGAGAGCGGCCGGACTACTGGCGCAATCTTCCACGCGCGGCTGGCGAACGCGGCGCCAACCAGCCATGGCAATTCAATTTCTGGGCGATGGTTGTCGTGGTCGCGGCCGTGGGCGTCCTGTCGTCAATGGTCGGTGGCTGATCCAGCTCGGACGCGCGCGAAGGGAACCCTCGATGCGGCATTCTCGGGAGGCGCGCTACGAGGCGTTTTAAAGCGATCGCTTTTCCATCACGTGCCCGGGCTTCGACACCCCCTCAAGCTCCCGCTGTTCGCGCATGCTTTCCACGAGTTGCAGATAGCGCGCCACTTCTTTGAAATGCGGATCGTCAGAATCCACATGAATGAAAGGGACGTAATCGACCGCTGAACGCCCGTTCTTATCCGTCGCGCCAACTTGCGACACTGGCAGCAGCATCTGAACGCATTCCAAAGCGGCGCCATGAATCGCCAGCATGAGCGCCGACTTTCCCTCGTTGTCCTGGATGCGAGGGTCCGCGCCTCGGCTCAGCAGCGCGGCGAGCGCTTCGGCGTTGCCCGCCTCGCTGGCGATCATCGCGGCGGTCCTTCCTCGCGCATCTCTGGCATTGACTTGCGCTCCGGCGGACGTCAACGCGTCGACCATTTCCTTCGAGCCTTCAAACGCCGCCGTGTGCAGCGCAGGCAGAGTCAGGGTCTCGGGCGCGCCTGATTGCAGCAGCGACACGGCGAGGTTTGCGTCCCCGCTGAGGATCGCCAACTGCAGCTCGGACAGTGGAGCGAAGTTGCGCCTCGTATAAAACTCCTCGCGGTGACGCTGCAGGACGGCGTTCAAAAGGGCACGGTCGTCCAACTGGTTTGCCAGTGGCTTCAAGAGCTTGCTCGGGCCACGGTCAAAGAGTTCCATCATCGCAACTTCGCCGGCCTCATGAATTTGACGCAGGGTCCAGGGCGAACTCATCGCGTCGAGCTGGGCGCCGCGCGGAGCTGCCCCTCGGGCGAGCGCCTCATGTGAAAAATACAAGTCATGGAGATCGGTTGGGATTGAAAGGGCCATGGAGTCCTCATGAATGGGAGGTAGAGCGCCATTGGGGGCGCTGAGAAAGCGTCACAGACGCAAGCTATCAAGTTTTTTTTCCGCCGCAATGGAGAGTTTTTACTTTCTTACCGTCGGTATTTTTTTCTGAAGTTCGCCGATGGGTGGTTCGAGCGCTGGCTTGGTGTAGGACTTGGCTTGAGATTTAACCTCTGAGAGATTCGACGCGCCAAGCCGAACTTGGCTGATCATGCGGCAGGACAGCGGGACGTCGCCGCTTTACTCCGGGTCTCGGCAAGCTTCGCAGCCGTAAGAACTGCCACGAGAGTTTGGGTTCATCGAGGACCACGACAACGGCTCGGACGTGTATGCGGGATAGGCCAGCGTGACTGCCGAGCGCCCATTTGAGGGCTATGGGCTCATCCGCGCGGCGCGAGCCTTATTTTTGAACATTTGTCCACCAGATCGCCAATCCTGTAGCGAGACGGCCGGGGTCTCGAGCGCCTGATCGACTTCAACGCGCAGCGTTGCGATGCGCGCCGGGTCGGGAGCCTCCGCCGCTTTCGTCTCGGAAAGCATCGCGTCGAGCTTCGAGGCGCCCCCCTTCGAATGCTGGCGGGACGTGTCGCGAGTTCATGGCATGCTTAACTTCCGTTCAAAGTTGAGCGATCGAGAAGTCGCGCAACGGCATGGACAGTTAACCGAATTCCGCCAAGGCAAACAGAATTTGCTTCGCGGGGATAGGTTTGCAGAAAAACGATGGAAGCCAACTTGCGCGCAGCGCTCACGGACCGCGTAGTCGCTCCAAGCGCTGAGAGCGAAGATGCCTACTTTCTCGAGACCGGGCATTTTTTTGAGCGCTTTGGCCACCTCAAATCCGTCAAGTCCAGGCATGTCCAAGTCAAGAATCACTACGTCAGGGGCAAAGCTAGAAACGATTTCGAGCGCTAGGGCTCCGTCGCCAACGGCGCGGGCTTCTTGGCCCCAATGGTTCAACAACTCGGCGAGCATCTGAGCGTCGTCCACCACGTCGTCGACGAGCAAAATGCGACGTCTCTTTGCCGCGCTAAATTCTTCCATGGGGTCGTCAGTTGATGCGCCTCCCAGCGAAGCGGCCATTCGCATTGTAACTGGAAGTTCGCCCCGCCGAAATTGTTCAGCTCGCTGCATCCGTCGCGTCCACGCGACGAAGCCTTCCGCTTCAATCGCGCGGACATGCCTTGCGCTTTACAATGGGATCACGGAAGCGCTTCGAGCGCTCCTGACCGTCCCGCCGACTGAGCAGGGCGGCATTCAGTTTGGCGGGATTGCCAGCCGCCGAACTTGGGGGAAGCATGGGAAATAAGATTTTGATCATCGACGACAATTTGGCGTCGGCGGAGGCGCTTGTGGCGGTTCTGGACATGGTGGGGCATCCGGCGCAAATTGCTCACGGCGCCGTCGCTGGGTTGCAGGCGGTTGCGAGCTTCAAACCAAGCCTTGTATTTTTGGATCTGGGCATGCCAGTAATGAACGGCTACCAAGTGGCTGCCCGCATTCGAGGCGACGCCAACGTGGAGCAGCCCTACCTGATTGCCTACACTGCTTGGGATGACCAGGCGACCATCAAACTGACTAGAGCCGCTGGATTCGACCGCCATATCGCCAAGACCACTCCCTTCGAGGTCTTGGTGGAGGCGATCAGGCGAGTCGCCGCGCTCCGTTTGGAGCGAGTCCAAACCCAATCATTGAAGGCTGTCGCGCAGCCCTAGGGCTGATCGACCAACGAAGGCGGGAGCCGCGCATGGCTTATCCCCACGCATTGAAGCCAGCAGGCGGGGACAAGCTTTTGGTGGCAGCGAGGAGCAAAGGGCCGCTCACAACGGTTTGAGGGTCAAAGCTTGGACGTCTCAGGCAGTTTTGTTCGTGGGGCCCGAGCTGTATGGACGCGCGCGCCGTGGAGCTTTGAGCCCTCGATGTCAGCCGCCAGCGACCTCGCGGCTCGGCTTTTGGGTCGACGAGAAGAAGGGTCGGCAGTCGACGGGGACGTCGACCGAAAAAGTGGTGCCTGTCTCCGGCGAACTGTCCACGCCCACGCTTCCGCCATGACTCTCGGCCACGTCCTGCACGAAGGGCAATCCAATGCCCCATCCTTTTTTGTCCTCGGAGCCGACATCGCGCCAGAGGTATTGAAAGATCTGCCCGCGCTGCTCCATGGCGATCGGGTTGCCCTGGTTGCGCACGGACACGATCATGCGACCATAGGTTTCTTCCACCTGAACATGAACCCCTTGACCATCGCCATACTTGAAGCCATTCAGGATCAGATTCTCAAGAGCTCTTCTCATCGAGTCGTGGCACCAGTGGCCCACCACGGAGACCCCGTCGACAGAGCATGTCGCGCTTTGCTCCGCATCGAGATTTGAGGACACCTCCCGCGCGAGCTCAAGCATGTCAAACTTGACCAGCGCCAGAGGCAGCTGTTGGCCCCGTCGAATGCTGAGCGCGTCGAGCATCTCATCGATCATGTCGCCCAAACGCCTTCCATTCTCGATAATTTTTTTGACCATCGTTGGCGAACGCGTCTCGTGGTGCCCCAAGGCCAAAAGATGCGCCGCGCTCACCATGACCAACAGTGGGTTGCGCATGTCGTGGGAGAGGGAAGCCGCCATGCGGGTGCGGAAGGTGTCGTGCATTGAGGTGAATTCCTTGATCGACGCCCGCACGGCGGAATCGATCGAATTGTTGACGATCCTCCACTGCGCCCGGGTCAGCTCAATGCCCTCGGCGTCGGCGACATGGGAGAAAGCGTCCCTGAGCAGCTGATATTCCTGGACGATGTCTTCTGGCTCGTAAGCCGTCATTCGAGCGCGCTCATTCCCATGCGCGCTGGCAATGTCGTTGTTGCTCGTGGCGTTGCTGCGGGGATGGGCCGGCGATAGCGCCTCCGCGAGGTTGCCGAAGAACACCGGCATCGTGTTGATCAAGATGGGTTGACGGATGCGCCGAGCCCCATGAACCAGGTTTCTGACCTGCGTCTCCCACTGCATCAAGACGGCGTCGCGCATGGCCAGCACGCGCTGCGAGGTGGGCGAAAGGCCGTCCTCGTTGAGGTTTTGATCCGACGCGAGCATTCGGCGTCCTTTCGCGCATTGCGACTTGGGAAGGGGAGGCGGAGGCGTGGCCTAGGGCCAAGACTGAAGTGGGGATTTGGGCATCGTTAGAGCGGCCCGTTGCGCAGTGATCATGATAGAGCATTTGATCGCTTGCAAGTAGGAAATTCGCCCCGACGCGGCTGTATTTGGCGTTCGGCCCCCTTTTGAATCAATGTATTCGAACCTTACGGCCGCGCTCAACGCGCCATGGCTTCGATGGCCAGCTGCTCCATGAAGCGATGCGGCGGGCTCTGGGCAGCGCGCATGGCCGCTTCAATTTGACGAGGCGCGTCGGGATCAATCAGGGCGCAGACAACGCCCACCATGGTCCCGCATTCATTGACCGCCAATCGCGCGTAGAGCACTGCGCTTTTGCATTGCCCAGAAGATTGTTCGATGTCGACCCTTAGGCCATGGAGCATGGGCGGATCTCGCAGGGCGATCGCGGAGGGAAGAAGGTCGGGCGGCAGCAAACGGCCGCTCGCGGCCAACATGGAATGATTGAGGCCGGATGTGCCATCGCCGCGCAGGCTTGGTCCCCGTCCCCAAAATTTAAGGCATTCTTGGTTGTAACAGATCACCGCGTCGTCCACGTCGCAACAGTATGCGGCTAGCGGGAATGACTCAATCAGCGCCCCTTGCGATCGCAACAATGATGCTGAGATCCGCGGGCGCTCTGAGGCGGTGGGCGCTACGACCAGTCGCCGCGATCGCTCCGCGTGATCCATGTCCATCGGGGCATCCATTAGTCTCATCTGATGTAAAAATTATAATTATTTCATTAGAGACCATTTGCTCAGATCTGTCGAGAAGTTTTCCCAATCATCCGTTTGTTTAGCACCCTACACGCAATAGCCTAGCGCTGTGATTTTGAGTTTCATCGCCAGGCGCTGTTGGCGGCGGCGCCATGAAGAAGAGCTCGCGAAATATTTGAGTCCATCACGACTGCTTTGTCCTACACCCACATGGGGGAGCGTCCTAAGTCTCGGTAGTGAGTGCTGTCCTAAAATTCAAGTAAAATTCCGAACCGTTGCTGCAGAGTTAATACTTGCAGTTGCTTCTATGGCGTTACTTTCATTTCCAAAGCGTGGGCCGTGCGCTTCGCAAAGATTTTATGAAAAAAATTTTGGTCATTGACGACAATCGGGATGCTGCCGACATGCTGGCCGCCATTCTTGAGTTCGACGGTCATTTTGTGTCCGTGGCGTATGGGGCTCGCGCAGGACTGATCTCCGTCAGCGCGATTGAGCCGGAGATTGTATTTCTCGACATTGGAATGCCAGAGCTGAATGGCTATGACGTGGCCGTGAAGATCCGCGAGCTTCCATTGACGCGCCAACCCTGCCTCATCGCTTTCACGGCTTGGAGCGACCCCGACTGCATTGAAAAGGTGAAACGCGCTGGGTTCAACCAACACGTGACCAAGGCCTCTTCGATCGAAGCCCTGCGGGCCGTCATCAAAGGGGTTAGTTTGCGCGACCGGGATGCGGAAAGATTGGTGACAGAGTGGCTGGGCGGCCCTTGAGGGACAAGTTTGCGGTCGGCCACGCTCGCCCAGTGCTCGATCCGAATGCGGAAGCGGCGAACTGTTTCATGGTTATGGGCTGCGCGGGGATTGGGCTCGCGCCTCGCTGTTGCAGACGCTCAAATCAGTCTTGTCCAAAAATGGCTTCGAGCGTTGTGAATCGGTGTTCCAGCATAGCGCCTTCGCGCGCGGATGGCTGTGGCAGCGGCAGCCAAGCGCCATTCGGAGACTCCGTTGAAATCAGGAAAAAATACAGTATGCGCCGGTTCGCTCGGTCCATTTGGGCCGCGATGATGAAATCCGCCCCGGCTGCCAGGCCGATGCGCAAGCGCCAGCGGTCGTGTTGGCCTTCGCGCTGGCAACGCGCTGCCATGACTTTGACGGTGAGGATGCCGTTGACGCGGATCGTGTCGCTGCCCGCCGTTGCGGCGTCAGACGTTCCACCGGCCGCGCTGATTAAATCGCCAACCTTGGCGACAAGAGCGGCTTTGATGGCGCGCAGCGCGCGACGCGACTCGACATACGAAAAGGCCTCAGGCGCTTCGATCCCGGCCATGCGGTAGGCGTTGGCGAGCGTCCCGAAGTGATATTTGAAGGTCTGCGGCGTTGGAGCAGGGCCTCGATTGGATATCAGCAGCGCGGAAATTTTGCCGTGCTTGGCGTAAACCTCGCGCAAGATATCGAGCAGCTCTGCATCGCAATAGCGCCGGTGCCGTTGAGCGCGCTCCGCTTGGGCCTCCTTGAACAAGTCGGTTTCGACCAAGGCGGGAAACGCTCCGTCTTTCCTGATCCACATGTCGGGCGGGTTTCGGACTTCCTTTTTTTTGAGCTTGAACGACGTGCGATTGTAGACCGCATGCCCCGCATACTTTTCGTTCGTGAGCACGCTGTTGACCGTGTTTTTTGTCCATGGCTTTCCCGCCTCCCCGGCCACGCGGGCCGAATTGAGCATCGCCGCAATGCGCTTGTCGCCGAGACCAAGCCGCAGATACCAGTCGTAAATCGTCCTCACCACCAGCGCCTCTTCGTCAGGACCCAATGCCAGCACGACTCGGTCAGTTTGAGCAGCCTTGCGCTCTCCGGCACGCAACTCGGCCCTGGGCTTGCCGGCCATGTCCAAGGCAACTCTGCGAAGGCCGTAGCCGGCGGCGCCGCCTTGCTTGAAGCCCATCAGCGTAAAGTTCGATTGCGCGGCGAATACCTTGGCCGACAATTCCCTGCTGTATTCGCCGGCCATCATCCGCTTCAAGCTTTTGAGGATGGCGGCCATGGGCGAATCGTCATCAGCGAAGGGCTCCGCGCAGTAGACCACATCAATGCCGGCGCGTCGGCAAACGAATTCGTAATACGCGCTCTCGTCCGCGTCTTGAAAGCGTCCCCAACGGCTCACGTCATAGACCAAGATCGTGTCGAAGCCGGCGCATCCAGAGGCGACGTCTTCCAGCAAGGCGCGCAGTCCGGCGCGGCCCTCGACGTTGAGCCCGCTCTTTCCCCGGTCTTCGTAAGTCCGCATGATGGTGAACCCGTGTGTGCTCGCGTATTTGTGGATCAGCGCGCGCTGGTGCTGGATAGAGTAATTCTGGCGTTCGGTGGACATGCGGACATAAGTGGCCGCGCGCTTGCCTCTGGACTGCTCGTTGGGTGGAATGGCTGAACGTGGCGCCATGGGCTTTCTCCTCGCGAGTAGGGGTGCTGTTGATGCATATCAATATACGCCTCTGCCGCTCGGATAAAGTTGCGAAAAGGGAGAAGCCACGATGGATGCATCTTTGGAAGAGAGAATGTTGAGACTGGCGCAGGAGCTGGCCATCTCGCACGGAACGTTTTTCGCCGCGGCGCTCCTGGCCGACATTGACGTGCCTCTGTTGAAGACTTTGGAGGCGCTGATATACACTCAATCCAGCCGCAAAACCTGTGTGCGCGTCCTTCGTAGCTCAGGCGACTCCGAAGGGTGAGACTCACCGTTGACCTCATAATCTACTGAGAACGTGGCAAAGTGTCAAAGTCGGCAGTCCGTTGGCTTTGTGGCGCGATCGCGCCGCGGTCGACTTGCTGTTCCGGCGAGGCCCGTTGGGTCTGTCCGCCTCGGCAGGTTTGGTTTGCCAGACAGTCGGCGGCGCATGCGCCGCAGGTCTGTTTTCGACGACGTCGGCCGCGGCTCGTCCCGGAGGCGGGGCCGAGCCTGGCATTATGTTGTTTTCTTTGGTGAGTTTATAAATGGATGTCTGGCATCCTTTTCTACCTCGAGGATTGTCCCATTCCGCCACGAGCGGCACGCGACTCTTGCGTCTCCACCCGAGGACTGTCCCACTCCGCCCGGAGCCGTGCCTATCGTCTGTCTGCGCCTCGAAAATCGTTCCATTCTAACCACAGCCGTGCTCTCTGCTTCAGCCTAACTCGCTAGGACGTCCACTTCTAACTTTGAGCTTTTCCTCGCTTTTCATTGATTTTGACGGATTGGCGGAGCGGTTACGGGTTTGGATCTCGTTCGGCTCGGCGAAATGGGACTGGCGCAAATAAAAGAGGGTCTCACAAGAATGGTGTGAGGAGCCATTGCGCAAGACATGGGGTTCGCAGGCCGTTGTAAACTGGCTTCGGTCGCGCTAATGTTCGGATCCAAAGTGGAGGAGAAGAACGATGACCAAGCAGAAAACTAAATACCCATGTCTCGGACAGGTTGTGTTCTTCGAGAGCATCGAAAAATCCGCATTTCGTCAAAGTCTTGCAAGGATCGCTTTGAATTTGGCAGGACACGAAGCCGAATACCCTATCGATTTGTCGGAGATCGTTCGATGGCTGCCTTGGAGCGAATGCCAGTCCGCCTTGGCCATGGCTTCGCTTTCTGCCAGCACTCCTTTTCAATGGCGAGCATCTCAAGAGGCGCTGTTGATCGAGTGGTCTGGTCAAGTGAACAAATAAGCTTGCGAATTTTTTAACAATTCATTCTCTTCGGCAGCCTTAATCGTCAGTTCCTTTTGAGCCTGTGTGATGGACATCCCAAATAACTCGACGTCGATCTCAAGCTCTTCCATGAAAGGCAAGTGTCTGACGGTGGGAGCCTGCGCGATCATTTCGCACCACAACTGATGTCGCCTCTTTCGCTCCTCCTTTGTTTGCTTTTCCTTCAAAGATTCCAGTTCTTTTTCATAGCGCTGCGAAGCGGTCAGATAATCCGCGACGATTTTAATAAATCCTGAGCTGGAACCATATTGAAGATAAGTGGCTTTCAAATCTGAATTAATCTCTTCTTTGGTAAAAAGATGTGGATAAATTTTCTGAATTTTTTTAAGTATTGAAGGCCAACGAAGAAGACGCGCTACACGCGTTGCAGTTTCATTGCAGTGAAATCCCGCACGGCATGCAATTTGGATATATTGCATAATGCCAAAGGGGATAGCCTGATTGGCTGGAAGGCCCAAATGGTTCAAGACTCGCTTTTCGCAATCAGTTTCGGGGAAGTCCATGCATAGTCCTTTCGTAAATTAACGGTTATAGCCGTGTTCCTCGCGTGATGCTAGTGCGTGGAGTTGTGAAGCTTGCACATTATACCTTTAGAATATGGAAGGTTTGGACGATTGCACAAGGCAGAGCAAGGTGAAAAAAAGAGTCATGATGTAGCCGTAATCAGTCGTCGCGGGAATGGTTTTAGTTCTTCAAATGCGATCGGAGTCATTCGCCTCTGGAAAATCGTCCCCGTTGCGCGCCGTGATCAGAAATTTCTTAAGATTTTTCGCGCTCATTAGTTTTTATTTTTGTGATGATCCATTGTGCACGACTCGCCTCGAATACGTTTAGTTTAATCGAGATTTCACTTTGTGTAATCTTGGCCGCCGCCAACTCCGTGCCGCCAAGCGCGCACATGTGTGCAAGTAACGAGCGCCTCGTGGCGGGAGCTTTTTGCTCAAGATTTTGGCTTGCTTCGTCACGTTCAGCCGGCGGGGCACGTCGCGAGTGGCACAGGGAAGCATCATCGCGCCACGCTTCCTTGCCTGAATCGACCTGCGGAGGGGCCGGCTTGGCAACGGGATTGGACTGTTCGCGCCGTCGTTTCTGTTGGTCGTAAGCAAGGGGCACGGCCCACCCTTCACCGCAATGCGTGGTGTTCGAGAACGAATAGCTGGCCAGGATGCCGGGAGTCTTTTCAGCCAGCTCGACAAGCGATAGGTCGAGCTCATTAGAAATCGCTTATTTTTCCCAGCGTGGTTGCACAGCGGCCGCTTGGCCGCCAGCCAAGAACTTCCACAGCGTCGCTCGCGGGCGACTAAGCCCGGTTTCAAAGAGCACAACTACCCCAAATCTCTCATTTTATGCCACAACCTTGTCTATCACGATCAGTGGCAAGCCAACTCCTCGGACACGAAAAACGAACAGCTGCCGCGTGAAAGTTATTTTATTTTAAATAAATTTAGTTTATATTTTGTCGCGTATCGAAAGTTTGCTTTTGGAATCTGGAAGTTCAAAAAACGAGACGTGAGCCCATGACCAACACCATTGACGTCGCAAAGACCAGCGCCAGCTCGGCAATGCCACCTCTTGATTCGCGCTCGCTGTGGGCAGCGATACAGTCAGGCAGACCGCCGAGAGCGTTCGGCGAATTCAGCGCTTCCGTCGCGTCGGAGCGAAACATCGACGGGCGCAACGCGCTCATGTGGGCCTGTTATCTCGGAAAGTTCGAGTGGGCCGGCGAGCTGAAAAGAATTTCGGACTTGACGGCCAAAGACTCATGCGGCAGATCCGCGTTGATGTGGGCCGCATACGGTAATGTCGGCACGCACTTTACTACTCTTATGCCAACTGAGGAATCCCTGTTCGAGGTGGATGCGGAGGGACAAACAGCTTTGGCAATCGCAATAAAGCATGAAAGTTCTTACAGCATCATCGACCTGCTGCGTTCTACGCCAGTGACAATGCGCGCCAGGATCAGCGCAAAAACGTTTGCGGCTGCCTTCGACGTGACCCCGTGCGCTGTATCCGACTATTCCGGAGAATGGCAGATGCACATCGATGTGATTCGCCGGCGCATCGAGGCGCTCCCAGCTACCGGGCGTTTCGAACGAGGACAAACGCCTTTGCATCTTGCCGCTCGACATGGCTTGTTGGACGTTGTCGAGCGCATGCTTGCCGAAGGCGCCGATCCTGGGGCGCTGGACGACCTTCTGCGAACGCCTCTGATGACATTGGCGGAGCGGGGCAGGCGCTCGTCAGTTGGCTCGGGACGTTTAGCCGTGGCTCGACTGCTTATTTCAGTGTCGGATCCGATGTGGGCGGACCATATGGGCAAGACTGCGTTGATGTTCGCTGCGGAGGTGGATGATGTGGATCTTGCGCGTCTACTGCTTCCCGTGAGCGCCCCCAACGCGCGAATGTTACACGACTATCGGGACGCCTATTTCTTGGCCAGGCAGGCGGCGATTAAGCACGGCACTGAGGATAAATTGGATGGTTGCTTAGCTCTGCTCGCGCCAGTGACTCGATCGAGGCGCGTGGCGCAGCGACAAGATGTTCAGGGCAACGCTTTTCGCGCGGCAGCGTCTCGCGGCGAGTTGAAAAAAATTTTGGCCATGCTTGCGGGCGAGGCAAAGCGGGGGAAGATTGGTCGCTCCTATCTACCTCTGGGGGGCAATATTGACCGCTTCGGTGAGGACGCGTTGATGGTGGCAGCGCAGTATGGAAAAACGGAATGCATCGACACTCTAGCTCAGTGCTGCGATCCATATGCTAGGAATAATCGGCGCGAGACCGCGCTGATGATGGCGGTCTGGCGCGGGGCCATTGATTGCGTGCGGAAGCTCCTCCCAATTAGCCATGCCGACGCTAGAGATGCAAACGGGAATACGGCGCTTATGATCGCCGCGGAGCGGGGAAACTCAGCTGCCATACGATTGCTTATTGCCCGGTGTCTGTAGTGGTCAAGTAATTTCGGACACAACGATAGGTTCACGTACTGCCATGTTCCGTTCATAAACGCTGGGCGGCAGATTGCCCAGTACTGAATTGATGCGCTTGCAGTTATAGAAGCCGACGA